>Ga0265338_10008588_pt1 | contig 12358 bp, 19 predicted proteins | sample 42126metaG_FD_193579 | JGI IMG/M metagenome (GOLD analysis project Ga0265338, IMG submission 193579) | Rhizosphere microbial communities from Carex aquatilis grown in University of Washington, Seatle, WA, United States - 4-21-26 metaG | ecosystem: Host-associated > Plants > Roots > Rhizosphere... | reverse complement strand
ACCGGCCGAAGGGTGGCAAGGGGCCGCACAACTGAGGAGCTGAGCGATGGCTGCCGTCGGCACGAGATTCGATACAACCAACGTCTTTTACGTTTCGGCCGAAGGGGTTCCGGGAGCAGCTTACAGGTTATATTTTTATGCCACCGGCACCACCACGCCGCAGGCGACTTATAGCGACGTCACCCTCTCGACACCGAACGCCAATCCGGTGGTCGCCGATGCCAACGGGTACTTCGGCAATGTCTTCCTGATCCCATCGAACGCCTATCGCGTCGATCTCTACAACGCGGCGACCGTGGATAATCCCACGGGCGTGCAGATTTGGTCACTCGACCCATGCGGGCCTGCGGCTGGTGGCGCACCGGCGAACTCAGTCGGCATCATCGGTGAAATCCGAGCTTTCGCTGGGCCAGCCGAGAACGTGCCGTCGCAGTGGTATCTCTGCTACGGCCAGGCGGTCAGCCGCTCCACGTTCGTCAGTCTCTTCAACGTGATCGGTACGACGTGGGGCATCGGCGATGGAACCACCACGTTCAATCTGCCTGACCTGCGCGGTCGCATGCTGATCGGCAAGGATGACATGGGCGGCAGTGCGGCGGACCGGGTGACGAACGGGGTCAGCGGCATCACTGGCAATACGCTCGGCGCTGCTGGCGGCGACCAGAACTCTCAGGCGCATACGCACACGATCAACGATCCGACGCATACGCACACGCTTACGGATCCTGGGCACAACCATGCGGAGCGGATCGGGCAGGGTGGCTCTGGCGCGGCCAACAGTTGGACCATCACGGGCACCGCTGCCGAGACGAACCTGGGGATCAACACCAGCACGGCCACGACGGGGATTACGATCACGGCGGCCGCCACCGGTATCACGCTCGACACCTATGGCGCCGGGTCAAGCCAGAACATGCCGCCGGGCGCCGTCGTCCAGTTCATGATCTATGCGGGCGCTTGACTCGTTGCACTTTTGACGAACTTATCACGACGCTGTGAGGAAGTGGCATGATAGACGATGCTGGCGAGGAGGCCGAACAGCGTGCCGTGAAAAAGGAGCCTCTCGTGACGTTCACCGGAGCGGTATCTTTGGGCAATGTTCTGATCCTTTTGGGGATGGTCGGGACTGGCATGGTGGGCATCTACACCGTGGGCGGCCAACTGCGTGGCGTGCAGGACGCCATCGCCCACGAAACGGATCTGCGCTTGCAGGCCCAAGGAAGTCTCGCAGACAAGGTCGCGGACTACCAGCGTCAGGAAGCGCGTGACATATCGACGATCAACCAGTCGATCATGGTTATTCACGATGATATTCGGACGCTGGTTGCGGCCACCTCTGGGGCAGCAGCGGCAGCCTCCCATCGCTGATTTTCCAAATCAAGGAGAACGACTATGAGTTCGACGACCCCTACGCTATTCGACAAGATCGAGAATGTCGGCCACGAGATGCTGACTGCCGCCGAGCACGGCGCTGCATGGCTCGTGGGCAAGGTCGCTGTTGTCGCGACCAGCCTCCATGATCTGGAGGCGTCAAGTCCACTGGTGAAGGCGGCGGTCGATGCCGGGATTGTATCCGCGACCGCTCACGGGATTCCGGTAGGAGCGATCGAAAGCATCGGAAGCGAGATACTGGAACTGGCAAAGCAGCTCGCTGGTAGCTTGTCGGCACCGGCGCCTGGTATGGCAGCGCAGCCATCGCCAGCCCCGTGACGGAACAAAGGAGACCAGCGATGAAGCGTTTCTTTCTCATTGCCGCTGCCTCTGTGGCCTTGTGCGGCTGCACCGTTGCGCAGCAACAGGACGCGGCCACCAAGGTCGACACGACGCTCGCGCAGGCCAGCGCGGACCTGCGGACTGCCCAGACCCTGTGGGGTATTGCTGCGGGGCTGGCTCAGGTGGCTGGCAAGCCGCTGCCACCGCAGATCGGCGCTCTGCTGTCCGCCGCTCAGTCGGCAGTCGCTTCGGGGTCAACCGATGCTCAGGCGATCGAAGCCTTAGCGGCTCAGATCACCGCGCAGGCGAACGCTGTGACTGTCCAGGCTGCCCCGGCCATCACGGCGGTCAAGAACGGGAAGGTCTGAAGGCTCCCCACCGGATCAGCACGCCGGAGAATACCGGCGTGTTTGGGTGGTTCTCTCGCCAGAAATCGCGCATCTCATTCCAGTCGCCGAAGCCGTCGCCGCGCGCGAACTCGTCGAGGCTATCGCTGCCGCAGCGCGGCGCATCCTGGCCTATCAGGAGCAGCGGCAGATCGAAGTCGAACGCGACTGCAACCACCTCAGTGCAGGTGGCCTTCCCGATCAGACGGCAGTATTTGGTCCGCATCGCGGTGTAGAGTTGGAGCTCATCCCCGGGAGCGGCGTGTCGGCTTTTGCCAGCCCGTGGCGCACGAATTGTTTGCCGCTTTGCACCGGATAGGATCGGTGCCACGAACTGCTGCTTGAACGAATACGCAACCAAGTTACGCCACCGCCACGAACAGATGCGGCGCGAACTGGCCCGGAAGGTCGCGAAGCTGCACCATGCCGTCCCACCCGATCGACATGATGGTGTGCACCTCGGTCTCGCTCTGGTGGGCGAAGCGCACGCGCTTGCCGATTAGAGAACAGGAGAGGTCCTTCTGCTCGGCCTGCTGCACCGTGAGGAACGGATCGTGCGGACAGATGGTCGACAGGCGCGCGTCGTCGTAGCTCGCTTTGCAGTCCGGACACGTAGTGATCATTGAGGGAACTCCCGCACCTGGAGGTCAGGTGGTATCTCTCCTTTGTTCCTGACCTGCTTCATGAAGAATGGGATGTGCCGCTCAGCGCACTGGTCCCTCACGTCGCGTGCCCACTCCATGTCCATAGGGCGCGACTTCGGTCCGCCGCTCTCGCCTCCGCAGATGATCCAGTCTGGCGTGTACCCGTCGAGTGCCACGCTACCAAGGTCACCGAGCGCTGGCTCGTAGCTGATGAAGTGCAGTTGCGCTGGCACCTGCTGGAGGTGACCGTATCGCTGGCGATAGTGGAACGCATCCTCGGCCGTGGTGCCAAGCCACACATTGTGCCAGCCGTCGCCCCAATTGGCGGGCAGCATCTTGCGGATATTCTGCGGGCGCTTCGTGAGGAGCAGCCAGTCCAGTGCTTGGGTCTGCTGGATCAGACCCCATAGGCCTTCCCGCCATGTCTCCTCGGCCTGATTGTCGAACACGTCGGCGAGGGACGCACAGAACACGCGACGGCGGACGCCAGCCTTCGCCGCGGCCCGGTTCCACTTCAGGGGTTGTTTCCAGTAGTCGGTGGTGGTGAGGCGACGCTGCCCTGACCAGAGGTGGGGTTGGCCGGTGCGCTTGGCCCATCCCTCCGCGTAGCAGTTATCGCAGGCTGGGGAGACTTTGGTGCAGCCTACCCACGGATTGAAGGTGTGGCTGCACCACTCTATGCCGGTGATCGCGCCCATCGGTCAGGAAGTCGGCTGGGCCGCAACCTGTGCATGACGGGCGTTGAACGCGGCGCGCACTTCCTCCAGCAACGCCTTCTTCGCCGGGTCGGTCTCGCCTTCGTTCTGCCACCGTGTCCTGGGAACGCGGACCGCATCGCTCTTCCAGTAATCGTCGAGCTGCGCTGGCTTGGTCAGGCGTTCGACTTCCTCCAGCATGTTGTTGGCGATGCGGCGGTCCTTATCGACTACCGGAGCGGCATCCGATGCTGACGCGGACGTAGCTGTCGCTGCGGTGCTGACGGCTGCCGGCTCCTGCTTCATGGCATCCGCCAAGCCGGGTGGACGTTTGATCTTCAGTTCGTCGGCTCGGGTCACCAGGTGCTTCACAACCATGCTGCGCGTGCTCATGGGCGTCGTCATGATCGTCGGCATGTTGGCGTCGATGAACGCGTGATAGTCGTCGGCGCCGAGCCCCATGACGGCTGCCTTGAAGTCCTTCAGATACTGACCAAGGTTCTGCTTGCCGCGGTCGACTGTGATCTCGATCACCAGGGAGCCTTCGTCTTCCTGCTGTTCGTCGGGGGCCTGTCCCTTCTCCATCATACTCAGGATGGCGGCCGCTTCCGGAAAGAGGATCGCTTCGGCCGCGCCGTCGGCGTTCTCCTGAAGCAGCTTCGCCTTGTTGGTCGAGGTGCGCCACAGTGCGTCCAGCGCGTTGGCGAACGCCACCGGATCCTCGTGCGGGTCATCCCCGCTCGGCTCGCCGTTCTCGTCGAGGAGCCACTGGCTGAGGAACTGAGCGGACTGGCCGGCGGGGTTCGGGTCATTGGTGGGGACCGTGACCTTCTCCTCCGCCGGCTGCCGCTGGGTGTCGGTTCTGGCGTCCGACACCGTCGCCTCGGTGTTCTGTTTGGTCGGCTTCTGCTGCTCGGTTTCAGCAGGCTTCTGTTCGGACTCTGCTGACGCTCGCTTGGCGCGCGTCCGTGGCGCGGCGTGCTTCTCGTCGGACTGCGCTGACGTCGCTGTTTGTCCGGTTGTGCCAACGGTCTGGCCAGCGCTCTCGGCGTGCCGGCGCTCCACCTCCGTCCACATGGTGGCGTCGAACCAATCCTCGGCCCGGGACATTTCGTCCTTCAGGCTGACGTAGATCTTGCGGAGCTGCACCACCTGCGCTGGGCGGATTGCCTCAAGCCTGCACTGGCACCGTTTTTCGATCTGTCCGCGGGTAATGCCGAACTCAGTCTGGAACGCATCGGACATTTTCTTGAGTGCTTCGGGCGAGAGGTCTACGTTGGCGTTCAACGTCTCCTCGCACTGTTCGAGCGCTGCTTCGATCACGTCGCCGGGGATGACGGTCAGGATAACAGCGCGTTTCCGGCGCTGCGCGATGTTCGCGATAGCCTCATAGATATCGCGTTCGTCAGTTAATTGGTAGCCGCCCTGCTTCGTGTCGCGCCAGTGCTTCACCTGGAATTGGCGTTCGTCGTAGTAGCCCGATTCAAGGTCCCAACAATACGCGATACATTCGCTGTATCCACCAGCGCGGCTGATCTCTTTGATGCCGCTGGCGATGTTTCCCCATCGGCGAGCGACTGCCTCGGCAAGTCGAATGCTGGCGCCATCGATCGACGTGCCGGCGCGGGCATAGTGGTACTGAGCCTGCGCGGCCAGTGTCGGTCTGGTGCAGTCGCGCAGGATCGCGTCCATGCACCGACGTTCGTCGCGCGGGTTCGCCCGAGCGATCATCATGCGGGCCTGCACCTCGGCCACGTTACGCTGCTGCTCGCTCGCTGCGAAGGCGCCGAGCGTGGTCACCTCCTGTCCACCGAACACGTTCTTCTCGCGATAGTCGCTGACGCGGGGCGGCAGGCTCGGTGTGTTGTCGGGTCCGTCGTTCATGGGGAACTCCTGATTTACGATGCGGCTCGCCAGATGAAGTCGCCGCGGTCTTCCTTGATGGCGTTCTCGCCTTCGACGCACAGGCACTCCCGTCCGACCATCGGATCGGCTACCGGACGCCAGAAGTTACGGACAAGCCCATGAGGCACATGGTTGTCCTCTGTCGCTTCCTCGATACCGAACTGCTTCAGCACCCAACGCGCATCATTGGAAGAGCAGCGTCGTGTGCCAAGTGTTCGATGCTGGCGGCTGATGCTGACGTGATACTCTGGACCATCGACCTTTCCGTCATCGATGAACTCCACTGCTGAGATCACGGCAAGCGATGACTCGTCGTGGAAGAACGCGCGGACCGGTGCACCAGCGTGTCTGGCTGGCATGCCATCAGTCGGTATCTCACGCCAGCCAGATAACCGCGGGGCGCGGACCGTCACCAAGCTAAGGGTGCCATCGGCGAATGTGTCGGCCATTCATTCTCTCCTGCGAAAGGTGGCCGCCCTAACCGGCCCGTCCGATATTACAGCGTGCGTCGGATCAACGCCTCGGGATGCCGGCGGTGCGTCCACCGTTCGGCGTGCTCTGTCTACTTCGCTGGCCTGCCGGTCGGGTTCATGAAAAAGTACAGGCGCTGAGTCCAGAGGACGTCCGCCCTCGCATCGTGCGCGTCGGTCATCTCCTCGCCAAGGATCGCCTTCACGGCCTCCGACAACTTCGGATTCTTGAAGGTGCGCCGACCGGCGGCCATCATGCGCTCGGTCGGCGGCAGCTTGCAGATTGGGGTCGCCTGTCGCATGGCGCAGTGCTTCTTGACCTGCTCCCGCGCGAATGCGTCGACGGCATCTTTGGTGTACCCGTAACGCAGCATCGCAATTCTCATGAGGCGAAGATCGAAGTCGACGTTGAAACCGACCACGAGGTCTGACTTCGTGGCCATCGCGGTGAAGGCGGCGACTGCATCGGCCTCGGGCTGACCATCGGCGAGCGCGATCTCTGTGGTGATACCGTGGATCGCCGCCACCTCGTCGGGGATGATCCAGCCGTCGGGCTTGATCAGCATGTCGACGTACTCAAGTTCCTGTTGAGTATCGGCATCGGTTAGGACGGTTGTGAATTGGCATAAGTGAGGTTGACCGGGATGTTCGCTCGGCTCGCTCCACAATGGAAGCGACTGAGATTCTACGTCGAACACCATGATTTTCATCGCGACTTCTCCCGCTTCTCGCCTCGTTCAACGGCAAGTTTGATCTCTGACCAATCGTCGTCAGTCATCACGAAGTCCCGCTCCGGGTTGCCAGGGCTGCGCACAATGACGGTCACCTTAGCGTCGGGCTTGAACGCGGTTTTGATCTGGTCCAGGTGGTCAGCCACGTGCTCCTGGGCTTGCTGTAGCGGTGTCATCGCGCCACCGCCTCGTTCCGGATCACGCATCCTTCGATCTCGCGCACCTTCTCGGTCCGGATCGCCACACCGATGCGCGTCTCATTGAACGCCAGATAGGTGAGCGGCACGCGGCCGGCGACGACTGCCTTCGCCAGCATCATGAGGTCGCTCTCCTCGGGCACGAATCGCCAGTTGTCCCGCAGGCTGGTGACGCTGCCGGTGTCGCCGAACGTGCGCGTGTGCTCTGCTGGCTTGGCCTGGGCGAAGGCCTGTGCCTCCGCGGCCTCGCCGAAGGCCTGCGCTGCTTGGTCGAGGGCCTTGGGTTCCAGGGTCTGCGCGGCGGTCGCGGCGATCGCCTCGGCCTCTTTGCGCTTGGCCTCGGCCTCTTCCTTGGCGGCCTCTCGGCTGAGGTAGTCGACGTGCTGGGCGTACAGCGTCTGGCGCTTTCGGATCTCCAGCAGTGCATCTTCGATCGGCTGCAGGAACATGCGCTTGTAGCCGTCGATTGCGCGGGTGGCGACAAGGACCGGGGCCTTCTGCAAGGTATGGAGCGCGGTCGCCATCTTGTCGATCGCGAGGAGCTTGTCCCGCAGGTCGCCGGCGCGGCCCTGAATGTCGTCGGACCACTTGTCCCATCCGACTGGCGGATCGCCAGGCTCGGTGCTGCGGCGGAGCGGGAAGCCTTCCTCGAACCGCTTGAAGCTGGCGAGCAGATCATCGCGTCGCTTGATCGCCTCGGCGAAGTTCTGGTCGAGCAACTCGGTCCACTGCTCTGAGGTCAGGTCGAGGGAGGCTACGAGGTCGAAGATTGGCTCCGGTGCCGCGTTGTCACCGATACCCCGAGCCTCGGGCACCTCGGCGGGGACGTCTGCTGCCTTTTTGGCGCGCGGCATCACTCTTGCTCCTTCAGGTAGCAACCGTACGAAATAAGGAGCGCCGCAAGCACCATGATTATTCCCACGAATAGAAAAAATCCGCCCTCGCCGAAGACGAGCCATGCGCCGCGTGCGAGGCACCCGATCCCGAACGCTAGGAAAGCTAGGATCGTGAACAAAGGATAGGCCATCACACCGCCTCCGGTGTTTCGCGCGGGCCGATGTAAGGCTCCAGGCGCCACGTCTCGTGGGGGACCACGTCGAGGCGCCCTTCCGGCGTCTTGACACCGACCAGGCAGTCGTAGCGGTCGCTCCAGTGCCGCTTGATCGCATCCTCTATGATCACTCGGTCGAAGGGCGATCCCCACTGAAGCATGCGCCAGAGCATGACGGGCGCACCTTTTGGAATGCCCATCAGGTAACCCAATCCGTCACGCTCCTGGCACAGTTCGCCGACGTGCACCGTGCGTTGCTGCTGCGTCAGCTTCCACGCGGCACGCAACTCCATCGCTGCGGCCATGTGACTCATGGGGGCCTGCGGTGCCACAAGGTGTTCCGTCTGTGCTCTGGCAGCGCGGTGTAAGGCTACGATCAGGGGGTTGTCATCGCTCACTTGCGTTCTCCTCAGAAATCCACTGCCGGCGTCTTGTTCGGATCCATCGGCACCGTCGGCGTCAGGCATGGATGATCAGGGGCGTGTTCGCGCGCCCATGCCTTCATGGCAAGCCGGTGCTGGTATTGGGCCTCACTGCACGGACGGCCGAACAGCACCACGCGAAACAGCGGATGATTGTTCAACGCGCCAGCCATGGTGGCGGCGACAGCCAGGTCAGGGAGTTCGTCGTGGGTCCAGTGGTCGGAAAGGACGCTGCCGTCCACCTCGACCTGAAACATACCGCCGTCACGTAAGATCCTCGCGGCGACCGGCCAGCCGCGCGTCACCAAACGGACCAAGTACGGTCCAGGGACGGGGTTTGCCAGATCGACACGGCGCTGCTGTGCTCGTGTCATTTCCGATGCGCTATCACGTCGAAACGGCATTTACAATCTAAAATGTTGCAAATTGTTCGGGACGCGCTATCACAGTCGCTTCTGGCTTTTTCATTCAGGGAGCAAAATTGATGGCGCGTGGAGCACCGGCGGGGCGAAAGCAACCGGCCCGCAAGCAGGCAAGTCGCAAGCAGGCGGCGCGCTCGGCAGAAACTGAGGACAAAGCGATTGGCGAAGCGGCACCGAAGCCGGAAGCGGCGGCCAAGCGTCCCCGCGGTCGGCCTCGCATCGAACGTCCGACCAACGGGCCCACGCCGGACCAGCAGGCGGAGACGCTTGCCGAGCTCATTCGGCTCGACACCGAAAGGGCAAAACTCGGGCAGGCGACGGCGACCGTGCTCAACCGTTTCGAGAAGTGGGGCGGCAACAAGAAGCAGATCAAGGCCGTCAAGGCGCTGCTGATGCTGGACCCCCGCGAGGCGCAGGTGAACATCGAGACGCTCCTGCACTACTCGGCGAACGCTGGCATCGAGGTGCGGTGGCAGGCGGACGGGCAGTCCACCTTGGTCGATAGCCTGGAGCCAGCGAAGCCGCAGAAGACCACAACCGGGACGCGCGACCTTGCTGCTGCGAAGGCCCACTCTGACGGATTCAACAGCGGGAAGGCAGGGGCGGTTCCGCACGACAACCCGTTCACACCAGGCAGCGAGCAATACGTTAGCTGGCATGATGGCCGCGACGACGGTCAGCGCGCTCGGGAGGGAAAGACACCTGGCCTCTCGGACCGCATCGCTGAGGCGCGGACGGCCGATGCCAGCCTGCCGGTCACGGAGCCGGCCGAAGCCCAACCGTTCTAATGCCGGCGCGCATCGCCTGGCTCCCGGAAATGGATCAAGCCATCCGGGACCAGCGAGCGGCCGGTGCGTCATGGGAGACGACGGCCGCTGTGGTTGGGGTCGAGATCAAGTCGTGCATACGTCGGGCGAAGGTGCTTGGCGTGCATGGTGGCCGCATCTCAATAGGGCCCATTTCTGGATATGAGGTGGTCGCTGGGAGGCGGCCGAACATGGCTACCCTGCATCGTCCGAAGCCAAGGTCTGATCGCTGGGAGACCCTTTGAGTAATGCCTGACGCCGTCATCCGTTTCGTCGTGCCCGGAACGCCGCGCTCAAAGCTACGGGCGCGGCACCGGGCACTTATACGAGGTGGCCAGATCGTGCTGAGCAAAAAGGGCAATCCGGTCATTCTCAGTTACACCCCAAAGCAGACCGGCGAGGAGGAGTTCGCCTTTCGCATGATCGCTGCGGCCGCGATGGAAGGTCGGCGACCGTTCGAGGGTGAGATCGAGCTGAAGCTGTGCGCCTACCGCCGTATTCCGGAGTCGTGGTCCAAGAAGAAGCAGGCGGACGCCCGCGCCGATCGGATCCGCCCCACGCCGAAGCCGGACATCGACAATACCATGAAGCTGATCGACGGGATGAAGGGCGTTGTCTGGATCGACGATGCGCAGATCACCGACGCGCATATTTTCAAGCGCTACTCGGACACCCCTCGCATTGTAGTGGAGGTGAGGCAGCTTGATCTTGCGGCGCACCACGAAACGAAAGAATGAAATTGCTCTTGCGTTTGGGTTTCCGAGGGTCATAAATCTCGGGCTTGTCGTTGCCTGAAAACGGCTGAGGCGCCCCCACCTGGCACGGTGGGAAGCGCCCCGAAGGTTTCATCTCTCGCGTGGAGGCGCGTTCGATGGTTGACGTTTATTTACCGTTTGATTCATCTCAGAACAAGTCCATTGGTTTTGCGCAAGTGAACACTGCGCGATGAGCCAGCGCGACGATGCGGCACTGAAGCCGAAACCGGTCCGAAAATCGCGCCGCAAGCAGTGGCCCGTGCAGCGCCCATCATGGACATATCCCGGCAAGGAACTGCTGAGGCTCGCCCGCGAGGCGCGCGCTGAAATAGAGGCCTCGGGCTGGTTCGGGCGCCGTGGCCATGTCGAATGAGCCTCGCGCGTACTACGACGAGCATGACAAGTTCTGCGCCGGGTGGCTCCGCAACCTTGCCGCTTCAGGGCTCATTGCTCCTGGACACATTGACGATCGCGACGTGCGAGACATCCTGCCAACCGATCTCGACGGATACCGACAGGTCCACCTCTTCGCCGGCATCGGCCTCTGGTCGCACGCTCTCAGGCTGGCTGGATGGGGCGACGATCGCCCCGTGTGGACAATCTCCTGCCCGTGCCAACCTTTCAGCCAGGCAGGCGGTGGCGCAGGGGTATTTGACGATCGCCACCTCTGGCCCGCCGCACACTGGCTCGTCGCCCAGCAACGTCCTTGCACGATCTTTGGCGAGCAGGTTGCAAGCGCGGACGGCCTCGCTTGGTTCGACATTGTATCGGCTGACCTGGAAGCACTCGGCTACACCTGCGGGCCGCTGGATTTCCCGTCTGCGGGCGTCGGTGCTCCGAACATCAGACAGCGCCTCTACTGGGTGGCCGACGCCTACGGAGAACGATGCGCTGAAGGGCGGCGAGATCACGCCGCGCCCGGGCATGATTTGCTTGGTTGCAGCGGCACAGATGGCGCGGGGCTGGGCTGCGCCGAAGGAACCGGATCATCGGCCGGGCCACGCGAGCCGCATGCTGGACACCGCGCGCATCAATCTGAACGATCAGGCGATGCTGGCGGGATGGCCTACACCGAGGGCGAACGACAGTCCGAATATATCAGCAAAGGAACTCGCCCTGATAATGAGCGGCGAGCGGTCAGCAACCAGCACAGGGAACTCTCGCCTGGAATTGACGGCTGCCATGGCCGGCTGGGCGACGCCGGCGACGCGCGACTATCGAACCCCGAACCACAAGGTCTATGCGGATCGCGGCGGTGGAGCGAAGGGCGAGCAACTGAACAATCAGGTCGCGCACTTCATCCCTGGCGCGAGCCTGAATGGGTTGAGTGCATCGACACGGACAGTCGCACCGGACAGCGGCGGTGGCGGCCTTTTGAATCCGGAGCATTCCCGCTGGCTCCAAGGCATCCCGGCGACGTGGCCAAGCTGCGCGCCTATGGCAACGCGATCAATCCGTTCGTCGCGGCTGAAGTGATCCGGTCGTGGATGGATCTGCGCAATGCCGCGTGACGGCGACGACGTAAACCCCACGTATGGGCTGTCGCAGCGCGCGCGGCCCATGAACTTGCAGGCGGAGCAGGCTCTGCTGGGCGGTCTACTCGCCAACAACAAGGCCTTTGAGCGGTGTGTCGACTTCCTGCGCTCCGAGCACTTCGCCGACGAGATCCACGCCAGCATCTACCGTGCGATCGAGGGTCGCATCGTCGAGGGCAGGCTCGCTGACGCGGTCACCCTGTAGCAGGATTTCGAGAACGCTGGCGTGCTGGATACCGTCGGCGGCACCGCATACCTCGCCAGCCTGCTGTCGGCGATGGTCGCCATCAACACGGTTGCCGAGTATGGGCGGGCGATCCACGACTGCTGGGTGCGTCGGCAACTGATCGACGTCGGCGAGCAGGTTATCAACGACGCGTTCTCCTCGGCCGTCGAGTTGTCCGGCAACCAACAGATCGAGGCGGCGGAGCGCGCACTCGCCGATCTTGCCAGCAACGGTCGCCGGCGTGGGTCGGTGCTCGTGTCGTTCCGCGATGCCCTGAACGCTGTCGTGGCCAAGGCGAATGAGGCCTACCGGACGGGCGAGTCCGGGATGCTGCGCACTGGCATCCGCAGCTTCGACCAGGCCACCTCCGGTCTGTGGCCAGCCGAGTTGATCCTGCTGG
>Ga0265338_10008587_pt1 | contig 12359 bp, 9 predicted proteins | sample 42126metaG_FD_193579 | JGI IMG/M metagenome (GOLD analysis project Ga0265338, IMG submission 193579) | Rhizosphere microbial communities from Carex aquatilis grown in University of Washington, Seatle, WA, United States - 4-21-26 metaG | ecosystem: Host-associated > Plants > Roots > Rhizosphere >... | reverse complement strand
TCCCACGCCCATTAAAGTTTTGCCACAGTAGAGTGCGGGTTTCGAAAAATGTTTGGTTCGACTCTAGAGAGTGGGTACCGAAAAATTTGGCACGCTAGAGTGGTGGAATGTGCACCTTTTTCAATGGCCATGTGCATGCAACGAAAAAGTCGCGCGACGAAAAATGCTCGCATCCGAGGTCGCAACCCCCTAGATTGTCGTTGCAGAGGGTATATTCGCACACGGGGAAACCGTGACACACGAAAACGCCTGATGAAGCCGTCGATTGTTGCCTTGCTGTTGATCCTTGCTGTGGTGACATCCAGTGCCACGGCAGCCCGACGTTCGCGCCGTGGGCAGAGGGGTTTTGCAGGACCAGCAGGTGATTCGTCGGTCGTAACCTATCGGCCGGGTGGGCCATCGACTGGGTCTATCTACGCCGACTTTGGCCAGTTGTGCGCCTTTATCAAGACGACCGCCAACACAAACGACATTCGATGGACGATCCAGATTGACGCATCCTACACGGGCGGTGGCGCCGTCATCAGCGGCGGCGTCTATTCATTGCCCTCGTCAGTCGCGTTTGTTGGCTTGGGCAACCCTGACTACCTCTATCCAACGCTGATCGGCGACAATGCCGGCGTCATCTTCTCACCACCTCCGTTTGAGCTGTCGATGACCAATCTACAAGTTGTCAACAATGCAAGCACACCGTGGCTGACCATCAACGAGACAATGATCGCCCTTGTCAGCGACAGCGCGCTGCTGGGACCAATATTTGCCGCGGTCGACGGCGGCATCATCGAGATGATCCTTTATGCTTTTGCGGACATTTTGCACCAAGACGGCCTGCCGCAAGTGGTCACGATTGACGCCAACTCCTCTGTCTACATCGAGGCGCTCGAAGCAAGCTTGCTCGCGGACGGTGCGGTCACCATCGCGACTGACGGTCAACTCAGAATCGATGCCGTTGACTCGGTCACCATGGATCCATCCTACCTAACCTTGGATGGCACGACAGTCTTTTTCAAAAGCAAGGCCTCCCAAATCAGTGGCATCTCGTCGGGCGCATCGACATTGAGCCTCGGCGGCGAATCGCTGCCGATCACGGTGCCAAGGCTGACGAGCACGAGTCGCATTGTCGCGACATACAATGATCAAACTGGCAGCTCGTCGATCGGCACGCTGATTGCGCCAACCAACTTGCGAGTCGTGGGCTCTCCAGGCTCGTTTGTCGTGCAAAGTCTGACGCCCACCACCTCTGAGATCGACACACCTGCTGTGCGCGTCATGGTCGATCATGGCGGGTTTGATTGGATTGTGATTGACACGGACTCGTGAGCGGATGCCGCCCTTGCTGATGACCTTGTGCGCGAATTGAAAAATCGTCTAGACATTGTTTGCCAATGGATGCAGTCAAAGCGAGCATTATGCACCTGGCTCGACTGGTCCACGCAGTCTATAGCACGCCGCCGCAATGGATCTCGACGTGGCAACGCAACCGTTTGACGAGGCAACACAGCCGTGGGATCCGTCCACGCAGCCGCAAGACATGGCGGCAACGCAAGAGAGCGATTTTTACCCAGCCGACCTAGAGCCGTGGCATCCTCGAATCAACAAGAAGCTTGCACCGCCACCACCATCCTCCTCGTCCTCGTCCTCGTCGTCCCGTCCCATTCATCGCGGGCGATCCGTATCACGCTCACCGTCGCCTGCTCCTCCTCATCCTCCTCCTCGCCGTCGTCAGCACTCCCGCTCACGCTCGCCGCAGCGCCGCACCAAGTCACGCTCACGCTCGCGGTCGAGATCGCAACGTCGGCGCTCTCCGTCACCTGCATTAGCCTCGGACGTCCGCACAGTGCGCGCATTGCTGGAGAAGGAGCAAGACAAGGGCGTGCCTACGGCAGTATTGGAAGATCTCTTCTCTGGCGACGGTGGTTGCACCACCACACGGAACGTCAAGCAACGCGTCACGCATGCCGTCGATTTCGTGACCAATCAAACCGGCGAGGCGCAAGTCAATGCAGCCGAGGCAATGCTTCAGCATCAACCGTTGCGCCTGTTTCCCAGTACTCTGGCGGCGACGAGCTCATCCTCGTCTTCGTCATTATCAAGCGCTGCTGCTGCTGCTGCTGTTGCAACGACAATGCCTCGTGTGCCGATTTGGGTCGGGTTTCTCTCGGGGGAGCTGCAACTGATGGACATGCCCATGGTCGCCGTGATTGAAGACGGCAAGATCATGCAAGCAGTGCCAAGCAAAGGCCTCGCCCTGCATCAGTCGTTTGCACGTGCGCGAGTCGATTTTGCGCACTCGATCGTCAAGATTTGGTTGCGTGCCGGAGAACAGCCGATTGTGCTTTCGATGCAACTTTCGTTCAAATGAGGGGGACACGCGTCTCCGCGTCTTTGTGACTTATCGTTGCAACGACTATTATCGAACATTTGTGGTGATGCATCCAACCCTCCATCATGACCGAAGCGAAACGGGCGCGGCTCGATCAAACGATCGAGCGCGACATTGTCAATTTTGCGTCGCGCATGGTCGAGGGTAAGCGCGTGGTCAATTTGATCCAGCAACTCACAGACAAGGGTGCTCTTCCGAAACTGTTGGAATTCTTCCACTGGAACGAGACGTTTGCGCCCTTGTCACAAGTGACCAAGACGATGCAAAAGCGCATTGAACTGCGCCACGCGCAGACAACCAAGGAATTCGAGTTTGATCTGGCGGACGCGCCTCTTTTCAACGCCGACGAGCGCTTCAACCAAATGATGGCGAGTTGCGCCAATCTGTTCAAGAAGACGCCCCACTTGATCGTGCGCGATGCCGACGTGCTGCTCGGCAAACGCTGGTTGCCCAAGTGGCGACGTCTGTTGGAGGCGTTTCCGGCGCGCACACACGTCCACATGGCCTTTCAGACGCCCGACTTCAAGGGCGAAAGGGACTGGTTCTACGACGACAAGCAATACAACGAGATGGAGGAAGAGGACTGGAAGCAGTTGCTGACGCCGAATCTCGTCTCGTTGGAGTGGATGGAGCACTTGAAGGAAGTCGGCGATGGCGATCTCATCAAGCGCAAGGGCAAGAACCACGAATGGGCCGAATACGCGCCCGACGACTTTACGGCGCTTCAAATCTGTAGAACGACGTCGTCGACCATGGTCGAACCTGCGTCGGAGCTACGCCGCTTCCCGTACGGCCCCAATCTTCGCGTCTTGGACGTCGAGTGGACGACGATAGGCAGCACTCGAATACTGCCCAACGTCCAGGCGCTGACGAAACACTGTCCCAAGTTGGACACGCTGCGTCTTCGCTTCTTCTGCTATCGCTGGCGGTACGAACCGTTTGACGAAAAGAACGAGGCGCTCGACCACGTCTGCAAGGCGTACGCAGAGACGCTGGTCGATTTCGAATGGCGTCAGCTCTCGAACATTAGCACCAACGTGATGACGTTTGACGAGACTGCTCTGCAGATGCTCGACGTCTGCACCAAACTGCAACACGTCTACGTCGACCTCGAGTCCCAGAGCGACAAGGCCGTGATGGAGCGCTTCTGCAAGCGGCACCCGACACTACAGAGTCTGAAACTGCATGTGAAAAATGGTCCGGACTTTGATGACGACAATGTGTTGGTGTCCGTGTCGACGCACTGTCCCGACATGCGCGAACTGGACTATCTTCGCCGCATCGGCTCGACTGCGGACGAGAAGACGTGGTCGAGTTGTTTGGCGGCGCTGCCCAAGTTGCGTTCGTTGCCGCCTTGGTCCAAAGCCGACTGGACGGGCGAGCTCAAGCTGCCCGTGACGCTTCAACAGCTATGGCTCGACGACTGCCGCGTGCTCTCCCTGGCCAATCTCCTGTCGTTGAGCGGCATGCGCCAGCTGCGCATCACGGGCCATGTCGTGTGCGACACGGCATCACTAACCAGCCTGGCGCGCGCTATGCCGCAACTGGTCGACCTGCATCTGGTCTCGGACAAGGTGCATCTCGAAGACCAAGGCTTGCTCGCCGTGGCCAATCACTGTGCGGACATTGAGACGGTGTCCATTGTGCGCACAAACAGTAATAGCGGTGCCGGCCCCGCGTCGTCGCTCAGCGGCGCGCCCGTGCGAGCGTTTCTCAACCGGCGTTCGTTCCGTGCACTGGTCGTCAACTTGCCCAGCTGCGAACAGCGATGGACACTGGACGAGTTTGCAAAGGTCGAACGCATGGTCTACGTCGAGCTGGTCGGCACCGTGCTCATTCGACCTCTCAACGCAACCCCCACCGACATGGTCAAGGGTGGCAGGCAGCGAACCAACTGGGCTCGTTTCCGACACTTTCGTTGATGGGGTCATGCGACCCCTTCCGACTCCCGTGATGGGGTGCGCGCACCCCCTCCGACCCCCGCTTTGATTCGTCTCCCCTCTCGAACGTGGTCGAAAAATCGAAAAGTTAAAACACGCTTCTGCTGCGCACGTCGCAGACGGCACAAACGTAGAGGTCGCCCCTGCGCGTCATCAGAAAGAGGGGAAACGCAAGGTCCTTGCACCAGCCCGAGCATGGAATCAATTGGCACTCGTGGCCGGCGGGCTGCGCGCACGTGCGCCACTGTTTGAACGAGTGCTTGGACTCGATGTAGCCGACCGCTGCGTTTTCGTTTGTAAAACACATTCCACGACACGTGTTCTGCTGGGGCGTCGTCGTCGCCACCTTGCGTTCCATGCGCGCATGCTGTTGTTTTGGTCGAAAGAGAGTGACGTCTTGCGACGCGCGCTGCGGTAGTGGCGTGGCAGATCGAGCGGGTTCGAAACGTTGCATTTTGGACGTGCAAGGCGAACAACACGATTATACAACAGACATGCCGAGCCATGAAATCAAACACCATCCTGTATTTACATTGTCCGCGACACACAAGTGCGTCATGGAACCATGTCGCACGCCAAGCGCCAGAAAACAACGGCAGGCGGCAGCAGCGCGCGGGCCATTGCGTCCGAGGAACTCAAGGCTGTAGGAGGGCGCGACGCCAAGGTGCAATGGGGCAAGATCCCAACCGACGTGCTGATGCGGACCGTGGCCACCTTTTTGCGCGTGGCCGAGGCCAGGAAGCTGCAGACGACCGAAAAACGCTTGGCAGCGACGATCAAGGCGGGTGCCGTCAGCATGCCGGTCGTCGAGCTAGGCGACGAGGATTTCGAATCGTTCGATTACGCCACCATGCAGGCCTATGCTCAACACATTCCCGTCTGGTCACAGCAGACAGAGGCGCTGACGTTGCGCGGCAATATTGCCAGCCTCTTCAATTGGTTCCAACCCGACACGTTTCTTCGTCTCAAAAAGCTGGAGATACCAGTGCCGGCGATGACGGCAACAAGGTGGCACAATATGATGATATACTGTCCGCAACTCGTCCACCTGGACGCCAATTTTTACGGAGCGCAGCAACTCGACTTGAAGTTGGCCGAGACGCACAATTGGACAATCGTTCGAACACGAGGAGCGACGGACAGCCGCTTTGTCGAGTTTTGCACGGCGTTCGCCAATCGACACTTGCAAGTGTTCGAGCGCCCCACCCGCTCAGCTGATGCACTCAAGTGGACACTGGACGCATCCAAGGCGTTTGTGGCCAAGCTGCAACCGGGCGTCTTTCGTCGGTGGCAGATGGATGTGGCGCTAGACGCCCATTTGGTCAATGAACATATCCTGTTTCTGCTCAAAGCACTGCCGGCGATGGACAAGATCGAGTTTGGTTCCGCTTGGCGTCCTCTCATCGTAATCGAGACTCTCGAGGCCATGTTGGAGACGTGGACGTGTCTGACCACCTTGCGACCGTTATTTGTCGCGCTGCCGCCAGACAGCATTCGCCCGACACTACGGTTGCCAGCCAAGCGGGCCTGGACCGAGCTGCGAGTCACCCAACAATGGAGTTTCGCCCAGTGGTCGCTGCAGCACTTGCTGCCCATGGTGCAACGCTCGGACCAGTGGTCATGGATCGAGTGGGACCAGTTCGCGCCGGACGACCTGCTGGACAGCAAAATGCTCGGCGCGGTGCTCGACCAGCTCAAGGCACCCGTCGAGACGCTCAGCTTCTATGGTCCCGTTCTTCCCTCGCACGACTCCATCGTCCGTCTGGGCTCGTTGAAGATGGCGAGCAAACGATTCAGAAATGAATTGCAGCTTGGCCCCCACAGTTTTATCGAGGTTCCAACGTTTGGCCAGCACCTGCTGACCTGGGATGACACGCCGCGCACGAATCTGACGTCGGCGACCTTGCTCGAGTTCCTCACGCGCTTCAGCGACACCAACCGCGACTCTGACTACAAGGTCAGTTTGCGAATCAGCTACGCACCGCTGCACGAGACGACGGACGCGGATCTGTTTGCCATCTTCTACACGGAGCGTGTCCACTTTGGCTTTTGGTTGCCGACTGCGCATCTGAATCGATTCCGCGCCGCCTACTTGCCGCACCATCCGATTCTTGCGCGTGTGCGTCCGCTTGGCGTGCGCGGTTTGTTCACGTATGTGACCAATCCGCATGTATTAAACCAACCTATTAACGCTCCGAGTGCACATCCGTCGTCGCGCGTGGCAGCGCCTCTTCCCCACCACCCACCCGTCCTTCCCCACTAACCCATTTTGTATGAGCAGGATTAAAGGGTGTCGACTTTGACATTGCCATCCTGGAAGAGGCGGCGATCGTGCCCCAGGGCGTGATGGAGTCGTTCGCGCCCTGTCTCGGTGTCAACGGCGCCGTCTTCATCGCCATCTCAACCTTTACCGACGAGGACAATTACCTGACGCAGCTGATCAAAAACGACGACCCCGCCTCGAAGCGCATGTTCGGCTCACGCAGCATCGAGCTGTGGTGCAGCGAGTGCAAGAGCGCAGGCATTCCCGCCTCAACATGCAACGAGCTCGGGCACACGGACGACATGATGGTGTCGTGGAAGAGCTCGCGCAACAATGAGCAGGTGCAACGCCTGATGCCACAGAGTGAGCTGATGAAGAGCGAGGTGTACGGTCTGTCGCGCGGACGCACGACCCTGTTCGAGGCCAAGATGATTGACAAGCTGATGAGCGCAGAGCACCAAATCAACCTGCCGCGCGGCTCGGTCGACGAGGTCTGCACCTGGGTCGACCCCTCGGGTGGCGGCTCGCAGTCGGATTTGGTTTTCGTCTCCGTCACCGAGCTGCGCAACGGCAATTACGTCGTCACGGGCATGTCCAGCGATCGCAACATGAGCTTCCTCGACGAGGACCGCGTGTGCATCGGTCACTTCCAGTCTGTGCGCAACCACGGCGCGACGTTCAAGTCGACACTGGTGCAGTTTGGCGAGAACAATTACGGCGGCGCCTCGACCGTCACGCGCATGATGAGCCACGCGGCGCGCTACCCACCGTGCATCAGCACCTATGGCGTCACAGGCAAGCCCGGCGTCACGACGACGGCCATGACCAAGGAGGAGTCGGTCATGCTCGGCCATGAGCTGCTGACAGAGGGCAAAATCTTTTTCCTCAAAGACTGGGCGTCGACCGCCAAGCCCAAGGATCGCCCGGCCATCATGACCGAGTTGGCCGCGCAGCTCAAGCGCTTTCGCAAAAAGGTGGTGCCCAAGGGCAAGGGCACTTTCGGCTACGAGTGGACGGGCAAAGAGGGCAAGACGGGCAAGGACGACCTGGCGTTTGGCCTCTTTTCCTGCATCTACTGGCTGCAAAAGCACAAGGCCCAAAAGGAGCACACGGAATTTATGCGAAATCGTGCGATGCGTATGTCAAGTGGTTCGTGAGTCGATGCGAGCCGTTCTTTTTGCGAAAACAACCCGTTGCTTGTATATCGGATTCCACATTCTCGTCCATTCGTCACGTCACGTGCTCAAAAATGAGCGGCGAGAAGAAGAAGCGCGTAGAGAAGAAACATGGAGGACAAGTCATTGCGGCGATTGCCAAAAGCATTGGCGTGCCCTTTTCTTCGGATCGTCCCATGGCACTCGCAGTGTTGAGGCATGCACACACGTTCATGGAATTGAGCGACGCCAAGCAGTCGCTGATGGCGGCCAAGGCCTTTCGGGTCAAGCTGTTCCTGCCCTCGGTGCACCTGCCGCCCGTGTACAATCGGCAGTGGCAAGCTAACACGGGTGACCACCGCCAACGCATTGTGGCCGAAATGCAGTGGTGGAGCGCGTCGGTCGAGTCCCTGACGATTGACGACGCGAGGTGGTGGTCGAGCTTGTTTGCGGACAAGACGTATGCCGCTGCGATCAGCTTCCCCAAGTTACGACGTCTCGAAACGCGACCGTCGTTGGGACCCGACACGTACGAACCGTTTCTGTACGAGGAAAAAGCCTGGATCACGATGATGGAGCGCTGCCCGAAACTAGACCGCTTCGTGTGCTCGCGGCTGAGGGACATTGACAGCATTTCTGCAACGTTCTTCCAACTCAAGACCTGTAAGTCGTGGCCTCAGCGGGCGTGGAAAGAGTTTTGGATCGACCGTGGAGAACCGGCCACTCCTGAATTCTGCATCGAGCTGGCGAATCCTCGGTTAGAGCGGCTGAATGCTGGCGAGAGCTCTTGGTCCTATTACTGGGAGTGGACGACCGAGCAACTCGAGAGGTTCGCGGCCAAGTGGCAAGGGCACAGCGACCGCTTGACCGAATTTGTCTACTCTGTGTATTTGCCGATTGGCAGCGGCAACGACACAGTTGCCTTTGCGCCAGTTGTCCACATTCTGCTCAAGCACTTTCCCAATCTGAAACGCTGGGTCACGGAGCGTCGTCGAGACTGGGTGCTGCCAACCGACACTGTTGCCGCCGTCTACGCGACGTGGCCACTGCCTGGCAACGAGCGCATCTGCACCGAGAAAACGCGGCAAGTTTTGCGGCCACCGCCAAACGCGAAAGAACCGGTGCACATCCGCTCGACCCGTTTGCCGCTTACTCACCTCGAGATTGGCGAGCGTGAGGGCAACTGCATCTGCCAGCATTGGACGCTGGCCGACGCCTTGGAGGTGCTGCAATTGAAGAATACCAACTGGCAGCGAGTCGTCATCGATCGCTGGGACGACGAAGATGTGGACGATGCCAAGACGATCCTCGGCAACGTGCTGCCACGTAGCCCTGCACTGCAGACACTCGCACTGCGGCAGAATGTCGTGGTCAGCGAGTCTCTGCTTCAAGAGGCGATGCGTCACTGTCCTTCCCTGGTCGATCTGCAGCTCGGCGCAATGGTGCAATCCAAGGACCGTCCAGTGGTTGAGGACACGACCATTCAAGTGTCGACGGTCAAGCGCTTTTTCGAGCGAACTGCACCAGACACAGCGAGCCAACTCGGCCTCTTCTCCGTGGTCTTGTCGCATTGGACGGCAAACGATGTGCTGAGCGTGGCCGACCTGCTCAACGAACGGGGTCGATCTTGCGTTCTCGTTGTGCCATCGGCGGTGCTGTCCGACGTCTTCGCCATTTGGCGCGTGCAGCCGGATCGCCAGTCCTATTTCTTCAGGGCACGCCCGCGCCTGTACAATGTCAAGGAAGTGTTGACTCGACTCGACGACGTTGCAATGTTGCGTGCGAATGTTCCGTACACATTGTTGATGCGAGGGTGATTTTGTCGTGAGACATGCAGAGCCCATCTGAAGATTGGGCAATGCAAAAAGACCACTGTGCAATCGTAAGTGTGCAGTGTCGAAGCGCGTGCCTGGGTAAAACATGGAAAACAAATTCGACAGCGCTGCTGCATCGACGGTCGTCGAGAAGGAGGAACCAGCATACCTCGTTGCGCTCCGCGACAAGTGGAGCATTGGCAGTATTGACGATGCGCAACATGTCTACGTTGGCTGCACGACCGACACGGATGTGCTCTTGTCAAGCGGCGGCGTGGAGCAAGCGGTGCTCGACACCACGTACGTCCCCACCGCGCTCGCCGACCTCAAACGGTACGAGCGAGTGACCGCATTGACGATGTTGTACGTCCCGGAAACGATGCGCAAACAAGGAGTGGCAACACGCATCGTTCGCCACCTCAGGCAACGATCCAACGCGGAGCTCGGCCAGCGCCTGTTTGTCGGTCCCATCACTGACGAAACAGGTGCCATGCAACGTGTCTGTGAGCAGCTGGGCTTCAAACCAATCATGCCCTTTGGCTTTTTGCAACCTCGGATCTCCGGGTGACCGCCAAAAGTGGCTAGATGCGGTTAGCAATGTCGTCCGTATAATCGTCATGACACCTATGACGACGCGAACAGAGTCCATGGACGACGACGAAGACTTTGGCGACGGCGGCGGCGGCGCTTCAGACGCCTGGGGCGACGACGACTTGGAGTTTGGCCAAGGCGCCAATGATGCGGTCGCCGACATGGAAGACACTAAAGAAGAAGCAGCAGCACCATCGTCGTCCTCGTCCTCGTCGGAGCGCAAACGACCAACCGAGCCGGGGCTCGAGCAACTGGCAAAGAATCTCAAGCAGCAATTCGGTGGCGATGCGTGGAGCAATCTACCACTGGACGCCATTGCGCGCGTCATGCCCTTTATCAGTGTGCAGGAAGGAGCCAAGCTGCCACAGGTGCACCGTCTTTGGGCGCCGCGTTTGAAGCGCCCATGGGGCAGACGTCCGCCCATTCGCTCGAGCACGACAGGCCTGTCGACGCGCATTCTGATGATGACCCCAGAGGCTGCTACCGAGGCCAAGCAACAGGCGTCCACGAAACCCGCACCGCCGGTCGCGCAAGCATTCAACTTTGACCGCACGACCGCCGTGGCCATTGCACGCACGACGGCCAACTTTGACAGCTTTGTCAATCACCTCTCCTACTGGCTACGCCCGGCGCTGCAACTCAACAAGAGCATCTCGCTGCACATCCTGCACTGCGGCATGTGGATGGCGCTGATCGACAAGCATCCCGACCTTGTCAGCTTCCTGACCACTGGCGGCAAGGCGCAGCACCGCTTGCGCCTCAGTGGCGTCGTCTCGCCTAATGACTTGCGGTTGATGGCCAACTGGCGGCTGAACACGGTGGTGCTGACAACGCGACCCTCGCCCAAACTCGACGCTCTCTCCCTGTACCGTGACCTATTGAGCGTCAAGGGCAGAGCAGCACCGTGGCTTGACCTCAGGCTGCAGCCCGTGCCATTTGACGGGCCGCGGGCACGACTGCTGTTGATGACGGGTGGCTCTGGTTTGCGGCGGCTCGAGTTGACGCTGACGAGCCAAGCGGCGCAGCGGCTGGTGGAGATCCCGACCTTTTGCAAGAATCTGCTCCGGCTCGATCTGCGCATCCAAGGCACGTGGCGCGTGGCTGATTGGGAAGTCGCCGCTCGCATGCGCACAGAGAGCATTGGCCGCCTTACGCTCGTCTTTTCGCAAGTCGGGTCGCCTATGCAAGAATGGCACACGCCGTCGGTCTGCAAGCTGCTGAGCCAGGCCCGGCCAAAGGTTGGGTTCCGAACGTTTCACGTGCTGATGGACCACGTGCCGGAGAGCAAACACAATGAGTCCAAGGCGATTGGCGAAGCGGTTGCCGGGAGTTATCGCCTGATGGATCTGCAACTCTCGCTGCCGTTCGCCTTTGACTGGACAGCATGGCCGCAGCGCGCCAACTTTGCGCGTCTGGAGACGCTGCGCTTGGGACGTGTCGTTGTGCTCGGGTCGTCGTCCATGCCCGCCTTCACCGGCATGACCTCCCTTCGCGAGTTGCCTGCTGCACCGCAACGCTGGAACCAGGCGTGGCTCGAACACTTGCGCACGGCCTTTGGCTCAGAGGCCGTGCACAGCACAAGTGCGACGACGACGATGATGCCAAAACGTCCTCGCGTGGACGTGCTCATGTATGGTCGTTTGGAGCGCATTGTCGCGCACGACATTGGCGAGTGGGCCGTGTCCGAGCAAGAATGGAGAGCGCTGGTCGAGTTCAACACGGCGCTGGTGCACGTCGACCTGTCCCTGCGCGATGTGCGTTCGGTGGTGCACTGGAGTTCTGCCTTTTTGCAGCGGCCCAACCGCCTGCAGCACTGGTCGATGCCCTTTGTCTCGGTGGCCGTGCGCTCGGTGCAGGAGCTCCCGAGCGCCGCGCGATTGCACTTTTTCGACGTCCGACTGCCTGGCTCGGAGCGGCTGCTCGACGACATGGAGCGCATGCCACTGCCAGCGCTGACTGAATGCTGCATTCGCCAGGGTCTGTGGACGCCGAGCCTGCTGGCGAACGTTGCCTGGAACTGGGACACGACGCAGCTGATTCAAGTGGTGATGCGCGCAGGCATTCACGTCCAGACGGCGGGCTGGAACGTCTTCTGGGACGCCATGCGCGACGCCATCGGCACGTACATGGAAGACGAGTGCGCGCGTCAAGACAATGTCGCGCTCTACCAGACGTACATGGCGCTGCGTGCACCGCAACAGGCAAGCGTCGGCG
>Ga0265338_10008586_pt1 | contig 12359 bp, 12 predicted proteins | sample 42126metaG_FD_193579 | JGI IMG/M metagenome (GOLD analysis project Ga0265338, IMG submission 193579) | Rhizosphere microbial communities from Carex aquatilis grown in University of Washington, Seatle, WA, United States - 4-21-26 metaG | ecosystem: Host-associated > Plants > Roots > Rhizosphere... | reverse complement strand
AATTTCGCCGGTTTCGCTCATAATATCTGGGCGTTGACGACCTTCATCGGCGCGACTGGCTTGTTGTTGATCGTGAAGGCCAGGGCGCGTGGCGGAGTAGCGACATAGCAGCCGTCGACGTCGGGATCGCCGGGGCTCAAGCAGACGGAGTCGAGTTGCATGGGCCCCGCAGCCGCATCGGCCGGAATATTTTTAGTGACGCTAATTTGATAGGTGTCACCGTCGTGTTTCAAAATTTTGCAGCCGTCCTGATAAACCGAGAACGGCACGCCGGTCATAAACTTCGGCCAGCCTGGACGTGAAAAGCGCGCACCGCACGTGGTGGGTGGTTTTTCCATACCTGTGTCGCGGATCGTGGCTGTGACCGTGAGCGCTTGACCCGCTTGGATTTGATCCGCGCTGAGGGCTCCCTCCACATATTGAACGCGAGTTTCCGTCCCGCTCTGAGGGTCAGAATTGCCGTAGCTGAAGATAAAGCTGTCGAATCTAATGGCACCGTCGCCGAAGTCGAATAGTTCATTCAGGAGATTGGGTTCCGACTTGGCGGATTTGCTCGTCAGGTTAAAGCAGTAGGAGTTCGCCGTGTATGTCATCGTGGCCGTTTGCATTCCGGCTTTTTCTGCAGGCCGGTAATGCTCGGTCAGTGGCGAAACGCGTTGGACAAGAAGACGTTCGCCATCGGCGCAGAGATCTTGTTTCGCGATCAACGTCGCGGCAAGATCGCCCACGTTATAAATCTGGACGGAGTCCACAAAAAACGGGACGGGAAGAAGTCCATTCGGGAACGTTGCCCAAAAACTTGTGCTATTGGGCGCGGGATAATTGAGCACCCACGCTTCGATCGGCGTTTTGCTGGCGGAAATTGGCCACCGGACGAGTAAATTGTCGGCGGCCTTCGCGATTGCGGCACCAAATTGGTCGGGAATGCGCTTGTCGTCGTCAGGAATGCCGAGGTGGTGGACCATTTCGTGGGCTAAGAATCCCATCCACAGCGAAAAGCCCGCGAGGTTCGGCGATTTGTTGAGCAATTCGTTATTGATGTCGATCGGCGCGTTCGGCACAAGGCCGGTCACGGCGACACGATGGATTTCGCCGAGGTCCGAACGATACAAGCCGGGGTTCTGGCTCTCAGGTTTGAACTGCAAGGTGTCTTGCGTGTAGCCCGCGAGATTCGGAAGGATCTTCTGCAGCAGGGCCTTCTGATCGTCAGACAAACCGCATTCCGTCGAGTACTGACAGGCTTGAAGGAAGCGGGGCAATGCCCACCAGGCCCATTGTACCTGTTTCTCGGCAATGGTTTTGCCGGAGAAAGTGAAGTTCGGCGGAGTTGGGAAGCCTTGAGCGGCGGCCGACAGGGAAAGACAGGAACCAACGAGGAAAACTAAAAGCTTTGTCATAGTGGCTGGCAAATTATCTTGGGGGGTGTGGGGACTCAAGCGGCAAATGGGATATGGAGAAAAATTCGACGTCGGAAACGCTACAAATGGCAACGGGTTGGTGCTCTAATATTTAAACGATGTGGTGGCGGATCCTAATTCCAACGTGGCGGTTTTTCAATGCGGTTGGACCCCAGTTCGAATTGTTGGTGAGGGTTCAGGGGGAGTGGCGGGTTGCTTTTGGGCAGCCCCGGCTGCGCTGGTATACGCTATTCTTTAATCCTTCGGGCAATTCGTATCATGCGGTTCAAAATTTGCTCGAGCGGTTGGTATCTGAAGTTTCGGCGGGGGCCGAGGCTTCGACGTTGGTGTCTTTTGCTCTAGTGAAGGATCTTGCCCAAGACCGCGAGTTCAAAGTCACCGCGAACGGCGAAGACGCTATTCACTGGCAGGTGACGCCGTGATTTGGGTCGGGCGGTTGATGTCATTTGCTGTTGTTTTGCAAACGATCGAGTTCTTTTGGGTGCGGTTTTATCCGAGTGAAATTGTCGCCGCCGAGTTTCCTGCGTGGTTGCGGTGGACGCTGTGCCGGGAACGTTGGATTCTCACTTTGCGTTTGTTGGCGGCGATAAGCGCGCTGACTTGGCCCACGATTGCGGGGGTGGGCGTGATGCTACTGACGACATGGTGGCTGGCTGTGCGCTGGCGCGGAACATTCAACGGTGGCAGTGACTTTATGACGTTTCATATTTTGGCGGCGTGGCTATTGTGTCTTTGCTTTCCGTCGCTGGAGCGGGTGTCCGTCGGGTACGTCGTCATTCAATTAATTTTGGCGTATTTCGTGGCCGGCATGGCGAAGGTTGCGAATTCTTCGTGGAGAAGTGGGGCTGCGCCGCGGATTTTTTTGCAACGACGTGGAATTGAAATCGGCGGCTCGCTCTGTTTGCTTATGGCATGGTCGATCATTAGTTTCGAGATGTTGTTTCCGCTCTCGATCCTTCGACCATGGCCGTTTGTTGCTGCCGGCGTTTTGTTTCACCTCGCGAATGTTTATACATTTGGGCTGAACAGATTTTTCTTTGCCTGGTTAGCGGCATATCCGGCGCTTTTTTATTTGGCTAGATGATGCTCTGCCGCGCCGGGCGCGGGGCTCCGGACAGGATTTTGATAATATGTCCGAACCCCGGATTTATCTCATCTCGATTTAACGCGAATTTAACTAGCTAGCGCTATTATCAGCGCTGGAGGTTCTCAATGAAACGAATTATGTGTCTGTTGGCAATTCTCGGCAGCAGTGCGTTCGCCCAAACCACATCCCTGACCCGCGAGGTTGGTCCCGACGGCCAGCGCTTTTTTAGTTTCCTGGGGCATTGCCCTCAAACCGGCAGCTTTCATCCCTTGCAGATGGGAAAAGTTGAGACGCTGAAAAGCGCTGATGGCAAGATCGTCAAACTTGAGTTCGAGTCGCCGGTGGCTACAAATTGGGACCGCAAAGGAACCGAGATGTGTGCGTATCACTGCAGTCAGGGACTCGATGCGATTGAAATCGACGGCGCGTTGGCGTGCGTGGGATTGCGGTAGATCGGTGCCGAAAAGCAATCCCCACAATGATGCGAGTATGACTACTTGCCCGGCATAGCGCATGACGAACGCGCGCATTTCGCGACTAAGCACCCGATTTATTTTAATCCGGTAATTTCCAACATTTCCCAACCCTCCGGATAGAGAAATGTTCTTTGCTGGACAACTCTGAGGCCCGAGCGAGTGACTTCCTCAAGAATGCTTTCCGGTTTTCCAAAATACCGGCCGGCGATTCCGCCGTAAATCTGACAGCGCGTTTCGGGGTCCCAAGTTTTGAAAAATTCCGCAGGGGCGGTGGCCGGTGGATCTCCGCATTGAGTGCGCGAGATAAAAATTCCCCCTGGGAGCAAATTTGAAAACACGGCCCCTAGAGTGAGTGCTCGATCGGCCCCGATGATACAATGTAAGCAATGGTCGTCGATGATGGCATCGAAAGATCTTTGTAGCGACAGAGTCACAACGTTTCCTTCAATAAATTGAAGTTTGACGTCGAGCTGAGCGGATTTTTCTTTCGCCCATTGGATCGCGGTCGGCGAAATATCCAATCCGGTCACCTCAAAATGCGCCTGCGCAAGTGCGAGACTGGTTTCGCCGTCTCCGCAGCCAAGAATCAAAATCGATTTCGCCGCAAACTTTTCGAGCGCCGATTGATAAAATGAGACTCGCTCCGCCACATCTTCGACTTTACTCCAAGACGATTGCTTATTTTGGCGCAGCCGTTTATAGGCTTCGTCGTGAATTTTTAGATACCTGGTGCGATCAATCACCGAGATTGCCCCTACTTGCCAGTCTTGCCGTGAATTTTTGGGACGGTCTGTAAAGTCGTTTGGAGCTTTTCAATTGCAATCCGCTGTGCGCGTAGTTCGGCGTAAATGAACACGGCTTGCATGGTCATAAACACGGTAATAAGAGCCGCCCCTGTAATCAGCATTTTGGGAGAAAGTGCAATCCGGCGCTTATGATTCGGTTTAAGAATGTCCAGATCCGCGCCGAAATCCGAGATGTTTTCCCAATTGCGGGCTTGTTCGCCAATCCGTTTGATCGAGTCCCAAAACGGCTTGTTCGCCGTACTGGGATCGTTGGTCTCGACTTTTATTTCGTCCATTTACTTATCGTTCACTACTTTGGCCCGCCATGCAATGACGAGAGGCGGTTCCTATGCATTAAAATAGAGAATCAACTGAGGGGGAAGACTATGGTCATTCGCAATTTTATAACGGGGATTCTCCTCGCAGCCGGTCTGATTTGTTATTTCCCAGCGGGAGCAACGGATTCGGATAATTCTCCTATTGAGGTTGGCATTTTTCCGCCCCTACAATTGCCCGGTACAGGTTTTGGAATTACGGGAATCCGCTTGAACGTAGTCGGCTATACGCGCGAAGCACGCGGACTCGATTTGGCGGTCATCGGCAATGCCACCGATCTAATGTTTAAGGGGCTCGCGATCTCCGGTCTGTTTAATTACAATAGCAATGCTTCTTATATTTATGGTTTACAGTTTGCCGGTCTTGCCAACCTCAATATGGGGCAGAATGAAGTTTACGGATTACAAATCGCGCTCTATAACAGCGCCGGCACCGTCCATGGACTGCAATTAGGGCTAATCAATGTGGCCCGTGTTCTTCGTGGCGTCCAAATCGGTTTGTTCAATATCAATAGAGCGGGTCCGTTTCACGCTTCGCCGATTATTAATGCTGCGTTTTAATAATGTTCTGGCGTCTTTGGAATTGAATTGATAGGCTTCACCTAACCATTTAAAGGAGGACATTATGGCTGAGATTGTAACATTCGCGATTGTCCTCTGTTCTTTTGCGCTCTAAGACAGAGCTCCAATCATAAAAATTTAAATTTTCTTTGAGCGCTCTAAATTTAATGGAGCTTCAATTGAATTCTAAATCGAATCTCACTTTTCGCGTCGTTTTCGCGAGTCGTGAGAGTTATCGGGTATTGGACGAAAAACAAAATATTATTCACGCGGAAATTGCCGGAAAACTGCGTCATGCAAAAGGTCTGTGGCCTGCAGTTGGTGATTGGGTGATTGGAATACCACAACTAGGAGACTGGATATTAATTATCCAAGTTTGCGACCGGCACAGTCTATTGCAGAGAAAGGATCCCGGGCGCGGAGTTGAACAAGTCTTAGCGGCAAACATCGACATACTTTTTATTGTGACGTCTGCCAATCAAGATCTAAATCTCAATCGCCTCGACCGCTATGTGGCGATGGCCGTCTCGGGAAATATGCAGCCGGTGATTTTGATAAATAAAATTGAACTGGTGAGTGAGGCTGGCCAGATTTTAGATAGTGTCGCAGTGAGATTTCCAGGCATAGACGTTATTGGAATCAGCGCAAGGGAAGGCTGGAATCTCGATTGTCTTGCGGCGTATTCGGCCTGTGGCGAGACCGTAGCCTTTGTCGGTTCGTCTGGAGTAGGTAAGAGCACGCTTTGCAATGCGCTTATCGGCACCGACGAGATTGAGACACAGGAAATTCGGGAAAGCGATGGCCGCGGGCGGCATACGACAACCGATCGGGAACTGCATTTCACTCGCTCAGGCGGTGCTGTAATTGATACGCCGGGAATTCGCGTTGTTGGACTTGCGGATGGCGTCGATCTTGACTCGGTTTTTGAGGATATTGAGTCTCTCGCCGGTCAGTGTAGATTCTCCGATTGCCGGCATAGTTCTGAACCCGGCTGCGCAATTCTCGCGGCGCTGGAATCCGGCGAAATCGACTTGGAGCGCTGGAACAACTACGTCAAATTGGGCCGGGAGCTTGCGTTCGAACGGAGAAAATCCAATAAGGTTCTAGCCGCACAGGAAAAAAAGAAGTGGGCCAAATTCCACATGGAGGGTCGTGAACGAATGAAAATGAAGCGTCGGTAGTGGCGAGCCGCTTCTTGGCGTGAACTCCAGTGGCCAGGATGAATCTGGCGATGCCGAGAGGACTCGAACCTCTGACCTGTTGCTTAGAAGGCAACTGCTCTATCCAGCTGAGCTACGGCACCGATTTTGGCAATAAAATAACAATCTTAGGCTTGGCCAGCAAGCTCTAAAGCCCTACACTTGGGCCATGGAACGCACACCTACTGCAGCTGAAGCCCAGCGGCTGACCCGCTGGAGAGTTTCGACCTTTTGGGTCATGCTCATCGGCTACATCGGCTACTACCTGATCCGCGGCAATCTGCCGGTGGCGCTACCGCTCCTGAACCAGGAATTTGGTTATTCCAATACGCAACTCGGTTACATCCTTACGGTTTCTGAACTCTTCTATGCGCTTGGCAAATTCACGACCGGTCCGATGGCCGATGTGATTGGCGGCAAAAAGATTTTTATGATCGGAATGGTCGGCGCGATTTTCCTGAACTTCGCGTTCCCGCTGTTTCCGGGCCTGATGTACTTCATCGTCATTTGGAGTATAGCCCGCTACTTTCTTTCGATGGGATGGGGTGGTCTCGCGAAGATCATCGGCGCATGGTATGAGCCCGAGCGCAACGGCGTCATCATGGGATTTATGAGCGTGAATTTCCAGCTCGGCGGAAGTATCGCGGCGATGTTCGCGGCCTATTTGATTATGCTCGGCGTGGGCTGGCGCGGACTTTTTATTTGGCCGGCAACCGTGGTGTCAGTGATCGCGGTGTGGGCCGCGTTCGCGTCGAAGGAAAGTCCGCAAGCCGTGATTCCCGACGTGAAGTTCGGCCGCAACGCAGGCGAGAGACAGGCCGAGTTGCACTTCAACCGTGAAGGCGAGACTCACAGTGCGATGCAAATCGTGAAATCGTTATTCACCATTCCAATGTTCCGCGAATTGCTCGTGTTCAGTTTCTTCATTCACATTTTGCGCTCCTTCTTTATGTATTGGATTCCGAAGTTTATGGTCGACATGGGGATGGGCAATTTCGCGGCGGCAATGAGTTCGGCGGTGTTTCCGCTCGCGGGATGCCTCGGCACGATTTTTCTCGGATGGTACACCGATAACTACGCGCCGGCCGGAAAACGCACGACCGCGATGTGGATTATGCTCGCTGTTGGCACAGTATTTATCGCCGTGATTGCGCCGCTGATCTCACATCGGATGGAGTACGCGTGGTTGGTTGTCGCGCTCTTAGCACTCGCCGGCTTTTGCATTTACGGGCCTTACTCGATGTCCGCGGGTGCGTTGACTTTGGATATCGCCGGGGCCGAGGGCGCAGGGACCTGTTCGGGAATGCTCGATGGCATTGGCTATATCGGTGGCACAGTGGCCTCGTTGGGCACTGGCTTAGTTGCCGATCGGTGGGGTTGGGAGCAAGTGTTCTGGGCCTTGACCGCATTCGGCGTTGTGACTGCCGCTTGGGTCGCGTTTATGAGCCGGCGGCGGGCGCCCGCCGAATAGGTTGCGCAAGCCCTCCTTCGCGCAGTACGATTTTCGCATGCGCTTTCTTTTTCTCTTTCTGACCTTCTTTGCCGCAGGATGTGCCAGCGATAAGCCAGTGCCACAGGCGAGTGATGTCATCGCTGAAGGACTGATCGTCCCGAAAGAAATCACTAGCCCGGGTACGGAAGCACGTTACTGGGCGTACAACAATTTCGTTGTCCATCTCGTCACCAACATCAATGAGCAAAATAAGTCGAAGACGCCGATCATTTATGTGCACGGGCTTGGGGGAAATCTGACTGGCTTTGCGCCGCTCATCAATCTCATGCACCGCTCTAAGGCGGGCCGCCCCTTTTACGCTCTGGATCTGCCGCCCTTCGGCGAGTCCATCATGCGCAACGCGGACCTTAAGATTCATGATTACACGGAAATGTTGCAGGAATTCATCGCGCAGCTCGGAGTGCCTAAGGTCAATCTCGTGTGCCACTCGATGGGTGGGCAAGTGTGCATCGACTATGCCCTTGCCAACCCCGGCCAGATTCAACTCCTCACGCTGATATCGCCCGCGGGGACTTATGAGAAATCCCCGTTCGTGAATGGCGCCACCAATCACTTCGTCGGAATCAATGTCGGCTCTGTCGATGGTCCGGGCACCATAGCGATCGGTGATTTGTCCTGGTATGATCAAAATTTCGCGCGGCGGATGTTGACCGATAATCCGCTGGTGCTCGTTGGCATCGAAAGCTTCAGATTGAATTTTCACAATCGCATTCAGAAATTGAAGACACAAACGTTGATCATCTGGGGCCGGGACGATCAGATCTTCGATTTTGTTAACGGGGCTTATTTAAAGGAAAACATCGAAAACTCGGTTTTCTATGTGATCGACGGGGCCGACCATACTTCGTTCCGAACTCATTCCGAATTGATCGCGAAACTCATTCAGAAATATTTGTAGGGGATAACCGTGAACTTACTCAAACTCTTTTCTCTTCTCCTGATCAGTATGCACTTCAGCTTCTCTTTCGCCGAATCGCTCCTCACGACGATAAGCGCGAAGAACGCTCTGCTTTACGAAAACCCGAGCACGACGAGTCCGATCGTCCGGCGGGTGCTGGATGGTGAAGTTGTTAAGATCATCGAGACAATCAAAACCGAAAAAGGTGATACGTGGGGCAAGGTGTACCTCACGCCAACGCAAGTCGCCTATCTTCCCGGCCAATATTTCGTAAATAGCGGGGCGCTGGAGCAAAAGATCTGGAGGCCCGTAGAAGTGATCCGCACCGAAAAGCCATTCTCATTTGCCGCGAAGGGAACCTCGGAGCTCTTTGGTCCTGGCTTGGAATTTCGCTATCTTCCATTCACCCGGCTCGGTGTGACGATCGGTGCGGGCTCGGTGCTCGATGACAATCGGTCAAAGGGCTACTCGGTCGCCTATGGTTTGACCTGTCTTCTCTCGACCGGAAATCTGAGCCCGTTCATCGAGACGGGCGTTTCGACACTGACCTTCGCCGATGGTCAATCTAACTTGAGAATTTCATCGTTCTACATCAACGCCGGAGTGGAGTGGATTATCCGCTCAGGCTATTTTATTGGTGTGGGCATAAGTTACAACCGCAGCTACAATGTGCAGGTGTCGTACGACTACAGTTACGCCAAAGCCTCGAATGGCAACGTCAAACTGGGCAACTACGGCTCGTTTGGGAACCTCGACGGAGCTGAGTCCTTGCAGCGGATTAATCCGCTGTTCTTGCTTGGGTACGCGTTCTAGTTAGGGTTTTCTAGGGCGTGCGGACCGTTTGGCTGAGTCATCGCTCACGCAAGTCATGGCGAATGAGGCCGTGGAAAAAACGAAGGTCATTAGCAGAAAGACGTGTTTCATTGTGGGCTCCCCCTTTTCAAGAGCTGCGGGGAGAATACTCGGGCGCCGGTGCAATTAAAATGACCGATTGGTTAATGGATGTTTCGATTTAGGAAACTGTTGGCGGGGAGCCTCGGGCTAATCTTCATGCTTGTCGAGGCGGCGGAACACCACCAGCTTACTCAGAAACTGATTCGAGGATTCCACCAACCGCAGCTCGGGGAAGTCTTTCGTCCACAGTTCCATCTTATCCTTTGAGTAATCCGCGTAGAACGGCTCGTGAAAATCGCTCGGAAAGCGCTTCAAAGCCCAATCCATCTCGGGCATATCGCCTAATTGCAGTGAATCGACAATAACAATCAAGCCATTCGGCTCGACGGCTTTGATCATCTTCTTCATCACCGCCCGGCGTACCGACTTCGGCAACTCGTGAAATAGAAAACATGAATACGCGCCCGAGAAAGAGCCTTCCTCGATCTTCACTTTTTCGGCAAAAGCTTTTTTAAAGCGCACATTGCCCAGGCCCTTGGTCATTTCCTTTGCCGCCAACAAATACGGCTCGCTCGGATCGACCGCGATAATTTCTCCTTCAGGAAAGGTCATCGATGCGAAGCGAGTCAGCCGGCCCGTTCCGCAGCCCATCTCCAACAAGCGTGCATACGGCGTCAGCCCGTGCTTGAGCGGCGGCAAAATGGATCTGCGCATGGCATCCGTTGCGCCACTGAACAAAATATCGACTTGGTGGTCGTACAGATCCGCGGAGTGGTCCGACGCATATCCATCCGTTTGAAAATGGAAATTGCGTTTGTAATAGTCCGGCGCGTGGCTTAGCCGGCGTTTGGCTTCCGGAGAGAAGTCCATGTGATCCTTCTCGAGTTTACGCGAATTCACGCGATACGCGTCCTGCAGGATGCGCAAGTAACGCAGTCCATGCGTCCACGGTCTTTCGGGAATTAGAACTTCCCAGGGATAAATTCCCGCCGCGATATGATTCGCATCGCGTTTCAACAAGTCGACTTCGGATCGCAACAGAAGTGATAATTTGTCTTTGAGCTCTTCGGGATGCCATGGCCGCTTTCGCGTCACCAGCATTTCCACCAAGGGAAATAGCCGCTGCTGAACGGCAAAGTGAACGCCGCGGCCCAGATTCCATCCCATCGCCATCGTACCCGTTAACTTTTCTCTCATGATGCCTACTCGTATTTAGAAAGCATGTCCTCTAGGGCTTCGAGCGAAGGTTTCGTCTCATTACTGAGCCCACTCAATGGAGTTTCGACCAGTTCGAGAGACTCGTCCAGAGTTTTTGCGCTCTGATTCCAGTAAAACAATCCTGTCAGGAATTCCTGCTTTTGTTTGCTCTCCTGCAGACGCGCCAGTGCCAAATCGGCACGCGTGATATCGTGCTCGGCGGCAATTAATTTGCGCAAAATAAAGCGGCTGCCGTCGGGAAGCGCGATCTCCTGGGTCGCACCTTCTTGGTAATCGACTTTAATCTCTTGCTGCGGCTGGATGAAACCCAACTCCTGCAAATGCACATTGCTGGTTTTGACCGCGTCAAACGAGCGCGTCGAACCCTCATGATTGGCGAAGGTGATGCACGGTGAAATGACATCTATAAACGCCGTGCCTTTGTGGCGGAAGGCCGCATCGAGCAGAGGTACAAGTTGTTTCGCGTCTCCCGAGAACGAGCGCGCGACGAACGTGCATCCCAATTCCAGTGCGAGGGCGCAGAGGTCGATGCTTAAGTACGGATTTATGTGACCGAGTTTTGCCTTTGAACCGAGGTCGGCCGTGGCCGAAAACTGACCCTTGGTCAACCCATACACGCCGTTATTTTCGACAACGTAAATCATCGGCACATTCCGGCGCACCATATGCAAGAAGCTGCCGAGGCCAATGCTGGCCGTGTCGCCGTCGCCGGAAACACCCATTAGCATTTGCTTGCGGTTTGCGAGATGCACGCCCGTTGCGACAGGCGCCATACGGCCATGAATCGAATTGAATCCGTGTGACTTGCCGAGAAAATATGCCGGCGTTTTGCTCGAACAGCCGATGCCCGACAACTTCGTCACATGATACGGATTCACGCTCGACTGGTGGAGCGCCGTAATGATGTGGCCCGTGATGCTGTCATGTCCGCACCCGGTGCATAGAGTGCTCTTGCTGCCCATGTAATCCGACTTGCTGAGGCCAAGGCGGTTCGTGTCGGAACTCATTTGGCCTCCTGTTCGCAAATTTGTTGCACGACGGTTTCCGCGTCGAGGGGCATGCCGTCGAAGTGTGTGACGCTATAGCATTTCTGCCAGTACTGCGGCATCTCGCTGCGGACGATTGAAAACAACTGCGCGTCGCGGTTTTGGTCGATGATGTAAATGCGGTCGTGGGCATCGAGAAATTCTTCAAACTCGTCGGTGAATGGCAACGCGCGCAACCGCAAGCAGTTGGCGGCAACGCCCTTTTCCTGCAATAGATAGCGGGCTTCAGCCGTCGCTTCGTGCGAGCTGCCGTAAGTAACAATGCCGACCTTTGCGCCGTGCGTGGAATCAAACAGCGGCTTAGGTACCATCGTCGCGGCGGTGTCAAACTTGCGCGCTAAGCGCAACATGTTGGCTTTGTAAACTTCATTATTCTCGCTGTAGAGGCCCGCCTCGTCGTGGCCCGTGCCGCGCGTGAAATACGCGGCCAGCGGATGTTCAGTACCAGGCAAGGTGCGATAGGGAATGCCGTCGCCATCGATATCTTTGTAGCGCTGGAAGCTGCCGGCCTTTTGTAGCTCTTCAGCACTCAAGACTTTTCCTCGCAGGAACGGTTCCCGCGGATATTCAAACCTATGAGTCACATGTTGGTTCATGCCGATATCGAGGTCGGTCTGCACGATCACCAAAGTTTGCAAACTTTCGGCGAGGTCGAATGCGGTTTGACCGAACTCAAAACATTCACTCGGAGTTCCCGGCAAAAGCACGACGTGCCGTTTGTCCCCGTGAGAAAGAGTGTAAGCAGACAATAGATCGCCTTGCATTGTGCGCGTGGGAAGCCCGGTGGAAGGGCCCACGCGCTGCACATCCCATATTACAGCGGGAATCTCGGCGTAGTAGGCGAGTCCGGCGGCTTCGCTCATCAGCGACAAACCGGGACCTGACGTCGCCGTCATCGCGCGCGCGCCGACCCAACCGGCGCCGACGAC
>Ga0265338_10008585_pt1 | contig 12361 bp, 5 predicted proteins | sample 42126metaG_FD_193579 | JGI IMG/M metagenome (GOLD analysis project Ga0265338, IMG submission 193579) | Rhizosphere microbial communities from Carex aquatilis grown in University of Washington, Seatle, WA, United States - 4-21-26 metaG | ecosystem: Host-associated > Plants > Roots > Rhizosphere >... | reverse complement strand
TTTACGCACCTTCGATCGATGCCCAGGGAAAAATCAGCACGCTTGTGCTTTGGACGCCGGGTCTGGACCAAATTAGAATCGTCGGCTCGTTGGCGGCGGACCAGCGTTTTACCATGCCAGTGGTTCTTTCTGATCACTTTGAGACCTCCTCTTCCAAGCAAATCATCAAGGTATCAGGCGTCGTTCATCGCCAGCAACCTGGTGATACCGTAACCATCTGGGATAACGCCGGCCAAATCCGCATTCTCTCCAAGCAACGGCTGCCGCTTCAACCCGGCGAAATCGTGGAAGCCGTCGGCTATCCCGCCGTCGAGGGCATTGACCGGGTATTGCGGGCAGGTGTGTATCGGCTGGTTGCCAATGGTGCCGCGCTGGTCAAAGCGGATAACGCCACCAACGCGGCCCCGTTGCCACTCGCCGACCAGGTCCGCGGCCTCGACCAGGAGAGCGTGGCTCAACACCCGGCGGTCAACCTGCAAGGCATCGTTACCTGTGTGAACCCCGCGGCGAATTATATTTACATCCAAGACAGCAGCGGCGGCATACGCGTGATGGAAAGCCGTCTGCGCAACCGCAAACTCGTTGCAACCGGCATGCTCGTATCCGTCAATGGTGTCGCGACGGAGGGAGACTTTACGCCGGTCATCACCAATGCGACAATTCGCCAGACCGGTCCAATGGACCTCCCGGAGGCGCCGCTGATCAGCTTGGAGCAGGCGCTCACCGGCACCGAGGACGGTCACTTCATCCAAATGCGCGGGTACGTGCGCAAAGTAACCGAGACCAACGGCATGCTCGAATTGCAACTCGTTGCGCCGGGCGGCGAATTCGTCGCCCGGTTGCCCAAAGCGGATAACGAAACCCAGGCGGGCTCCATCGTTTTGGTTCGGGGAGTTTGTGTGGCAGTCGCGAATTCGCGCCGCCAATTGACCGGTATTGAAATCCAGGCGTCCTTCGGCATCTCGGTGCAGGAGGAACAGGGGGCGCCGGATGATTTGTTTGCGTTGCCACAACGTTCCCTCGCCAGCCTCCGCCAGTTCAATTTATTCAACACGTTGAACAAACGCATCCGCACCGCCGGTATCGTCACGCTGCCGGTACCCGGTCGCTACCTTTACCTACAGGACGGCGAAAACAGCCTTTTTGCCCTCACCGACCAGACCGACCCATTGCGACCGGGCGACCGGGTGGAAATCGTCGGTTTTCCAGGGAACGAAAAAGGGAACTTTTTGTTGCGTGAGGCGGTTTACCGAAAAATTGCTTCCGGTCCCGAACCCTCGCCGGCCAGCATTACTGATGTGCAGGCAGCCAAGGAGGACCTGGACGGCGTCCTCGTCAAAACCACGGGCACGCTGCGCGAAGTCGTCAAAAAAACCGGGGAAACCCGGCTCATTATCCAGGCCGACCGTCATCTTTTCGAGGCCAAGCTGGATGGAAGCGCATCCTTCGATGACGCGTCTGTTTTGCCAGACAGCAAACTAGCCGTGACCGGCGTTTATCGGATCCAGCGCGACGAGAGCGGCAAACCGATGTCGTACTTGCTCAACCTCCGCAGTGCGTCCGACATCCGCGTCCTGCAGCCGCCTCCCTGGTGGACGCTGCAGCGCCTGCTGATCATTCTCTTTGCCGGGGTGCCGGTCCTGTTGTTTGTCTTGTTCCTGACGTTGCAAACGCGGCGCAAGAACCACTTGTTGCAACGGGCGCAAGTTGATTTGAAAGCCGCGCATGACGAGCTGGAAGAGCGCGTCAGGGCACGCACCCGCGAGTTGAACGAAGAGGTGGAGGCCAGGAAGCGCGCCTTGGTTGATTTGTCCGAAGCCCAACAGCGCCTCATCCTCGCGTCCCGGCAGGCGGGCATGGCGGAAGTGGCCACCGGGGTGCTTCATAACATTGGCAACACGTTGAACAGTGTGAATGTATCGGCCACGGTCATTGGCGAGACCCTGCATCGGCTGCGCATTGAAAAGTTCACGAAAGCCACGGAACTATTAGGAGCACAGGGGAATAACCTCGCCGCGTTCCTGACCCAGGATCCGCGCGGTCAGGCCTTGCCGGGATATTTGCGGAGCCTGGCCGAAAACATGGCCCAGAACGAGCAGACCCTCCAAGGTGAAGTCAAGCAGTTGACCAAACAAATCGACCACGTCAAAGCGGTGGTAAGCTGGCAGCAGGATAACGCCCGCAGCTCGGGTTTTTATGAAAACTTGGATCCGACGGAATTGATGGAAGATGCCCTCAGGATCAACCATACTGCCTTAGAACGCCATGGCATTAAAGTAGTGCGCGAATACGATGAGGTGCCCATAATCATGACCGACCGCCATAAAGTCATGCAAATCCTCATCAACCTTCTGCGCAATGCCAAGCAGGCCATGAACGGAGTCGAGCGGGCCCGCAAACAGGTGACCCTGCAGATTTACCGCGAAGGGAATGACCGCATCTGTTTTGCCGTCGCTGATAGCGGGACGGGCATTCTCCCCGAAAATTTGAATCGCATTTTTTCGCTAGGCTTTACGACCAAGGCCAAGGGACACGGATTCGGGTTGCATAGCGGCGCCAACAGTGCCAATGAAATGGGTGGCAGCCTCACGGTGAGCAGCGAAGGGCAGGGCCTGGGCGCCACATTTGTGTTGGAAGTGCCGCTGATGCCGAAAACTGAACAAACACCGCCTATCAAGGTGGAACCGCCGGTGGAACATCCGGCCTTAATGATATGAAAGAAATGTCCCTCCCCGCGTCAAACCGCATCCTCGTCATCGACGACAATGCGACCATCCACGCGGACTTTCGCAAAATTCTGGCGCCCGCCGCCGCCTCCGACGCCCAGTTGCGCGACGCCGAATCGCTCCTGTTTGGCCAGTCTGAAGAAGCCGCGCCGTCCAACGCCCCGGTTTACGAGATTGATTCGGCCTATCAGGGCCAGGAGGGCTTGCAGATGGTCGAAAAGGCGGTCGAGTCCGGGCGCCCCTATGCGCTGGCCTTTTTGGATGTGCGCATGCCGCCTGGCTGGGACGGCATTGAAACGCTCGGTCATATTTGGAAAAAGTATCCGGAACTGCCCGTGGTCATTTGCACCGCCTACTCAGATTATTCATGGCAGGAAATGATGATCCGGCTGGGACACTCGGATAATCTGGTGGTTTTGCGAAAACCTTTTGACGCCGTCGAAGTGCTTCAGCTGGCGCACTCGCTCACCCGGAAATGGCTGCTCGCCCTCCAGGTCCGCCAGCACATTGAAGAGCTGGACGGATTGGTTCAGGCGCGCACGCACAGCCTGCAGGAAGCCAACGCGGCCCTGTGCGTTTCCGAGGAACGGTTTGCCAAGGCGTTTATCAGCAACCCGGTGCCCCTCCTGCTCCTCGAATCCGAAAACACCACCTACGTCGACGTCAACGAAAGCTTTCTCGAATTGACCGGCCTCAAGCGGGATGAAGTGCTGGGCAAAACCTCGGTCGACTTAAAACTCTTTTCCCGTCCGGAACTCGAAGCCGAAATGCGGGCTGCCGTTTCCGCTCAGCGCCCGGTACATAACCGCCAGACCGAATTGCGCGCCAGCGACGGCAGAATCTTCACCGCCCTCGTGTCCGCCGAGGCGCTCGAATTGCAGACGAAGCCGCACGTCCTGATGTCGCTCCAGGACATCACGGAGCGCATCAACATCGAGAACCAGCTTCGTCAGGCGCAGAAAATGGAGGTCGTCGGCCAGATCGCCGCCGGCGTGGCGCATGATTTTAACAACATTCTCGCGGTCATTCAGGGCCATGCCGAATTGCAGATCAACGTTGGCAGCCCGGACGAATCGCTCATGGAATCGCTGCAGGAAATCTCGCAGGCGGCGGACCGCGCCGCCTCGCTCACGCGCCAGCTGCTTGCCTTCAGCCGCAAACAGATGCTTCGCCCGCGCCCGCTCGAACTGCTCGAATTAATGGCCAACCTTGGCAAGATGTTGCGCCGCGTCATCGGCGAAACCATCAGCCTCACCATCGAGTGTCCGGCCAACCTGCCGCCAGTGATGGCCGATCAGGTCAACTTCGAGCAGGTTGTCATTAATCTCGCGGTCAATGCCCGGGATGCCATGCCCAAAGGCGGCCCGCTGATGATTTCCATCGATCTCGCCACCATCGACTCCAAGCACAAGGAACAGTACCCCGATGCTATGATCGGCACATTTATCCGGTTGATCGTTGCAGACCAGGGCATCGGCATGGATACCACCGTCCGGCGCAAGATCTTTGAGCCGTTCTTCACCACCAAGGCCGTCGGCAAAGGCACCGGCATGGGACTCGCCACCGTATATGGAATCGTGAAACAACACCAGGGCTGGATCGAGGTGGAGTCCGAGCCCGGAGCCGGCTCCACGTTCAAAGTGTACTTTCCCGTGGCTCACGGCGAAGTGAAGAAATCCGTCGAGGGGGGAACTGATCTCTTCCGCGCCAGCGAGGCCAGGCCCCGGAACATTTTGATCGTTGAAGACGAGGTTTCCCTGCGGGAAATGGCGGCAAAAATCCTGAAACGCCTCGGCCATAACATCATCACCGCCAAGGATGGCCCCGACGCGCTCAAACTCTGGCCCGAGCACCGCGACCAGATTGAATTGCTCTTCACCGACATGATGATGCCAGGCGGCATGACCGGCCGCGATCTCGCCGAGCAATTGTTGAAAGACAAGCCGGGTTTGCGCGTGATCTATTCCTCCGGCTACAGCGTCGATTTCTCCAACCAAAACGTCAAGCTCGTGGAAGGCGTCAATTGCCTGATCAAACCCTACGATGGCACGGCGCTGGTCCGGGCGATCAAAAAGCAATTTCCCAACGGAGACTGAGCTGGCGCAGCCCCTTGTCGTCGGCAAGTTTTTCGCGCCAGGATTTTTTGGCTTTCATAAATTGACCAGCGGCGTCAGCGGCGGTTCATCAGGTGTTCGATTTCATCCGCTTCAATCGGCACGTCGGCCATCAAATCGAGCGGGCCGTTTTCGGTGACCACGATGGTGTTCTCCAGGCGGATGCCAAAGCCTTCTTCCTTGATGTAAATGGCCGGCTCCACGGTCAGCACCCAGCCCGGCACAATTTTGTAGTAGCTATACGTGACATCATGAACATCCAGCCCGATGGGATGCGAAACGCCGTGCATGAAATACTTCCGCGCCAAAGGTTCTTCGGGCTTCTGCTTTTTGACGTCGGACATTTTAAGGAGGCCCAGATCCACACACTCCTGGGTGATGCGCTCTTCACATTCCAACCGCAAATCCCGGGTGGTTTTGCCCGGAACACAAGCCGCCACCTGCGCCCGGAACACCCGCAGCACGGCGTTGTAAACCTGCTTTTGCCGCCGGGTAAACCTGCCGCTGACCGGGATGGTCCGCGTCAAATCGCTCATGTAATTTCCCAGGCCGGCCGCCACATCCAGCAACACCAGGTCGCCCTTTTTGCACGGCTGGTCGTTTTGATTGTAGTGGAGAATATTGTTGTTGGCGCCCGAGGCAATGATGGGCGGATACGCGAACTGGGCCTTGTGGCGGATAAATTCATGGGCGAACTCAGCCTCGAGTTCAGCCTCATTGACGCCGGGCTTGAGATGTTTGCAGGCGCGCTTGAATCCCCGGCCGGTCAACGCGCTGGCCGCCTTGATGGCATTGATTTCATGGGGCGACTTGACTGCGCGCAGTTCATGCATGAGCGGGGCCAGGCGCTGATAGCGGTGCAGGGGAAATTGCGTTTGCGTCTCGCGGACAAACCGGGCGTCGCGGCTTTCCACAACGATGTCGGCGCGCTGATGTTCGTTGGCGTTCAGGTATACGTTTTCGAGTTCGCACATCAGGGAGCGGAAAATGAGCGGGAACTCGGAAAGCCATTTCACGCTCCGGATGCCCGAGATGGCCGCGGCCTGTTCCTTGGAAAGCTTGTGGCCCTCCCAGATGGTGAGATGTTCACTGGGCTGGCGCACGAACAGGATTTCGCGCTGCTTGGGATCAAAGGCATTCGGGGCCAGAAGCAGGATGGTTTCCTCCTGGTGCACTCCCGTGAGATAAAACAGGTCGGCATTTTGCAGGTGGCCCATGGTGCCGTCGCCGTTGGTGGGCATCAGGTCGTTGGCGTTGAGCACGGCGAGGGAACGCGGCGGCAGTTTTTTGACCAGGCGCTCGCGGTTCAGCGTAAACAGCGCGGGTGGCAGCGGGACAGCTTTCATGCAGGGAAAAGATTAACCCGGGGGTCAGGGAACATTCAACGCTCAACATTCAGCGCTCAACACCAAAGGGACGCAACCGAACCCCGTTCCACGTTGGATATTGGGAGTTGAAGGTTGAATGTTTCAGGAGGTTGAGTGCGCAGAATCCCTTTGCCTCGGGCGGGCGTTTTGCGGTTTAATGGCCGCGCATGAACTGCCTCGTCACCGCCGGGCCCACTTTCGAATCGCTCGACGACGTGCGCCGCCTCACCAACTTCTCCACCGGCCGGCTCGGCACGGAACTGGCCAATTACCTGGCCGCTCGCGGCCATCGGGTCACGTTGCTGATTGGCGAAGCCGCCACCTGGCCCGGACCACGCCTAGCCAGCGTGGTTGAATCATTTTCGTCCACTCAGGACCTGCATTCCAAGCTTAAATCATTTTCGGGCAAAAAGGTTGATGCCATCTTTCATGCCTCGGCGGTAAGCGATTTTACGTTCGGCAAAATGTTTGCCAAGGGGCCCGCCGGCAAACTCACCCCGTTCAAGCCCGGCAAAAAGATTTCCACGCGCGCGGGCAGCCTGGTGGTGGAACTGGTTCCCACGCCCAAGATCATTGCCGAACTTCGCGGCTGGTTTCCGCGCACCCGGATCGCGGGCTGGAAATTTGAAGCCGATGGCCGGCGCCCGGATGCCCTCCGCGCCGCGCGAAAGCAGATCGCTGATTGTGACACGGATGCCTGTGTGGCCAACGGCCCTGCCTACGGCAAGGGCTTTTGTCTGGTTTCCAAAACGGGAACCCAGGTGCACCTCGCTAACGCCAAGGCTCTGTTTAAAACATTGGAAAGGTTTCTCTGAGCTGATACGGCGGAGCGCGGCTGTGTCGGAGACCAGCCGCAGCGCGCTGCCAGTCAGAAAACCTGCCGAGTGATTTGGACCCATTAAATTGCGGACGTTGCTGCGGCTGGCCTTCAGCACAGCCGCGCTCCGGCGTCACCGTCCATCCAGCGCCCGGAGCCGCCGAACCGCTTCAGATTTCAAAGAACACCAAACCGGCAACTTTCTCTCTCACGCCTCAAAATTCTTCAGCTGCCGCATGGCGAGCATCATCGGGGCCCAGCCGATGACAAACGACAGCACCACAAATCCGCCGATGCACGGAGCCACCCAGCCCGTATGGCTATGAAACCCGCCGCCGCCGATCACCAGCAGCGCCAGCGCCGCAATAATGTAGATCGAGCTCAACACAAAACAGAGCGTGCCGCCGAACCCGCTGACAATTTTGTTGGGATTGGTTTCCTTCAAGTTCGGGAACAGCACCCCCAGGCCGATGGCCAGGCCGTTCAGCGCAAAGGTCATGACCGTGATGACCGCGCCAAAGAAAACCAAATCATCCCACGACATGCGCAGCAGGTAGCACGACAACGTCACCAGCCCGAGCGTAATCACCAGCGACGCCGCGCTGGCGAGCCAGTACTTGGCCATCACCACCCGTTGTAGCCCGATCGGCGCCAGGCCGATGAGCCAGATGCGCCGTCCCTCCAGCGAAAACTGTGGAAACACAAACCGCGTGGTGACCGACGCCAGGTTGAACGCGCACGCCCCGAGATTTAAAAATGCGACCGCGTGAATCCAAAACGGGCTCGTCAATTGATGCGTGAAATTTCGCAGGTTGATGATGTAGGCCGCCAGCAGGCCGAAGAACATCACCGATTGCGCCCATTGCGTGGTGTCGCGCCAGAACATGCGGATGTCTTTCACCGCCAGCGCCCGCGTGTCCGAGTCGATCAGGGGAATCACCGCAAACAAACGCTCCAGCCAGCCCGCGGTATCGGATTTGAAACGCTGGCGCCCAAACCGCAGCTTGAATCCGGCGCCCGCCCGGCTTTGCACCGCCGAGGCCGTGTCGTAAAAGATGTTGCCGAAGCGCGTAAAGGCGATGCTGCCAAAAAACAGGGTGTGGCTCAGCAGCACGCCGGCAAAAAACAGGGCGCTGCTCGTGATGCCTTCCGCCCATTGCAGCACGGCTGACGACAGCCAGTAACTGGGCAAAAACGGGAACATGGTGAAGCGCGTCTTGGCCAGCAGCCGATCCAGCGCCTCGATCGTGCGCTTGTCGAGCAGGTCATCGTCGACGGGGTTGGTCTTCCACCAGAATGCCACGAAGGCCAGCAGCACGAGGGCGGTCAAAATCAGGATGGCCTGGAAATTTTTCCGGTCCAGATGACGGCCGATGCCAATGGCCAGCGCCGCCCCCAACACCCCGGGCAAAATAATGAACAGCCCGATCAGCAGCGCCGTCAGCGGATAAAAATGCCACGACACGTCGCGCACCAGCCCGAAGGCCACCAGCAGCGGCGCAATCAAAAATAAAAACGCCCACGACGCCAGGATGATCGATTCAATGAATTTCCAGTTGAAGATGGTCTGGCTCGGCACGGGAAGCGTGAGCAAATACGAGGTTTCCCGGTTGCGAAACAGGTTGGTATAGCTGATGACCAGGTTGCTCAACAGCAGCAGGGCAAACAAAAAGGCAAACAGGGTAAAGAGCAGCCGCTCCGTCAGGACCGAGCCCAGGCCGGGGAACTTGGCGATGAACTTCATGCCGTGATAGAACAGCTCAAACGCCAGCACGAGATAGCCCACTACGAAGAACAGGATGATGCCCGTCAGCAAGCGGGATTGCTCGCGGATGGCCAGCAGCCGGCGCCAGCTATGCCGCGCGTTGGCGCGCAAGAGCGTCATCAGTAGTGATCCGGGTTGTCCGGAAGGTTGGGCCATGGCTGACTGAAAATTAGCCGCGCTTTGGTCTTCGCGCAATTTATCATTCGCCCAACTTCGCGGCGGACAGCCCTTCATTCTGCCTTCACCACCCCATCGGTCGTCTCTTTCCGCGCTTCATCCTCCAGCCGCGATCGTTGCTTCAATTCGGATAACCGCGCCTGAATCTCCCCTTTTGGCACGTACCGGTTCATCGCCTCCCGCAGCTCGGGAACCTGATACCCCCGGTGCACCTCTCGGCCGATCCGAATATTCACCGGCTTGACCCCATACGGACGCAGCAACTGCGCAATCCTAACCTCGTCAATAGTGGAATAGTCCACCGCCGCAGAAGTCACTGCCTGGGCGGATTCGCCATACCGCAGAAAAGCCACGAGATCGCTGCTGAAAATCCTTTCCCGATGATACTCCGCGCACACCGAAAGAATATCCAGCAACAGCTCCGTGCTCGGATTTTGGGACGAAACCGTCGCCGCCAGCGCCAGCGCCGCCGTGTGCAGCTTTTGCTCCCACTCCGCCCCGGCGAGCCGGGCAATGACGTACAGCGGATCAAACGTGTCTGCCGCGCGATCATTCAAGCCCTCGCCGCGGATCTTGGGCGCCCCCGCAACGGCGTCCGCGGTGTCCCGGGCGAATCGCGCGCATTTGGACCGGATGAGCGCCGTGTTCAATTCCGCCAGCGGCGCGCACGTTTCGCTCACCAGCTTGCGGTTCATGTGCACCACAATGGAACGATCCGCAATCGTATCCGGCACCCGCCCGATCATGGCAATCACCTTGGGACACCAGGAACTGAACTTCTTCAGCCCCGTCCCCTGGCCCTCGTTCGGCGCCGCCGCGTCATTTTCAGTTTCGGCAGACGAAAACAGCGGCGGCAAATAACCGGGTCCAACGTCACGCTGGCGCTGGCGCTTACAATTGGGTCCAGCGTCACGCTGGTTGGATCCAACCTCACGTTGGCGTTGGAGGCGCAGGATGTAGGCGGTGCGAAACGTATTGCCGGAATTGATAATGCCGCGCATGGTGGCGTTGCCGGCCAGAAACGTATCCGCCTCATCAATGAACAAGGCCGGCCGACACGTATCAATCGCCCGGAACAGGGCGGCGACAGTGACATTGGACGCAATCAACGGCTTGTGCGCCATGGCCGCGAGCACGGAGAGCAAGGTGGTCTTGCCGCAACGCTTCTCCGGCGATTCAATCGCCACGTAAGCCACCGTATCGCGCCGCTCAAAGGTGTACGTATGTAACACCCACACCGCCAGCGCCGCCGCCGCGTGCTCCGGCAGGATAACGTGCTTTTTGATCACTGCCTCAATGTCATTCAGCAATTCAGCGATGGAAACGGGGTTGGCAGCGGGCGTGACAGATTCAAAGATGATGGTTTGGTCGTTGTCGTTCATGGTCTGATGGATGGGTTAATGATGTTTTTCCACGAATCATGACCCGGAAGGTGGGACAACGGCTGTCCATGTGAATAAGTTACATGGCCGGGCAAATGATCGGTGCCTGCCCAACTGCTGTCCTCAAGCTCACAACGCAGCGCAATCGCGTGCCCTGGAAGCGATTCGACTATCGCCCTCACTGCGGTAGATCCGGCCTTCACAACGAAACCATCCTCAGATTCATAGCCTTGCGCGGTGATGAAGGAAGCCGGGGTGTACTGGATTGGTGCGACATCAGTTGAGAGTGCTGATGTTTCGTGGTGCGCGGTATACAAGGAAGCCCGTATCGGCCAGCCGGGCAGCGGTTAAGCTTCGGGGACTCGACTGAACCCAGGCTGGGCAATAACTTGCCCCGCCCAAGCTGTTGATTGTCAATCGTGTAGCGGGGTGTTAAGCCCTGTTAAGCCCAGTGTTAAGCCTTTAGTTGTTGATATTCAACGATGTAGCGGATGTTAAGCCTTTCCCGAGCAACACCTACATATGCACACCGCTTCTTGCCCAAGGAAACCTCTATTGCTCCGTGACGAACCAGATGTCCACGGGGCGCTGTTCGTGGCTGAACGTGAGGCCCGTTTGCGCGGCGAGATTTTTTAACACTTTTTCGGTGAATTCGGCCCGCCGGTTTCCCGCGCGGGAAACATCGGCATCGGCATCACATTCGAAATCGAAGTGTTCCGATGGTTGAGCCTCATTCACCACATACGTGCCCAGATGTTCGCCCAAGGCCGACACCAAATCGTCCAGGCTGTAACCGGTCTGGCCTCGATTCTTGGGTTGGTCCGCATACATTTTGACCAGCTTGCCGCCCGAGACGCCGGTTTCCTTCAATCGATCCAGCATGAGTTTGCCGCGCACCACGATGACCTCGCGATCGACCGTCCGCTTTTCAAAATGGACATGATGTTTGGTGACCTTGAACAAAACGGGTTCGAGCGCCGCCAGAACCGCTTCGCGACTGGCACCACTCCGGATGGTCCAGTCGCCAAATACGTTCAGGTTGAGCAGGTCCGCCGGGCCTTCCAACTCATACCTTTTGATTCTTAATATGTCGTTGAGCGCGGATGATAGCGTTTGTCTTTTGCTCCCGCCGCCAAAGGTGCACTGGCGAAAGCCGGGGTTCGCCTGATCACTCTGCTCGAAAATAAACTGGTCCGGCGGTTGCGGAATTGCCCGGGCTTGCACCTGCAGAGCGGGAGCCGTGTGATAAAAGTCCGCCCGCGCGGAGACAAAGGGCGGCTGGATATAGCGCACCACTTCGCCGGGTTTTAATTTGTACGCTGAGTCAAAGCGATGTTCCCAGGCATTTTTGCAGAAGTTGTACTGCCAGACCGGTATCGCCGCACTCGTGGCCACCAACAGGCTCACACCCACCACCAGCGTAGTTTTTGCTTGGGTCCATGCCATAATTTTAAGGGTTCCTTTGATGAGGGTTGCGGTTGAGGTGCCGGCGGCCGCGGCGCCCTTCAACGCGGCGGCGGCGGCGATGAGCGGGGGCAAGCTTGCCGGCGCTGCCTGGACGGCATTCGCCGAGAGCAAGGTGATGATGGCGACGCCGGAAATTGCCACGCCATGTTTGGCGAAGTTGCCGCGCAATTTATCCACCGCGCGCGCGATGCGTTTTTGCGCGGCGTCCGGATTGACGCCGAGCGCCCGGCCGACTTCGGCGAGTGGTTTTTTCTCGAAGAACCGCAGCACGACGGCGCTGCGGTCTTTTTCGCCCAGGCGCGCCAGGGCTTCGTCCAACAGCGGCGCCAGGTCCTCCCAGTCAGGTTCGCCCGCGCTTTCCTGTTGGATCGTGGATTGCATGTAAGCCTCCTGTTCGCGGTGCAGCCGGCGCCCAATGGTCCGCAACTCGATGCCCGCTGCGAAGCGCGTGGTTTTGAGCAGCCAGCCGACGAGCATGGAACCATGCCGAATCGTATGCGCTCTTTTGGCGAGGATGATAAAGACCGCCTGCGTGACTTCCTCAGC
>Ga0265338_10008584_pt1 | contig 12363 bp, 8 predicted proteins | sample 42126metaG_FD_193579 | JGI IMG/M metagenome (GOLD analysis project Ga0265338, IMG submission 193579) | Rhizosphere microbial communities from Carex aquatilis grown in University of Washington, Seatle, WA, United States - 4-21-26 metaG | ecosystem: Host-associated > Plants > Roots > Rhizosphere >... | reverse complement strand
TCAAACACAACATCGGCAAGCTGGAGCAGCCCCGGAGGAAGCATTTCCAGACTATTGTTCTGCATTCCAGGATGCCAGGTCTGGAGCAGCGCTGCATTGTAATACTCGGTTAAGTCAATGCACTCGGGCGGCGTTTGCTCAAGCCGCTCCGGAATGAACCTGGCAAACTGCCGTTTCTGCGAGGTGAGAGTCGCGAGATTTGGAGGTGGGAGGTGCAGATGGCTGACCCGATGTTGGTCGGACCCAGGCTCAAACCGAAACCGGGCCTTCTCGTGAGCAACCGGCGCCGTGGCGATGCCACGATGCGATTCGGTCAAAACGAGTCCGGTTATCGGCAGATCACCCACGGACCCTATGATCTCTTCAGCCCAGCGTGAAAGGTCCATTTGGATCTTCAGGATCATATAGTTGGACCGGTTTACCCAAGCTTTCATGGGGATTAGCCGGTGGTCGACCGCATCCTGAGGCAAGCCCAAAGCCCGCAGAAACGGGCCGGCTTCGTGGTCCCATTTTATGATGTTCGCAGGCTGGCCGTTGACTTGCGCCGTGCCCGAGTAGTGTGGGTTTCGTGAGTCAGTCAGGAAATGTTCTACCATCGAGGGCTCGAGCAACATCCGGTATACCGGCAATACCCTCACCGGACCGACCTGGAGGGCTGCATCCGGAGGGAGGTCAAACGGAGTCGGCCGAGGCAACGGCGCAAGGCTTTGATATTCTCTCAGAAAAGGTGCGGAAATCCATGCTGCCTTCGAATCACCGGTTAACCGCACCTCGACTGCCGGCCAGGTCAGCGAACTTTTGAGCGAGAGATCCACCCGGTCTGGTTTTTCAAAAATAATGGATCCGGATCCAAGGACTGGAACGGTGGTACCTCCCAGGCCGATATCGAGGGTGGTTTCAAAAGTATCCCGATAAGAACGCAGCTCGCGGTATGCCGAAGCCATCTGGCGCGTCATTTGAAAGGCCAGCCGAGCCTCGTGATAGCGTGAATACAACGGACCAAAAAAGAGGTAACCCAACAGGAGAACCACAGCGACCCCAAAACCCACAACCATGCCGCGGCGTCCCGCTCGGCGCTGCCGGCGGACCTCGGCCTCGGGCATGTTCGTTTGAATCCAGTAGCCATCAAAAACGCTCCAATAAATCCGGTTGCGCACCTGTAGATGTCCCTGGATTCCGCGGGTGATGCCTGAAAGACGAAGAATGCTGACTAAAGGATTAGTCTCGTCGTCAGGAATTAACTGTCCGCTGTGGATTCTACGGTACAAATAGAGCAATCCCGCCACGTCGACTTCGCTGCGCAAAAGTCGCTCGCGAACGAAAATCAAATTGTCGTCCTGGTCGCGTGCCTGACGCGACAAGAAGAGCTTCTCAGCCAGCAAATCAACGGTCCTAAGGTTAGGCAGCAGCGGTGGAACCGGCGTATCCCCTACCGGCTCAGTTCTTGGGGTGGCCAGCGCCTCCGCCAACGCCCGGCATAATCTTTGCGTCAGGTACGGATGCCCGCCCGTCCAATGGAGCACTCGGCCCAGTAAATCCAGGGCAAGTCTTTCGTCGCCGCAAATTCCGCGTGCCAGAGGGACGGCCTCTGCCGGGCTAAAATCGTTCAACTCGATGCGCCGCCCAATATTGAACGGAGTCATGCGCGTGTCCCGAATCAAGTCCGTTGGGGTGGCGACCCCGAGCAGACCAAAAGCCAACCGGCCAAAGGCCGCCTCCCGAGCGCGGCGGTTGTAAGCTTCGCGGATTGCCGCAAAGAATTCGTCCGTGGAAAACGGCAAACTGCGAACGATGTCAATCTCATCGACAAAGATCACAACCCTGCCGGTGAAGCGCTCGAGGACGACTTTTTCAATGGCAGTGACCCAGCGTTGCAGCGGACCCCATTCAGAGTGTTGCCCCCAAAAAGCGAGCAGTTCATCCTCTAAATCGAACTGCTGGCCGAGCCTGGAAATAAGCCCGTCGTACCATTGTTCGAGGCTGAGGTTCTGCCCGATGGCGGTGAGATCCAGCACGGCCACCGCCACGCCTTCTTCGCGCAGACGTTTGACAGTGCGCACCATGAGTGAGGACTTTCCCATCTGGCGAGAAGTGAGCACGTAACAAAACTCGCCTTGGAGCAAACCATCGCACAAATCCCGATCGGCTCGCCGCTCGACATACGATTGGGCATCGTGCCGCAGGGTTCCCCCGGTAACGTAGAATTCACTGCCAATTACGGCAGGAACAATCACCGGTTCGGAAGTTATCTCAGCCACTTCTTTTATAAGAGGTGTCTTCGCAAGTAAGATGCATAGAGTCGGCACCGTGGCCGCGCCTCTTCGGGTATATGACCCGTGACGAGCCCGGCGCTGCGAAGTCGATCGAAGCTTTCCGAGCTTGGGCACGGCTGCCCGCTCAACACCCCCCGCATAACCTCAGTCAATTCATTGTCCCGCACCAGGAGCACTAAAATCCGCCGAAGATGGTCCCCGTAAAAGGCTTCATCGCGCGCAGCCTGTTGCTCAAAGGCGTCGAAAGAAATCTTTCGCCGCGCAAATTCGTCCAGGCCGCGGCGCACCAAATAAGGATGGCCTCCAACCAGCCGATAAAACCGGGTCAATTCCTCATCGGACTTGATCGGGTTGCCGTAACGGCGATTCATTTCCGCTACCTGCGCCGGAGTGAAGTCCTCCAGCACCAATCGAGTCCCGACGTTAAAGGGTGATTGATTGATGTCGGTGATAAACAGGTGCGCCTCGGTCGCGTAGGCAATGCCGATCGTTAATCTCGACCATGGCCCAGAGGGATCCAATGCCCGTTCGTTATGCCACGACCGCAACAGCCCAAAGACCTCACTGCCAAAAGGTGTGACAAATAACCGGTCCACCTCGTCCAGACCCCAAAACAGAGGCTGATCTATTTTGCCAAGCACCTCTCGACGCAAAAACCGCTCCAGATTGGCGTTCGGGCCGCGGCGTGAATCCCAGGTTTGAGCGGGATCAACTCCTAACTCCAGTTGGTCGGCGATTGATTCCGCCATGGTTCGGTAAAGGCAGTCGGCCGTCTTAAAACTGTCCGCATTAAATTTTTGCAGGTCCGTGGCCACCGATCTGCTCCCCTGCTCGCGAGCGAACCGCATCCCACGCGCTAACAGCGAAGTCTTGCCCATCTGGCGAGCGCCCTTGATCAACACAATGCTGTCTCGCTTCGTTAAGGAAGACTGCAAGTCCCCGTCCGCTTAACGCATGATATAAAACTCGGAATCCAGTGGGACCGCGCCACCAACCGTCTCCAAAGGCGGCATACGGGTTTGGCGCGCGTTCGTGGGTTCATTTTGCGGCAAAACAGGTTTCGGGGCCGGCGGAGTTACCGAGGGTTCGGGAGTTGTTTCCGGTTGCTGCCCGGGCGCCGCCGTTAGCTTGAGAGCTTCCCCGAGTTCTGTCACCAGTCCAAGGCTGTCGTGTTCACCCTCCCAGAGGAAGTATTGGACCGGGTCAAGGATGCTGGCCAGCGGTTCGGGTAAAGGTCCAGTATAGTTAACGCGCACCGGTAAAAAACGCGGTGCACCTCCGCCTAATTGCGCCGCCTCATGCGCACTCTCGATCTCAAAACCGAGCATCTCACTGTAGATCGACTCCGCCGAAAGCAAAGGGATGATGGCATCGGCCGAGCGGATCCGGCCCTCGATTTCCCGCGCCCAATCCACACCCATGGTCAAATCTCGATCGATGAAGACCTGGTGCCCCTGCTCGGCTAACTGGGCCTCAACGAACTTCATCAACTCCTCGTCCGGTTGGCTGTTGCGTCTGTAGATCAGAACTACATTGGCCTTGTTGGTCGTCGTCATAACAATCCTCTCAATCCCGAACAGTTGGGCGAACCCGGGTTTCTGAGGTCGCCGGCGGGGCATCTCCAGGAACGCTGGTGCCAGCCCTGCCTGGCATAATACCGGATACCTTCGTCGCTTCAACGAAATTGCGCCACAGGAAATTGCGCGCCGGGTTGGCTGGTTCCGGGATCTGGGCGATCTAGCCACGCACCTATCAATTGGTCCAATGGTTTACGTGAATTGTCATCAGATTAACAAAAATCGTTCTCCCTTCCGTATTGCCCGACTCCAAATCAGTATTCTCCGCGATTGAGGACAATTGTGAATGGCTGTTAACAATCTTACCTAAGATAGAGTTGACCGGCGCACAGCCTTATGCATGATCTGAAAGCAGTGGTAGGAATCGGAAGAAGTGGTTACCACTCGGGCGGCCACCAAACAATTGCGGGCGTTGAGACATCTGTTCGTGCTATGCGCGCGGAACTAGTTTTTACCCAGTGTTATCCTCGTAGCGTCGCATCCGGCATTCGGCTTGTTGTGCCATGAGAACATTATTAGTCATAGCCGAGCATCCCGATTTTGCCGAGGCGATACGCGCCGGAATCAATTCTGAGCAGTATCGAATCGTCCACCGCACCAACCTCGATGAAGCTGAGCCTTTGCTGGTTCACGGCCTGGCGGACGCTTGCATTTTCGATGTCGAATTGGCCAACGTTCAGGGCATTTGGTCGCTTGAGAAGCTCCGCCGTCGTGCACCCAAATGCCCCATTCTGGTCTACACCGGAGGCAATTGGGATTGGGAAGAAGAAGCCTACCTCCAAGGCGCGACCCACGTTCTCGCCAAACCGGTTCGGCCACGCATGCTCGCGGTTTTGCTCGATCGGCTCTGGCAGACTGCGTCCGCTTTGCGGCCTGGCGCCCCGCTGCCACCCGCCCCCGTTGCCGAGTCGCAAAGGCTTTCTGCGAGTTCAGCAGTTTCCTCAGGTGGCCAAACCATGGGGGTCCTCCGCGATTTTTCGGGCATCCTCACCCATTCCTTGGACAGCGAAGGAATGCTCAAGCAATTCCTGCTGCTTTTGCGAGAGCTTCTTGGGATAAACCGGGCAGCGGTCTTCCTGCGCCAGCCTTTCAATTCGCCTTCGGGCCCCTCGATCTCATCGGACGCCCGCCGGCTTCGGGCAGCCTGCGCAATTGGCTTGTCCCCGGGATTGCTTGAACATTTCGAGCTATCTTTTGAGGCGGGAATCGGGGGTCATTTGTTCCGTTTTGGACGAATCTTGCGGCGACAAAGCGAGGACGTTCGCCAGGATCTCGAAGCTCAAAAGGAATTTGAATTGTTGGGTGCCCAGGTCGCCGTGCCCATTCTGGACCGCGAAACCGTGTTGGGCGTGGCCGTGTTCGATGGCCGCATCACCGGCGAGCCGCTCGTCAACTCGGAACTGGAACTCATCTTCCACTTGCTTGAGCAGTTGGGGTTGGCGATCAAGAACATCTGGCTGCACGACCAGTTGGTGGCCAACCACGAGATGATGGCGGAAATCCTGCGTGAACTCAGCAGTGCTTGCGTGGTGGTCAGCCGCGACCTGACAATTCTTCATGCCAATAAAGCGGCGCGGAAATACTTCGCGCGCGCGGACCGGCGCAGCGGTGAAATGGAATTCAGCGATCTGCCCCAGGCGTTGGGCGCGAAGGTGTATCAGGTGCTCAAAACCGGCTCAGCCATCACCAGTTTCAATTACGAGCCGGAAGAGACCCAAGGAACCATGTACCGGATTAACATAGTTCCTTTCCAGCGCCAGCAAGCCGGCTTGCCCGCTTCGGCATTGCTGATGGCTGAGGATCTCACCCAAAGCGAACAGTTGCGCCGTCTCGAAATCGAAACAGCGAATCTACGCCTGGTGAAGACCATGGCCGACCGACTTACCCATGAAATCGGCAACGCCATGGTGCCCCTCTCCACGCATCAGCAGTTGCTGAGCGATAAGTGGAAAGACCCTGAGTTCCGCGCCTCGCTTGATCTCGCCTTGGCAGATGGCGTCAAACGTGTTTCTCGTCTCATTAATCAAATGCGGTTTCTTGCCCGGGACACTTTGGCCTCGGCTGAGACGTTCCCGGTGGCGCCTCTCATCGAGGAGGCCTACCAGGAAGCTTGTAAATACCAACCGGTCAAGTCGGCGCAATTGCGTTATGACAGCAGCAATAAGCCAATTGTCCTTAATGGCGATCGGGCCGCGCTCAAACACGCCCTTACGGAAGTGATGCTCAACGCGCTTCAGGCCAATCCTGCCGACCCAAAGATTGGTGTCCGACTGCATACAGATGCGAATGGAAGCGGCCACAAAGCCCTCGCTATCGAAGTCCAGGACAATGGGGGCGGCTTTTCCGCCGAGGCGATTCAAAATGCGCCCGCCCCCTTCTATACTACGCGTAATGTCGGGCTAGGCCTAGGCTTGACGGTAAGCCGAAAGATCGTAGAGACCCATAATGGCAAGCTGGAAATTGTTCCTGCCAAAACCGGACAAGCCGGAGTCATCCGCATTTCTTTGCCGTTGGACACCCCCTTGGCGCTCCCAGCCTAACGGTTGAGGCGGAGGTCCCAATGCTTTAGGGAGGTCCGGTGTCTGGCCGGTGTGGAATCTCGAATCTCTCTGGCGCGATTCCGGTGCTTCCAGGGCAGGCGCAGCGCAGACAGATTTCAGGGATATTACGGGGTTCTTTGTGCTTGTCGCCCAAAGCATTTCTTGTAATATGCCACGGTGCTCGAAGTCTCAGGACTAAGCAGTGTTACCTTGGGTGGCGGCAACACCATTCGATCATGGCTTCCTCTGCGATACTAAATAGCATTCCTCGGCCACCGCAGCCGGTTGCCCCGAGACGCAAAGGAACCCTTTTAATCGTCGACGACGAAGACGGCCCTCGTCAATCACTCAGGGTCATCTTCAAGGACGATTACCAGATTCTGATGGCGAGCGACGGGCCTTCGGCGATTGCGCTGACCCAAAGCAACAAGGTAGATGTTGCGGTGCTGGACATCCGCATGGCCGGGATGTCCGGGATCGAAGTGCTCGAACGACTCAAATTCGTCGATCCCACGATCGAAGTGGTGATGATGACGGCTTTCGAAACCACCGACACCATCCGCCAGGCGTTGCGCCTGCGCGCTTGCGATTATATCAACAAGCCGTTTGATATTTCGACCATGCGCACGGCTGTGGCCAACGCCATGCAGCGTCGTTCGCTCGAAGGTGAAATCCACAACAATGCCGAAAAACTGCAGGAATTGCTGAACGAGTTGCAGAACCAAAAACTCGAAGAGCAAATTGCCCATACGCGCGGTGAGATCTATGCCAGCATCATTCACGATATCAATGGGCCCTTGACCGTGATTTCCGGCTTCGTTCAGCTTCTCAACCAGCGCATCGGTAATGCCAACCGGCTCGAATCGGATGACGTGGATTTTCTCAAGGACCGGTTAAAAACCATCACGCGCCAGGTCACTAATTGCATCGAGATTTCCCGCCGGTACCTAAGCTTCCTGCGCCGTCATTCTGATGAGGCGCCTCGCGTCGGGATGAACCAGCTTTTCACCGACGTCAGCCACCTGGCTCGAGTTCATCCCAGTCGGCTGAACCATCAATTGAATATTCGGCCGCTCGCGGAGGATATGGCGGTGCGTATGAACGGGACTGATGTCATTCAGGTTCTCTTGAACCTGGCGGTTAATGGCTTCCAGTGTTCGTCTCAGGCTCACTCGGTGGAAATCGAAGGCGCGACGCTGCGAAAGCCTTTGGATCTGGCTCTCTTTAAGGACGGTCCACAGGAGCGCTTGCTCAATGTCGAGAATTTTGAGAATACTCCGCCTCTGCTAATGATTTCTGTCCGTGACACCGGACCGGGCATTCCGGCGGAGATCCTTCCTAAGATCTTCCAGCCCTATTTTTCCACCAAAGGCGCCCGGCAGGGTACTGGGCTCGGTTTAAACATTGTTCAACGCCTGATCAAAGAAGCTCGGGGAGCTTTGCACGTTCGCACCCAGATCGGTCAAGGGACAACCTTTACCGTTTACCTCTCCGCCGCGGCTCTTCCAACTCCTGCGTCCAACAATTCCGCCAATCACTCGTAGCCATCACGTTGCTCGTAGCGCCGCCTCGGAAGAGCGCCGCCATTATTTCTTTCTGGCCCTCGACCTCCGCCGTTGATCCTGATTTTAGAACGAACTCCGGGAAAGACGGATTGTTTGAGTTTTGGTCGGTTGGACATTGGGCGTGTTGCCTGGCCGGTTAGCGGGAAGAGTCGTTTCCTGGCAGATAAAATCCATGGGTCAAAGTTTTCCGTCGAAAGACCTTGTCGCTCGCGCAGGCATAGAGCCAGGAGTGGTCCGGGCCGGCAAAGGCTACACTCACGCAGTCCTTGTCACTCGGTTTGTTAATGACACCACCCAATCGGCCGGTGGCATCAAACATCTGAATCCCAACGTGACTGGTGACGAACGGCCGCCCTTCATGGTCCACCGTCATACCGTCACCGCCGCTGTCCGAGCGATTCGTCGGCGCGCGCAATTCCATGTAACGCTCGCCCGCCCATAAGGTCCCGTCCTCGTTCAAAACGAAACTCCAGACGTTCGTTCCTCCATACTCCGACACTAACAAAAATTTGCCATCGGGCGAAAGCCCAATGCCGTTAGGCTTATTGATACCGCCGGCGGCCACGCGAGGACGGGGCAGTTTTTGTGTTTTTGTCGGGCACATGATCACCTCTCCCGCACCGGTGTCGGTGAAGTATATCCAGCCGGCTTTCGAAACCACCAAATCATTCGGGGCTACATCGGTAGCGATCACGGTCACCTGTTTTGACGCGGGATCGATGGCCACAATCGTTTTCTTTTCGTCGCGCGGGCCCCCCAACGAACCCTGTGAGGCCCCGTACAGACGCCCATCCGGGCCGAACTTCATCCCGCTGATCTTCGGGTTGCCCTCAAACCACACGCTCGCTTTTCCATCCGCGTCAACCTTGTACAATTTACTGTGTCCCAGATCGCTGAAGTAAAAGTTGCCATCGGCATCCGAACAGGCCGCGTCTGTGAACCCGAGTCCATCCATAACCAATTCCCAGCCACCCGACGGCAGAAGAATCTTCACGAGCGCATCGTCTCCCTTCAAATTGTCCTTCGTCAAAGGGGCAGGCAAAGGCTCCGGCGCGCGCCACAGCCAGCGCAGGGCATCCGGCAAAATCGCTCCGCCATGCCGGCCGTTGTGCGAACCGTCGCCGAGAACGAACTTGTGATCGTAACCCATGAACCGCAGAGCTGAAGCCATTTGCTGGTTCGCCAGCGGCCAGTCGCCATGCAGATTATTCAAATCGTTCGACCCATCTTGCAGAAACACTCGAATTGGTTTGCACTCGGTTTTGCGGATCAATGCCGGGTAGTTGTGGCCCCCGCGAATATTGGTGAAACTGCCGATCGTTGAAAGCACTTTGCGAAACTGGTCGGGGCGTTCCCAGGCGATCGTGAACGCGCAAATCCCGCCCGAACTCGAGCCGCAGGTGGCGCGCATTTCCGGGTCTTCGGTGATGGCTAGCGAATACCTGTTGGTCACAAAGGGGATCACCTCGTTAATCAAAAAACGGGTATAGGCGTCTCCCAATGAATCGTATTCAAAACTCCGATTGCTCTGCCCGGCGCGTGTCCCCGGGTTTAAAAAGATGGCAATGGTGACCGGCATCTCCCCGGCCGCGATCAGGTTATCGAATACTACCGGCACTCGCCAACTGCCGTTGGTGCCCATATAACCGATGCCATCCTGGAACACCATCAATGCGGCCGGCTTGGCCGAATCGTACTGGGCCGGAACATAAACGCCTCCGTCACGGATGGTTCCGGGGAATACCACGGAGTTCGTATACTGGAACCGTTCCACGCGTCCATGCGGTACTTCCGGTTTGAACTGCGAGTCCGAGCCCAGCACGTAATCGTCGGCCCCGAAGGCTCCCAATCCTGCGAGAACAACCGACCCAACTAACAAAGCATGACCTTTGAGCATAAATGAAAGGAATAGCAGTTAAAACTAGTTCTACCTTGGTTCCCGCAAAAGCGCACACCAAAAATGAAAAGCACTCCGGCAGTCAGATCGGCCGGCCCGGATTCGACCTGTTTTGCTGGTGGCGAAGACGAGACTTCGCGCGCCCGGTGACGGAACTACTCGATGCGTTATACGGCGGCCTGCTCCGAGCTTGAATTTCGCCCGTTTTGCGCCTCACATTGTTCTGTGTTGAACTGCGACCGCTATACCCCATCCACCCTGGTTTTTCCTCTGCTCTGGCTCCTGGGGCTGCTTGCGCCCATCTCTATGTCGGCCCAGGATTCCTGGCCGCGGTTTAGAGGTTCCGATGGCGGTGGGATCAGTCCCGCGACCAATCTTCCCGTCCGTTGGGCAGAGGGTGATGTCCGCTGGAAGACCACGCTCCCGGGTAAAGGCCATTCCTCACCGGTGGTTTGGAAGGAGCGCGTCTTTGTCACCAGCGGCGATATCACCAATGCGGACCGCCATATCCTTTGCCTGGCTTCCGGGGATGGCAGCGTGATGTGGCAGAAGAAGTATGCATCCCGGACCTTTCAACAAAACCGCGAAAACAGTTTTGGCACCGCAACCCCCGCGGCCGATTCCAATGGTGTTTATGTGTCTTGGACGACACCGGAGGCGATCAAGGTCACCGCCCTAACGTTAGATGGCCATGAAAAGTGGGTAAGCGATCTGGGCCCCTTTAAGGGAAGACACGGGAGCGGCGCCTCGCCCGTGGTCTATAATGGGCTGGTCTGGATTAACAACGACCAGGATGGTCCGAGTTCGCTCATCGCCCTGAAGGTTGATTCGGGCGCAGTGCGCTACAAAATCGACAGGCTGACGGATAAGGTTTCTTATGGCACCCCTTTCCTCTGGCAGCAAGCCGGCCGCCCAAACCAAATCATTTTTGCCTCCTCAAGCCACGGATTGACCAGTGTCAATCCACTGAATGGCGCAATCAATTGGGACTGCACAAACCTGTTTGAAGCCCGAGTCGTCTCGTCGCCCATCAGCAGCGATGGACTCATCATCTGCAGCAGCAGGGAAGGCGGTGTCGGCAGACGCCTGGTCGCGTTGCGCCCGCCTGACGACACCCATGCCTACAGAATCGTTTACGAGTTTAAGACTGGAATTCCGAATGTCCCCACGCCGCTGGCAAAGGACGGCCGGCTGTACATCCTATGCGACAATGGCCTGCTCAGCTGCGTGCAGTCGGCAACGGGCGAGCCGATCTGGCAGGAGCATCTCCCGGCACGCTTTTACGCTTCGCCTGTATGGGCGGAGGACAAGCTGTATCTCACCAGCAAGACCGGTGAAGTGTTTGTCGTTGTTGCCGGTGACAAATACCAACTCTTGGCTCAAAACGCGCTCGGCGAACCAAGCTTCGCTACGCCGGCGGTCGCGAATGGGAGTCTCTTCTTCCGGACGGAGTCGAGTCTTTTAGCGATTGGTGGGCATAAGTAACGCGGCATTCCTTTCAGATGGCCAGCAGGGGACGGCCAGCGGATGGTCTGGTCTTAGCATTTTTGGCACGCAGAAAGACAAAATAAGCCGAAAGAATTTTGTTGCCTCCTATAGATTACTAATGTAATCTTTTATGATTACAATCTTAATCGTTAAAATCCAGTCGTGAAACAAATACCTCGAATTTCGGAAACCGAATGGGAAGTGATGAAGATCGTCTGGTCCCATGCTCCCTGTTCCGCCGGTGAAATCATCGCCGCCTTGCGGCAAGCCGACGCCTCATGGCATCCCCGCACTGCCAAAGCTTATCTCAACCGGCTGGTGAAAAAGAAAATCCTGGGTTTCAGCAAGGAAGGGCGTGCCTACTTGTATCGTCCATTGGTCAGGCGGGAAGAGTGTGTTGATGCCGCCAGCGAGTCGTTTCTGGAGCGCGTATTCGGCGGGTCGTTAATGCCCATGCTCGCTCACTTTGTCCAACGGGACAAACTTTCTCCAGATGAAATCCGCGAGTTGCGGCGTCTGCTCAAGAACCACGATTAAACCGACTTTATGCAAGCCCTCTTCTCCCATCTTCCCGGGCTCGTGAAAATGTCGTTGGAGGCCTCCGTTCTCATTTTGTTGGTGCTGGCGGCGCAAGGGCTTTGCGGGCACCGTCTGAAACCGCGCTGGCGTTACTCGCTGTGGCTGCTGGTTCTGCTGCGCCTGGCTTTGCCCTGGACGATCCCTTCTCCAGTAAGCCTTTTCAATGTTTCGAAACTGCACATCGTTGCGGCGCACACGCAACCAGAAATAGCTCCCGCCCAAACGAAGGATGCGCCCGTTTCGAATGCCGAAGGGGCCGCCACCACAATGTCTTCAGTCGCAGGACACTGGCTTGCGTGGCTGTGGGCGGCGGGCGCTTTTTTTTTGATGAGTTGCGCTGTCATCAATCAATACAAAGTCCGTCGGCGCGTGGCACGGCAGCGTCCGTTGACTGACGAGCCAATGCTCAATTTGCTGGAAGATTGCAAGGGGCTAATGGGTGTG
>Ga0265338_10008583_pt1 | contig 12364 bp, 11 predicted proteins | sample 42126metaG_FD_193579 | JGI IMG/M metagenome (GOLD analysis project Ga0265338, IMG submission 193579) | Rhizosphere microbial communities from Carex aquatilis grown in University of Washington, Seatle, WA, United States - 4-21-26 metaG | ecosystem: Host-associated > Plants > Roots > Rhizosphere... | reverse complement strand
ACTGTCGAAATCAGCACCACCGGCGTCTATGCGCTCGACAAGCAGCGTATGAGCCTTGATCAAATGACTGCGCGGCTGACAGCGGAGGCCCGCACGAACCCAAACCTGGTCGTTTACATCCGCGCTGACAAAGACAGCCGATACGAACTTTTTGCCACGGTGCTTGACACCTGCCAGCGCAATGGCATCAAAATCTCAGTCCGCTACGAACCACCCAGATGAACCGGCTCCAAAAAAAATGTGTCATCGCCACGGCGGGATTTCACCTGCTGCTGCTACTGGTTCTGGTTTTCGGCTCGGCCTTTTTCCAACCACGTCCGAAGCCGGACGACACTCAGTTGCTCAACGTGATTCCGGCCAACCTGATTGACGCGGCGTTCAGCAGCGGTGTTCGCAACGCCACGCCGCCCGCGCTAACGCCAATTGTCACCCCGCCGCCGCAACCGGCCCCGCCCACTCCGGTGGTCCAGCCCACGCCAACGCCAACGCTCATCGACCGCGTGGAAAAATATTTCAAACCTGAACCCGTCAAGCCGACGCCGGATTTGACGCCCGTTGAGAAACCAGCAAGGAGTGAGCCGCATAAAATTCAACCCAACCTTACGCCAACCGTTCGCACTCCGCCGAAAAATTCCCCGACGACCGACAATTCGCAACAAACAGCGCGGGCAATCAACACCGCAATCCGGAATTTGAAAAAGAATTTGTCCCCGGGCACGACGATTGACATGCCCGGCGACAGCACGGTGGCCTACGCGAATTACGCCTCCGTGGTCAAAAGCATTTATGATCGGGCGTGGACGCTACCGGACACCATTGCCGGTGATGAAAATATTATGGTCAAAGTAACCATCGCCAGCGACGGCACGGTGATTTCCTCCCGCATCACCGAACGGTCCGGCGATGCGCCGGTGGACGCCTCGGTGCAAAGAGCCTTGGATCGCGTCACGTTCGTCGCACCGTTTCCCGAGGGCTCTTCGGATAAACAGCGCACTTACACCATCGATTTTAATCCTCAAATCAAAAAGTCCGAATGAAAAATTGTCTTAAAATCCATCTGCCAGTTTTGCTTGCCATGTTCGCGGCCAGTTTTGTTTTTGGCCAGGGCGAACAAGCTGTAATTCCAATTGTCCGGCCGGCCGATTCTTTCGGCCAAAAGCCGATTCCCGTTTCGCTGGACGGTTTCAGCGGTGAGGTGGCGGAAGTATTGAGATTTGACCTTTACGTCCAGGGCTTCTCATTCGTCGTGCCGGATGCCGCGCAATATCAAATCAGCGGCAGTGCCAGCGCCAACGTGACCGGCAGCGTGGCTGACAAGCTTGCGAAGAAGGTGATTTTGTCCCGCAGCTACAACGGCGCGAGTTTACGGCGGCAGGCGCACGCCTTTGCGGACGACATCATTTTCGCCATCACCGGCAAAAAGGGCATCGGGCTGACGAAAATCGCATTCAAAGCCCAGCAGCCCAACGGCACCGGCGAGATTTATGTTTCCGATTTTGACGGCCACAGCGCGCAGGCCGTGACGGGTGACAACGCAATTGTTTCCGCGCCGTCGTGGGTGCCGGGGCGGCTGGCGCTTTATTACAATTCCTACAAGCTTGAAAATCCGGATATTTTTTACAGCGACCTTTCCACCGGCCAGCGCCGCGTGGTCGCGCGTTTCGGCGGCTCGAACTTCAGCCCGGCAGCTTCGCCGGACGGCTCGAAAGTCGCGATGATTTTAAGCAAGGACGGCAGTCCGGACGTCTATGTCTGCAACGCCGACGGCTCGGGTTTGAAACGGCTGACAACGGGCATCGAGGATTCCTCGCCGTGCTGGTCGCCAGACGGCAAGTGGATTTGTTTCGCGACGAAAATCGCCGGAAGGCGGCTGCTCGCCAAAGTGCCGGCGGACGGCGGTGCGGTTCAGGTGATTCACACCGCCGGCGCGTCGAATCCGACCGAGCCGGACTGGTCGCCGGACGGAAAATGGATCGCATTCACTCGGCAGGTGGGCGAGTTCGACATTTGCGTGATGCCGGCGGACGGCAGCGCGCCGCCGACGGTGCTAGTGCCGGGCGAGGACCCGTCGTGGTCGCCGAACTCGCGGACGCTGGTTTTCAACCATTCGGTCAGCCATCGGCAAATGCTGTCTGTGCTTGACGTATTCACGAAACAAGTCAAGGATGTTGGCCGAGTTTCGGGAAGTGATTCCGAACCCGCTTGGCGAAAAGATTTGAATTTTTAACAAACATTTAACCTGAAGGAAAAATATGAAAACGACATTGATTTATTCACTCGCGTTCGCGATGGCTGTCACGCTGGCAACCACGGGATGCAGACACGCCGTCGGCAAAACCACGCCGCTGCATTCGGGGATGACGCCGCCGCAGCCAACTGAACAAGGGCCAGGACCGACAATGCCTTATAACCCCGGTAACGAGAACCCGACCGGCATTGCGATGGGGGGCCAGGACTTGTATCAGGACATGGTTCAAGACCGCGCGGCACTGGCGGCTTACACGGTTCATTTCGCCTACGACAGTTCCGCCATCCGGAAGAGCGAACAGTCGAGTCTCCAATCCGTTGCGCAGGCGCTTGCCGCCGACCCGAACACGAAACTGCTCGTCGAGGGCAATTGCGATGAGCGCGGTACGGAGGAATACAACCGCTCGCTCGGCGAACGCCGCGCGCTGGCGGCGCGCGAGTCGCTGGCCAAACTGGGCGTGGATCCGATGCGGGTCTTCACCCGGTCCTACGGCAAGGACAAGCCGGCTGACACCGGCCACGACGAAGCCGCGTGGCAGAAAAACCGGCGCGACGATTTCGTGCTGCTGCATCCCAAGCCCGGCTCGTAACGGCTGATTTGAACCGCAAAGGCCGCGTTCGCGCGGCCTTTCTTTTTTTGGGGCTTTACTAATCCCCGGAGAGGGCGTAAGCTCTCCAAAGCTCGACAAAAACTATGAAAGTCATGATTGCAGGTTTTCTGGGCGGCTGGGAATGGGTCATTGTCATTCTTGCGGTTTTGCTTTTGTTCGGCGCCAGGAAAATTCCCGAACTGGCCCGCGGCCTCGGCACGGGCATCAAAGAATTCAAGAAGGCGACGCGCGAGGTGACGGATGAAATCCATAACGCGGCGGACGACAAGTCCGCGTCGGCCAGCAAATCCGCGCCGCCCGCACCCTCACGGGCCGACCTGCCGGTTTCGCAATCCACCCCTCCGCCCAAGGCCTGACGGCCGGAATTTCCCGGCATGGCCGCGCACGATCCGGATCGCCCCGAGGAATCGCCGGAAGGCGGGCCGGTAAAAACTTTTCTCGAACACCTTGAGGATTTCCGCTGGGTGCTCATCAAGAGCATCGTCGCGCTGTTTGTGGCCATGCTGCTGTGCCTGGTCGGGGCAAATCAAGTCGTGCAAATCATCAAGTGGCCGTTGAAGCATGCCCCCATCCATTTCTCCGGCACGAATCAAATCGCCGTCGTCAGCTTCGGCACGAATCATGTCGGCAATTTCAAGCTCACACCGGAACAGCAGCAGTCGCTCGACCTCGGCACGAACCGTTTCGTCGCCGTCACCGTTGAGCCGCTCACGCTCGGCACAAACCGGGTTCTCGGCTGGCATGTCAGCGACGATCCCGCCGCCATCGCCGGCGCGCAGCGGATGAACATCGAACTGATCAACTTGAGCCCGGCGGGCGGATTTATCGTGGCGTTTCAGGTTGCGCTTTATGGCGGCATGGTGCTGGCGTCGCCGTTCATTTTTTATTTCATCGCGTCTTTTGTCTTCCCCGCGCTGAAACTCCGCGAGCGCAAGCACGTTTATCGCGGGCTGGCCATCGGCCTCGGACTTTTTCTCATCGGCGTGGCGTTCTGTTATTTCGTTTTGATGCCGGTGGCGCTGGCGGCGGCGCAAATGTATTCCAACTGGCTCGGCCTCGGCGCGATGCAATGGCGCGCGGAGGATTACATCAGCTTCGTCTGCAAATTCATGCTCGGCATGGGACTGGGCTTCGAGCTGCCGGTCGTGATTCTGACGCTCGTGAAAATCGGCGTGCTGGATTACCAAACGCTGTCGAAGGCGCGCCGCTACATGATTGTCATCAACCTGATTCTCGGCGCGGTGCTGACGACGCCGGAACCCATCACCCAGATCGTCATGTTTTTCCCGTTGCAAACGCTTTATGAATTGACTGTCTGGGTTGCGTGGTATTGGGACCAGGCGGACCGGGCCAGAGCGCGGCGGATACTTTTGCTCACGCTGATCATCATCTTGTTGGCCGCCCGCCTAATGTGGATTGCTTGGATATATGTCTGGCCGTGGCTGCACCATCTGTGGATTGCTTGGGAAAATAGCTGGCCGTGGTTGCACCAGCATTTGCATTGAGGGACGATTCCCAGATTACACTAGGATTGCGAAAACGCGCTTTACATCCGCCAAATTCGGCGTAAGGTTGGTTCGTCAACTGAAAAACGTATGCGAAACGTAATACCCTTACTCGCCTTTGCCGCGCTGGCCGCGGTGTTCACCTCCGGTTGCGCCGGCCCGGAACAAAAACTCGGTCGCGGCGTGGGCATGTGTTTGAACCCGTCCGCATGGGCGAAATGCGCAGCTCGGTCGAGCAGACCGCGATTTTTGTATCGCCGAGCGCCGGTTACACCGTGGGCGTCGTCCGCGGTTTTGACCGCACGGTGGCGCGCACTGCGATGGGCGTGTATGAAGTGGTTACCTTCCCGCTGCCACCGTATAAGCCGGTGATCACCACCTATGTCCCCCCCGGGCCAATTTTCCCCGAAAGCTACAAGCCGGGACGGGTCTCGGAAGGACTGTTCGACACCGACACCTACATGGGCTTCAGCGGCGGCGATGTCGCGCCGTTCATTCCCGGCAGCCGGTTCCGCGTGTTCGATAATTGAATTTTGTCGGGATCAATTTGAGCGACGCGCCGGCGGTTTTCCGTTGGCGCGTTTTGCTTTCGTGAAACGCCGATGCGCCTCGAAAAAAAATCGCCCTGCAAGGTTAACCTTCTGCTGAACATCCTCGGCAAACGGACGGACGGCTTTCATGAACTCGAGACCGTCATGCAGCCGGTGAATTTTTATGACGAACTGGCCTTTGAGCGGGGAGGGAAGGGCGTCCGGCTTTTGTGCAGCGAAAAAAATCTGCCAACCGATTCAAAAAATCTCGTTCACCGCGCGGCGACCGCATTTTTGTCGGCGGCGAAAATTTCCGACGGCATAAATATCCATCTGGAGAAAAAAATTCCGCTGGCCGCCGGACTCGGCGGCGGCAGCGGCAACGCCGCGACGACGTTGCTCGCATTGAACGAATTGTTCGACCGGCCGCTTTCCGGCGAAAAACTGTGCGCACTTGCCGCTTCGCTCGGCTCGGACGTCCCGTTCTTTCTGCAAAACAAACCGGCGCTCGCCACCGGGCGCGGTGAGAAAATCCAGCCGCTTGAACATTTTCCAGCACTGCGCGGCAAGGCGTTTCTGCTCATTCATCCCGGCTTCGGCATCTCAACGCCTTGGGCCTACCAAAACCTGGCACGCTTCCCGGAAGCGTTGAACGGCATGTTGGGCCGCGCACAACAATTGATTTCAAAACTGCAATCCAATGATTGGCCCGCTGCCGCTGACGGCTTTTACAACTCGCTCGAATCGCCCGCGCTCGACAAATTTCCTGTGCTGGCGCTTTACCAGCAATTTTTGCGGGAGAACGGCGCGCTGGCCGCGCTGATGTCCGGCAGCGGCTCGACGACGTTTGCCATTGTCGAGAGCGTTCCTGCAGGCGAATCGCTGGCGGAAAAATTCAAATCGAAGTTCGGACAAAATTGCTGGATGGCGATAGTGCCGGTTTGATGATGGGGACGCCGCGCTGCGGCGTCCGGACAGCGGGGCGCGCTGTCCCTACCTTTTGAATTTCGCCAGCGCGAATTCCGTCATTTCCTTCGCCGCCGGAATTTTCAACGCCAGCGCCAACAGCCAGTAAACCAGTCCCGCGACTCCCGCCGGCACGAACACCGCGCCGATTTTCAAAACGATGGTCGCGTGGCCGACAGTGTTTTCCCACCACTGCCAGCCGCCCCACGCGACGACGCCTGCCAGCATGGTGGCCAGCACCAACGGACGCAGCGAATCCCGCAACACCTGCATTTCCAGTTTGCCCATTTTTTTCCGCAGCGCAAAGAGCAGCAGGCTGACGTTGATGGCGGACGTAAACGTGTTGGCAATACCCGGCCCGCCCTCTTGCAACAGCTGCATCAGCAGACAGGCGGCGATGAAATTGATCGTGAGGCACACGAGGCTGATTTTCATCGGAGTTTTGGTGTCTCCCAGCGCATAAAAGGCGCGGGCCAGAATGTTGGCTGTGGAAAATGCGACCAAGCCCGGCGCCAAACAAACCAGCGCGAAGGACACGCGGGCGGTCGAGCCGGCAGTGAACTTGTCGCCATGTTCAAACAGCAGCCGCACAATCGGCTCGGCCAGCACGACCAGCAGCACCGAGGCGATGAGATTCAAAAACATCAGCGAGGCCAGGCCGTGGCGCAGGGTGGCGCGAAATTCGGGATAATTTTTATCCGCCGCCAGCCCGGACAGCGTTGGCAGGAGAAACGTCGCCAGCGAGATGCCGAACATGCCCTGCGGCAGTTCCATCAGCCGCACAGCACCGTTGAACGACGAGACGATGCCGGTGCCGACAAACAGCGCCACGAGCTGCACGAGCGCCACGTTAATCTGAAATGCGGCGACGCCGATGGTGCCCGGAACCATCTGGCGCACGACCCGGCGCACGGTTTCGTTTTTCCACGGCGAAACCCAGGCATAACGGAAGCCATCGCGCCATAGCGTCGGCAATTGAAACGCCGCCTGCGCCACGCCTGCCGCGAGCACGCCATAGGCCAGTGCAAAAATCTGGACCGGCAGCTTGTGTTCCTTCGGCAGGCCCGCGCCAAATTTCGGCGCGAGCCAATAGACGGACGCGATCATCACCACGTTGAGCATGGTCGCGCCCATTGCGGGAATAAAAAAATGACCGCGTGCGTTAAGCATTCCCATCATCACCGCCGCCAGGCAAACGAGAATCATGTAAGGGAACATCACGCGGAGCAGCTGTAGCATCAAAATGATCTTCGGCGGAAACTGACCGGGCGTCCAATAGTGGATGGTTGCGCCTTTGGAAATCATCGCATTGGTTCCAGCAGTTAAAGCGGTCTGGTGCAGTCCGCTGCCGGCGAGCGTTTGCGAAGTTTCATGCGGTGCGCCAAAGGCCAGCGCGAGCGAAACACCCAGCAATACCACCGCCACAATCACGCTGGCAGAAACCAGCAGGCCGGAAATCACCGCGTTGGCGGCCTTCCACATCTCAATCTCGCCATGCGTTTTTTCCTTTTCCTTGAAGATGGGGATGAATGCCGCCGTCAGCGCGCCTTCACCCAGCAGCCGCCGGAACAGGTTCGGAACAGTGAAGGCGTATTGGAAGGCGTCATTGACCCAAGTGGTGCCCAGAAAAAACATGTAAGCCTGCTCGCGCATCAGGCCGAGCACACGGCTGAACAAGGTGGCGGCGGCCATCGCGCCGGAGGCTTTCAACATCTTTGACACGCGCGAAGATTAAAGTCCAAAGCCCCAAGTCCAAAGTCCAAAGTTCAGCCGTAATTGGAAATTGGCATTTGCCCCCCGGCTATTTAACCTGCCCGCGTGAGCATTCTGGAAGAACTCAAATGGCGAGGCCTCGTCGCTGACTGCACCGACGCGGTGGAATTGGCGAAGAAACTGTCCGCGCCCATCACGCTCTATTGCGGCTTTGACCCGACGGCGGATTCGTTGCACGTCGGCAATCTCGTGCCGCTGCTCGCGCTTCGGCGGTTTCAACTGCTCGGTCATCATCCGATTGCCGTCGCCGGCGGCGCGACCGGCTCCATCGGCGATCCCAGCGGAAAGACCGCTGAGCGCCAACTGCTTAGCACAATGATGCTTCATCAGAACATCGAAAGTCTTAAGAAGCAGCTCACTAAACTTCTCGATTTTGAAACGAAACAAAATCCCGCGCGGCTTGTGGATAACGCTAGTTGGACAAGAGACATTTCGTATTTGGATTTCCTTCGCGACATCGGCAAGCATTTTTCCGTCAACCAGATGGTGGCCAAGGAATCCGTCCGCGCGCGGATGGAAGACCGCGAGGCGGGCATCAGCTATACCGAGTTCAGTTACATGCTGCTGCAGGCGTTTGATTTTCATTATTTGCGGGGACAATACGGATGTGAATTGCAAATCGGCGGCAGCGACCAGTGGGGCAACATCACCGCGGGCATTGAGCTTTGCAGGAAGAAACAAGGGGTTTATGTCTTCGGCCTCACGCTGCCACTCATCACGAACGCTGACGGAACGAAATTCGGCAAGACCGAGGCTGGGGCTATCTGGCTCGACCCAAAGCGCACGAGCGTTTATCGCTTCTACCAGTTCTGGATCAACACGGACGACCGCGATGTGATCCGTTACCTGAAATACTTCACATTCCTGTCTGCTGAACAAATCGCCGAGGCTGAGGCAAAGCACACGCAAAATCCCGAGGCGCGCGTTGCGCACAAAGCTTTGGCGAAAGCAGTAACCGATTTGATCCATGGGCCGAATGCCACGGCGGAAGCCGTCCGCGCGAGCGAAATTTTGTTCGGTGGTGAGCTCAAGGGGATTTCCGAATCCACGTTCAATGACATTGTCGGTGAAGTGCCAACGAAGGAGATTGAGAAATCGAAATTGGACGGCACCGGAATTCCACTCGTCGAACTTTTGGTTCACGCCGGATTGTGCCCGTCCAAGGGGCAGGCGCGAAAAGACATCGAAGGTGGTGGTGTGAACATCAACAACGTCCGCGAACCCAGCGCCACGCGCGCTGTGTCCACAAATGATTTACTCTTCGGCAAACACGTCCTGCTTCGCAAAGGCAAAAAGAATTACGTCGTCGTGACGGCGAAATGATTATTCCAGTTCTTCGCGCTCTTTCGCCTGCTCGCGCGCTCGGCGGACGTTTTCGTCATACAGGAGCTCGCCTTTTGTTTTCTGTGAATCGTTCAGGGGCAGGCGCGGCAAAGAATTGATGTGTTGGAACCGGCCGTCAAATGCCGGGTCAATCGCCAGAATCCGTTTCGGCAACAGTGGATGCGTGGACATGAATCCAAACCACGAGTCAAAGGTTGAATTTGCAAAATACAAATGACTGGCAACTTCCGCATACGGCGAATCCATCCGCCCCTGCTTCAGCAAGCCGCCGATTTTCTTGAATGCGCCCTCGATGCCTGCCGGGTTGCGCGTGAACTGCACGGCTGCGGCGTCGGCGAGCCATTCGCGTTCGCGGCAGATGGCACTTTTAATTAGGCGCACGAATGGCGAACTGACGGAACCCATTATCAAAAATAAAAAACCTATTGGCGCGGTCGGAAGAAATGCAGGGTTTGAATCCGGGTCGAAGATGGAATCGTCCGGCCCAAGCGGTTGCGCCGATCCGCGCACAAGCACGCGCCCGACAATCGTCGGCCAGGAAAGTCCGTGTGCCAGCCCCATCAATTTCATGTTCAGCCGCGTGTCGCCGTTCAAAACATGGCTGAATTCGTGCGCGACGATTCCCTGCAATTCGTCGCGCGTCAATAATTTCATCGCGCCGAAAGTGATGCCGATGGCGACGTCTTCTCGCGTGTGTCCGGCGGCAAATGAATTGATTCCGCGCTCGCAGTCGAGGACGTAAATTTCCGGCACGGACATTTGGGATGCAATGGCCATTTCCTCGACGACATCGCGCAATCGCTTTTCTTTCAGATCGGCTGGATTGTCTTCAATTTGTCTTCCTCCGAGCATTTCGGCGACGGCTGAACCGCCGCTGGCGAGCAGGCGCATTTTGTAGTAACAACCCACCGCGATCAAAAACAGAGTGCCAATCGCGCTCCAGCAGAAAACTTGCGGACTCCAAATCATTTTCAAAAATTGCAGTGGATGAACCAACGCGCCGCCGAAGAAAAAAATTGCGGTGCCCAGAAGAAACATAGGATCCCACCGGCGTTCCGGCAATTCTGGATGCTGAAAAAACCAGGTGAGCGAGGCAAAGATGACATAAGCCAGAAGCACGACAGACAGCACCGCCAGACTGAAAAGCCAGAGCAACCGGCGGGTCTGCTTTTGCGCGCGCGCTTCCTGATTAAAAAAGTCCATGGACTACGATTTGTTTGTAGCACAAGAAGTAACCGGACGAAATGGTTTTTGCAGTTCTAAAATTCCGACAAAATTATATTCGCCTCTTCCAAAGTTTCCTTCGAGCCGATGTCGAACCACAAAACAAGTGTGAAACGGATTTGCTTTTTGGCAAACACGCCCTGCTCCGCAAAGGCAAAAGAATTACGTCGTCATGACCGCGAAATGAAGTTCAATTCTAGCCGTTCGCCTTGTTCTCGAACAGGCTGGGCGCGGAGGCGCGCGCGAGTTCCAGACAGCGCGCGAAAATGGAAGTCGGCGATTCGCATTGCAGCGCGTATTCGGCCAGCGCCTGCGCCTCGCTCAATTTGATACGGCGGATGATATATTTCACCTCGTCAATGACCGGCGGCGCGGCGCTCAACTCGTCCACGCCCAGGCCGATGAGCAGCGGGGCGAGCACGGGGTCGCCGGCGATCTCGCCGCAGACACCGGCCCAGATGCCGTTGGCGTGCGCCGCGTCCACGGTGATCTTGATGAGGCGCAGGATGGCCGGGTGCGTCGGCTCGTAAAGGTGCGAGACCTTCTCGTTCGTGCGGTCGGCGGCAAGCGTGTATTGGATGAGGTCGTTGCTGCCAATGCTGAAAAATTTCACGCGCTTGGCCAGCGCATCGGCGACGAGCGCGGCGGAGGGAATCTCAATCATCGCGCCGATTTCCATGTTTTCGTCGAATGGAATTTTTTCCGCGCGCAATTCATGTTTGCATTTTTCGACGAGTGCGTTGGCCTGTTTCAATTCTTCGAGGCCGGAAATCATCGGATACATCATTTTCACGTTACCCTCGGCGCTGGCGCGGAGGATGGCGCGGAGCTGGGCGCGGAACAGTTCCGGCTGCGCGAGGCAGAACCGGATGGCGCGCCAGCCGAGGAATGGATTGACCTCCTGCGCCAGTTGCAGGTGCGAGGCAAACTTGTCGCCGCCCAAATCAAGCGTGCGGATGATGACCGGGCTTGGTTTCAACGCGGCGGCCACCTCGCGATAAACTTTGTATTGGTCTTCCTCGCCCGGCAGGCTGTCGCGGTTGATGAACAGAAATTCCGTGCGGAACAACCCGACGCCTTCAGCGCCGTGACGGATGACTGACTCAATGTCGTTCTGGTCCTCAATGTTCGCGGAGAGGTGGATGGTTTTGCCGTCAAGCGTGATGGCGGGCTGGCGCTGGATTTCGCGCAGTTTCTCCCCGAGCGACGCCTTGATTTTCGCCAGCTGGCCGTATTCAAACAGCGTCTGGTCGGTCGGGTTGACGATGACGGTGCCGTTGTAACCGTCAACCAGCGCGTAATCGCCGCTCTGCAATTCCTCGCTGACGTCTTGCAGGCCGACGACGGCGGGAATGTCCAGCGACCGCGCCATGATGGCCGTGTGCGAGGTCTTGCCGCCGACGTCGGTGGCGAAGCCGAGCACGAATTTTTTGTCCAGTTGCGCCGTGGTGGACGGGCTCAAATCGTGGCTGACAAGAATGCATGGCTCGTTGAGATGGCGCAGGTTGAGGGCGTCCTTTACTTCGAGCAGGTTGTCGAGCACGCGCCCGGTGAGGTCGCGCAAATCGGTGGCGCGTTCGCGCAAATATTCATCCTGCACATCCGCCAGCGCGGCGACGTAGCGTTCGGACACGGAATGAAAGGCGAAATCGGCGTTGACCTTTTGCTCGCGAATAAACCGGATGACCTCCTCGATGAGCACACGGTCTTCGAGCATCAACAGGTGCGCATCGAAAATGTCCGCCTCCGCCGCACTCATGCTGGCGACGACGCGGCGCTGCACTTCGAGGAGCTGCTGGCGGGTTTTGACGAGCGACTGCTCGAAACGGCTGATTTCCCCCGCAACTTCCGGTTCCGGCAGTTCGCGCCGCGCGATGACGTGCCGGGTGCGGTGCAGGACAAGAACCTTCCCGCGGCAAACGCCTGAGGAAACGGCGATGCCGCGATACACTTTTTCTCCCTTAAGCTGGCCTGACATGCGGTTTAATCCAGAAATAACCCAACCCCGTTCCGTTGCAAAGCAATTCCGTCAAAAAAATGAAAAAGCCCGCGCACGGCGGGCCGGGAACTCTCAATCTTCAGCCAGTTTACGCCCGTTCCATGTATTTGCCGGTGCGCGTGTCCACCTTGATTTTTTCGCCGGTCTTGATGAACAGCGGCGCCT
>Ga0265338_10008581_pt1 | contig 12367 bp, 10 predicted proteins | sample 42126metaG_FD_193579 | JGI IMG/M metagenome (GOLD analysis project Ga0265338, IMG submission 193579) | Rhizosphere microbial communities from Carex aquatilis grown in University of Washington, Seatle, WA, United States - 4-21-26 metaG | ecosystem: Host-associated > Plants > Roots > Rhizosphere... | reverse complement strand
GGTCCCGGGGCGCGGCAGGGGCGGGCGGCGGTGGGGTGCCGGGGGCGGCTACTCGTCGGCTAGGCGGCGCAGGACCGGGATGAGCGAGTCGATGTCCTGGCCGGTGCGGAAGGCCACGATGGTGGCGCCCTTGCCGTCGGCGGCCGCCGCGGGGCCGGTGAACAGGCTGATCACCAGCTTGAGGGCGTCGTCGAGCTCGCGCACCGGGTCGGGGCTCTCGCCCCGCAGCCAGCGGCGCAGCACGTGGTTGTGCGCGGCGACCACGGCCGCCGCCATCAGCTCGGCTCGCAGCGGGGCCGGCTCGGCCATCTCGGCCAGGCCCCCCGGCACTGTGCTGGCCGGTACCGGGCCGGCCATCCAGCCCGCGATGAACTCGCGGAACAGCCGCTGGTAGCGGGCTACGCTGGCGATCTCGCGGTCCCGCAGCGCGGGGACGCTGCTGGTGAGCGCGTACCGGCGGCGGGCCAGCTCGCCCTCCTCGAGGTAGTGCAGCAGCACCAGGCGGACCGCGTCCGAGACCGCGGCCAGGGCGGTGCCGTGGCTGGAGGTGCGCAGCCGCTCACCGATCTGGTCCAGCAGCCGGTCGTGGTCCGGGAAGATCACGTCGTCCTTGGACCGGTAGTGCCGGAAGAACGTGGTGCGGCCGAAGCCGGCCCGCTCGGTGATGTCGTCGACCGTGGTTGCCTCGTAGCCGCGCTCGTCGAACAGGGCGAACGCGGACTCGGCTAGCCGCTCCCGCGCCGATGGCTTGCTCATGACCGCCCATCATCCCCAATCTTGGCCGCCACAGCCAGTCGCATTGCCGTTCCGCTGAGCAGCCCGACCCCCTTGTCAGCCGTAAAGGTACTCAGTACCATTCTGATGGTATTCGATACCAAATGACGTGATTCCCATTCACCGCGCCGGATTCCCGGCGGGGTGAGCATGTCCGCCAGGGAAGCCGGACCGCCCCGCCGGCCCCCGTGGCGCCGAGAGCCCCCTCGGCGGTGCATACGGCCAGCACCGCCGAGGGCTGGCAAAACCGCCGAGGGCTGGCAAAGAGGCTGGCAGGGCGCGGAAGGGAGAACCGTTGATCGGTCACCAGGTGCGCGCCTGCTCCTCGGCAACCCGGCTGGCGCGCGAAGAGCAGCTGGCCTGGCGGCTGGCAGCGGTAGCGACCGACCCGGTCGATATCCCGGCCGAGGAGCACTCGGCCGAGTACCAGGCGCAGGCGATGATCGACCTGGCCCGGCGGCTGCGGCCGCGCAACGGCGACACGTCCAGGGTCGAGCAGACCGTTATCCGCACCAGCCGCCACACGCGCCAGGTGATCGGCTCCGGGTCCGGTGACCCGCAGAAGTACGACCCGGCCGCGTCCCGGGAGACGCTGGACCACTCGCTGCCGGACATCTTCGCGGTCGCGCTGCGGGACGGCGACTGGCACCACGTCCGCTCGTATGCCCCCGACCGCGCCGCCCGGCCGGACACGGTGGCGCTGTGGCGGAAGATCAGCACCGCCGAGGACCCCGACTGGACCAGGCGGTACCACGAGCCTGACCCGGCCAAGCGGGCCTTCGGCGGCCGGGCCGAGATCACCCTGGCCAACGGGACGGTGATCAGCGACGAGCTGGCGGTCGCGGACGCCCGCCCGGCCGGCGCCCGGCCGTTCGGCCGGGCGCAGTACATCGCCAAGTTCCGCGCGCTCGCGGACGGCGTCATCGCGGACGGCGTGCAGCAGGCGTTCCTGGACACGGTGACCAGGCTGCCCGAACTCGACGCGGACGAACTGGCCGGGCTGACGCTGCCCGGCATGACCGAAGCGACCCAGCCAACCCGAACCTGTGGGATCCTCTGATGCTGTCCAACCCGGCCAACAACAACCTGGCCAACTCCAACCTGGCCAACAACAACGCACTGACCGACGACGGCCACCCGGTGCAGGAGCTGTGCCGCCGGTGCAGCTTCGAGCAGGTCGCTTACCTGCGCTGGCACGGCCGCCTGCCGACGCCGGACCAGCTACGCGGGCAGCTTCGGGCCGAGCGCGGACAGCGGGCGCTCGCCCCCGACCTCGCCGCCCGGGTGGCCGCCCGCCCCGGCGACGGCCCGCTGGACGACCTGCGGACCGCGGTCAGCCTGATCGGCGCGGCCGACCCCGCGCCCGGCGACCGCTCGCCTGGCGGCACCCGGGCGAAGGCCCTGCGGCTGTTCGCGCTGCTGCCCGCGGTGGTCGCGGCCGGCCAGCGGCGCCGCCACGGGCTCGAGCCGGTGGCACCGCGGCCCGACCTAGGGTACGCCGCGAACTTCCTCTACATGACCTTCGGCAAGGTGCCGGAGCCGCAGATCGTGCGGGCGTTCGAGGTCTCGCTGATCCTGTACGCCGAGCACAGCGTCAACGCCACCCCGGCCGCCCGGGTGGCCGACTCGACCGCGGCTGACCTGTACGGCACCGTCGGCGCGGTAGCCGGGTCGCTGCCGGCCAGCGCCACCGAGGCAGTCATCGACATGATGAACGAGATCGGCGTACCCGAGAACGCCCGGCCGTGGCTTGACGCGGCGCTGGCGTCGGGGGGGAAGATCCCCGGCTTCGGGCACCGGCTTGAGCGGAGCGGCGACCCCCGGGTGCCCGCGATGCGGCCCGCCCTCGGCATGATCGCCGCGCTGCGCGGCGGGCAGCGGCTGACCGGCGTCTACGAGGCGCTGGCGGAGGCGGTGCACGAGGCGCGGGGGCTGCGCCCGCACCTGGATTACCCGGCCGGGCCGGCCTATCACCTCATCGGGCTCGACACCGCCGCGTTCACCCCGGTCCTATTCATCGCCCGGCTGCCCGGGCTGACCGCGCACATCGCCGGGCAGCTCGTCCGCCAGCGGCCCGCCCAGATTGCCAAGCCTGCCCCGGCCGCCCAGCCTGCCCCGGCCGCCCAGCTTGCCAAGCCCGCCCAGCTCGCTCAGCCCGCCCAGCTCGCTCAGCCCGCCGCCCGGGGGTAGTGCCCTGGGCAGGCGGTCCCGGGAGTACCGGTAGACCTGGGGTAGTAATGGAATGCCGGGGAGCCCGATCCCCCGGACCGGGCTGAGCGGAGCGGACTACCGATGACCCCACTACCGACAGCCGGGGCATGGCCGGCTGAGCGGACCAGCCACTGGCGGGACTGGCCCGCGGCCGAGCTGGCGAGCAGGAAGCGCGAGCTCGGGCTGACTGTGAGCGTGGTGATCCCGGCCCGCAACGAGGAGAGGACCGTCGGCGCGGTCGCGGGCGGCATCGCCCGGCTCGCGGCCGACACCGGGCTGGTGGACGAGCTGGTGGTGATGGACTCCGACTCGACCGACGCGACCGGGCAAGAGGCCGCCCGGGCAGGGGCCACCGTGTACCGCGCGCGGGAGGTAGCGCCGCAGCTCGGCGGCTACCCCGGCAAGGGCGAGGCGCTGTGGAAGTCGTTGCTGGTCACCACCGGCGACCTGGTGGTTTTCGTGGACGCCGACCTCACCCAGTGGGGCACCCACTTCGTCACCGGGCTGCTCGGGCCGCTGCTGGCCGACCCGGGGGTGCTGCTGGTCAAGGGGTTCTACGAGCGGCTCTACGCGGGCGAAGACGGGTCGGTCAGCGCCGACGGCGGGCGGGTGACCGAGCTGGTCGCGCGGCCGCTGCTGAGCCTCTGGTGGCCCGAGCTGGCCGGCATCGTGCAGCCGCTGGCGGGCGAGTGGGCGGCCCGCCGGGAGCTGATGGAGTCGCTGCCGGTCCCGGTCGGTTACGGGGTCGAGCTGGCGGTGCTGCTTGACACCGCCCGGGAGCACGGGACCGGCGCGATCGCCCAGGTGGACCTGGGCAGCCGCGGGCACAAGCACCAGGCCAGCCACGACCTGGCGGTGATGGCGGCCGAGCTGCTGCTGGTGGCCGAGCGGCGGCGGCGAGCGGCCGGCCTGGCCGCGGTAACGGCCGGCGAGGTACGGCTGCACCAGTTCATCCGGTCCGACGGCGAGCTGCGGCCGCGCTCGCGGCCGGTGCCGGTGACCGAGCGGCCGCCCGCCCGGTCGGTCACCAGGTCCAGGGGGTGAACGGTGCCGCCGACCGATGAGGACAGTTCTGTGACCGAAGGCAGTGCTATTAACGAAGGCAGTGCCATTAACGAAGGCAGTGCTATTAACGAAGGCAGTGCGGCGCCGGCCGGCTGGCGCGCGCCCGGGCCGCTGCGGCTGCGGGACCGCGAGTTCGCGCCCGGGCAGCTGCTGGTGATGGCGATCGTCAACCGCACGCCCGACTCCTTCTACCGCCCCGGGATGACCTGGGACCCGGCCGCCGCCCTGGAACGGGTGCACGAGGTGGTGGCCGAGGGCGCGGACATCCTGGACGTGGGCGGGGTGCCGGCCAAGCCTGGCGGCGAGGTCAGCCCGGCCCAGGAGATCGAGCGGACGGTCGAGTTCATCGCGGCGGTCCGCGCCGCCTACCCCCACCTGGTGATCAGCGCCGACACCTGGCGGCAGGAGGTCGGCCGGGCCGCCTGCGAGGCGGGCGCGGACCTGCTGAACGACACCTGGGGCGGCTGGGACCCGCGGCTGGCTGAAGTGGCGGCCGAGTTCGGCGTGGGCCTGGTCTGCTCGCACGCGGGCGCGCTGCCGCCCCGGACCCGCCCGTTCCGGCTGTCCTACCCGGACGTGATGGCCGACGTGCTAGCGACCACGCTCGGCCTGGCCGGGCGGGCGGTCCGGGCCGGGGTGCCGCCGGACCGGGTGATCATCGACCCGGCGCACGACTTTGGCAAGAACAGCTGGCACTCGCTGGAGATCAGCCGCCGCCTGGACGAGATGACCGCGACCGGCTGGCCGGTGCTGATCGCCGCGTCCCGCAAGGACTTCGTGGGCGAGACGCTCGGCGCCGACATCGAGGACCGGCTGGCGGGCACGCTCGCGGTGACCGCGCTCGGCGCCTGGCACGGCGCCCGCATCTTCCGCGCCCACGACATCCGGGCCACCCGGCAGGCGCTCGACATGATCGCCACCGTCAAGGGCGACCGGCGGCCGGCCCGGATCGTCCGGGGGCTGGCCTGACTCCCAGCGGCACGAGGCGCGGGGCCGGGTGAGAGCGGGGTGAGAGGGTTGGGCGGCCCGGGCGGTGTTAATCTCAGGGCAGCTCCTCTTGCGGGCCATTCCGGTACTCAGTACCATTCTTATGGTATTGAATACCAAAGGAGTTCCGATGCCGCAGCCTGTCATCGTCGCCGGGGCGCGTACCCCGATCGGCAAACTTCTCGGCGCACTCGCGCCGCTGACGGCCCCGCAGCTAGCCGGGACGGCGATCGCCGCCGCGCTGGAGCGGGCCGGGATCACCGGAGACCAGGTCGACTCGGTGATCATGGGGAACGTGGTGCAGGCCGGTATCGGCCCTAACCCGGCCCGGCTGGCCGCCGCCGCAGGCGGGATCCCGATGGGGGCGCCCGCGCTCACCGTCAACAAGCTCTGCCTGTCCGGGCTGACCGCCATCGCGCAGGCGGCCGCGCAGGTCGCGGCCGGCTACAGCGACATCGTGGTGGCAGGCGGCACCGAGTCGATGACCAACGCGCCGCACCTGCTGGCCGGCAGCCGGAACGGGATCAAGTACGGCACCGGCGTGCTGGCCGACGCGCTCGACCGGGACGGCCTGGTCTGCGGGTTCGACGGGGTTTCGATGGGCGCGGCGACCGAGAAGTACCAGACCGGGCTGGGCATCAGCCGGGCCCAGCAGGACGAGTTCGCGGCCGAGTCGCACGCCCGGGCCGCCACCGCGATCAAGGACGGGCTGCTGGCCGAGGAGATCGTCCCGGTCACCATCGCCGGCCGCAAGGGCTCGGTAACGGTCACCGACGACGAGGGAGTGCGGCCCGGCACCACCGCCGACAAGCTGGCCGGGCTGAAGCCCGCCTTCGCCGAGAACGGCAACATCACCGCCGGGTCGGCCTCCCAGCTATCTGACGGCGCGGCCGCGGTCGTGGTGACCAGCAAGGAGCGGGCGGCCGAGCTCGGGCTGCCGGTGCTGGCCGAGATCGGCGGCTACGGCACGGTGGCCGGCCCTGACCCGTCGCTGCTGTTCCAGCCGGCCAACGCGATCAAGGACGCGCTGCGCCGTGATAAAGGGGGCCGGGATGGCCGCGCCAGCCTCAGCGACCTGGACCTCATCGAGATCAACGAGGCCTTCGCCGCCGTCGCCCTGGCGTCCATCCGCGACCTCGGGGTGTCGCCCGACCGGGTGAACGTCAACGGCGGCGCCATCGCCCTCGGCCACCCGATCGGGATGAGCGGCGCCCGCCTCGCCCTCACCCTCGCCCTGGAGCTGCGCCGCCGCGGCGGCGGCACCGGCGCGGCCGCGCTGTGCGGCGGCGGCGGGCAGGGCGACGCACTTATCCTCCGCGTTCCGGAAGGGGCCACCCTGTGACCGCCGAGGCAAACCCGGCCGACGAGCCGCTCGACCTGCACACCACCGCGGGGAAGATCGCGGACCTGGAGCGGCGGCGGTTCGCGGCGGTGCACGCGGGGTCGGGCGCGGCGATCGAGAAGCAGCACGCCAAGGGCAAGCTCACCGCCCGCGAGCGGATCGCGCTGCTGCTTGACGAGGGCTCGTTCGTGGAGTTCGACGAGCTGGCCCGCCACCGGGCCCATGACTTCGGCATCCAGAAGAACCGCCCCTACGGGGACGGGGTCGTCACCGGGACCGGCACGGTGGACGGGCGGCCGGTCGCGGTCTACTCCCACGACTTCACCGTGTTCGGCGGGTCCCTGGGCGAGGTCTACGGCGAGAAGATCGTCAAGGTGATGGACCACGCCATGAAGGTGGGCTGCCCCGTTGTCGGGATCAACGACGGGGGCGGCGCCCGGATCCAGGAAGGCGTCGTCGCGCTGGGACTGTTCGCGGAGATCTTCTTCCGCAACGTGCGGTCTTCCGGCGTCATCCCGCAGATATCGCTGATCATGGGGCCGGCCGCCGGCGGGGCGGTGTACTCCCCGGCCGTGACCGACTTCACCCTGATGGTCGAGGGCACCAGCCACATGTTCATCACCGGCCCCGACGTGATCAAGACCGTCACCGGCGAGGACGTCACCATGGAGGAGCTCGGCGGCGCCCACACCCACGCCACCCGCTCCGGCGTGGCCCACTACCAGGCCGCCGACGAGGAAGACTGCATCGAGTACGCCAAGCTCCTGCTGTCCTACCTGCCGTCGAACAACATGGAAGAGCCCCCCGCCCTGCCCGTGGTCCCCGACTACGAGGTCAACGAGGGCGACGAGGCGCTGGACACCCTTATCCCGGACTCACCCAACCAGCCCTACGACATCCACACGGTGATCGGGACGGTCCTCGACGACGGGGAGTTCACCGAGGTCAGCGAGGGCTTCGCGCGCAACATCGTGACCGGGTTCGGCCGCGTCGCCGGGATGCCGGTCGGGGTGGTCGCCAACCAGCCGATGCACCTGGCCGGCTGCCTCGACATCGACGCCAGCGAGAAGGCCGCCCGCTTCGTCCGCACCTGCGACGCCTTCAGCGTCCCGGTGCTGACGTTCGTGGACGTGCCCGGGTTCCTGCCCGGCACCGGACAGGAATGGGCCGGCATCATCCGCCGCGGCGCCAAGCTCCTGTACGCCTACGCCGAGGCCACCGTCCCCAAGGTCACCGTCATCACCCGCAAGGCCTACGGCGGCGCCTACGACGTCATGGGCTCCAAGCACCTCGGCGGCGACATCAACCTCGCCTGGCCCACCGGGCAGATCGCTGTCATGGGCGCCCAGGGCGCCGTCAACATCCTCTACCGCCGCGACCTCGCCGCAGCGGAAAACCCCGAGGAACTACGCGCGCTGCGGACCCAGGAGTACGAGGACACCCTCGCCAACCCCTACGCCGCCGCCGAGCGCGGCTACGTCGACGCCGTCATCCGCCCGGCCGAGACCCGCACCGCCGTCACCAGGGCGCTGATCTCCCTGCGGACCAAGCGCGAGACCCTCCCGCCCAAGAAGCACGGCAACATCCCGCTATGACCGCCCTGGACGACAGGCCGGCCCCGGTGATCACCGTGGTGCGCGGCACGCCCACGCCAGCCGAGCTGGCCGCCGTGGTGGCGGTACTGCTGGCGGCCCAGGGGGCCGGCGGCAGTACCGCCGCCGGCCACGCGACCGGGGCCGCGCGCCGTTCCTGGTGGGCGGAGCACGCATCCGTTCGGACTGAATTCCCTCGTCCCCGGCCCGGGGGCTGGCGTGCCTCCGCCCTGCCGCGCTGACCGCTTGGAGAAGAAATGACCATCGCCAAGGTACTCATCGCCAACCGCGGTGAGATCGCCGTCCGCGTCGCCCGGGCGTGCCGGGACGCCGGGATCGGCAGCGTCGCGGTCTACGCTGACCCCGACCGGGACGCGCCGCACGTGCAGGCGGCCGATGAGGCGTTCGCGCTCGGCGGCGACACCCCCGCCGCCAGCTACCTGGACATCGGCAAGATCCTGGACGCCGCCGCCAAGTCGGGCGCCGACGCGGTGCACCCTGGCTACGGGTTCCTGTCCGAGAACGCCGAGTTCGCCCAGGCGGTCATCGACGCCGGGCTGACCTGGATCGGGCCGCCGCCGGCCGCCATCCGCGACCTCGGCGACAAGGTCGCGGCCAGGAAGATCGCCCAGCGGGCAGGCGCGCCGCTGGTCGCGGGCACCGCCGACCCGGTGGCCGGCGCGGCCGAGGTGGTCGCGTTCGCCGAGGAGCACGGGCTGCCGGTGGCGATCAAGGCGGCCTTCGGCGGCGGCGGCCGCGGCCTCAAGGTCGCCCGCACCCTGGACGAGATCCCCGAGCTGTACGAGTCGGCCGTCCGCGAGGCGGTCGGCGCCTTCGGCCGCGGCGAGTGCTTCGTCGAGCGCTACCTGGACCGGCCGCGGCACGTGGAAACCCAGTGCCTGGCCGACCGGCACGGCAGCGTCGTCGTCGTCTCCACCCGGGACTGCTCGCTCCAGCGCCGCCACCAGAAGCTGGTCGAGGAGGCGCCCGCGCCCTACCTCAGCCCCGAGCAGGACGCGCTGCTGCGCTCCTCCTCCAAGGCCATCCTGCGCGAGGCCGGCTACGTCGGCGCCGGCACCTGCGAGTTCCTCGTCGGCCAGGACGGCACCATCTCGTTCCTCGAGGTCAACACCCGGCTCCAGGTCGAGCACCCGGTCACCGAGGAAGTGACCGGCATCGACCTGGTCCGCGAGATGTTCCGGATCGCCGAGGGCGAGGCGCTCGGCTACGACGACCCGCCGCAGCGGGGCCACTCGTTCGAGTTCCGGATCAACGCCGAGGACCCCGGGCGCGGCTTCCTGCCCGGCCCCGGCACCGTCACCGGCTGGCAGCCGCCGTCCGGGCCCGGTGTCCGGATGGACTCCGGCGTGCGGGCCGGCTCGGTCATCGGCCCGGCCTGGGACTCGCTGCTGGCCAAGCTCATCATCACCGGCGCCAGCCGCGGCCAGGCGCTGCAGCGGGCGGCCAGGGCCCTGGCCGAGTTCGAGGTCAGCGGGCTCGCCACCGCCCTGCCGTTCCACCGCGCGGTCGTGGCCGACCCAGCCTTCGCCCCCGAGACGCACGGCAGCGACGGCCCGTTCACCGTGCACACCCGGTGGATCGAGACCGAGTTCAACAACGAGATCGCCCCGTACACGGCGGACGGCGCGGGCGGCGAGGACGAGGCCGGCTCCCGGCAGACGATCGTGGTCGAGGTGGACGGCAAGCGGCTCGAGGTCACCCTGCCCGCGGCGCTGGCCGTTGCTCCCGCGGCGGGCGCGGCCGGGGCTGGCGGCGCCGCGCCACGGCGGCAGCGCAAGGGCGGCTCGGCCGCCGCCGTCTCCGGCAACGCGCTCACCGCGCCGATGCAGGGCACCGTCATCAAGGTCGCCGTCACCGAGGGCCAGCAGGTCGCCGCGGGCGAGCTGATCCTGGTGCTCGAGGCGATGAAGATGGAGCAGCCGGTCAACGCGCACAAGGCGGGCACCGTCACCGGCCTGGCGGCCGAGGCGGGGGCGACGCTGACCAGCGGGGCGAGCATCTGCGAGATCCTCGACTGACTCCTACCGCTGGGCGGGTTAGGAATTGTGCGCTTTCGCAATCGCCGCCAGCGCCATCACCTTTGCCTGCGGGGAAGGGATGGCGTCGGCGATGCGCTCAGCGCGATTCGGGTCGGTGAGCGCCACCGCCCCGGCCACGCAGCTCAGCACCCATGCCCGGGAGGCCTCGTCAAAGAAGCCGCCGGCCAGCTGCTCGGCCTCGGCGGACAGCCGGGCGGCCCGTCCAGGGTCGGCCGCCGCCACCGCCAGCGCCACCCTGCTCAGTGCCCGTGCCTTCGGGTAGCCCGCGCTGACCGAGTGCGCGATGCGCTCAGCCCGGTCCACGTCGGTGACCGCCACCGCCTCGGCCACGTTGGCCAGGGCCGCGGCCCGGACAGGCTCGGCGGTGATGGAGTTCGCGAGGCGCTCAGCCTTGATGACGAACCGCCGGCCGAGCATTTTCCGCGTGGGCACAATCCCCGTCCGGAAGGCCACGTTCTGCGCGGCGGCCGCGCCTGGGCGTCGCCAGGCGTCCTCGGCAGCCGGGGCGGCCAGGGCGGCCAGGGTAGCCGGGGCAGCCGTGGCGGCCGGGGTAGCCGTGGCGGCCGGGGCAGCGCCGGCCTCCGCCGCGCTCGCACTGAGCGCCCGCTCGACCGCCGCCACCAGCCGCCCGGCGTCGTCGCGGAAGCTCACGTGCCTGACCTGCAGCGCGTTGCGGCGGGTGAGGGCGGCCAGGTTCTCCGGCAGCTCGTCCCGGCGTGGCATCAGCGCACCCTCGGTCAGTACCGGGATCACCCGCACCCCGCGTGCCAGCGCCGCCCCGATCTCCAGCCGGACCAGGTCATCGGCGTCGTCCAGGCGCCTGCTACCCCGCTCGTCGGCCGCTCGCAGCCAGCCCGGTCCGATCACCGCCAGCAGCACCGCGCAGCCGCCGACGGCGCGGTCGATCACCTCGGCGAAATCCGCCCCCGGCTCGATCGTCTCGACGTCAATGAAGACCCGCTCCGGGCCAAAACGATCAATCAGGCGGTCCGACAGCCGCCCGGCGACATGGCCGCTTTCCTGCCGGCGATAGCTGATGAAAATGCCACCGGCACCGCCTTCGCTCATGTGCAGCCACGCTACCGCAAGGCAAATCAGGACGGGAACTACTACTTCGCCTGCGCACCGCCGGCGCCCGTGACGGCCCGCGACTCAGCGCTGACTCAGCTCGCAATACGGTCTAATTAGCGTGATGCTGTTTATTATTGCTTCTATTACTATTAGTGCTTTACATGCCGGTAAGGTTGCCGGCCGGCCTGCTGCGCGTTATTAAATAGCCCTGTGAGTCTTGGGGGCGGGGATTCCCACTCTGGCCTGACGGGGATCACCGGCGGTGAGGACGATGCCGGTTCCATCACGGCGCTCTACCGGGCCTACCGGGCGCCGCTGATGTCTTTCGTGCTGCGGCTGACCGGCGGCGACCGGCAGCAGGCGGAGGACATCGTGCAGGAGACGATGGTCCGCGCCTGGCGCGAGGCTGCCCGCCTCGACCACTCGGTGCCGTCGCTGATGCCCTGGCTGACCGCGGTGGCGCGGCGCATCGTGATCGACGAGCACCGCCGCCGCCGGGCCCGGCCGGCCGAGAGCGGCGAGGGCACCCACCACGACCTGCCGGTGGACGACGACACGGCCGACACCGTGCTGCGGGTGGCGGTGGCCGACGCGATGCGCGAGCTGACCTCCTCGCACCGGCAGGTGCTGCACGAGACGATCCTGCGCGACCAGACCGCCGCCGCGGCCGCGGCGGCCCTCGGCATCCCGGTCGGCACGGTCAAGTCCCGGGTGTACTACGCGCTGCGGGTGCTCGAGGTGGTGCTTGAGGAACGCGGACTGCGGCCCTTAACGGGATCAGCCCTGGACGATCGAGGTTCCGTCGACGCTGATGGCGACCGGGGCAAGCGGGCTGGTGGCCGGCCCGTTGACGACCGAGCCGTCCTTGATGCTGAACCGGCTGCCGTGGCACGGGCAGTTGATGGTCCCGCCCGAGACCGTGCTTACGATGCAGCCCAGGTGCGTGCAGACGGCCGTGAACGCCTTGAACGAGTCCGCCTGCGGCTGCGTGACCACGATGTTCTTGCCGGTGATGATCTTGCCGCCGCCGACCGGGACCTCGGCCGTGGTGGCCAGCGCATTGGCCGGGGCGGCGCTGCTGGCGGGCGCGCCGCCGGCGCCGGCCGCCGCCGTGCCCGCGGGCGCGCCGGCAGCGGACTGGCTACTCGGGGCGGCGCTAGACGGGGGCGGGCCGGTTATCCCGCCGTTGTTGGCGTCGTAGGTGGTGCAGCCGGCCAGTGCCGCCACGCCCGCTACGCCCGCCCCGGATAGCAGTGCCCGGCGGC
>Ga0265338_10008580_pt1 | contig 12368 bp, 16 predicted proteins | sample 42126metaG_FD_193579 | JGI IMG/M metagenome (GOLD analysis project Ga0265338, IMG submission 193579) | Rhizosphere microbial communities from Carex aquatilis grown in University of Washington, Seatle, WA, United States - 4-21-26 metaG | ecosystem: Host-associated > Plants > Roots > Rhizosphere... | reverse complement strand
CAGCCTCGCCGCGTGCCTGCGGGATGACGGAATTCTTGTAGGTCTCAGCCTCGCTGCGCTTCTTGTCCTGATCGGCGAGCGCCTTCTGCACATCGAGATAGGCTTCGCGCACCTCCGAAGGGGTTTCGACCTTTTGCATCTTGACGCCCACGACAGCGATACCAGCGCCATAGGTGTCGAGCATTTGCTGCATCAGCTTCTGCACTTTGTGCTGAATTTCTTCGCGGTGAGAGGTCATGATAAGATCGATACGATCCTGGCCCACCACTTCGCGCATGGCACTTTCGGCAATCGCTTTGACGCCATCGCCCGACTTGCCGCCGGCATTCAAATCCACATTGAAAAGATAGGCGTTGGCATCTTTGATGCGCCAATAGACGGTGAACTGCACCGCAACGATATTTTCGTCGCCCGTCAGCATATGGCTTTCATCGGCGACATCGTCCGGCTGGGCATTGGCCTCGGCCGGCTTGAAACCGATATCGAGCTGGTTGGCCTTTTTGACGTTAAGCGTGCGGGCGCTCTCGATCGGCCAGGGCAAATGGTAATAGGTGCCGGGCCCGGTGTGGCGCAGGAAGGCACCAAAGCGCAAAACCACGCCTTGCTCCTGGGGATTGACCGTGTAGACGCCCGAGATCAGCCACAGGCCCAAGACCAACAGCGCGATGATGGTGATGCCGCTGCGCCCCAAAGCTCCCGCCGGCACATAGCGGCGCGCCTCAGCCCAGAAGCGCTTGAGCAAAGTCTCGAAATCCGGAGGGCGCACGCCACCTTGTGGCGGCCAAGGGCTACCCGGACCGCTTTCGGGACGGTTTTCGGCAGGAGGTTGCGGCGACTGGTTTTGACCCCAAGGCCCCCTCGGCTCCCCGCCACCGCCGCTCTGACTTGTCCAAGGCACTGGCCTTGTTTCCTTGTTTTCGCCGTCGGCGCGGTTATATGAGCATCCTTTGAAAGGCGCAAACGATGGCTGCTACCCGGGACGATGTCTTAAGAGCGCTGGACGATGTGATCGATCCGGTCAGCGGGCGCAGCGTCGTGCAGCAAGACATGATCCAAGGCCTCGTTCTGCGCGATGGCCATGTCGGCTTTGCCTTGGAAGTGGCCGCGGAACGCGGTGCGAAGGCCGAACCCTTACGGATTGCCTGCCAAGCGGCGGTGGAAAAATTGCCCGGCGTGCTCTCGGTCACGGCAGTCCTGACCGCCCATAGCAGGGCAGAACCCGACCACCACGGGCATGCTCATGGCCATGATCATGCGGCCCGCAAACCCGCCCCAGCGACGGGAATCCCGGGCGTTGCGGCGGTGATTGCGGTGGCGAGTGGCAAAGGTGGCGTCGGCAAATCCACTGTTGCGGTCAATCTGGCGCTGGCGCTGGCGCGGCTCGGCCTCAAAGTGGGCCTGCTCGATGCCGATATCTACGGGCCGAGCGTGCCGCGCCTTTTAGGGCTTACAGAACGCCCCGAAGGCATCGACGGCAAATTCGTTCCAATCGAGAAATACGGCATCAAGGCTATTTCTATTGGCCTCTTCCTCGATGAAGACCAAGCCACCATCTGGCGCGGACCTATGGTACAAAGCGCCCTAGTGCAGATGATGAATGACGGGCTGTGGGCACCGCTTGACGTAATGGTGATCGATATGCCGCCGGGCACCGGCGATGTGCAGCTAACCATTGCCCAGCGCTTGCCGCTGAAAGGAGCCGTGATCGTGTCGACGCCGCAGGACATTGCCCTGATCGATGCGCGACGCGGGATTTCGATGTTTCGTAAGACACACGTGCCGATTCTCGGCATAATCGAAAATATGAGTACGTATATCTGTCCCAATTGCGGACATGAAAGCCATATTTTCGGCCATGGCGGCGCGCGCGAGACCGCGAGCACACTGGGCGAAGCTTTTCTGGGCGAAATTCCGCTGAATACGGCCATTCGCCTGACCTCGGACAGCGGCACGCCTATCGTCGCAGCGGCGCCCGATAGTCCCGAGGCCCGCGCTTTTCTATTGATTGCGCAGCAGGTGGCTGTGAAAATCGCGGCGCCGCAGCGTGCTGCACCGCGTATCGTTTTCGAGTAAGCTTTCTGCCATCAACGGGGTTAGTGCTTTATCCATGGTCGCTCCCAAGCCGCAAATCCGCAGCATGTTCGCGACACCCGTGTGCGTGCATTACTTGCCCGTCGCCCAGGAGTTCAACACCGAACTCAAGCCCGTGATTCTAGAACGGGCGCGCCATGAGCCGCCGCATAACGGCAACAACCAGCATCAAGGCTGGCGCTCGGGAGCCGATTTCGAAAGCTGGGGCGGCAGTTCGCTAGTGCAGACGCTGTTCCGCGTGTTGCGCGAAGTGGCCGATAGCCTCACCGCCAACCGCAATGGCTCGCGCGTGTCGCTGGATTGGAAGATTCAGGCCGCCGCTGCCATCCGCAACAAGGGCGAATATCTCGAACGCGCGGCGCGGCCGGGCTGGTATTGGTCGGGCGTCTATTATGTCGATGACGGCTATAACAAGCAGGACGACGAAGCCTTGGGCGGCGAAGCCGAACTCTCCGATCCGCGCGGTGTCCTGCCCGCCATGCTGGCCCCACAATACGGCTTTCGGGTTCCCAATGGGCTGACCGCGGGCCAGATCGAATCTATCCGCCCGCAATCGGGCATGATCATCCTGCACCCCTCATGGCTGCCGCGCGGCGAACATCGCTTCGAGGGTGCCGGCACGCGCGTGACCATTGAGTTCGACCTGGTCCCGCCGATTGCAGTGTAGAAATTTTCAGCGCGACGCAGAACAACGCGCCGCGAGATCCTTCAAATGATCGTGCCGCAGCGCCGCAAGGCGCGCCGATTCGCGGATTTGCTCGCGCCCCTGACTGTACATCAGACCGGCCTTGGTCACCGCGGTGTTGAGCATGGCCCCGCCGACCTCGCGGCCAGTCGAGCCCTGGGTGTCATAGGCGGCGTGCAAAGCATCTTCGACGCGGTCCTGTGCAACATGCAAGAGATGGATGTCGCCATCGACTTTGGCGATCTCGACCCGCAACTGCTCGCAAGTGAGGGAAGCGTCGTAGGACTTGGTGACCAGGAGATAGGTCGGCCAGACGATTTCGGCATTGGGATAATAAGGATCGGCGCCCACAGGCGCGGCGAGCCCCAATAACGCCAATACGGCAAAGCTGCGTAGCATCATGACATCACCTCCGGCGCGATTATAGGCCCGCACCGGAGGCGATGAAAATCACATCTTGGAGCGCTATTTGGTGATGCCTTTGACCAGTTCGAAGTCGCGGCTGCCGAGTTTCCACTTGTCGCCGATAGCGTGCTTTTCGACCTTGTCGCATTCCGGATTGGGGTGCATCGGCGGGGTCTTGTCCCAATAGAGGCAAATCTGACCGTTTTCGATCTTCCATTTGCCGCTGACGTCGAGAATCCAATTGCCGCCCGAGAAGGTGTGGTCTTGCTTGTAGTAGATGTGCGAGGTGCCGAGCGTCTCGTGTACCAGTGTCGTGTTGCCGTAGCGCGTGCCCATGATGTCGTCGTCACTGTCGGCCGCCATCGCAGCAAGCGGCGTGAATGCCAACAGTGAGAAGGCGAGAGTGCTGATACGCATGGTTTCGTTTCCCCAAAAGTTATTGTTGTGAGGGGATATTAATCCGGAGCGTCAGGACCCGCTAGCGGCGTCTTACGAGCGTTACGTAACTGTGGCTTGCAGCGCTAACGCGCGCGGTTTCGACCCAAGTTTCCGCAGGGAAGGTTGGCAAAAAGACATCGCCAAGCGGCGCATCGTGGACTTCGGTCAGATGGATGGTGCTGGCCAAAGCCAGCGCCGCGGCGAAGATATCGGCGCCGCCGATCACCATGATTTCAGTAGGATTTTCGCGCCTCGCCAGCGCCAAAGCAGCTTCCCAGTCATGGGCCGTCAGCGCGCCTTCAGCGGTAAAGCCCTCGTCGCGGGTGAGCACGATATTGGTGCGGCCGGGCAGCGGCTTCTTGGGCAGGCTGTCCCAGGTCTTGCGCCCCATGATGACGGGCTTGCCGAGGGTGATTTCTTTGAAGCGCGGCAGGTCGCCTTCAAGCCGCCACGGCAGACCACTGCCCGCCCCGATCACGCCATTTTCCGCCCGGGCCACGACGAGGCTAATGGGGGCGGTCATCAGAATTGGTCGCCAAGCGCCTTCAGGGCCTCACCACTCAGGCGATAGACCGTCCAGCCTTCGACCGCGCGCGCGCCGAGGGTTTCATAAAAGGCGATGGCATCGACATTCCAATCGAGCACCGACCATTCGAGGCGCCCGCAATCTTCCTTGGCAGCACGCGCGGCGAGCGCGATAAGCAAGGATTTGCCGATGCCCTTGCCGCGAAATTCCGGCTTCACGAACAAGTCTTCAACATAAAGGCCGTGACGCGCCAGGAAGGTGGAGTAGTTATAGAACCAGACGGCAAAACCCGCCGGTTCGCCATTCCATTCGGCGATGGAGCAGAAGAGGCGCGGCGCTTCGCCAAAGAGCGCCTGGCGTACGGAGTCTTCGGTGGCGACCACCTTGTCGAGCAAATGCTCGTATTCGGCCAAGGCCCTGATGAATGACAGAACCAGGGCTTCATCGCCAGGCTGGGCGGGACGGATCGACAGGGTCATACGGCTACCGGGGCTTTGATGTGCGGGTGGGCCTGATAGTTCTCAAGCGTAAAGTCTTCGAACTTGAAGTGGAAGATGTCTTTTACCGCAGGATTGATGCGAAGCTGTGGCAGGGGATAGGGGGAGCGGGTGAGCTGCTCTTTCGCCTGTTCCAGATGGTTCAGATAGAGATGGGCATCGCCGATACTGTGAACGAATTCGCCCAGCTCGAGCCCGGTCACCTGTGCCATCATCATGGTCAAAATGGCATAAGAGGCGATGTTGAAGGGGATTCCGAGAAAGACATCGCCGGAGCGCTGATAGAGCTGGCAGGAGAGCTTGCCGTCCGCGACAAAGAACTGAAACAGACAGTGGCAGGGGGGCAAGGCTTGGCGGGGAATGTCCGACGGGTTCCAGGCCGTGACGATGAGGCGGCGCGAATCGGGGTTGGTCTTGATCTCGTTCACTACCCAGGAAATCTGATCCAGCGTGCCGGCATGATCGCGCGGCCAAGCGCGCCATTGATGGCCATAGACCGGCCCTAGCTCGCCATTCTTATCGGCCCATTCGTTCCAGATGGTGACGCCATGTTCCTGCAGCCACTTCACATTGGTGTCGCCGCGCAGGAACCACAAAAGCTCATAGATGATGGATTTCAGATGCAGCTTCTTGGTGGTGACGAGCGGAAAACCTGCCGCCAAATCGAAGCGCATCTGGTGGCCGAAAACGGCCCGCGTGCCAGTGCCGGTTCGGTCGTGTTTTTCCACACCGCTCTTCAGCACATGGTCCATAAGATCAAGATATTGGCGCATGGGCCTTCCTTATGCGGTTGCCGCCCGATCGTAAAGCGCCGCTCTCGTCTCAGTCTGCCGTGATAAATATCGCCTGTTCGGCGAGGCGGCGGTTGTGCAAGCCGTCGATCACCACACGCTGGCCGTCCACTGTCGCCTTGTCCCACATGAGAAAGGCATCGGCGGCGCCTTGGATGTCGCCCGCATTGAACTTCTTCAGCACCGTCGAGGATTGGAAGGCTGAGGTGCCGATATTGTAGGTCAACGACAACATGGCGGCGGCCTGATGCAGGCTGGCGAGCTTTTGCAGCATGGGCCCGATCGCCTTGGACTTCAGGCTCATCTGGTAGCTGAGAAAGCCGGTCGCATCCTCTTCGGTCACAGGCTTGTCGGTCATGGTGACCGCTTTGCCTGTGGGATAGAGGATGGTGCCGTAGCCGATGGTCGGAATGCTCGCGGAATCTTTGTAAGGCGCGGCCCGGAAGCCCTCGAACTTTTTGATTAGCGGCATGCAGAACGGAAATACGGCGGAATCGCCCGGCCAGTTCGCCATATGTGCCCCCCAAAAGCATCGATTCGGATGTGAGCGGCCATCTTCGCGCGCTTAAGCCGAATTCGCCACCTTCTAAATTGGCAAAGGTGCGCCTATATAGGTCCTGTCTGGGGTAACTCAGACTATGGCGATAAACGGCTACGTAATAAGCGGACTGGACCCGGGGGCGGTACCCGGCGCCTCCACCACTTCTTCCTTTTTGACCAAGTCATTGGTTTTGAAGGACTTTGAGGGGGCGAAATAGGATCGACAGACGTGTAAAGGTTGTCCTTTTGCTCGGTATGGTATCCGCCGTCATCGGGCTGTCTGTATAGGTGCCAACGACAATGAAATGGCCCTCGCTGCCTAACTTATAGTTAGACAAGCGCGGCTGGAGGGGTGCCGGGCAACAGAAACCCCTCGCTTATTCTTGGAACAATCCAGCGTAAGCGCGCTTGCTCATTCTCCCAACCCACAGGCACGACAAGCGAAGCGATTGGCCTGTGCCGGTTCGGTGCAGAAAGCTGCACCAGGTTGCTAAAGCCTGCATTGACTAAAGAGCCGTGCGGGCTAGTCTGCTCTCTTATTTCCCGGAAAGTGTAATGGCTAAGGATTATATCGGCTATCAAGCCTTGCTGGACGCGGCGCTGCGCGGCGTTGTACGCGATGCGTTGCTGCGAATCGAAAAGCAAGGGCTGATCGGCTCCCATCATTTCTACCTCACCTTCAAGACCGGCTTTCCGGGCGTGGATATCCCCAGTTTTCTGGTCGAGCAGTATCCCGACGAGATGACCATCATCCTGCAGCACCAGTTTTGGGGTCTGAAAATCCGGGATGACGATTTCGAGGTCGCGCTGACCTTCCGCAAGCTTCCGGCGACGCTGGTGATTCCTTTTGCGGCCCTGACCAAATTCTTTGATCCCGGCGTGCCTTTCGGGCTGGAATTCAAATCGGTCGAGGACGGTCCCGCTGCCAAGCCAGTGCCCAAAGCCGTGCCCCCGCAATCTGACGCTTTGGTCCTGCCGCACAAAGCCGAAGTGCAGCCGGAACAGGACACGGCGGACAAACCGGAAGACGAAAAGCCCGAGGCCGAAAAGCCCGCCGGCGCCGGCGAAGTCGTCAGTTTGGACTCGTTCCGAAAGAAGTAGTCCTCTTATAGTTCCGGGCGATTTGCGAATCGCGTGAACTTGCTGCTCTCCATGAGCTGGGACGATCGTCATGAACAAGACCCGCACCGAAACCGATACCTTCGGCCCCATTGAAGTCGATGCCTCGCGCTATTGGGGTGCCCAGGCCGAGCGCAGCCGCAACAATTTCAAGATCGGCTGGGAAAAACAGCCTGCCCCGGTGGTGCGTGCGCTCGGCATCGTCAAACGCGCTGCGGCCGAGACCAATATGGCCTTGGGCAGGCTTGATCCGGTCATCGGCACAGTGGTGGTCGCGACGGCGCAAGAGGTGATCGAAGGCAAGCTCGACGCCCATTTCCCGCTGGTGGTCTGGCAGACCGGTTCGGGCACGCAATCGAACATGAATGCCAATGAGGTGATTTCCAACCGCGCCATCGAGATGATGGGCGGCGAGATGGGCTCGAAAAAACCGGTCCATCCCAACGATCACGTCAATATGAGCCAATCCTCTAACGATACCTATCCCACCGCTATGCATGTGGCGGCGGCCGAAGAGATCGTGCACCGGCTTCTTCCTGCGCTGCAGGCGCTGCGCAATGCCTTGAACGACAAGGCGCAGGAATGGAAGGCCATCGTCAAAATCGGCCGCACACATACGCAGGATGCCACGCCTCTGACACTGGGCCAGGAATTTTCCGGCTATACCCAGCAGGTCGAAAACGGCATTGCGCGGATCGAGATGACGCTTCCGATGCTGATGCAACTGGCCCAAGGTGGCACGGCGGTGGGCACGGGGCTGAACGCGCCGGTTGGTTTTGCCGAGATGGTGGCCGACCGCATCGCCGCGATCACAGGCCTTGCCTTCACCTCCGCTCCCAACAAATTCGAAGCCCTGGCCGCCCATGACGCCATGGTGATGAGCCATGGGGCGATCAATACGGTGGCCGCATCGCTGTTTAAGATTGCCAATGACATCCGTTTTTTGGGCTCGGGACCGCGCTCGGGGCTGGGCGAGTTGTCGCTGCCGGAAAACGAACCGGGTTCCTCTATCATGCCCGGCAAAGTCAATCCGACGCAGTGCGAAGCCCTGACCCAGGTCTGCATCCAGATCTTCGGCAACAACGCGGCACTGACCTTTGCCGGCAGCCAAGGCCATTTCGAACTCAACGTCTTCAATCCGGTGATGGCCTATAATTTCCTGCAAAGCGTGCGTTTGATGGCCGACGCAGCGGTGAGCTTCACCGAGCATTGCGTGGTGGGCATCGTGCCACGCCTCGACAATATCAAGGCCGGTCTCGACCGCTCGCTGATGCTGGTGACGGCGCTGGCGCCGAAGATCGGTTATGACGCCGCGGCCAAAATTGCCAAGACGGCGCATAAGAACGGCACCACGCTGAAGGAAGAAGCCCTGAAGACGGGCCTCGTCACGGCGGAGGAATTTGACGCCATCGTCCGGCCAGAGGATATGATCGGGCCGAAGTAATTTTGGGTTTTGCTGTCCGCGATGACGACTAAGAAGAACGCGCCTGCCAATGGTTATGACCATGGCTTCGTCATAGAGCAGAACAACGCCACCGGCGGCATTTCCTTTTGGGAAAGAAACGACAATCACAGCCTCGCCGACCGCCATGGCGTGAGCACGGCCGATTATATTCACGCGATGTATGGCTTCATACGGCAGGCCCAATGCCGCCATGTCCTGATGATTGGCTGTGGCGGCGGCACGCTGGCGACTATGCTGCGGCGTGTCGGCGTCAAGGTCACCATCGTGGATATCGACGGGCGCAATTTCGAGATCGCACGGTCCTATTTCCATCTGCCCGATGATGTCGAATGCCATGTCGCGGACGGTGCCGCCTTTGTGCGGCGCGACAGGCGCAAATACGACGCCATCGTGCTCGACGCCTACTCCGACAATGAAATCCCCAAACATATGCGCACCACGCGCTTCTTGGACTTGCTGAAATCGCGGCTGCGGGCCCGCAAAGCCTTTGTGCTGGTCAATCTGATCGCCACCGACGCCCAAGATTGCGGCCCCGACCGCTTCGCCCAACTGATGCAAAAGACTTGGTCGCAGGTGCGGCTGTTGGACGATGAAGGGCGCAAAAGCCGCAACCTGATCGCCATCGCCGGTGCGGTGCGCAAGCTGACGCGGCCAAGGCTGCTGATGCGGCCGAAATCCGCCCTCAAGACGCTGAAACGGGAGCTTGGCGGTTTGGATTTTCGCCCTTTACGGACATAGCTCGCGCGGACGTGTTCGTAGCCGCGCAAGAAACGGGCTGCGTCTTACCGATACCACGGCCATGGTGGCGCGTTGTGATTTGGGATCTCGCATGACCGGCCAAGGCAAATTGTCGACCAGCCTTTCGATGGGGCGCACCGAATGGGCCCTGTTCTTGATCTTGTCCCTGTTCTGGGGGGCCTCGTTTTTCTTTTACAAAGTCCTGGTGACTCTCGGGCCCTTTACCGTCGTGCTCGGGCGTATGGGCATCGCCGCGGTGGCAATGAACCTCATCTTGCTCGCGCGCCGCGAAAGACTGCCGCCTTGGCGCCAATGGGGCCCGTTTTTCGTGATCGCAGCGCTCAACAATGTCGTGCCCTTCGCTCTTTTTGCTTATAGCGAACGGCATATCACCTCGGGCCTTGCCTCCATCATCAACGCCATGACACCGATCTTCACGGTGCTGGTGGCGCATGTTTGGACGCATAACGAGAAACTTGCTTGGAACAAGGCAGCCGGTATCGGCTTCGGCTTTGCGGGCGTCACCCTCCTCATCGGGCCCGCGGCCCTCCGCGGCCTCGGAAACCAGGATTTGCTGGTGGAACTCGCCTGTCTTCTTGCCACCATTTGCTACGGCTTCGCCGGGGTTTATGGGCGGCGCTTTTCCGGCCAGTCCCTGTTCGGCGTTGTCACCACCCAGCTCACGGCCGCGACCATCTTAGTGGCCCCGCTCGCCCTCGTCATCGAACAGCCTTGGACGCTGCCGATGCCAGGCCTGGGCGTTTGGGGCGCGTTGCTGGGCATTGCACTGGCTTCGACGGTGGCGGCGTATTTGATCTACTTCCACATCCTGGCCAAGGCCGGGGCGACCAATATCTCGCTGGTGACCTTTCTTGTCCCCGTCAGTGCCCTGATCTTGGGAGCACTCTTCCTGGGCGAGAGCGTCAGCATACGCGCGATGACAGGCATGCTGATTATCGGGCTGGGACTTGCTGCCATCGACGGGCGGCCATTCCAATGGCTGCGGCGACGTTCTTTTTCCCGGCTCTAGGGCTGGCTCGGCGAGCTTGTAATGGCTTGGTAGCGCGCATTGCAATTGGTGACGGTGGACACGAAAGCTTCCGATGTAATGGCGCGGCTGCTCAAGCCATTGCGGATGGTTATGGCAGCCTCGGTCACGGAGAGGGTATAACGCTGCCAGTCCTCGCCGGGATTGCCAGCCATATGGACCTTCTCAGCCACCATCTTGGATTGCTCGAAACCGTCGCTTGCTAAGCCATAATCACGCGCCGCACTCTCAGCATGAGCATATGCAGCCGCGCAGAGCGTATCGCTGTCCATTTTCGGCTGCGAAGGTGCGGGATCAGCGGTACTCGGAACAGCGAATAGAACGGCGCATATGAACGCACCGCTTAGCACGGTTAAGGACTGGCGCATGACCCTCGCCGAATGACGATTCCGGCGACACCCTAATCCCAGTGCGAGAGGCTTTACACAGAAAAATTCTACACTTGGTTGCGGCGTAAGTTAGCATTCCATCGCCGTTTGAATTAAAATGAAGCCCATACGAACCGCTCCCGCTTATAGCCAAGCTTCTTTTGTAAGTAGAAAACGCTGTCCGTATGCTGAAGAAACGTTCCTTCTCCCTGTCCCGCCACCGCACCTCCATTGCCCTGGAGCCGGAATTCTGGCTGGTGCTGGAGCGCGAAGCCGCCGTTAGGGAAATCAGCTTGGCCGCTCTGGTGGGCGAGGTCGATGCCGGGCGTGCTATGCGCCCTTTGGCGAGCGCCCTGCGCGTTTACGCTCTTGCTGCGGCATCGCGCACCGCCTAGCCTTCGCCCTCTTTTTGGGGGTTGGACATGCTCACGCTCTTTCACAAGGCCAAGTCGCGGTCCGGCAGCATCGTGTGGCTGCTGGAAGAACTTGGCGTTCCTTACGAGATCAAAGAGGTCACCATCCGCTTGGCCGATGGCAGCGGCGCCATCGATCCCGCCAATCCCCATCCCCATGGCAAGGTGCCGGCGCTGGACCATGACGGCCAACGGGTCTTTGAGATTGCCGCCATCACCGCCTATCTGACCGATCTCTATCCGGAGAAGGCCCTTGCGCCCGCGCCGGGCGATCCTTTGCGGGGCGAATATCTCTCCTGGCTCGCCTATCGGCCCGGCGTACTGGAGCCCGCAATGATGATGCGCCGCCTCGGCATCAAACATGTTTATGGCGCCATGGGCTGGGCGCCAGCCGAAGAGGTCGAGGAGCTTTTGAACAAGACCTTGTCCGAGCGCGCTTACCTTTTGGGCGAGACTTTTTCGGCGGCCGATATCGCCACCGGCGGGGCTATCGACTTCCTGATGAAGTTCAAGCTGATCAGTGAAACGCCTGTGCTGAAGGCGTATACTGAGAGCCTCGCCGCCCGGCCCGCCTATCAAAAGGCCATGGCAGCGTGACGCCATCGGAGATGGGCCCATGAGCACCATCGTCAATCTTCGCCAAACCCGCAAAGAAAAGGCCCGCCACGCCAAAGAGGTGGTGGCCGAGGCCAATCGCGCCAAACACGGCACGCCTAAAAGCGCGCACAAAAAGGCCAAGGTGATCGCGGAAAAGGACGTAAAACGCCTGGACGGGCATAAGCTCGAAGAATAACGCGGCAAGGTTGCGCCGCCCACAATGAGAACATCGCGTGAACTTTGGCGCGCGCGCTGCTAGATTTGCGGAATCATGACCGGACATTATCAAGATCCGCTCGATTCCGCCTTTGGCGACGAGCCCGAAGCCCACACGCCGTTGATGCCCGCGCGCGAGCCGCCCTATCTCAGCGGCCTCAACAAAGAACAGCGCGAAGCGGTGGAGGCCACCGAGGGCCCTGTGCTGGTGCTGGCGGGTGCGGGCACCGGCAAGACGCGCGTGCTGACGACGCGGCTGGCACACATCCTGACCACCCGCAAAGCCTGGCCCGGGCAAATCCTGGCCGTGACCTTCACCAACAAAGCGGCGCGGGAGTTGAAAGAACGGATCGGCGCGCTGATCGGTGGCGTGGTCGAGGGCATGCAATGGCTGGGCACCTTCCACTCCATCGGGGCGCGCATGCTGCGAC
>Ga0265338_10008578_pt1 | contig 12369 bp, 13 predicted proteins | sample 42126metaG_FD_193579 | JGI IMG/M metagenome (GOLD analysis project Ga0265338, IMG submission 193579) | Rhizosphere microbial communities from Carex aquatilis grown in University of Washington, Seatle, WA, United States - 4-21-26 metaG | ecosystem: Host-associated > Plants > Roots > Rhizosphere... | reverse complement strand
TATAGCACCTAGAGCAGCCGGATCGTTTAAACATCTAGCCCGATTTATCTTTGTCAGCATAACGATAATGCTGTTATTCTCCCGGGTAGCGCCCGTCTTGGCAATTACCCAGCTTGATACTGACGCCATTAATAACAACTGGGTTAACTGGGTCCCAGGTGACTTTGCCCCATGCTCTACCACTTCATCCACGGGCAGCGTAACTCTGACTGGTAGTGGCGATGAGCAACAAGCCTTCAACTTTTTCGTCTCACAAGGTCTGGCACCTTACCAGTCCGCGGGCATTGTTGGAAACATGGAAGCGGAGTCTGGTGTCCAGCCTGAGCGTCTGCAGAATACTGCATCCGGAGTGCAAACTCCAGCCAGCGCAGTTGACCCTAATGGTGGCTTGGGCTGGGGTCTCGTACAATGGACTCCGCCAGGCAAGTTTATTACTCCTACCCTTGCCGCTAACTTGGATCCGAATCAACTTAGCGTTCAACTGACCTTTCTTTGGCAAGAATTGCAGCCAACGGGTTCTGTTCCGGCAGCGGGAACGGCACTGCGGCAGTCGACTGATGTTTATAGCGCAGCGAATGCTTTTTTGACACAGTTCGAAAAACCAGCAGGAGTTGACGATCCAACAACGCTAGCGAGTATAGAAGGCGTGCGTGACCCTATGGCCGAGCAAGTATTAGCACAATATGGTAATGGAGCACCTTCTGGGGCTAGCAGTACCAACAGTAGCGGTTGCCCAAGTTCCATTGTTACTAGTAGTGGTGGCTACCAAAATCCTTTCCACGATATGACCAACGTAGAGCAAAGTAGAATTGATGAAGGCGTGGACTATGTTGCTGCGCCGGGAACGTCTGTAGGAGTTTATGCTATTGGTAATGGTGTTGTTACTATCGCCACTAGTAGTAGTAGCTTCTTTACTACATCAGCCGGAAATGCTGATTGGATTACCTATCAACTCACCGATGGGCCAGCTATGGGTGACTATATCTATGTGTCTGAAGGTTGTGATCATATATCGGTAACTGTGGGCAGTGTCATCACGCCCAATACTCTTCTATGTGACATGGAACCAGATAGTATCGAGACGGGTTGGGCTTCAAGTGCTTCTGTCCAAACCCCCGCGGCATCTTCTGTGTATCAAGAAGGTTATGAAACAGCATACGGCGTAAACTTTAACCAATTACTGGTTAGTTTGGGCGCGCCCCCGGGCCATCTCGACACATCTAACGATCCTGGCGGCGTGGTGCTTGGTTCATTACCAGCAAGTTGGCCTACTTGGTAAAATTATAAGGGAGACTTTGCTATGGAACCCATCGCCGATCAAGAACAAGTTAAGAATCAACTGGGAATTCGAAGATTAATATTGGCAATTATTGTGTCGATAATGTTACTTATTGCTTGGGCTATCTGGGCACAAGTCCATAACCGACTAACTACCGGGAGGATCATTATTACTACTAGTAATAAAAGCAATAGGGTCAGTATTCTCCAAACAGCGGATTCGGTTACGGGGTCGAAGACCAAAGAGAAGCTTGTTAATGGCTCCCAAACAATACAGAGCGGACAAGCTATAACACTGCAACCGGGCACATACATCGTGACAGTAGAGAATGGTAACGTCGCTGCGGCTCAAACTATTAATCTTAAAAAGGATCAAACCGCTTCTTACTCCATAAACCTACCGAAAAGCCTGGTAGCATTAGAGCCGGTGGCGGACGTCGATACTACCCAATTCGTGATTGGCTCGTCTCAAATATTTTACGTCGATAGCCGCACGAAAGGACTTTACAGTATTAACCAAAATAACGGTTTATCTTTGGTAAATAATCGGGCGCTCGCCGGCGCCCAATGGGCAGATGCGTCTTTTGGGGTAGCTGAAGATCCAGTCGGTACACTTTATGCAATCAATAACGGAAACTTAGCAGTCTTGAATAATGTACCTGCAAATAGCGCAAAGTCATTGCCCGTTTATGCCGTGGCTCCAAATCATGATATTTATCTAGGTATTGGTAAAAATATTTATCTCCAAACTGCAAATTCTGGGTTTAAACAAATATACACTACCGATTCTTCAACATATAGTCTCCTCGCAACAAACGGTCATGTGGCAGTCTTAAATGGTAGCGATTCTGGTCAGGAAACGAGTAGTCAAACACCAATTATTATTGTTAACAATGATGGTTCGATTATTAAGAAAAGTATTGATGAAGATGATCCGGCTTGGTCGCCTAATGGAAAGTTTCTCGCCATAACAAGCGAATCACAAAGCCAAATTTTTGACAGTTCATTAAATCTTATTGCCACTGTACCAAATATAAATGCGAATACCGTTCGTTGGTTAGATAATAATACTCTATTTTACGCAGAGGGAGTGCAGCTCTGGGAGTATAACCTCACCTCAGGACTGGCGAAAGTTGTTGGAGTTGTGCCAAATAGCCAAAGTATTGTTGGAATTGAGTTAGGTAACAATTCATCTTATGTCTATCTTGCCGTACAAATCTCGAATCATGAAGGGGATTACTTTAATCTATATCGCTATAGCCTTACTAATCAGGCTGCTCCCAGCTTTGTTACACAGATTAGTCCTAATTTACCATGGCTTACGCAAGGTTGCTTTTTGAGTCTGGTGAATTTTACGGCGCCCACGATTGAGGTCTTTCAAAGCCAGCCCTATGATGGCTGTATTCCAATAGCTCAAAGCTATGTCAAGCAGTTAGGAATTGATAGTGGTAAGTTTGGCTACCAACTCAGCAATGTTCTGCCTCCTACCCCCTGAAAGTAATAAGAAATATTCCCTTATGGGCTAAGCGCAATAATGTTAGTGGTTTTATTAAAGTGGTGAACCACAACATCAGCGTCAGTGGTCGTTATGAAGGTTTGGTACTTACTCAAAAAAGTTGTTAGTGCATGGCGGCGGGAGCCGTCTAGCTCACTGAAGACGTCATCTAAGAGTAGTATGGGCTTTTGTTGGCGTAACGTTTCTAGCCGCTGGACTTCCAAAATTTTGAGGGCCAGCAGCAAACTGCGGGTTTCACCACGTGAGGCCGCTTGCTGAGCACTGTGACCGTTTAGTAGGACTTTTAGGTCGTCACGGTGCGGACCATAGGCCGTAAAACCTCTCAAGTAATCTAAATCGGTATGTCGCTCCAATTTATGTAACAAATCGGAGCCGTAGTTGCCAATAGAGCAGGTTGGCAGGTATTCAATTGATACCTTGGCCCGGCTAGCTGTTAGTTTTTGATAGAGTTTGGCGATAGATTCATTTATGGCTTCTACTAATTCAAGCCGGTGCTTGACCATTTGACCACCAAGCTCACTTAGACGAATGTTCCAGGCGAATAGCTGGGATGAAGTAGAAGGACCAGCTTTAAGTAAATGATTGCGTTGGCTTAACGCCCGTCGATAATCGCGGCGTAGCCGTCCATAGCTTGGAATTGTTTGCTCTAAAGTATCGTCCAGAAAGGTTCGTCTAAGTTCTGGTTTACCAGACAACAGTTGCAAGTGTTCTGGCTCAAATAATACGACAGGTAAGGTTTTAGCAAGACTAAGCCGTGAATAGATTTGGCCATCTATAACAAATTGTTTACGGGTACTAGTGTCGGTTATTTCTAGTTTGGCTATTCGCTGGCTTTTTGGCAGATGGGCCTCTAGCCGGGCCCAAGGCTTACTAAACTGGATGGACTCACTAATACTGCCACGATATTGGCGGCCAGTCGTGATGATGAGTAAAGCCTCCAACAAATTAGTCTTACCGCTGGCGTTGGGGCCAACAATAATATTCACCCCTGCATCAAACTCAAAGGCAGCATTCTTATATGATCTAAAGTACTGGAGACGAAGGTCATTTATCACGTAGCTTATTGTACCGATCTAATTGATTTAATGACTAGCTTTTGAGGGGCATAATAACGTGTGTGTAATTGGTGGTTTTATTGCCGCGCAAAATACAGGGCTCGAGCTTACCATTAAAGCTAAAGGTTACCTCGTCGTCACCAAGAACATTCAGAGCATCCAATAAGTAGCGTGAATTGAGAGTTATATCACCACTACCCGTAATCTTAGCATTGGCGCTGGCAGTATTTTCACCCAACTGAGAAGCGACCGATTGGATGCTGACCAGGGATTTTGCCTCGTCAACATTAATAGTAATACTGCCTGCACTTTCACGAGCAAATAAACTGGAGACTTTAGTAATATTTACAAAATCTGCTCTTTTTAGGCTAATTGTTGTGTTGAATTTTTGAGGAATCAATTTACGGTAGTCCGGATATTTCCCCTCTATCAAACGAGTTACTAGTTCGTCATCTCCAATTTGGAATAATACCTGTTGGTCATCATGGGTGATGTACACATCACCATCAAAATCAGCGGTAATACGTAGTAAATCATTCATAGCCGAGGCAGGCACAAGCAACTCAACCTCTTCATTTGTCTTAGTAAGCTCTTTTTCGGCTAAGCGATAACTATCAGTAGCCACAGCATATAACTTAGTGCCATGAGAATGCAGATATACACCCGTCAGAGTTGGGCGAGCTTCGTCAGTAGAGGCAGCTATAACAACCTGTTGTAGACCAGCTTTAAGAACTTTGGCTGGTACAGACCAATTTTTACCTTTAGTAATGGCTGGCATAACAGGGAATTCTTCAGCAGATACACCATTAATAATCGATTGATATTTATCAGTACTAATGTGTAGTTTATTTTCGTCAAGTAATAGGGTTATAACACCAGAGGGTAAACTACCAACAAAATCTTGCATTAAACGAGCTGGAACTGTGATAGCGCCTTCGTTGGATACTTTTGAACCAACATAACAGGTAATAGCAATATCGAGGTTAGTAGCAGCAATACTGAGCCTCGTACCAACGGTTTTTAAGATAACATTAGACAGAATTGGTAGGGTGCTACGACCATTAGCAACTCTAGCAACTGTGTTAAGTGCTTTAGCTAAGTTTTCTTGAGTAACTTGTAGTTTCATAAATAAGAACTCCTATTATTAATTATGTATATAAAGTCGTAGTTATAGTTATAGGCCCTGTGGATTGTGTGTAAAAGTAACAGAACACACCTGTTAAATAGGTAAAAATAGTTGCGAACAAGTAGTGGTATAAACACTGGACGAAATGTGTACCAACACCCCAATTTGTAACCAGCCGTTTTTTGGATTTGATTAGGTTGTGTGTAAGTCCCTGGTTTGTACCACTAGTTATACGCAGGTTATCCAGCAACTGCCCCCAGATTATGGGAACTAGAAAAAGCTGGCTTTTGACTAAAGGCTTTTGACTAAAGGCTTTTCTAGGCATACAAACGCTCCTTAATCTCAGCAATAGCAGTTCTGATATCAGAATCAAACACCGACTCCTTCTCAATCTTATCGACCGAGTGGATGGCTGTGGTATGGTCCTTGCGGCCTAACTCACGGGCAATTTTGGGGAAACTAAGGTGGAGTTCACTACGTAACATATACATAGCAACCTGTCTTGGTACTACGATGTCTTTATCGCGCTTAGGTCCCAAGATTTCCTCGAGCGGGATCTGAAAGTGGCGGGCTGTGCGTTCGATAATTTGCTTAGCGCTAACGTGTTTAGGTCGGCTTTTGTTAGCTCCCAATAGGCTACTAGCAATCTGAAGTTCTGGCTCGAGTCCACGCATCTCGCAGAATGCCAGTAGTTGGTTTAGTGCACCCTCTAATTCACGAATATTAGTCTGAATATGAGTGGCCAAATACTCCACTACGGGTTGTGGCAAGACCACCTCATGGCTAGTAGCCTTGGTCTGGATAATGGCACACCGAGTTTCAAAATCAGGTGCTTGCATATCAATACTCATGCCCCACGCAAACCGCGACCGCAACCGGTCTTCTAGTGTCGGTACGTCCTTAGGTGGCTTGTCGCTACTGATAATAATCTGCTTGTTTGCCTGATGTAGGGCGTTAAAAGTGTGAAAGAATTCCTCCTGGGTTTTTTCCTTACCAGCAATAAACTGAACATCATCAATAATGAGTACATCGGCGCTTCGGTAAAAGCCAGCAAAATCAGTATTCTTTTTGTATCGTATGGCGTCTAGAAACTCTTGTACGAACTGCTCCGTTGATATATAAACCACGTGAGAAGCTGGGTTTTTGGCCATAATTGCGTTGCCGACTGCTTGAATAAGGTGGGTTTTGCCAATGCCAACACCACCGTAGAGAAATAGGGGATTATATTTGGTACCAGGATTTTGCGCAATAGCCTGGCAGGCCGCGTAGGCCAATTCATTACCTGAGCCAACCACAAAGTTCTCAAAAGTATAGCGTTCGTTCAGGCCTTGTCGGTAGGTATGGGTTAAGGTAGTTACGGGATGGTTAGTTTTACTTTGGGTAGTGGTTAGGACGATCGTCTCGTCATCAATCTTTTTGTTAAGACGATTGACCGGAGAATGAATCTTATACTCAATTCGATCAGGCGTAACACCATTTTTTTTGAGGGTATCAGTTACCAGTTCATTAAATTTTCTCTCGAGCTGCTGTTTGATGAAAACATTAGGAACACCGATTACTAGAACATTGTCTTTTTGGCGTAGCAAAGTAGTGTTTTTAAACCAAGTAAGATAGCTGGCCCGCGATACGGATAGCTCGATTTCACCCAACACCGCTTGCCACAAACCATCTTGCATACATGACCCCCACTGTTTACTACTGGCGTTTTGCTTCATCCTAACTATACAAAAATATATGAGTTTTCCACAAGTATGGAACCAATAATAGCGAGCTGACCCAAAACTAAATGCAACAGATACTACTTGTACACAGCCCAGCAGCCCATCTGATAAACTGTGGACAATACTTGCGCATCAGTGGAAAAGTTGTTAAAATTAGCAGGGTAAATATTGTCAAAACTACCTTGTGGCTAGCCGGGTGTAAAAAATTTACTAGGCAGTGCGCCGCCGCTAATTTATACTACAAGACCAAAGGAACTACATGCCCAAACGAACATATCAACCAAAGAAGCGCCAACGCTCCCGCGAGCATGGCTTTATGAAGCGCATGGCCACTAAAGCTGGACGGAATGTATTACGAAGCCGCCGCCAAAAAGGCCGCGCTAAGTTGTCCGCCTAATAATTAGTAAATAGTAGCTGGCAAAAAGTAAAAAGGTTTGCGCCTTGCGCCGCCTAGCCCTATTTTCTAATTTCTAATTCCTATATCCTAAGAATATGATTACACGCAACCATCGTTTTCACGGCCGAGGTAGTCTGCGCCATGTCTACGAGCGCGGAAAAACAGTCCGTTCACCGGTACTGGGACTACGTTTTATGCTTCATGATCGCCGCCGGACTTTCCGGGTGGCGATTGTGGTTAGCAAGAATATCAGCAAATCAGCCGTGGTACGCAACCATATCCGGCGCCGCTTATACGAACTAGTACGTCTCCATGGGCCAAATATTAAGCTGCCCTATGATCTAGTCATAACTGTTTATAAGCCCGAGATCACGCAGTTGTCGTCAGTTGAACTAGCCGCCACCGTCAATCAACTTTTTGAGCAAGCTCATATTATTTCACTACCAGCTAATGCCGGTCCCAAAACGCATGCTATCATAGATGCAAAGGAGATTTGATGTTCACGACCATTATTGTCCGGCCAATTTTTAATCTGTTAGTGCTTATCTATGCCATATTGCCCGGCCATAACTTTGGCCTCGCCATCATTATCTTTACTATTCTGATACGTTTATTAATGTGGCCACTTGTCAAGAAGCAGTTGCACCAGGCTAAGGCTATGCGTGAGCTCCAGCCCGAACTCAAGAAGATCAAAGCCCAGGCCAAAGGTGACCGTCAAAAAGAATCAATGTTGGTCATGGCCCTCTACAAAGAGCGTGAAATTAACCCCTTCTCGAGTATCGGCCTAATCCTATTGCAATTACCAATCTTTATTGGGCTATACAGTGGCCTAAGACGAATTGTGAACAATCCACATACAATTGTGAGCTTTTCGTATTTCTGGGTGCATAATCTGCCCTGGATAAAGACCCTAGCTACTAATATATCTAGGTTTGACGCCACACTGTTTGGGGTTGTTAAGCTCACGGAGCCCGCCCTTAAGGGCGGTGTCATCTATTGGCCAGCGATGGTGATTGTTATTGGTAGCGCAGTTTCGCAGTATTTCCAGAGTAAGCAACTATTACCAGATGACAAGGACAGCCGAGGCCTTCGCAAAATACTCAAAGACGCAGGTACCGGCAAGCAAGCCGATCAGGGCGAAGTCAATGCTGCTGTTGGTCGTAGCACCCGCTATTTCTTACCAGCTTTAATCTTTATAATTACTGTTAGTTTGGCTTCTGCTTTGCCTTTGTACTGGCTAACAACAGGTGTGGTGGCCTATATTCAACAAGCCAAAGTTCTCAACCGTGACGAGACTGAACTAGAGGCTGTAGCCGACAAATCTGTATCTAGTAAAACAGTGATTGAAGGTGAGATATTACCACCTAAAAAGAAGTCGCCAAAGTCCAAAAAGTCAGGCGGCAAGAAAAAGAGGCGAAACTAATGGCAACCGGCGATCAAGAGGCACCAGATGAACAGCACGGTCTAGAGGCATCAGTCACCTATGCCAAAAAGTATCTGGAGGATATGCTCTCCTTTTTTGGACTTAACACTGACGTCTATGCTACGAGTAGTGACGAAGAAGTCATTGAGTTACATGTACCGTCGACTCATCTTAACGGGTTTTTGATTGGTCAGCAGGGCGATACCATGCGAGCTATGCAATTTATGGTATCCAGCTCGCTTAAAAACAGTGGCTACCAGATTTCCCGGGTAAGTGTTGATATTGCTGATTATAAAAAGGCTCGAACCGATCGCTTGATAGTACAGGCTCAGGAGTGGCTGGACAAAGTCAAAACATCAGGCGAACCGATGCCGCTTAGACCAATGAACGCGGCGGACCGTCGCACGATTCACAAAATTGCAGGTGAAGCGGGATTGACTACCGAATCAGTTGGCGAGGGCCGGGACCGGCACATTGTGCTGAAGCCAGGTGCGGAAGCCTGAATTAAATTACCTCTTTGTCTCTAAACACGCTCTATAATAGAGGCAATATTAAGTTCGGGACTTGGCAGTGCCCTACCATTAACAGCAGCTTGCTTGGCAGCGTTCTCACCAAGTATTAGTTGGACTGCCGCACCCACTAGTGCTCCACCCGTCATGCCCGCAACATCTGTAATAACACGACCAAGAGACTCTGAAGGCCCAGTTAGAGCGTTAAAAAACTCCCCTACCGCCAGACCACCAGCTGCCCCATAGGCAAGACCCCGCTTTACGCGGCTCATCCCCTCTTCAACGCCCAAATATACTCTAGTTTCAAATGACATACTCTTATTCTCTCCTATATATAATATTTGGCAACGATAACCGGAATAAAAAAGTTATATTTTGGCCCAAATATTAATCTCCAAGCACCTCTTTATATACATCGAGGGTCTGTTGGGCGGTACGCCGCCATGAATAACTACCTGCTACAGCTTTGCCACGGGCGACGAGATGTTTACGCAAATGCACATCAACTAGCACATTGGAAATAGTACTGGCAATTTCAGCCACATCTAAAGGGTTAAAATAGACAGCAGCATCTTTATAAATCTCGGGCAGGCAAGTGGCATCACTCGACACAACTGGTGCGCTATGCATCATGGCTTCCAGCCCGGGTAGACCAAAACCTTCACTAAGCGAAGGAAAGATGTAAGCGGCAGTATGCTCATACATCCAGCGCAGCTGACCTTCGCTAACAAAACCGGTAAACAAAACGTGTTTTATGCCAAGAAGCTCAGTTCGCTTGCGTAAGCGACGATACAGCACGTCCCGTTTACCAGCCAATACTAGATACAAATCGGGGTTAGTCTGGCGCATGATGGCAAAGGCTTCAATCAGTCGTTCTAGATTTTTGTGGGGCTGTGGTCGCCCAACATACATAATAAAATGCTTATCTTCCAGTTCAGTAATTGGTTCGGGTGGATCGGAAATGGCGTCGGCAGCTTCCAGCGTAACAGTAACCTTGCGGCTATTGATACGGGTATAACGGGCTACGTCTGCTTTGACATATTCGCTAGGGGTCATGACACGAGCCGATTTATGTGCAGCCCAGTAGGTGACAAATTTGTAAACTTGTTGCTTAAGTGTGAATACTAACCAGTTCTTGCTAGGATTGCGAAAGCGCACAGTCGTTAAATCTTGCATCGTGGTGACCACATGACCCTGGTAGAGAATCGGTTGCTGAATCATCGGAAAGTGTACTAAATCGGGTTTTATTTTTTGTAGTTGACGCAGTAGTCCAATCTGTTCTGCGAACGTAAACTCTTTATAGCGAGATTCGATTACCTCAAAACGAGGTACTAATTTACACATAAACTCTAACCGCTGAGAGGTGGTCAAAACCGTCACCCTATACGGAGACTTTAGCTCGTATAAATGTTCAATTAGCTTATCAACATAACGTCCGGTGCTCGTACCCGACTCCCGGGCATCAATAACTAGTTTCTTCATAGATTTTCCTCAAGTTTGGCTGGCCGAGGTGGCCGGTGATGATAGAGCATGCTATCTATATATGATACAGAAACTATTCGGGATTTTTGAATCTGATGGCGTTTGCTTATAATTCGCGGCGCCAATGCTAGAGCTGACAGCGTGCCCTTCAAAAAAGCCAAAATTTTGCCGCGCAATAAGCTGGTTATAAACCACCTGATAAATTGTAGGCAAAATAGGGGTAAATACTTTAAATAGAGCTTTACGGGCATATTTTTTGCGTACAGGAGCACAAAGTTTTTGCTGCTATGGTAGAGACTGAAGTTGCCCATTCTTGAACTGGTAGCACCTACCTCATGATAGACAACCGCCTTTGGCTCATAGCGAACTTTCCAGCCAGCTAGCTGGGCTCGAAAGCTAATATCGACATCTTCGAAGTAAGCAAAAAAATCCTCGTCAAACAAACCGACCTGGTTTAACATTTGGACGTTGTAGAGACTGGCACCACCGGAGGCACCAAAGATATCGGTCTGCTGGTCGTACTGGCCTCCGTCAAGCTCGTTTCGCCCCCGGGGGAATGGCAAACCCCAAATGGTATAAAAGTCACCCGTGCTATCGAGGTGCTTTTTATCCGAACGCATAATTTTACTAGTTACAATGCCAACTTTCGGGTTACGTTCAGCGGTTTCTACTAACTGATGTAGCCAATCTTTTTCTGCTACCGCGTCATTATTCAGAAGAGCAACGTGTGTTGTCCCGTCTTGCATCGCCTTCTTGATGCCGGCATTCACTCCACCAGCAAAGCCGTAATTCTTATCAAGCTGTATTAGCTCTATCTTAGGATAAGATTTTTCGACAAATTCCTGGGAGCCATCAACTGAACCGTTGTCTACAACAATAATATTTGGCCTTAAGCTCTGTAATTGCAGAGAATCTAGACATGCGCCGAGCATATCTCTGCCGTTCCAGTTGGGGATGACAACAGTTATGTTAGTTGTATTCATAGGTTTATAAAAGATACTGACTCATCTATAATACCTCAGTACTAATGAGACATATATTTTCGAAGAAAAACAGAGCCCTCCTCGGAGAACTCGTCCGGACCGATTTTAAGCTTCGTTATCAGAACTCTGTGCTTGGCTATGCCTGGTCACTGTTGCGGCCACTCTTTTTATTTACGATTCTCTACGTTGTGTTCATAAAATTCTTGCATGTAAACTATGGCATTCCTCATAGTGCTGTTTATCTGTTGCTCGGCATTGTGCTGTGGAACTTTTTCAACGAAATGACCGTTCAGAGCTTGGGTTCAATTGTCGGCCGCGGAGATTTAATCCGTAAGATTAAAATTCCTAGATGGACGATTGTTGTATCTAGTAGCATAGCCGCCCTTATTAACTTAACGTTAAACTTAGTCGTAGTAGCGATATTTATGGCCTTAAACCACGTTGATTTACTGCGAAGCATTCTATTGCTACCACTAATTTTGCTTGAACTTTATGTGCTTTCACTCGGCTTGTCTCTGTTCTTGTCGGCCGCCTTCGTTAAATACCGGGACATAAACTATATATGGGAAGTTTGCCTACAAGGCCTCTTTTATATGACGCCAATTCTTTATCCCATATCAAAGATCACAAACATAACTCTTCAAAAGATACTATTTCTTAGCCCCTTGAGCCAAATAATCCAAGATGCCCGTTACGTAACAGTAAGCCACCAAAGCGCCACGGCCTATAAGGTATTTGGCGGCGGTTGGCATATGTTTATTCCCTTTGGTCTAACCATACTTGCGGCCATAATTGGAATTATATACTTCCGGCGGGAATCTAAATATTTCGCGGAGAACATATAATGGAGCCCGACGAGCAGATTGCGATAGCTGTTGA
>Ga0265338_10008577_pt1 | contig 12369 bp, 11 predicted proteins | sample 42126metaG_FD_193579 | JGI IMG/M metagenome (GOLD analysis project Ga0265338, IMG submission 193579) | Rhizosphere microbial communities from Carex aquatilis grown in University of Washington, Seatle, WA, United States - 4-21-26 metaG | ecosystem: Host-associated > Plants > Roots > Rhizosphere... | reverse complement strand
ACCGTCCGGCTGTGGGACCTGCCGTCACTAGGCCGCCGGCTCGAGTTGTCGGCCGCGGGCGAGACTGTCTACGGCGCCGCTTATACCCTGGACGGCCGGCTCATCGCCGCCGCCTGCGCGGACGGGGCGGTGCGGCTGTGGCGGACGTCCGCGCTTGACGACCTGCCGGCGGTGCTGCCGAGTCACACCGGCTGGGCCACCGGGGTGGCGTTCAGCCCGGACGGGCGGCGGCTGGCCTCGTCCGGTGCCGACGGCCTGGTCTACCTGCACGACCCGCTCACCCTCGAGCGCACCATGGTGCTGCAGGCTGGGGACGGCATCGTCAACGCCATCGCGGTCAGCCCGGACGGCGCGTACCTGGCCGCCGCCCGGGAGACCGGGGCGGTCACCGTCTGGGAGATGGCGGGCACCCGCTGCGCGACCCTGCCCGGCCACGCCGGGCACGCCAACGACGTGGCGTTCAGCCCCGACGGCCACCTGCTGGGCTCGGCCGGCAAGGACGGCAGCGTCCGCCTCTGGCGGTAGCACGGCCCCAGCCGTTCAGGGCAGGGGTCCGCCCGTGGCAGGCTTGATGCATGTCGACTGGGACCACCCCGCACGTAGTCATCGTCGGCGGCGGCATCGCCGGGCTCGCCGCCGCCTTCTTCCTGAAGGACCAGCCGGTCCGGGTGACCGTGCTCGACGGGGCGCCGCACCTGGGCGGCAAGCTGTCCGCCTCCGACGTCGCCGGGGTGGCGATGGACGAGGGGGCCGAGGCGCTGCTCGCCCGGCGGCCAGAGGGCATCGAGCTACTGACCGCGGTCGGCCTGGACACCGACCTGGTGCCGGCCGGCGTCACCGCGTCCGCCATCTACACCCGGGGGGCGATGCGGTCACTGCCGCGCAGGCAGTTCATGGGGGTGCCGGCCGACCCGGACGAGCTGGCCGCCACCGGCGTCGTCTCCCCGGACGGGGTGGCCCGGGCGCGACACGAGACCGACCGCCCGGGCGGCACCGGGCCGGCCTCGGGCGACGTGTCGGTCACCGAGTACGTCGGCTCGCGGCTCGGCCCGGAGGTCGTCGACCGGCTGGTCGACCCGCTGCTTGGCGGGGTGTACGCGGGCCGCTCGGAAGACCTGTCGTTCGCCGCCACGCTCGCGCCGCTGGCCGCCGCGGCGCGCACCCACCCCACCCTCACCGCGGCGGTGACGTCACTGCTGCCGCCACCGCCCGCTCCTGCTCCCGTCTCCGTCTCCGTCCCCGCCGCCGCTGCCGCGGTCTCCGCCGCCGCTGCCGCGGTCTCCGCCGCCGCCTCCACACCCTCCACACCCGGCGCCAGTAAGCCCGCCCCGGTCTTCGTCACCCTCACCAGCGGGCTCGGCGCGGTACCCGAGGCGGTGGCCAAGGCGTCCGGTGCGGACGTGCGCGTCAACGCGATGGTCCGCGGGCTGCGGCGGGCCGGCTCCGGCTGGCGGCTCACCATCGGCTCCGCCGCCGACCCGGAGTACCTGGACGCCGCCGCGGTGATCCTCGCCGTCCCGGCCGCCCCCGCCGCCCGGCTGCTGACGGAAGCCGTGCCCGCCGCCGCGACCCAGCTGGCCCAGATCCCGTACGCGTCGATGGCCATCGTCACCCTCGCCTTCCGCGCGGACGACTTCCCCGCGCAGCAGCGCAGCGGCTACCTGGTCCCCGCGGTCGACGGCCGGGCGGTCAAGGCGGTCACGTTCTCCACCGTCAAGTGGCCGCACCTGGCCGCGCAGGCGCCGGTGCACGTCGTCCGCTGCTCCCTTGGCCGCAGCGGCGACGTGGCCGTGCTGCAGCGGGACGACAAGGAGCTGGCCGCCCTGGCCGCCGTCGAGCTGGCCGAGGCGACCGGGCTCACCGCCGCCCCGGTCGCGTCCCGGGTGACCCGCTGGGGCGGCGCGCTGCCGCAGTACAACGTGGGTCACCTGGACCGCGTCGCCCGCATCCGGGCGGCCGTGGCCGGCCAGCCGGGCCTGGCCGTGGCCGGCGCCGCCTACGACGGCGTCGGCATCCCGGCCTGCATCGCCACCGCCAAGTCGGCCGTAGCCCAAATCCTCGCCTCGCTGACCACCCGGCCCCGCTGACCACCCGGCCCGCTCACCGTCTGCCGCCACTTCCCATCAGTTAGGCCTGATTCGATGCCCGGTATGACCGGATTTGGGTATGCGAAACTGATGGGAAGTGGAGTTGATCATCGGAGGGAACGGGGCTGGCCGGCGAGCTGTGCTGGCCCGGGCCGTGCTGGCCTGCGCTGCCGTGCTGGCCCGCGCGGAGCGGGTGGCGATGCGGCGGGCGGGACGGGCGGAGCCGCGCACCCGTTCGATGTCACTAAGCTTTGATTTATGACGGACACGGCAGCGGGCAAAGACGACAAGCAGCGGCCGCGGGCGCGCGACCTGAACGAGCTGATCCGGTACACCATGTGGGCGGTGTTCACGGTAACCGACCGGGACTTCGCCCGTGAGGAGGCCGCCGCCGAGCTTGACGCGCTCATCGACCAGGCCAGTGGCAAGGGCATCGTTACCCGGGGCTGTTACGACCTGCAGGGGATGCGGGCCGACGCTGACTTCATGCTCTGGTGGGTCGCGCCGACCTCCGATGAGCTGCAAGAGATGTACGTGAACTTCCGGCGGACCAAGCTGGGCTACGCCGCCGAGCCGGTCTGGTCCGCGATGGCGCTGCACCGCCCGGCCGAGTTCAATAAGAGCCACATTCCCGCGTTCCTGGCCGAGGAGGAGCCGAAGAACTACGTCTGCGTCTACCCGTTCGTCCGTTCACTCGAGTGGTACCTGCTCGACGAGGCCGATCGCAAGCGGATGATGGCCGAGCACGGCCGGATGGGGCGCGAGTACCCGGACGTGCGGGCCAACACGGTCAGCAGCTTCGCGCTGAACGACTACGAGTGGATGCTCGCCTTCGAGGCTGATGAGCTCTACCGGATCGTCGACCTGATGCGTCACCTGCGCGGCTCTGAGGCCCGGCGGCACACCAGGGTCGAGATCCCGTTCTACACCGGCCGCCGCAAGTCCGCCGCCGAGCTGGTCGCCTCGCTCGCCTGAGACCGGCTGAGACCGGCTGAGACCGGCTGAGACCGGCTGAGACCGGCTGAGCCGCGCCCAGGCCCCCGGCCGGGCGCGGCTCAGCCGTCCGGGCCGGTCAGCCGCCGGTGGCCGGCCGCTGACGGCGCCGGGCCACCTGGCGGCGGGCCGCCCAGCCGAGGCCGCCGAGGATCAGCACCGCCGCGATAAACGGTGCCGCCGCGCCGAAGGCGGTGAGCAGCCAGCTGACCGTCAGCCCGAACGCGTGCCAGCCACGGGACAGCCCGCCCGCCAGCCCAGGCGGCGGGGCCGTCTTGGCCGGGCTGACCACTGCCTTCGGCCCTACCAGGGTGAGCGTCAGCGTCGCGTAGGAGGTCTCCTTGTTGAGCGCGCCCTGCTGCGCGAGCATCGCCTCCAGGTCCGACTCCTGCGCGTCGATCTGGTTCTGCACCTCCAGCAGCGAGCTGACGCTGCCGGCCTGCTTCAGCAGCGCGCGCAGCTGGGCGATCGCCGCCTGGTCGGAGGCGACCCGGCTGTTGGTGTCGGCGACCTGCTGGGTGACGTCCTGCGCCTGCTGCGCCAGCGACAGCTGGGTGCCGAGGCCGCCGGCCGACAGCGAGGCCAGGGTCGTCCGGTAGGCGGCGACCGGGATCTTGAAGGTCAGGGTCGCGCGGGCCTGGCTCGGCTTGCCCTGGCCCGCGGTCGCGTCCTCACCGGAGACGTAGCCGCCCGCGGCGGTCACGATCGACGTCGCCCGGGTGACCGCGCCGTTGACGCTGGCCGCGCGCACGGTGAGCTGCGCGGTGTAGATGAGCTGCTGGCCGCTGGCCGCGAACTTGCCCGTGGCAGGGGCCTTCGCGGTCGAGCCGGAGCCGGTCGAGCCGGAGCCGGTCGAGCCGGAGCCGGTCGAGCCGGAGCCGGCCGAGCCGGAGCTGGACGAGCCGCCCGCGGCGGGCTCTGCCGCGGGCGCGGCGAAACCGCTGCCGCCGTCCGCCGCGGCGGACGGCGGCGACGCTGGGGCGGATCGGCTGGCGGCCGACGAGCTGTTGCTGGCCGAGCAGCCGGCCGCGGTCACGGCGCTGATGAGGAGCAATCCCGCGATCGCCGTCAGACGCGGCCGGCCGGCGGGCACTGCACGCTTGATACGCATGCCATTTGGACGGTGCTGGTGGGCGAGCCGGTTGCACGGTCAGGTCACGATTTGGCCGCGCCCGGCGTTGGGACCGCGGCCGGGGGTGTCCGTCTAGCGGCGCGGCCGCGCGGCCGCATGCGCGAAACTTGAACCATGCCCGACGATCTGCGCGTGAACAGCTGGCTGGTGATCCCGGCGAGCGAGTTGCGGGTGCGCTTCTCCCGGTCGTCGGGCCCGGGCGGCCAGTCGGTGAACACGACCGACAGCCGGGTGGAGCTTTCCTTCGACATCGCGCGGTCGCCGTCACTGCCCGAGCGGGAGAAACAGCGGGCCCTTGGCCGGCTGGCCGCCCGGCTGGCCGACGGGGTGGTCACCGTCGCCGCCGAGAACGAGCGCAGCCAGCTGATGAACCGCGACGCGGCGCGCGCCCGGCTAGCGGCGCTGCTGCGGCAGGCGATCGCGCCGCCGCCGCCGCCGCGGGTGCCGACCAAGCCGACCCGGGGCGCCCGCGAGCGGCGGCTGGCCGACAAGCGGCGGCGGGCACAGACCAAGCGCGACCGCCGCCACGACACCGGCGACTAGGAGAGGACTTCCCCGCCCGCCGGCGGCCGGCCAGCAGCCTCAGCCCTTGGCCGGCCCGGGCTCGACCGGCTCCAGCGTCAGCGAGATCGAGTTGATGCACCAGCGCTCGTCGGTCGGCGTGCCGTAGCCCTCGCCGGTGAACACGTGCCCCAGGTGCGAGTCGCACCGCGCGCACCGCGCCTCGACCCGGACCATCCCGTGCGTCCGGTCTTCCACCAGCGTCACCGCGTCGTCCTCGGTCGGCTGGTAGAACGACGGCCAGCCGCAGTGCGACTCGAACTTCGCGTCCGACCGGAACAGCTCAGAACCGCAGGCCCGGCAGCGGTACACCCCGGTGGTCTTGCTGTCGGTGTACTCCCCGCTGAACGCGCGCTCGGTGGCCGCCTCCCGCAGCACCGCATACTCAGCCGGGCTGAGCCGCTCGCGCCACTCCGCCTCGGTCCGCTCCAACTTCTCCATGTCCTGCCCCATCCATCGGTACCAGTAGGGGTCGCGCGGGAAACGGAGGCGGCACGTCCGCACCGCCAGCGCCCTACATCCGCGCGTCCGGTGCCAGCGCCTCCATGATCTCGCAGGCGCGCAGCACCGCCTTGCCCTCGTCGGCGGCCGGGTCACCGACCGCCGGGTCGAAGTTCACGTCGTAGAACACCTCGGTGACACCGCAGCTTCCCAGCCACGCGACATCTTCCCGGATCTGCTCGTACGACCCGGAAAGCAGCCGCCGCTGCCCGGTCGCGGGCGACACCGACGGCTCGCCCGGCCGCACCACGCCGCGGCACACGATGCGGGCCGGGCCGCGCCTGGCCGCCCGCGCGGCGGCCTGCACCACCGCGGCCGACTCGGCGATGCGGGACAGGTCGGCGCTTGACGCGGTGACCCAGCCGTCGCCGACGCGCCCGGCTCGCTCCATCGCCGCCCGCGACATGCCGCCGATCAGCACCGGCGGGCCCGGCCGCTGCACCGGCTCCGGGTCCTGCCGCCCGGCCGGGATCGAGAAGAAGGTCCCCGCGTACCCGGCCGAGCCGGTCCACAGCGCCCGCAGCGCGGCGACGTACTCGTCGGCCCGCGCCCCCCGGTGCTCCATCGACGCGCCCGAGCCGGTGAACTCCTCCGCCAGCCAGCCGGAGCCGAGGCCGAGGTCGAGCCGGCCGCCGGACAGCACGTCGACCGTTGCCGCCTGCTTGGCGAGCAGCAAGGGGGAGAGGAACGGGTGGTTGATGACCGCCACCCCGAGCCTGATCGTCGAGGTCGCCGCGGCCAGGTAGCCGAGTGACACCAGCGGGTCGAGGACCGACCGGTACACCGGCGCCAGCTTCGCCCCGGCCGGCGCGAGCAGCCGCTGGAACGTCCACAGCGACCGGTACCCGAGCCGCTCCGCCCGCCGTCCCAGTTCCGCCAGGTTCCGCGGCGTCGCCCAGGAGCCAGCGACGGCCGCACCGAATCCGATGTCCACCGATCTACCCTAGCCCGCGGCATGAGCCGGCCAGCCCGGGGGGGAACACCGCTGTGCGGTGAACACAAGTGACCAGCGAGCATGACAGACTGCCACGGTGACCGATTTGCGCTTGCCGGATGTGCCCTTCGCCCTTGAGCCCTCCGGTTCCCCCGCCTGCGCCGCCGAGGCGGCCGGCGGCCTGCTCACCCTGAGCAGCGGGGCCGGGGCCGACCTGTTCATCGACCCGGCGGGCCAGGAGGCGGGGCGGCCGGACGCGGGGCGGTGGACCGGCCTGCCCGGTAACACCGACTTCACCCTCGCGGCGCGGGTCACGGTAGGGTTCGGCGCCGTCTTCGACGCCGGCGCGCTGCTGCTTTACCTGAGCGAACGGCGCTGGGCCAAGGTCTGCTACGAGATGTCGGCGCAGCGCCGGCCGACCGCCGTCACGGTCGTCACCCACGGCACGTCCGACGACAGCAACTCCTTCGAGACGGCCGGCGGGCCGCTCTGGCTGCGGGTCGCCCGCACCGGCCGGGCCTGGGCGTTCCACGCGTCGACGGACGGCGCCGCCTGGCAGCTGCTGCGCTACTTCACGCTGGGCGAGGCGTCCGGCGCCCGGGTCGGTTTCCTGGCCCAGTCGCCCCGCGGCGCGGGCTGCACCGCGGTCTTCGACTCGGTCCGCTACCGGCCGGGCGCCCCGGCCGACCTGCGGGACGGTAGCTGAGGGTCAGCCGCCGCCCGCCAGGACCGCCGCGGTGACCTCGCGGGCACAGCCCCAGGAGAGGGTGACGCCAGCGCCGCCGTGCCCGTAGTTGTGCCACAGCACCCGGCCATCCGCCAGCGGCTCCGCCTCCAGCCGGACCGACGGCCGGACCGGGCGCAGCCCGACCCGCTGCGCCAGCACCCGGGACTGCCGCAGGGCCGGGAAGACGGCGGCGCAGTCGCGCAGGATCCGCTTTGCCACCGCGGGCCGCGGCGCCAGGTCGTCGGCGCCCTCGTGCGCGGTTCCGCCGAGGATCACCGTGTCCCCGTGCGGGAACAGGTACACGTAGTCCTCGCCGCCGGCCGCGTGGTCCAGGTAGAACTCGGTGATGCCGGGGTTCTCCAGTACCAGCAGCTGCCCGCGGACCGGGGTGAGGCGCTGGTCCGGCACCAGCGCGCGGGCGCCGATCCCGGTGCAGTTGACCACCACCGGGGCGGGCGCCCCGCCCGGGCCGGCTACCTCACCCGGGCCGTCCAGCGAGGTCACCGTCCGCTCGGTCACCGTGCCGCCAAGACCCAGGTACCGGCGCAGCAGGTAGTCCAGGTAGACCGGCATGTTCACCGCCGGCGCGGTGTACCGCCAGCCGGCGGTGAACCCGGCGGGCAGCTCACCGGGTCCGAGCACGCGCAGCTCGGGCAGCAGGGCGGTCCACCGCGGCGGGGCGGCGTACTGCGCGCAGACCTCGCGCCCGGACAGCCAGTGCACCCCGGTGCCCGGCTCGCGGGCCAGCGCCGTCAGCACGTCGAGCCCGGTCCAGGCCCAGGCGTAGCAGCGCTCGGGCGGCCCGCAGCGCACCGGCCCCCACAGCGCGCCGGCCGCCGCCGACGTGGTCGCGGCCGGCGGCGCGGCGGTGACCACCCGGGTGGACAGCCCCGCCTCGGCCAGCGAGATCGCGGTTGTCAGCCCGGCCACCCCGGCGCCGACGACCGCCACGTCAACGTCGGTCACGCCTCCCGACGGTACCCTGCGTTAACCCCGCAAGTGCCAGCGGCGCCCGTCTGACCGCGGCCGGACCAGCGTGAACGCCTCGAACAGCAGGTAGTCGCCGTCGTCCTCGCCCGCCGCGGCCAGCAGGTCGGGGCCGGCCGCCTGGTAGTAGCGCACGATGATCGAGGTCTGCCCGCCTGCCTCGGTGCCCGGGTTGACGTCGAACACCGCGATGCCCGGCCCGGCCGCGTTGTCCCGCCGGGCGGACCAGGTGGCTACCTCGGCCGCCTCGTCGCCGGGGGCGGTGCCGCTGTCGGCCGCGCCGCCGCCGAGGACCAGGTGGACGGTGCCCTGGCTGGTGTCGAACACCCCGCTGTCCACCGTGGTGACCGGGTGCGGGCGGCCGGTGTCGGCCGCCGCGCCGGTCACCGCGTCGGCGCCCGCACCCGGGTCGAGGCCGCGGACCGGGAAGGACCGCTCGTACCCGCCGCCGTGGCCGGACAGCACCAGGTCGACCTCGTAGCTGTCGAACAGCGGCAGCCATTCCCGCCGTAGGCGGAGGTCGGACCCGGTGACACGAGCGTCCGTGCCCGACGAGCAGGCGCACTGGTGCATTTGCACCACGATCCAGTCGACCGACGGGTCGCCGCGGGCGGCCGCCAGCGTCGCCTCCAGCCACCGGGTCTGCGCCCCGCCGGAGTACCCGCGTGCCCCCGCGCCCTGGTAGGCGACGTCGTCCCCGCTCAGCGTCACGAACAGGGCGGTGCCGATCCGGAACGCGTACCACCGCCGGTCCGGGCCGTCCGCCCCGGGCGGCGGCGGAAGGTACCTGGCCGGGAAGGGCGAGGCGCCCTGGTCCGGCTGGCCGGCTGGCCGGCCGCCCCCGCCGTGACGGTGGTAACCGCCGGGCACCGGCAGCCACGGCCGGTACGCGGCCGACATCTGAACCTGGTTGCCGAGGTCCCTCCCGGCTTCCGGCGGGATCACGCCGGTCCCGGTCAGGTCGCCGTTGAGCAGGTGGAACAGCGGCTGGAAGGTCTCCACCGCGCCCACCGCGAGCGCGGACTGAGCGGCCAGCACCGCTTCGCCCGCCCCTGGCGGCACCAGGTCGCCGAAGCTGGTGAACCGGAACTTGGCCCGGCCTTCCGGCGCGGTGGTGAAGGTGGCGCTGAACGGGTCGGCCGCGTTGGAGTCGTTGTCGGCGGTGACCGCGTACCCGTAGGTCGCGCCGGGCCGCAGCCCGTTCACCCGGGCGTGATAGGTCCAGCCGGCGGTGCTGCCGGGGGAGCCGGGGGAGCCGGGGCCGCCTGGCCCGGCCGCGCCCGCCCGCTCGACGGCGGGGATCACCCGCTGCCCGATCCTGACCCGGGGGTGGACCGCCTGGCCGGCCGACGCCCAGGACACCACCATGGTCCGTGACGGGTCGTCACCCCAGGTGAGACGGATCTGCTCGGGGGTGCCGTCATCGGCCCCCGGCCGCCCGCGGCCCGGCCCCCCGGCGGTGGGGGCGATCAGGCCGGTGGTCCCCGCGGCGATCGCCGGCCGCCTGGACAAACCAGACCCCGAGTCAGCTGACATGCCGAGACTTTGCCGTCCGCCGGTAAACGACTGGTGACGGCAGGGAAGGTAGCGCCTACCGATCTTGATGAATATTGGGAAGGCGCGTTCAGCTTTGCCGGGCTCGCTCGCGCAACCAGTTGGTCAGCTGGGTGCGCGAGGACAACCCGCGCCCCGGCAGTGTCGGGGCGGCCGGCGCGCAGCCCCGCACCCGTTCGGATGAAAAGGGAGGATCGGAACGGGTGCGGCTGGCCGTGGCCGGGTTAGACCTTTGTCCAGGCTTCGGTCAGGACCGAGCGGAGGATCTGCTCGATCTCGTCGAAGTGCTCCTGGGTGCAGATCAGCGGCGGGGCGAGCTGGATAACCGGGTCGCCGCGGTCGTCGGCCCGGCAGATCAGGCCGGCGTCGAACAGCGCGTGCGACAGGAAGCCGCGCAGCAGCCGCTCCGACTCGGCGTCGCTGAAGGTTTCCCTGGTCGCCTTGTCCTTCACCAGCTCGATGCCGTAGAAGTAGCCGGCGCCGCGGATGTTGCCGACGATCGGCAGGTCGGACAGCCGGTCCAGGGCGGCGCGGAAGCCGGCCTCGTTGGCCCGCACGTTGCCGAGCAGGTTGTCCCGCTCGAAGACGTCCAGGTTGGCCAGGGCCACCGCCGATGACACCGGGTGGCCGCCGAAGGTGACGCCGTGCAGGAACGTCGCCGGGCCGCTGAGGAACGGCTCTATCAGCTCGTCGCGCACGATCATGCCGCCGAGCGGCGAGTAGCCGGAGGTGACGCCCTTGGCGAAGGTGATGATGTCCGGCTGGTAGCCGTACCGCTCGGCGCCGAAGTAGTAGCCGAGGCGGCCGAAGGCGCAGATCACCTCATCCGACACCAGCAGCACGCCGTACTTGTCGCAGATCTCGCGCACCCGCTGGAAGTAGCCGGGCGGCGGGGTGAAGCAGCCGCCCGAGTTCTGCACCGGCTCGAGGAAGACCGCGGCGACCGACTCGGCGTCCTCGCGCAGGATCGCCCGCTCGATCTCGTCCGCCGCCCAGACCCCGAACTTCGCCTCGTCGTCGGCCACGAACTCCGGCGCCCGGTAGAAGTTGGTGTTCGGCACCCGGATGCCGCCCGGCGGCAGCGGCTCGAAGTCGTGCTTGATGGACGACAGGCCGGTCACCGCGAGCGCGCCCATCGAGGTGCCGTGGTAGGCGTACTCGCGGCTGAGCACCTTGTAGCGGGCGTACTCGCCCTTGCGCTTGAAGTACGCCTTGGCCAGCTTCCAGGCCGACTCGACCGCCTCGGAGCCGGAGGTGGTGAAGAACACCCGGTTGAGGTCGCCCGGCGCCAGCGCGGCCAGCCGTGCCGCCAGCTCCACCGCCGCCGGGTGCGCGTAGGACCACAGCGGGAAGTAGGCCAGCTCGGAGGCCTGCTTGGACGCCGCCTCGGCCAGCTCGGTGCGGCCGTGGCCGACCATTGAGACGAACAGCCCGGCCAGGCCGTCCAGGTACCGCTTGCCCTTGTCGTCGTAGACGTACGGGCCGGAACCGCGGACGATCAGCGGGACGTCGCCCTCGTGAAAGGACGACATCCGGGTGAAGTGCAGCCACAGGTGCTGCTTGGCCGCGGCCTGAAGTTCTGCCGACGAAAGGGTCACCGTGTCCCCCAGGTGTAAGTCTGCTTGCGTAGCTTGAGGTAAACAAAGGTCTCGGTAGATGTGACGGACGGCACCCCGCGCACCCGGCTGAGAATCTCCAGCAGGTGGTCGTCGTCCTCGCACACCACCTCGAGCAGCACGTCGAATGACCCCGCGGTCAGCACCACGTAGTCGATCTCCTCCAGGCCGGCCAGGTGGTCGGCGAGCTTCTGCGGGTCGCCGTCGCAGCGCACGCCGATCATCGCCTGGCGCCGGAAGCCCAGCTTGAGCGGGTCGGTCACCGCGACGATCTGCATGATCCCGGACTCGTGCAGCCGCTGCACCCGCTGCCTGACGGCGGCCTCGGACAAACCGACCGCCTTGCCGATCGCCGCGTACGACCGGCGCCCGTCGGCCTGCAGCTGCTCGATGATCCGCTTGGCGATGTCGTCCAGCGCCGGCGTGGCGGCCGTGGAGACTGGTCCGCCGCGCGGGCCGTGAGCCATCCGATCACACCCTCCAAAGAACGTGCCTTCAGCACCATGATCGTCGTATTCGACGGCATTGTCAACTGATTTCGTGGCAAAAAGTCCAATTTTCTACGGATTCGCTTGTCAGGAACCCGTGGTGTGGTCAAGCACGTGACGTCGTACTTTGGCCGCTAGCGCCCGCGCGCGGCCCTGCCCGGGGGGAGGATGACCGCCTGGCCGGTGGGGGCCAGCCACTCGACGTAGCGGAAGCCGGGGTAGCGCACCGTCCAGCCGGCCACCGCCAGCCGCGCCACCCCGGCGGCCGACCCGTTCTCCTCGACCACCGTCACCGCGCCGTTCCCGGCCGCGTCGACCGCGCTCGCCTGGACGACCGCGGTGTGCCCGCCCGCCGCGCTGTCGAAGCCGGGCACGGCCGACAGCGACAGCACGTCGCCGGGGCCGGGCGGCTGCCCCGGCGTCCCGTTCCTGACCACCGCGAACAGGCCGGCGAAGTCGGTCGCATAGTGCGCCGCCACCTGGTCGCCGTTGCTGGCCACGTCCATCGCGACACCGTAGCGGTCGTACAGGTAGCGCTCGCTGAACTCCACGCACTGGTAGCCCGCCGTCCACAGCGCCCCCGGGTACGGGTAGACCGCCGCCCCCCGTTCGCCGTCACCCGGGGCCGGCCCGCAGGCCGGCACCACCAGCCCGCCGCCGGACCAGGCGGCCGGGCTGACCCCGTCCGCCCCGGGCAGCTGCCGCGCCCCGGGAAAGGCGGCGCAGGCGGCGGTGCGAGCCGCCCCGGCCCGCGGCTGCCGGCCCGCGGGGGCCGGGCGCGCGGGGGCC
>Ga0265338_10008576_pt1 | contig 12370 bp, 12 predicted proteins | sample 42126metaG_FD_193579 | JGI IMG/M metagenome (GOLD analysis project Ga0265338, IMG submission 193579) | Rhizosphere microbial communities from Carex aquatilis grown in University of Washington, Seatle, WA, United States - 4-21-26 metaG | ecosystem: Host-associated > Plants > Roots > Rhizosphere... | reverse complement strand
AAGCGGGCCGGGCTGAAGGTCTTTGGCGGTCTGAATGCGCCTTATATCTGGGTGAAAGCGCCGAAAGGCGTCACCAGCTGGCAGGCCTTTGACAAAATTCTTGGCGAGGCCAACGTGGTCATCACGACCGGCAGCGGTTTCGGCTCAAGAGGCGAGGGCTATTTCCGCATCAGCGCCTTCAACAACCGCGCCAACGCCGAGGAAGTCGCCCGCCGGCTGCAGGCCTTGAAGTGGTAGATTCCGACGTAGCGGCGTCTCGGCAGAGCGCCGCCATTTTGTATTCGATCAGCGGCGGTCTGCCGACGCGCCGCTACGCGTGGAAATTCGAGGACAAGTCTGATGAGTTGCAATTTGTGAACATCATTGTTTGTTTAACGTTGGGGCTGATTCTCGCCCGGCTGGCGGCGGAACTCTGGCTGGCCGCGCTCAATCGCCGCCACGTGCTTGCGCACGCCGGTGAAATCCCCCCGGCTTTTCGTGGAATCATTGATGAGCCGACGTATAAAAAATCCGTCGCCTACACGCTGGCCAAGGAACGGTTTGGAAACATCGAGGACACCTGGTCCACAGCCATCTTGCTGATTGTTTTGTTCAGCGGCGTTCTGCCATGGGTGTTTCAGCTGTTCTCGCAAGGGCTGGGCCAGTCGGCGTGGGCGATGGCGGCGTTTCTGTTTGCAGCCGGTCTGGCAATGTCGCTGCCTGATCTGCCATTTGATTGGTTTTTGCAATTCCGGCTGGAGGAAAAATTCGGGTTCAACACCACGACGCCGACCATCTGGTGGTCCGACCGGTTGAAAGGCCTGCTGCTGGCCCTCGCGCTCGGTTATCCGCTGCTGGTGCTCATCCTGAAAATTGTCCAATGGACGGGTGCGTGGTGGTGGCTGTGGGCCTGGGGCGCGGTGCTGGCGTTTCAATTCCTGATGCTGGTGCTCGCGCCGGTTTTGATCCTGCCGCTGTTCAACAAATTCACGCCGCTGCCGGAAGGCGCCCTGCGCGAACGGCTGCTCGCGCTGGCCAGGCGAACCCAATTCCGCGCCCAAAGCATCCAGCTGATGGACGGCAGCAAACGTTCGCGGCATTCAAACGCGTTCTTCACCGGCTTCGGCCGGTTCCGGAAAATCGTGCTGTACGACACCCTGGTTCAGCAACTGACCGGGCCGGAACTGGAGGCGGTGCTCGCGCACGAAATCGGCCATTACAAGAAAAAGCACATCCCGAAAATGCTGGCCTTCTCGGCGGCCAGTTCGCTGGCCGGTTTTTATTTCATTTCCGTTCTGGCCCGGCAGGAATGGTTTTACCGCGCCTTCGGCTTTGAACCGGGGAACGTCGCGCCGGCGCTGCTGTTGTTTGGACTGCTGGCGGGGACGGTGACGTTCTGGTTTTCCCCGTTGATCCATTGGTGGTCGCGGCGTTACGAATATCAGGCCGACGCCTTCGCCGCCCGGGTGATGAGCGAGGCGCAATCCCTGATTGGCGCGTTGCGCAAGCTGAACGAAAAGAACCTGAGCAACCTCACGCCGCATCCCTGCTACAGCGGATTTTACTATTCCCATCCCACCTTGCTGGAACGGGAACAGGCATTGGCCGGGAAGGCGTGATTCCAATTAGGGTATCAGGAACGCGGCTGTCCCAGCCGCAGCCGATTGGGAACTCCCGGAAAAATCTCCACAACCGGAGCGCGGGCGGCTCGCCCGCGTGAGCCAAACCTGGAAACACGCGGGCGAGCCGCCCGCGCTCCGGTTCTCCGTGGAATATTGCAGACGTTCCCCGGAGTGTTCAGATTGATTCCGCCATGCTTTTACCGCGGGTGTGCTGCGCCTGAGACAGGCGCGCTCCGCTGTTTTCGTACAATGCTTGTCCGCGTCTGTGAGTTGTGCCATATTTGCCCTGACATTTCCGGCCACCCACAACTCGTGCCGGCAGCCGCCTTGCGACGCAGGGTTTGATGATCGGGGCGTTTGAGGGCGGCACAACCGAAAGCACCGATGTCAACCGTCGTGGACAGGCAACCCGTGCCGCACAAAAAAAGCGTGCTCATTGTGGACGACGACCTCGAACTGGCGTCGATCTATCAGCATCTCCTCGAAACGTTCAATTACGAAGTCCGCAGCGAGGCCAACGGCGCGCTGGCGCTTAAACATCTCCTCAGCCGGGACGTGGACGCCATTATTTGCGATCTCAGGATGCCGGAACTGGAAGGCGACTTGTTTTACAGCGCCATCGAGCGGGTGAAGCCGCATCTGTGCCGCCGGTTCATCTTCCTCACGGGCGCGGCGGACGATCCCAAATACCATTCGTTCCTCAGCCAGGTGAAGTCGCCGGTGCTGCACAAACCGGTCCACCCGGAACGGTTGCTCATGGAATTGCAACGGTTGCCGGAGATGTGACCGCCTCGGACCGCCCGTCTCGCCGGGAGATTCCCTGAAGAAGCGCGCCGCTGGCGGGAATTGAAGCGGCAAAATTTCGTCATTGCCGGGAGGAATTAATCTGGTAGCCTGACTGCTCGATTTTTACTGAAAATTCAACCGAAGAAAATTTATGTCACAGCATCGCAGTCTGCGCGCAGCGTCCGTGTTGGGGGGCAAGCGCAATGTCCTCAAACGTTTCGAACGCACGGCGCTGCTCAAGAAACGCGGCCAGTGGAAGGACGGCGACCGCATCACCGGTCTCCGCAAAACCAAACCCGAAGTGTGACGGGTGTCGGGTGACGGGTGACGTGAGTTCCCGACACTCGTCACACGTCACACGTCACTTTCCGTGGTTCGTTTGCAAAAATTTCTGGCGGAGGCAGGGGTGGCTTCCCGCCGTGCAGCGGAACAAATCATCCTGGCCGGACGCGTGCAGGTCAACGGCCGGCCGGTCCGGGTGCTCGGCACCAGGGTTGATTCCGGTCACGACGCGGTGACCTTGGATGGCAAACCGGTTCGCGTCAAACGGAAGCTTTACGTGGCCTTGCACAAGCCGGTCGGCTGTGTCTGTTCGCGGCAGGATGAACTGGGCCGACCGACCGTTTACGATTTATTGCCAAAGGAATGGCAAAATCTTCATTCCGTGGGCCGGTTGGATTTTAATACGGAAGGGTTGCTTTTTTTGAGCAATGATGGACAATTCGCCCTGTGCCTGACTCATCCGCGCTATGGTGTTCGTAAGAAATACATTGCGACTGTTGAGGGTCGTGCAGATCAGGCAATGTTGGAACGATTCTTGCGGGGTGTATGGCACGCAGGTGAAAAACTCCGGGCGCAGGCGGCGAGACTCATTTCGGCCGGCCGCTCGCGCAGTGTAGTGGAGCTTGAACTGGCTGAAGGCAAAAACCGCGAAGTACGGCGGCTGTTTGAATCGCAGGGGTTGGCGGTCAAACGGTTGCAGCGGACACAAATTGGGAAGATCAAACTAGGCGAATTAAAGCCCGGACGTTGGCGGGCATTGACAGAAACCGAGATTAAAACTTTACTTGCAGAAATATGAAAACAAATTGCTGGTTGATGTTGGGCGTGATGCTGGCCACAAGCGCAGTCGCGCAAAACAATTCAAATGCCGGTGCCACAGCGCCCGCGCCAACCACTCCCCCGCCCGCCGTCGCCGCCCCGGCGGCGACGCCGGCTCCTGAGGCCGGCGCGCCCGCGGCCGCCACGAAGCCCGTCAAACATAAACACCACGCGGCACCCGCCAAAGTGGTCCCGATTTCCGAACCCACGATCGCCCTCGTTCCCGGTCCGGCGCAGGTGGCCGTCAAGAGCCTGACCGCGCGCGGCCAGGCCGGTCTCAAGGGCGAGGTCGTGACCCATCTTAAACAGGGCGAGACCGTGACGGTTCTGTCCCAAATCAATCTGGACAAACACAAGGCCAATGAACCGGCGCAATGGGCTCAAATTGCCCTGCCCGCCAGCCTGCACGTCTGGGTGAAAGCCTCCTACATCGACAAAGCCAACAAAACCGTTCTCACCAAGAAATTAAACCTGCGCGGCGGGCCGGGTGAAAATTACAGCGTCCTTGGCACCATTGAACGCGGCACGTCGGTGAACGAAATCAAGACCGAGGGTGGCTGGATGGAAATCGACGCCCCGGCCAACTCCTATGCCTTTGTCGCCGCAATGTATTTGACCCAGACCGCCGCAGCTCCTCAAGCCGCGCCGCAATCATCGCAGGCCTCGGCCGCACCACCCGCCGTGCCGGCACAGCCGGTGGACCGCGTGGTGTCGCACGAAGGCGTTGTCGGGGCGGTTCTCAGTCCGGTCGCGCCGACACCGTTCAAGTTATACGACCCCAACACCTATCAGACCATTGATTATCTTTACTCGACTGCGCCGGACCTCGACCTGAAACGTTACGTCAACATGCGGATCATCGTCACCGGCGTGGAAGGCATTGATCCGCGCTGGAAAGACAGCCCGATTATTGCCATTCAAAGCATCCAGGTGGTCTCCACCAGTGCCGTCCAACACCAAGACCTCCGCAGCCCGAGACAACGTGGTCATTGACGGGCGCGCCATTGCCGCGCAAATCCAGCGCGAGCTTGCTGGTCGCGTTGCCGCACTTAAAAGTCGCGGCATCCCGCCCGGCTTGGCGTTTGTGCGCGTGGGTGAAGACCCGGCCTCCAAGGTTTACGTCGGGCGCAAGGAGAAGGCCTGCGCCGAACTCGGCATTGTCTCCGAAATGCACGTTTTGCCGGAGCAAACCCGCGAAAGCGATTTGCTGGCGCTGCTGGAAAAATTAAACGCCGAGGCGCGCCTGCACGGAATTCTCGTCCAGGCGCCGTTGCCGAAACACATCCGGGAATCCGTGGTTTACTCGGCCGTCCTGCCGCAAAAAGACGTGGACGGTTTTCACCCGGTCAACGTCGGCAAACTGATGCTGGGCGATGCGACCGGCTTCCAGCCCTGCACCCCGGCGGGCATCCGCGAGTTGTTGATCCGTTCGCAGGTGAACATTCATGGCGCCGAGGTGGTGATTCTGGGCCGGGGCAACATCGTGGGCAAACCGATGGCCGCGATGCTTTGCCAAAAAGGGAAAAATGCGAACGCGACCGTTACCATTTGTCATTCCGCCACGCGCGACATCGCGGCGCATTGCCGCCGCGCGGATATTCTGATCGCGGCAATGGGCGTCGCCGAATTCGTAAAAGCGGACATGGTCAAACCCGGGGCCGTGGTGATTGACGTGGGCGTCAATCGCGTGAACGATCCAAAGGCAAAGAACGGTTCGCGGCTGGTGGGCGACGTGGATTTCGCGCGCGTGCAACCGGTCGCTGGAAAAATCACGCCAAATCCGGGCGGGGTCGGCCCGATGACCATCGCGATGTTGATGCAAAACACCGTGCGCGCGGCGGAAATGAATCTGTAGCGGCGGTCTGTGACCGCTGGTATTTTGAAATAAGAGTGAATAAATCCGGCGACGCTCACCGAGCGCCGCCACAATGAAAACAATTTATGCAACCCGCCCGAATTCTCCCCGACTTGCAATGCTCGCTGCTGTGCGAAGAAGTCCGCCAGGAAGCCAATGGAAATTTTTTCATCATCGGCGTCATCAACTTCCTGCGCGTGCCGCAATTGCCCATCGTCGCCGGGCGGCTTTGCGTCTTCAACCGCTGGACGGCGGGCATCGGCCAGTTTATTGAGTGCATCCGGTTCATCGCTCCCGACCAGACAACCGTGCTGCGCAAAGGCGAGATGAAATTTGAATTAAAGGACGCCGCGATGCATGCCACGAACGTCATGGTCTTCGGCCAGATCGAATTCAAGACCGCCGGAACGTACTTCGTCGAAGTGCTCGTGGATGACGTGATGAAATTGCGCTATCCGATTCCGGTTGTCCACGCGCCGCCGCCGGAGCAAAACGCGCCGCCCAAACCACCGGAACCGCCGGGAGAAAAAAAGGCCTGATTGGTCCGGGCGTGTTGCCGGCGAATTAACGTTCCGTTGCCATTGGGAAAATCGCCGGCTGGAAGCCGGCGCTCCCGTAATGCTTTAACGCTTCAACCTTTTCAGGTAATTTTCCGCTCAATGAGTGCGTCAGCCCAACCAACCCGGGCGTGGGAACCTTTCACCCCGCGCGGCGTGGCGGCGTTTGCCGGGGCGCGGTTCAGGCGTTTGTTGCTCGTGCAATGCATTGTCGCCTTGCTCGCCGCCGCCGCCATCATCTGGTTTGTTTACAACGGCTGTTTTCCGGCGGTGGCAACCGCCATACAAAAACTGCCCGCCGCCGGCGAAATCCATTCCGGCCGGCTGGACTGGCACGGCCGCTCGCCGGAGCTGCTTGCCGAGGGCCGTTTTCTCGCGCTGGACGTTGACCTGGACCATTCCAACCAGATCGGCGCCACGGCGGATGTGCAAATCGAATTTGGCCGGGAAACCGTCCGCGTTTCTTCATTGTTCGGCTATCGGGATTGGCCGTATCCCCGTGACTACGTCATTGCCTTCAACCGCAACGAGCTTGAGCCGCGGTGGGGCGCCTGGACGGCGGAACTCCTGGTTATTGCCGGGGCCGCGACAGTGATTTGCCTCCTGCTGACCTGGTCATTGCTGGCGACCCTGTATTTTCTGCCGGTCTGGATGCTCGGTTTTTTTACGAACCGCGACTTGAACTTCCGCGAAAGCTGGCGGTTTGCGGGCGCGGCCTTGATGCCGGGCGCGTTGTTGATGGCGGCGGCGGTTCTGTTTTACGGCATCGGTTTTCTGAATCTGGTTTCCTTCGGCTTCACCTTCGGCGCCCACCTCTTCATCGGCTGGATTTATCTGTTTGTCGGCCTGCTGTTTGTGCCCCAGGCGCCAGCCACCGCCAGCCAGGGCAATCCGTTCCGTCAACGGCGAAAGGAACGCGAATGAGCCTCACGGGTAGTGTCCTCATTTATGGGCGACGAGGCGACGATTCGTTTGGGCTGGCACTCCTTACGTCGTGCCCTACAACCAAATCAGGACACTACCGCCTCACGCGCTTCGTTGACACTGGTCGAACACGTCTTTAGCCTGCATTCATGTCTCGATTGCCGTTTGAACTGCTGCTGGCGCTGCGTTATTTGCGGCCCAAACGGACCTTCGTTTCCATCATCACGCTCATTTCCATCATTGGCGTCGCGCTCGGCGTGGCGGTGCTCATCATTGTCATCAGCGTGATGAGCGGGTTCGACCGCGATTTGCGCGCAAAAATCCTCGGTTTCAATGCGCACCTGAGAATTGTCACCCACGGTGAAACGATGGAAAACTACGACGCGGTGATGGACCTCGTCTCGTCCAACCAAAACGTGGTTGGCGTGGCGCCGTATGTCTTTGGACCGGTGCTCATGGAAACGGAACCGACCAACAACCAGCAGCCGTACTTTGCCGTGCCGAACATTCGGGGGGCGGATGCCGCCCGCGAAAACTCGGTGAGCGTGCTGCCGCAAAGCATTATCGCCGGCAAATTCGATTTGAGCCGGCGTGGCCTGGTCATTGGCACCACCCTGGCTCAAAGCCTGAATCTGGCCGTAGGCGACCGGGTTTCGATTTATTCGCCGGACGAATTAAAAAAAATCAAGGAACATCAGGGCAAGCCGGATGCGGAGGCCGTGCTGCCGGATGATTACACGGTGACCGGCATTTTCGACGTGGGCTATTTTGAATACAATTATTCCATCGTCATCACCTCGCTGGAAAACGCACAGGAACTATACGACCTTTCCGACAGTGTTCACGGGCTGATGGTGATGCTGCGCGATCCCTATCAGGCGCCCGTGGTGCAGCACGAGCTGGAACACACCCTGGGCGGGAATTACAGCACCACGACCTGGATGCAGGAAAATTCCGCCATCCTCGGCGCGCTCCTCGTGGAAAAGAACGTGATGTTTTACCTGCTGTTCTTCATCGTCATTGTGGCGGCCCTGTGCATTTTGAGCGCGCAAATCACCTTTGTGGTCCAGAAAACCCGCGAAATCGGAATGTTGAAAGCGCTGGGGGCGACCAACCTTCAAATCTCCGGCGTGTTTCTCATTCAAAGCGCCATCATCGGCGTGCTCGGGGTGCTCGCCGGCTATGGACTCGGCATCCTCGCGCTGACGTATCGCAACGAATTCCTGCATTTTATGAATCATTGGACCGGTTTTGAATTGTTCCCCGCCTCCATCTATGGTTTCAGCGCGTTGCCGGCGGTGATTGCCGCCCGTGACATCGCGCTGATTTGCGGAAGCTCCTTTGTCATTTGCATTCTTGGCGGCGTACTGCCCGCGTGGCGGGCCGGCCGGCTGAAACCCGTGGAGGCGCTGCGCTATGAGTAAATTGGGAAACATCGAACAACCAACATCGAACGCCGAACATCCAATCAAACGCGGACTGGCAAGCAGTTCGATGTTGGATGTTGGATGTTGGATGTTTCTTTCCTCCTCATGGGAGGCCGGCCATGAATGAACCACTCCTTTCCGCCCGCGCCCTCGCCAAATCCTACACCATGGGCCGGCGCACGCTCGAGGTTCTGCGCGGCGTCAGCCTCGACGTGCCACGCGGCGAATTTCTCGCATTGCGCGGCGCTTCCGGCGCGGGCAAAAGCACCCTGCTGCATTTGATGGGCGGATTGGATTCGCCGAACGCGGGCGAAATTCATTTTGCCGGACAAAATATCGCCGCGTTTTCCGAACGGGAACTCACCCACTTTCGAAACCGCCGCGTCGGTTTCGTTTTCCAGGCGTATCACCTCCTGCCCGAACTCGACGCGCTGGAAAACGTCTGTTTGCCGGCGCGGGTCGCCCGCGTACCCGCCGCGCGGGCCACCGCGCGCGGACGCGAATTGCTCGCCCGGGTCGGCCTCAGCGACCGCCTGGAACACAAGCCGTTTGAACTTTCCGGCGGCGAACAACAGCGCGTCGCCATCGCCCGCGCCCTCATCAATGAGCCGGAACTGGTTCTGGCCGACGAACCGACCGGCAATCTGGATTCGCACACCGGCGGCGAAATCATTGATTTGCTTAAAAAGCTGCACGCGGAAAAGCAGACCACCCTGGTCATCGCCACGCACGATGCGAAGGTGGCCGCGCACGCCCGGCGCGTCTTTGAACTTACGGACGGCTGCATTGTCGAAGCCTCGTCGTGATATGACCGTTGAAAACATGTTTTCCGGCGGTTAATTTCCGTCCGTTATATGCTCGAAGATCGTGATTACATGCGCCAGCCGTCTTACTACCGGCCGCAGATGTCTTTTACCGTGGCGTTGTTGATCGCGAACGCAATTGTCTTCCTGGTCGGGTGCGCACTTTCATCCAACCCGTTGCGCCTGGCGCCGGACAATCCTTTTTTTTACAATTATTTTGCGTTGAGCCTTGATGGTTTGGAGCATGGTTTCGTCTGGCAATTGCTTACCTATCAGTTCATGCACAGTGGTCTGCTGCATATTTTCCTCAACTGCTGGGCAATTTACGTCTTTGGACGGGTCATGGAGCAGGCCCTCGGCCCCGGGAAATTTTTGGTTTTGTATTTTGCCAGCGGCGTCATCGGGGGATTGGTGCAAATGTTGGGGGCACTGGTCTGGTCCGGGCATTTCGGCACGGCGGTGGTGGGCGCCTCGGCCGCCGCGCTGGGATTGGTTGCGGCGTTCGCCGCGCTCTATCCGGAGCAGGAACTGACCTTGCTCCTGTTTTTCGTACTGCCGGTAACCCTGCGGGCGAAATATCTGCTATGGGGCACGGCATTAATGAGCTCGTTCTGCATCCTTTTTCCCGGTTCATGGCTGGCGGTGTTGATGGGCGGCAATATCGCCCACGCCGCGCATCTGGGCGGCATGTTGACGGGCATCGTCTTCGTGCGGCTATTCATCCAGGGCCGCGGGCTTTGGCCGCTGTGGAAAACATCGGCGGCACGGCCGGGCGCGCCGCGCGAATTCGTCACCACCCGGGCAGGCAAGGGCAAATTCTGGCGTTCCGCCGCGGGCAAACCCGACGAGGAATTGCCCACCGATGAATTTGTAAAAAACGAGGTGGACCCCATCCTCGACAAAATTTCCGCGCACGGCATTCAAAGCCTGACCGCCCGCGAACGCGATATTCTGGAAAAGGCCCGCGCCAAAATGGCGAAACGGTAGGTTGGAGTTCACGCTTCAGCGTGCTCAACGCCGGATCGCAAGCTAAAGCTTGAACTCCAACGAGGCCGACGCTCGACACTAGACGCTCGACGCTTTAATCTCGCCACATGATAACGCGCTATTCCCGCCCGGAGATGCGAGCCATCTGGACCGACGAAAACAAGCTCCGCCTCTGGCTCCAGATTGAATTGCTTGCCAGCGAAGGATTGGTCAAGGAAGGCATCGTGCCGCGCGCGGATTTCGCCAGGATGAAACACGGCGCGGACAAATGGTCCGCCAATTTGCCCGGCCTCGTTGCGCGTCAAAAGGAATTGGAAAAGACGCTCAACCACGATGTCATCGCCTTCACCACCGCCGTCGCTGAAAAAATCAATCACCGTGCCAGCCGCTGGTTCCACTTTGGCCTGACCAGCAGCGATGTCATTGACACCACATTCGCCTTCCAAATGGTGCAAAGTGCCGACATTCTCATCGCCGATGTAAAGGCGCTGCGCAAAATCATCGCGCGGCGCGCGCGGGAAACCCGGTTCATGCCCTGTATTGGGCGCAGCCACGGCATCCACGCCGAACCGACCACCTTCGGCCTCAAACTCGCGCTCATGTACGACGAATTTGGCCGCGCCCTCGAACGCCTCGAACGCGTCCGCGAAACCGCTGCCGTCGGCAAACTCAGCGGCGCCGTTGGCACCAGCGCCCACTTGTCTCCGCGCGTTGAGGCCACCGTGTGCAAACAGCTCGGCCTGCGCCCGGCCCCCATCGCCACCCAGGTCGTCCAGCGCGACATCCACGCCGAATTCATGACCGCGCTGGCGCTGGTCGGCGCGAGCATCGAACGCTGGGCGGTCGAGTTCCGACATCTTCAACGTACCGAAGTCCTTGAGGCCGAGGAACCTTTCACCAAGGGCCAGAAAGGCAGCAGCGCCATGCCGCACAAGCGCAATCCCATCACCTGGGAGCGCCTCACCGGCCTCGCCCGCGTGCTCCGCGGCAACGCCGTCGCCGCGCTCGAAAACGTCGCCCTGTGGCACGAGCGCGACATCAGCCACAGCAGCGTCGAGCGCATCATTTTCCCTGATTCCTGCACGCTGCTCGACTACATGTTCGGCCTGCTCACGCGCCTGATGGATGGACTCAACGTTTATCCGGAGAACATGAAACGCAACCTCGGCCTGAGCTTGGGCATGTGGAATTCGCAGACCGTGCTGCTGGCGCTCATCAAAAAAGGCCTGACGCGGGAAGCCGCCTACAAACTGGTCCAGGACGCGGCCATGAAAACGTGGGAAGTGAAGCACGCCGGTCGCGACGACGCAGATTTCGTCGAGCAATTGAAAGCCGACCCGGCGGTGGCGAAGCACTTTAAGACAGGTGAATTGGAGAAGCTATGTTCTTTGGATTTTCACTTTAAAGAAGTAAAAAACCGATTTAAGAAACTGGGGCTTTAGACAGGATTAACAAGATGCACAGGATAAAGAAATAAGCCCCTTTTTTTAAAGATCCTGTAAATCCTGTCATAAATATGGAACACGAAAAACTTACGGAAATAATCATTGGGTGCGCAATGAAAGTTCATCGCACGCTCGGCCGGGGGTTTTGGAAACCGAAATAAGTCGGGCAAAGTGAGGTTCACCCGTCCACTGATTCGGGGGGAACCTCACAAGTTCGGGGCAGCTCTAAAAAGTACACCGAATATGCTGCCAATCACCATCTTGAGAAATGATCGTCTATTTAGCAAAAAAGACTGAGTTCATTGAAGATGTGTTCTCAAATCAGATTGAGGACAAGATACTTGCCGCATTCAAAAATCGCTTGCGGACATCTGTTGGAGCCTCTGAAATACAGTCATGGAAAAACTCCATGGGTTACATGCACCATATACTGGTGGACGATGCGATACCAAATGACGCTGGCGTCGCCATCGAGTTCAACATTCCTCAGACTTCAAAGCGAATTGATTTTATTTTGACCGGCACAGACGGCGCTCACCAGAAAACTGCCGTCATCATTGAATTAAAACAATGGACAAAAGCCAAAGCCACCAATAAAGACGCCGTTGTAGAAACGTTTTTGGGTGGTTGCGAAAGGGAAACAGCACACCCCTCCTATCAAGCCTGGTCTTATGCCGCTCTTTTGGAAGATTTTAATGAGGCGGTTAGAAACGAGCCAATTTTTTTGAAGCCGTGCGCCTACCTTCACAATTGCATTACCGATTCCACGGTCAACAGCCCATTCTATCGAGAGCATACAAGCAAAGCCCCCGCCTTCCTAAAGGACGACGCATTAAGGCTTAAGAATTTCATCAAGCAACACGTCAAATATGGAGATTCCGGGG
>Ga0265338_10008574_pt1 | contig 12372 bp, 11 predicted proteins | sample 42126metaG_FD_193579 | JGI IMG/M metagenome (GOLD analysis project Ga0265338, IMG submission 193579) | Rhizosphere microbial communities from Carex aquatilis grown in University of Washington, Seatle, WA, United States - 4-21-26 metaG | ecosystem: Host-associated > Plants > Roots > Rhizosphere... | reverse complement strand
GTCGGGCCCAGCGTGTGTGTCCTGGTCGATTCCGGTATCCGGCACGGTGCCGATATCGCGACTGGGATCGCCCTCGGCGCCGACGCCGGCGTGATCGGCCGGGCCTATCTCTACGGCCTGATGGCCGGCGGTGAGCCGGGCGTGGACAAGGCGCTGGGCCTGCTCGCCACCCAGTTCAAGCGCACCCTCCAGCTCCTGGGCATTACCTCCGTCGCTGACCTGCGCGAACACGGCAGCGAGCTGCTCACCCGCCGCTGAGGCGGAGTGCCACGCCAGCCAGGATCCTCCCGGGCCCCCGCCTGGGTGGTGTCAGCGGGGCCCGGGGTCTTCGGGCCGCCCGATCCGCCGTAGCTGCGCGAGATCGGCCGGGCCGAGACGGCCGAGCAGGCTGACCGCGGCACAGTTGGCCTGGACCTGCTCAGCGCTGGTCGCCCCGAACAGCACGCTCGTGACGGCTGGGTTGGTGAGCGGGAATGCCATCGCCAGCGCAGCCGCGGTCGTATCCAGCCGGCCGGCCAGGCCGGCGAGTTCTTCCGCCGCCGCGACGGCCGCCGCGACCCGCGGATCCGCCAGCGTCCCCGCGGCGCGGCCCGCCGCGGGACCGGACCGGTACTTGCCCGTGAGCACACCGCCCGCCAGGCTGAACGAGGCGATCACGCCAGCGCCCGCCGCATCGAGGGCCCGGGTCATGGCGGCATCCTCAACCCATGACCGGTGCACCAGGCTGTAGGGCAACTGGACCGCGCAGGGTTGCGCCACGCCCAGTCTGGCCGCCGCCTCGGCGGCCTGGCCGGCCAGGTCAGCAGGCCAGTTCACCAGGCCCCACGCGCGGGCTTTCCCGGAGGTGATGAGGCCGCCCGCGGCGTCGACCAGGTCGGCGACGGCCAGGCCCGGCGGTGCCGGGTTCGCGTAGATCACATCGACATGGTCAAAAGCCATCCGCCGCAGGGACGCGTCCAGCTCCGCCGCGGCGCTCTGCTGCGGCCAGAACTCCCACCACAGCTTGTTAGCCACGACCGCCTCGTCCCGGCGTATCCCGGCGCCGCGGAACAACTCCCCGAACAGCACCTCGGAATACCCGGTCGGGATCGGAGCCGTGCCCGTCTCATCGTTGTACCGGGCGTCATCGAAGAAGTTGATGCCCTCCTCGCGGGCCGCCCGCATGATGGCGACCCCCGTTTCGGCGGGCAGCCGCTCAAACGTGCGCCACGAGCCGAGCGACATCGCTGACACCTCTAGCTCCGAGGTCCCCAGCGGCCGGGGGCTCAGGACACCGGCTGGCACTCTGCCTCCCCTCGGGGCTTTCCGCCGCCGCGCTGCGGCGGCGGGAGCGGTTAACGGCCGCCGTTGGTGGCCGGCCGCCGCGATGCCGTTGATGCTAGCGGGATTGCCTACCCAAGCTGGGGGATTATCTCCTTGGCCAGCAGCTCGGCGTGCTCGGCCTGGTCGAACATGGTCGTGAACAGGATGAGTTCCGCGCCGGCCTCGGCGACCTTGTGCAGTTCGCGGACGCAGTCGGCCGGCCTGCCCGCGATCGCGGCGGCCTCGACATCTTCGGACCGGCGCCCGTAAAGCCGCTCCAGTGCGGTATTGATCCGCGTGCGCGCGCGACCGGCATCCTCGTCCACCGCGATGTACACGCGCTTCGCGATGGGGAAATCCCCGGCCGGCCGGCCCGATTCGGCGAGCGCATCCCGCACGATCTGGACCTGGCCGGCGAACTTCGCGGTGGGAGAGGACCCCGCGCCGAAGAAGCCGTCACCCAGCGCCACGGCCCGCCGCAGCGCGGTCGGCCCGTTCCCGCCGAACCAGATCGGCGGGAAGGGCTTCTGGAATGGCTTGGGCTCCATCGCCGCATCCTGCAGCTGCCAGAACTCCCCGTCGAAGGTGACCTGGGCGTCGGTCCACAGCGTCTTCATCAGGGCCAGGCCCTCGGTGAACCGCGCGACGTACCGGGCGGGGTCCACGCCGAAGGCGGCGAACGGGCGGCCCTTGCCGCCGGTGCCGACACCGATCTCGATCCGGCCCCGGCTGAGCTGGTCCAGGGTGCTCAGGCTCTTCGCCAGGTGCACCGGACTGTGCAATGTGGACACGAACACCACGCACCCGAGCCGCAGCCGCTCGGTGCACGCGGCCGCGTAGGTCATCGTCTCGACCGGCCCCAGCTGCGGCGCCGACCCCAGCACCTGTTCCTGTGTCCAGGCGCTCTCGAACCCCAGCTCTTCAACGCGCGTGAAGTAGGCGCGGAACGCCGCGGGATCGAACTCGCCGTCCGAGTAGAACTGGGGGATCGAGATCGCGAACCTCATACCGCGCATCGTATCCGGCGGCCCGCGGCATCCCCATGTCGCTCCGCACTGCGCGCTGCCCGCCGGTCGGCGCGTCAGGTGGGGTCAGCGAACCGGATGTCAGGTGACTGCGCCGCTGGTGCGGCGAAGGTGAGCATCCGCTTGGCTTCCCGGATGATGTTCTCGCGGTCAGTGTCCGCGACGGGCCCGAAGAGCTCGACTAGCACAGTTGCGGTATCGGCGGACTGGCTGAGCCGCCAGATGCCGGCCGCGAAGCCAGCCACCAGCACAGTTCCAGGGAAGATGCCGTTACGGGTAAAAAGCCGTTTGCGGTGCTCGTCGCTGATGACCCGGCTGCGGTCTTGATGGCTGAGCACCAGGTTGTCGAACTCGGCGACCAGCCGGACCGGTGCCGGGGTATCCGGCTGCGGCCGCGGCGCGTCGGGCAGGTCGAAAAGCTCGCGGCCGTTTTCGCCCCGGAACGTGCGCAGGGCAGGCCGGAGCCGCTCGATGACCTCGCTCAGCCGGGTTAGCCCGGACCACGCCTGCACGTCCGCCACCGTGGCTGGCCCGAACGCGGCCAGGTACCGGCGGACCAGCCAGTCCAGCCCGGCGCCTGCATCCAGGCGGGCACTGAGCCAGGCTTCCGCCGAGGTGTGCCTGGCCTGGCCTGCCTTCCCCCAGACGGCGCGCGGCGGCACCTGGACGAGCGGTACCAAGGTGCGGACGCCATGAGCCAGCGCAGTCGGCGGACGTCCGGGCCACTGCCTGGCCAGCAGCGCGCCCAGGTCGCTGAAGGTGCGGGGCGTTTCCTCCACGAGCGCCCGGCCAGCGGCGGCCAGCTGCGCCTGATCGATTCCGCCGAGCTGCTTGGCGAACCCGGCCTGGAAACCCCGGTCCAGAACCGGCTGGAGGAGTGGGCGCATGGTCAGGCAGTCCCGCGCGGAGACCAGGTGGATGGTGCCGCGCATCAGCGCGAGCCGGACCGCCCGCCGGTCAAGGATCAGCTCGGCGAGGTCGCCGGGCCGGAATCCGTCCAGCCGCGACCACAGGCCGAAGTAAGGCGGGAACGGGGCCTGCGCCTGCAGCCCGGCGAGCTGCTCGACCATCGCGAGCACCTGGCCGGGCCGCCGGTCACCGGCCGGGAGCGCCGCCCGGCGCAGCAGGTGCTGCCGCGCCAGCAGAGCGCGGTTGAGGGCCAGCCGGCCAAGCACCTGCGGCGGCATGTACGTCCTTCCCGACGGGAGCGGGCCGTGATCGCGGCCGGGGCGGCAGGGCTCATGGTCAGTCCCGGCCGGTCCGGCTGCGTCACGGGAGCCCCCGGGCCGGTCTGCCTATCCGGCCTGGTGCTCCAGGGCACGGCGGGTCAGGACACGGGCCAGGTGCTGGCGGTACGTGCGGTCAGCGTGGATGTCCTCGGTCGGCGCAGTGCCCTCGGCGGCTAGCCCGGCGGCTTCCGCGGGGCTGGCGCCGTCGGCGAGCGCCTGCTCTGCGGCCCGCGCGCGGATCGGGACCGGACCCATGTTGGCCAGTGCGATCCGGCCGCCGGTGGCCGCGACCCCGACGATCGCCCAGTCGTTCGCCCGGCGCACGAACTTCTGGTAACCCCAGCCGACGCCCGGCGTGCTCGGCACCCGCACCGCGCTGAGCAGTTCGCCGGGTTCCAGGCTGGTTTCGAGGAACCCGGTGAAGAAGGCGTCGGCGGTGGCGGTCCTGGTCCCGTCCGGCCCGATGATCTCCACTGAGCCGCCGAGTGCCACCAGCGCCATCGGCAGGTCAGCGGCCGGGTCGGCGTGCGCGAGCGAGCCCCCGATGGTGCCCCGGTGGCGGATCTGCGGGTCGCCGACCTGTGCTGCGGCGTGCGCCAGCAGCGGAGCCTGCGACCGGACCAGCTCGGAATCCGCGATGTCGGCGTGGCAGGTCGTGGCGCCGATCACCAGCTCATCGCCGTCGGCCCGGATGCCGGCCAGTTCGCGCAGGTGGCCGATGTCGATCAGCGCCGAAGGATAGGCGAGCCGCAGCTTCATCATCGGCAGCAGCGAGTGGCCGCCGGCCAGCAGCTTGGCGTCGTCGCCGAACGTGGCCAGCAGCTCCAGGGCGTGCTCGGCGGAGTCGGCCGCCGCGTATTCGAATGGTGCGGGGATCACGCGGTTGCCTCCGTGGCCGCCGCGTCGGCGGCGGCCAGCACCGCGCGGACGATGTTGTGGTACCCGGTGCAGCGGCAGAAGTTTCCCTCCAGGCCTTCCCGCACTTCCGCCTCGGTGGGATGCGGGTTCTCGGCCAGCAGGCCGACGGCCGCCATGACCATTCCAGGCGTGCAGAAGCCGCACTGCAGGCCGTGTTCCTGCTGGAACGCCTGCTGCACCGGATGCAGCAGGCCGTCGGCGGCGAGACCCTCAGCGGTGACCACCTGCTGGCCAGCCGCCTGCACGGCCAGGACCGTGCAGGATTTCACCGACCGGCCGTTCAGCAGGACGGTGCACGCGCCGCAGGACGTCGTGTCACAGCCGACATTGGCGGCCCGCAACCCACACCGTTCCCGCAGGTAGTGCACGAGCAGCAGCCGTGGCTCGACATCGTCGGACCGGGCCTGCCCGTTGACCGTGAGCTGGACCTGCATCAGGCATCCTCCGATTCGTTCGATCCCGCCGCCGCGGCGCCGGACGCTGACCGCAGGGCCCGCCACACCCGCTGCGGGGAGGCGGGCATGTCGATATGCCGCACTCCGAGATGGGCCAGCGCGTCGATGATCGCGTTCTGCACGGCCGGCGTCGCGCCGATGGTGCCGGCTTCCCCGATCCCCTTGGCCCCGAGCGGGTTGTAGCTGGTCGGCGTGGCCATGTCGGCCAGTTCGAAACTGGGGACCTCGGTGGCCGACAGGAAGGGGTAGTCGGCGAAGCTCGCGGTCAGCGGGTTGCCGTCCGCGTCATAAAGGAATTCTTCCAGGAACGCCTGCGCCGCGCCCTGGGCGATGCCCCCGTGCCGCTGGCCCTCGGCCAGCAGCGGGTTAATCACGGTGCCAGCGTCGTCAACGGTGATCATCCGGCGCAACACCACCTTGCCGGTCTCCGTGTCCACCTCAACCACCGCCACGTGCGCCCCGAACGGGAACGTCGGGCCCGGCGCGGTGAACACGGTGCGCACGACCAGCCGCTCGGCATGGGCGAGCTGAGCCAGCGGCACCGCAGCTTCCGGGTCGCCGGTCACGGCGAACGCGCCGCGCCCGGGGTCGAAGACCAGGTCGGCCGGGTTGGCCTCCAGCGCGCTGGCCGCGCGCTGCCGGGCGACCTCGATCAGCTCCCGCGATGCTTGCTGCACCGCGGCCCCGCCCTGCTGCAGGCTGCGCGAGCCGCCGGTCCCGCCGCCTTCCGGGATCAGGTCGGTGTCGCCCCATTTCACGGTGATCATGTCAACCGGGATACCAAGCTCGTCGCTGGCCAGCATCGCCCACACGGTGGCGTGGCCCTGCCCGTGCGGGGAGGTCCCGGTCAGGATCGTGGCGCGGCCGTCGGGGTGGACCTCCACCGTGGCGTTCTCGCGCGGGCCGCCCGCCTCCATCCCAGGGCCGGTGATCTCCACATAGCAGGACAGGCCGACGCCGAGCTGGACCACGTCACCGGCGGCGCGCCGTTTCGCCTGATCGTCCCGGAGGTCCTGGTACCCGGCCGCGGTGAGTGCCTTCTCCAGCGCGGTCGCGTAATCGCCGCTGTCATATACCGCGCCGAAGGCGGTCGTGTGCGGCTCGGTGAACGCGGGCAGCAGGTTCTTGCGGCGCACCTCGGCCGGGTCCATGCCGATCTCGGCGGCGAACAGGTCGATGGCCCGTTCCACCGCGGCTGTCGCCTCGGGCCGGCCCGCGCCGCGGTAGGCGCCAACCGGCGTGGTGTTCGTCACCACCGACCTCCCGACGGCCTCAGCGCGCCCGAATGCGTACGGCCCGGGCGCCATCAAAATCGTCAGGGCCGGCAGGAACGCCCCGAACCTCGGGTAGGCCCCGGCATCCTGCAGGATCTCCAGCCGGTACGCCGACACGGTGCCATCCCGGCGGCCGCCGATCGTCACCGTCTGCTGCTGCGCGCGGCCGTGCGTCATCGCCACCAGGTTCTCGTTGCGGGTCTCGGCCCAGCGCGCCGGCCGGCCGAGCCGCTGAGCCACCCAGCACACCACCGCGTGCTCCGGGTCAGCGCCGAACTTGGCGCCGAACGCGCCGCCCACGTCCGGGGTGATGATCCGGACGGCGGCCGGATCGATGCCGAGCATGGCCGCCAGGGCGCCGCGCGTCCCCTGCGCCCCCTGGTTCGGGATCCACGCGGTCAGCCGGCCATCGTCGGCCCAGACGGCGGCCGTCGCACGGGTCTCCATCGGCGCGGGCGCGACCCGCTGGTTGACGATCACCCGGGTGACCACGGCGTCGCAGCCGTCGAACAAGTCGGCTTTCAGCCCGGCCGCGTCGCCAAAGGACGCGGCGACGTTGGTCCCGGCGTCGGGAAACAGCACGACAGGCCCGCCGTCGGCGGCCGCCTCGGCCATGTCGATCACCGGCGGCAGCGGGTCATAGTCCGCGTCAACCAGTTCCGCGGCGTCCTCGCCCTGGTACGGGTCATCCGTGATGACCACGGCGACCGGCTCGCCGACGAAGCGCACCGCGTCGCGGGCGAGCAGCGGCTGGCTCATCCCCTCGTTGATCATGCCGGCCATGGGCGGGGCCAGCAGCGGGAGGTCGGCCAGGTCGGCTCCGGTGAACGCGGCGACGACACCGGGTGCCCGCAGCGCGGCGCTGACGTCGATGGACCGGATCCGCGCGTGCGCGACGGGGGACCGGACGAAGAACACGTGACACGCGCCGGCCAGCCGTTCGTCCACGATGTCGTCGGTATAGACGCCGCCGGTAGTCAGGAAGGCGGGATCCTCCGTCCGCAGGACCCGGGTGCCCAGAATGCTCACGCCCGATCAGCTCCCTCCCGGCCGTCAGGCCGGACTCTGTCACCCGGTTTGGCTCGCCCGCCGATGCCGCTCATTCGCGATACTGCCCGCTGCGAGAGCCGCACCGTGCGCGCTGGCGGGCGGCAGCCGACGGCGATCCCGGGCCCTCAGGGATGATCGTGCCCGGCCAAGCTACGGATGGTCAAACACGTGCGCATCAATCGCCTGCGGGACCCCGACGTGGATCTGGCCGGAGGTGACCTGGCTGCGGACGGCATAACGGGCGCTGGCTGGCATCCGGACGACCGCCTTGGCCGACGTCAGGACGACGCTGATCCGCTGCGGCGGCGTGGCGAATGTGGCCTGGAGCTGCCCCGAGATGATCACGGCGGTCAGCGCCGGGCGGACCAGGGACCATCGGCACGGTCCTCCGGCCCTGTTTGGTGCGGCCGGGTGACGCTTGACTGGGATCATGGCTACTGATATCCGGCTATCGTCGGCCCCCCACATGGGGGATGGGAAGCCAGCCCCCCGACGCTGGCTGGCGCTGTCCGTGCTGTGCGTCTCGCTGCTGATGGTGAACCTGGACAGCACAGTCCTCAATGTCGCGCTGCCCACGCTCGTCCGCGACTTGCACGCCACGTCAACCCAGCTCCAGTGGATCGTGGACTCTTACGTCATGGTCTTCGCCGGGCTGCTCCTGGTTGCGGGCAGCCTGGCCGACCGGGTCGGCCGTAAGCGGACGTTCCTGGCTGGCCTGGTGGCGTTCACCGCCGGCTCCGCGTGGGCGGCCTTCACGGGGTCGGTGAGCCTGCTGATCGCCGCGCGGGCGAGCATGGGCATCGGGGCCGCGCTGCTGATGCCATCCACCCTGTCGATCATCACCGACATGTTCCGCGACAGGGGTGAGCGGCAACGGGCGATCGGGCTGTGGGCCGGGACGAGCGGCGTCGGGATCGCCCTCGGCCCGATCATCGGGGGCTTGCTGCTGGCCCACTTCTGGTGGGGATCGGTGTTCCTCATCAACGTGCCGATCGCGGTGGCCGGTATCGCATGCGCCATCCCGCTGGTGCCGGACTCGAAGAACCCGGCCGCCCAGCGGCCCGACCTGGCTGGAGCGCTGCTGTCCATCGCCGGCCTGGGCCTGGTGCTCTGGGCCATCATCGAGGCGCCGGCCCGCGGATGGTCGTCAGCTCTGGTGATCAGCGCTGGCGTGGCCGGGGTGGCCGTTCTCACCATCTTCGCGGTCTGGGAGCGGGTCACCTCACATCCGATGCTGAGCCTGCATTTCTTCCGCGACCGGCGCTTCTCGGGCGCGATCTGCTCAGTTGGACTGGTCACGTTCGGGCTGTTCGGCTCGCTGTTCCTGCTGACCCAGTTCCTTCAGTTCCAGCTGGGCTACACAGCGCTGCAGTCAGGGGTGCGGGTGGTACCCGCGGCCGCGGCGATCGCCGTCATCGCACCGTTCTCTACTGTCACCGTGCGGCTGGTCGGGAGCAAGCTCACGCTGGCCGGCGGGCTGCTGATCATCGCGGCGGGACTGTGGCAGATATCCGGGGCCACGGTGGGCTCGACCTACCTCGACGTACTGCCCGGGATGATCATGCTCGGCGTCGGGGCCGGGTTCGCCATCCCGTCGGCCACGGCATCGGTGATGAGCTCGGTACCGCAGGAGCACACGGGGGTCGGCTCGGCCACCAACGGCACATTCCTGCAAGTGGGCGGGGCGCTCGGGGTGGCTGTCCTGGGCAGCCTGCTCGCCACCCGCTATCAGGGCAAGATGACCACAGCGCTGGCCCCGTACCATGTGCCAGCCTCGGTGATGCGGGCCGTGCTGGGGGATGTCGGCAGTGCCCTGGGCGTGGCGGCCCATATCGGGGGGCCGTCCGGGGCAGCGCTGGCGCACCTGGCCCGGGTGGCCTTCGTGAGCGGCATGGATCTGGGGCTGCTCGTCGGGGCGATCATCGGTGTGATTGGCGGCCTCGTGGCGCTGGTGATCGTGCCTGCCCGGGTGGCGTCCGCTGACGGTGATGGCGATGGTGACGTGGCTACCGGAAATGAACGGGCCGATGATCCGCATCTTCGCTGAGCACATAGGACTCGGCAAGTGACACGGCGAGCATTGCGTGGGATGCCGTGGATCACGGCAAGCATGTCTGAGTTCAGGTGCCTGTGTGGCCCGTGGGACGGCGTAGGTGATGCGACTGCTCGCCGCGGCCGGATCCGGTAAAGGTTCCGTGGCCGCTGTACGACTTACCGCCGTGATTCTTCTCGGTCGCGCGGCGGGTTCGGCTGGCTCCTGCAGTTGGCGTCATCCCGTTCAGTGTGGCCGCATGGCCGGATGCGGCGGCAGTGGTTGCGGTGTTTTCGGTGGCGGGCCTGGCTGGTCTCACCGTGGAGGCCTGGGTGGGTGATGAGAAGATCTCCGCGCGCGACGCTGAGGAACTCGCCGCCTGCTTCACGGCTCATGCCCGTGACCTGTTCGGGTATGCCTGCGTCCTGACCCGCGGGGACCGGGCGCTTGCTGATGACCTCGTCCAGGCCGTCTTCGAGGCGGCAGGCCGGGCCTGGCCGACCCTGCGGTGCCTGGCCGATGACCAGCGCTGCGGGTGGCTACGGGCGACACTCGCCAACATGGCGGTGAGCGCCTTCCGCCGCGAGGCCGCCTTCCGGGACCGGCTGCCGCGGATTGAGGCCCGGTACCGGAAGACCCCGGCTGACCCTCCGGAACAGGCCTTTTCTTCGATCGCGCTGGAGCGTTGCTGGCAGATCATCCTGGCCATGCCGGAAAAGCAGCACGCCGTCGCGATGCTGCGCTGGCAGCAGGACATGAAGCAAGGCGAGATCGCCGCGGTCCTGGGCATGGCCGAGAAGACAGTAAGCACGCATCTGCACCGGGCACGGCGCAAGCTCATCGCGCAGCTAGGACCGGACCACCCATTTGCCAGCGACGACCCAGAAGGAGCATCGTCATGACGACCGGCGGGCGCGGGACCAGCGGCCCGCGCGAGGACGAGGTACTCTCCCGGCTCTTCCAGCAAGTCACCGAGCTGCAGTCGGCCTGGTTCGGCGCCGGGTACGACATCCCGGTCGGCCTGGACCGGTACCGGGCCTGGCTGCGCGAGCACACCACCGAAGACCAGACCACACCTGATGCCATCCAGGCAATCGGCCCGATGTCAGTGCGGGCTGATCAGGATGCCGACCGGGCGGTGGCAGCCCTCTACAGCGCGCACTACCGGTCGTTGGTCAGGCTCGTAGCCTTCCTGGTGCAGGACACCGGCACAGCGGAGGAAGTCGTCCAGGATTCGTTCGTCGCCATGCACTCGGCGTGGCGGATGCTGCGAGACAGCGACCATGCGCTCTCCTACCTACGCCGGTCAGTAGTGAATCGGTCCCGGTCAGTGCTGCGGCACCGCGCGGCGGCTGGCAGGATCGCGCCGGAACTCGGGCCTGACGCGCCGGGCACCCAGCAGGAACCGGTCATCCAGCCCGACCGCCCCACCCTGATCTCGGCGCTGAGGGCGCTTCCCCCGCGGCAGCGCGAGGTTCTGGTCCTCCGGTACTACGCCGGGTTGTCTGACGCCCAGATCGCCTCGGCCATGGGAATCAGCCGAGGGGCAGTCAGAAGCCACACCGCGCGCGCAGTGTCAGCGCTAGGCACGGATCTGCGCAAGACGAAAGAGCCGCACAGTTCCTCGGAACCGGAATCAGCAGATACCGCCAGGCACCAGCCCCACGAATTACCTGATCTGAGCGCAACCGGCACCCAGCAGCGAACAACGCCCGAGCCAGAACGGTGGTCATTAATCGAATAAGTGGCGGCTGTGGCCTGCCAGAAAGGTCAGGACCTGTGACGGCACGCCCCCAAGCGGGCCAATGCCTGGCCAGCAGGCGCGATCACCAGTGCCATTCCTCATGCGTCGCCAGTAGGAACGTCGCAGTCGGTGCCGTGCCCCTGCGGGGCTTTCTGGCCACAGCCGCCGCAGCGGTGGTGTTCGGCCTGACAGCCTGGCCTCGATCTTGAAGTGCAGCGAAATAAGCGAGTAAGAGATGGTAGCCAAGGCCGGGATCGAACCGCCGACCTCCCTATTTCAGCGCCGAACACCAGCGCGAGTCGCTCTGGCAACGGTTACAGCATCCTGATCCCCGATAATCGCAGTGACGTGCGATAATACGTCGTGTGAGGTGGAAGTGGCTATTAGGTTTCTCGGTAGTGGGCGCGTGCGTCGTGGCAGCATTTGCCGGTGGAGTTAGCGGCGTAATCGACGAATCTCGGGCGCTCCCCGCTTCGATACGAGCCGCCCATGGGCAAGGAACCATGGGGATCGCGGTCGCCACCAGCGAGAACTGCAGCTCTGGTCCGTCTGGCTCATGCTCTTGGACGGGAGACTTCACCAGCAAAGACGGGCGCATTCGCTTCAAGCATGTGGACCTGTCCGGCGGCGCATGGAAGGTCGGCCGGCCGACCGACGCACTCTACGAGGGGAGATCCCTCTTCGGTGTCCTCATCTACCACGCACATGGTTCGCACCAGTGGGTCGCCGACGCCATGACCCTGGTGGGCTTCTCTTTCCTTCTGATCCCGAGCTTGATCTTGCTGCCGATCGCAATCGCGAGCGGTATCCGGAGGAAGGGCCGCAGGAGTGATACCGACCGACGACCTGGAAGACATCGGGCCGAGACTGCAGATCCGGGCACCTTTCAGCACGTCAACGCCTCAGGCCTGACCGAATCCCCTTTGGGCGAAGATCAGAGTTCCTAGACCGCGTGTCGCTTGTCAACGCCGGGCCGACGGAGACGCCGAGCCAGACACGTATGTGAGCACTGAGTGAGCAGTCGCTTCCGTGCGTGACCGCATTAACCCTGGTAGAGGTCGATGCGGTTGCTCTGGTGCCATGGCCTGAGCTGCGCCGCACGCAGGACCGTTCCGCATATTTCGGGAACCGCGAAGCAGGGCGGCATCTGGCGCACGGCTGCGCACCAGGTAACCCCTTGCTGACCGTGAATCCGCTGGTCAGCACGGGTTGCTGCTAACTGAAACGGGTGCCCCCGACACGATTCGAACGTGCGCACACGGCTCCGGAGGCCGTTGCTCTATCCCCTGAGCTACGGGGGCTTCAGGACGGAGCAAGGCTACCAGCACCGGGGGAGGTGCAGG
>Ga0265338_10008573_pt1 | contig 12373 bp, 10 predicted proteins | sample 42126metaG_FD_193579 | JGI IMG/M metagenome (GOLD analysis project Ga0265338, IMG submission 193579) | Rhizosphere microbial communities from Carex aquatilis grown in University of Washington, Seatle, WA, United States - 4-21-26 metaG | ecosystem: Host-associated > Plants > Roots > Rhizosphere... | reverse complement strand
GGCCCAGCATGGTAAGGGCCTTTTCCGTCTGCCTCATCCCCACCGCGTCAATGAAAGGGAAAATTTCCGACTCAAAACCGGGAACCGGCAGGTCCCGGACTTCCGCCAGGGTCGCGGCCTTGCGCGTATACACGTAAACGGACAATTGCTCCAGGGCGCGCTGGAGGTAGGCCATGTCGGTGCCGATCTTCTGGACCAAAAGCTGGGCCCCGTCCTCCTTCAAGGCCAGGCCCTTCGCCTGGGCCTGGTCCTTCACCCAAGCCATGATTTTCCACTCGGGAATATCCGAGCATTGAACCGCCCAGCCCATGGCCTCGACGGCAGTGACTTTCGCGGATTTTTTCATGCCGGCGGCCAGCAGGACAAGGATGGAGTCGGGATTGGGGTTCTTGTTATATTCCTTTAATAGTTTGAGGGGTTCCTCCGAGCGTCCGCCGATGGATTTCTCGGCGTGCTTGAGGACCAGGAGCTGGGCGGAGGAAAAAAGCGAGGCGGTCTGGGCCGCCGCGAGAAGGTCGGTCAAGGTCCCTTCGCCGCCCTCAAAAACCTGGATGGTCCCGCCTGGTTTGCTTTTGCGGAAATGGTCCTTGAGGATCTGGAACCCCTCGGAAATGACGCCCTCCGAGTCCCCGAAAAATAAAACAAGGCGGGGCTCATCCCCTTTTTTCAGGCGCGCTAAGAAGTCGTCAAAATACATTCCAGCTCCAGGTTCCAGGGGTCAGGTGCCAGGCACCAGGTCAACCTCACGTCCCAAATAAAAAGCAACGCCCTAATGCCTTCATCCGGCTCCTTGTCCCTAGAACCTGGCTTGTTTATTTAATGCTTCCCGGCACCGGCAGGATGGGCATCCTCGAAACGGGCGTGGCCATGGGAAGGGACATGGGTTGAGAGGCGGCATGGGGTGCGACGGTCGGGATCGGGGCAGGCCCCTTGGTCTCCTCGGGCTTGATATAGAAGAAGGTGATCCCCACCAATTGGCCGTCCACCGTCAAATGGACGGTATAGAGGCCCATGTCTTTCGGCAGGCCCGTCTGGCCGTATTCGGCGTGGAGGTGATCCAACCCGATGGTCGCGTTGACCATAAACCACTGGTAGGTCTCATTTTGGATGGTCAGGAGCCTGTCGACGAAACCCACCCGGAATTCCTGGTCAAATTTCGCGATCTTGAGATTGGAGGGAGAAAACCACTCCACCGACGCGGTGTGAATGCGGCTGGAGGGCTTGATGAGGAAATAGGCGAAATAGGAAACCTGGGGATTTTTATTCAGGTAAAAATAATTCACGCTGTCAACGGGATATTGGTTCAGGATCTTGGTGCAGGTGGTCAGGTGGCTCACGATGATGTCCTGGGTTCCGGTGGCCATGCCCGAGGCATCCCCCGGCGGCGCGTCCTTGACCTGGTTCACTCCCGTTTTATCCTGGGTGTTTTTGGGGACCCCGCCGTTGATCCATTCCAAATCCGCGTAAGCCGTGGCGGCGGAGGCCAAAATGACGGCGGCAGCGGCGATTTTAATTTTTAATTTCATTTTTTCGCCTTTGTTTCCTCTGTTGACCGGCGCCGGGCTCCTGGAGCCTGGCGCCAGCCCTTAAAATCCCTCAAGGACTCTCCGCGCGATGGACCGTCCCATGTCGTCGGCCAAACGGGCCAGCGCCTGGTCCTTGGTCTCGGTAATGGCCCCGGCGTAATCGGGAGTATTGTAATAAACGCTGTGGGTCTTTTCCGTGTCCTCGGCGAAGGTTTTTTTCTCGCGCTGGTCGACCGAGGCAAGGTCATAAACAACCGATATTTGGTATTGAAGGACATTGTTGGTCTTGGGATCGTAAAACATGGGCTGCTCGATGTACTTGCGGATGACGCAGCGGACCACCAAATCGGATTTTTCCGGGTCCTCGATGGGAAGGCGTCCGTCGATTTGGAAGGCCCGGATGGTGCTTTGGGTCAGGAGTGTGTCCAGGCCGAAATAGCTGGTCTGGTTCTTGAAAACCTCGACCCCGACGTTTTGGATGTAGGAAGGCACCACCAGCGCCGCCGGATGGCAGCCGGAAAATCCAACGGCGGATAATAACGTCACCACGAAGACACGAAGAAACGAAGAAAATCCGGTTGCTTTACGGTGACTCTGTGCCTCTGTGGTAAACATAATGGTCATTTTCCTTTATCGTTTAACGGTTGATCTTCTAGGATGTTTTTACGATGAAGTTCGCCAATTTATCCTTCACCCAAATCACCTTTTGAACGGTGGTTCCGGCCAGCAATTTCGTGATCTTTTCGTCGGTTCCCGCCAAGGCCCTCATGGCCGCCTCATCCAATCCCGCCGGCACGCTGAGCCTGGTCCGCACCTTGCCGTTGATCTGGACGGCGATTTCCACCACATCCGATTTCAACCAAGCGGGATTATGTCTCGGCCAGCCGGCGTTCAAAAGGTTGCCTCCCCCGCCCAACCGGCTCCACATCTCCTCGGCGATATGGGGGCTGAAGGGGCCAAGCAATTTTATCAGGGCTTCCAGGGCTTCCCTTAAAATCGGGGTTTGGGCCCCTGGCTGGTCCTTGTAATCATACAACAGGTTGATCAATTCCATCTTGGCGCTGATGGCGGTGTTGAACTTGAAGCCGCCCGTCATGTCCTGGGTCACCTTTTGGATGGTCTGGTGGGTCTTGCGGCGCACTTCCTTGTCCCCTTCCGTCTCGGCCTTGGGTTCGCCGCCGGCCTTGAAATCGGGCCTTTCCAAAACCTCTTGAAAGAGCTTCCAAACCCGGTTGAGGAAGCGGAAAGCGCCTTCCACGGCCCGGTCGTCCCATTCGGCGTCCCTTTCCGGCGGGGCGATGAAGAGGGTGTAGAGGCGGAAGGTATCGGACCCGTATTTTTGGATCAGTTCGTCGGGCTGGACCGAATTTCCCTTGCTCTTGGACATTTTGATGCCGCCCTTGGTGATCATGCCCTGGGTGAAGAGGCGCTTGAAGGGCTCGTCGAAGTTGATGACGCCCAAGTCCTTGAGGACCTTGGTGACGAACCTTGAATAGAGCAGGTGGAGGATGGCGTGCTCCACCCCGCCGATATATTGGTCCACCGGCAGCCACTCATTGGCGGTTTTCGAGTCGAAGGCCGCCTGGTCGTTCCGGGGGGAGACATACCTCAAAAAATACCAGCTGGAATCGACGAAGGTGTCCATCGTGTCCGTCTCCCTTTTCGCCGCCCCCCCGCACTTGGGGCAGAAGGTGTTCACGAAGGACTCGATGGATTTCAGCGGGGACTCGCCCGTGGGCTTGAATTCCACCGCCCTTGGCAGGGTCACCGGCAGGTCTTTTTCGGGAACCGGCACCCAGCCGCACTTCTCGCAATGGATCATGGGAATGGGGGCGCCCCAATAGCGCTGGCGGGAAATCAGCCAATCCCTCAGGCGGTAGGTGACGGCTTTCTTTCCCAGTTTTTGACCGCCGAGCCATTCGTTCATCCTGGCCTTGGCCTCCGGCACGGAAAGCCCGTTGAGGAAGTCCGAATGGACCAAGATTCCATCCTCCACATAGGCCTCCGCCAGCGGATCCTCCGCGCCCCCGCCGGGGGCTTGGATGACCCGGACCATGGGGATCTTGTATTTTTGGGCGAACTCAAAATCGCGGGTGTCATGGGCCGGAACGGCCATGATGGCCCCAGTCCCGTAGTTCATCAAAACGTAATTGGCGATATAGACCGGAATGCTTTTTCCGTTCACCGGGTTGACGGCCTTGAGGCCCGTGTCCAGCCCCAGTTTTTCAGCGCCCTCGCCGGTACGGTCCATGGCGCTCTGTTTTTTGACCTTCTCCACGAAACCTTTCACTTCCGCTTCCTTGGTGGTTCCCTTCACCAGCGAGAGGACCAGCGGATGCTCGGGGGCCAGGACCATGTAGGTGGCGCCGAAAAGAGTGTCGGGCCTGGTGGTAAAGACCGTGACGGAAGCTTCCTTCCCCTCGATCTTGAAATCAACCTCCGCACCCTCGCTGCGGCCGATCCAGTTTTTCTGCATGGTCTTGACCCGGTCGGGCCAATTTTCCAGCCGGTCGATGTCTGCCAGAAGGCGGTCGGCGTAGTCGGTGATCTTGAAGAACCACTGCTCCAGGTCCTTCTGCTCGACGACCGAGTCGCAGCGTTCGCATTGGCCGTCCACCACCTGCTCATTGGCCAGGACGGTCAGGCAGGAGGGGCACCAATTGACATAGGCTTTTTTACGGTAAGCCAGGCCCTTTTCGTAAAGTTTCAGGAATATCCATTGGGTCCAACGGTAGTAATTCGGCAGACAGGAAACCACTTCCTTGTCCCAGTCGTAGCCCATGCCCCAATCGTAAAATTGGCCCTTCATCCGCTCGATGTTATTGAGGGTCCAATCCTCGGGATGGACGCCCTTCTTGATGGCGGCGTTTTCCGCGGGAAGCCCGAAGGCGTCGAAACCCATGGGGTTCAGGACGTTCTTGCCTAAGGCCTTGAAATAACGGTAGACCGCGTCGCCGATGATGTAGTTTCGGCCGTGGCCCGCGTGCAGAAAATCGCCGGAGGGGTAGGGAAACATGACCAAGGTGTAGTATTTATCCTGTGGTTTTGAGAGGTCGCAGGCGTAAACGCCTTTGTCCTTCCATTCCTTTTTCCAGCGCTTCTCGATTTCGGTAAAGTTATAGGCTTCCATGGCTGCCTTTCGGTGGATGTCCGCGGACGAAGGATTATAAAGGTTTTCAGGAGAATTCCAAGACTTCCAAAACCACTTCTAAACCCTTGTCCGCCGATAACGGCCGATATAGACCGGTAAGGTTGAATCCTTTATCGGCAGTTATCGGTATTTATCCGCGTACAAGGTCTTGACGAAATTTAAGAATATTCCGTTCTCGTCAGTTCACCAGGTGTTTCCTTGAAAAGAGGACTGCCACGAAGACGAAGAGGCTCCAGACCGCGAATAATTCCAGGAAAAGAAAGGACTGGGACTTGGCCATCTGGACCAGGCTTCCCGGGAACCAGGCCGGGTAAACGACCTCGTTTTCCAATAAGTTCTTCCAAACCGAGTAGCTCACGAAAAAATCAACGGCGGTCAGGAAGTGGAGTGCCGGAACCGCCCAAAGGGCCATCTTGGATCCGCTTAACAAATAGCCGCTGGACATGAAAAACAGAAACCCCATGGCCATCCAATAGACCAGCGAAAGGGGCGGCCCGAAGGCGAGGGTCAGGAACACGGCCTTGCCCAGGAAGGTCCAACCGCAAAAGAATAAGATGGCGAAAGTCAGCTCCACCACCCCCGCGACCAGTAAATACTCGTTCAGCTTTAATTTATTGTGGATCACCTGGATATCGGCGACCACCTGGCTGGAAGAGGAAGTCAAATAGCGGATCCCCAGGCAATATTCCCCCGCGGTGGGGTTCAGGCGGTCCCGGCACCAAAACCACTCCCCCACCCAAAAAATGATCGTCAGGGAGGCCCAGGCGGTCTGCCAGCCGAAAGTAAAACAGATGTTCCAGGAGAAAAAACCGCAGATGAGCAGGTCCACGTACTTGGCGGCCAATAGCCGCCCCACCGAGGGCCTGGTCGTGGGTTTGCGGGGATTGGAATGGGTGGAGGTGGAGGCGGTCACTAGAACCCGTCCTTCGGCGTCCGCTCTCCGCCCTCAGCGAAAAATAAAACAAAATCCTTAAGTTCCATTCGAGGCCTTTCCTGGCGTCTTTGTGCCTTCGTGGTTAACCGCCATTTAGGTTTAACAGCATCGCGATCTCGTCGCAGTCGGAAAATTTGGCGCAATGGACGCAGTCCCCCCAAATTTTCTGGGGCAGGGTCAATTTTTCGACCTTCACGAAGCCGAGCTTGGAGAAAAAATCCGTCTGGTAGGTCAGGGCGAATATCCTTTGGAGCCCCAATTCCTTGGCTTCCGCGACGCAGGTTTCCAGCATTTTCCGGCCCACGCCCTTGCCTTGGAGCGACTCCTCCACCGCCAGGGACCGGACCTCGGCCAAATCCTCCCCCACCACATGGAGGGCCACCACGCCCTTGACCGCCGGAGCCGGGGAAGCGGCTTCCACCGCCACGACGAAATCCCTGATTTTCTCCACGACCTGTCCGTAGGACCTGGGCAGCATGAGGCCCTTGGCGGAATAGTGGTTGATCAGTTCGAGGATCGGCCTGGTATCCGAGGGCCGAGCCCGGCGATAGGAAAGGTTGTTCAATTTTTTGTCTTTGGTCCAAATTTGAGCGGCAAAGTTCCTGGATTATAAGTTAAACGCGGGAGGGACTCAAGCCGTTGGAGGCCGCGGGGCGCCGGTCCAAAAAAAAAGGCCGGCTCCCCAAAGGGAACCGGCCTTCGACTTGAAAGGACTTAGTTGGAGGCGAGGATGACTCCAGCGCCGATCTGCACGCCGCCGCCATTCAACGGAATTCCCAACATGGCTTGGAGCTTCGCGTTTTCGCCCAGGCCGGCGCGGATGCCGCCGCCCAAGACTGAACCTGCGTCACCCAATTGGTTCGCGCCGATTTCGACGATTCCGGCGAACTTGCTGGAGAAGGGCACGCCCACTCCCGCGTCGAAGGAAACATAGGTCGTCGGGTCGGAAATATGGACCCCGAAATCCCCGTTCAAGTACAATCCGCCCTCGGTTAAATAGGTAATGGTTCCACGGGGGGTCAAGACCGCGTAGCCGTCGGTCATCAGGATGTCCCCGCCCAAGCTGAAGGCCATTCCGCTGGCCTTGCCGACGATGCGGTATTTGCCGCCCAAGTCGACGCCCAGTGTCGTGGAGGTTCCGCCGGCGATCGTGCCGAGGATGGGGAGGGTGATGTCAGGAGAGCTCATGGCGTTCAACACCAGAGCGCCGGACAATTCGAAATTCTCGGCGACTCCCAAATGAACCCCGAGCGGAACGGAGAAATTGCTGAATCCGCTGGCGGGCGAGGAATAGGTCACGTGAAGGGCGCCTTCCCATTTGCCGGTTTCGGCCACTTCCGAGCTGTCGCCGTAGAATAAGCCGGCGCGGCCCATGGTGTTGGTTCCCAAGACGAATTTCTTCGGGGAAGCCGCTTCGTGGCGGGCTTCTTTCTTCGCTTCCTTCTTCTTCTTCGATTCTTTCTTAGTCGACTTCTTCGACTTCTTCGACGCCGCGTCCGCGGTTCCGGCGCACAGGCTCAAGGCCAACGCCAAGACTAAGCTACCCAAGATAAAACGATTCAAAAACTTCATTCTTACACTCCTCCGAAAATTTTTTACCGGCCTCAACCGGAATCAGGGCCGATTGACGTCAGGTTGGTTACCTGGACGGCCGCATCTTAGCATATAACTCCCTGGCATGGGAGCGAGAAGTTTCGGAAACAGGCTCCCCTCCCAGCATCTTGGCCAGCTCGTCGATCCGCCCCTCCTCCGTTAAACGGTTCACGCGGATCGCCGTTTTTCCTTTTTCCACGGTCTTCGCCACCTGGTAATGGTTCTCCCCCAGCCCCGCGATCGGGGCCAAATGGGAGATGCAAAGAACCTGCTTGGTTCCCGCCAGGCGCCCCAACAGTCCCGCCACCGCCGAGGCCGTCCTGGCTCCCACCCCCGTGTCGATCTCGTCGAAGATGAGGGTCGGCACCTCGTCGCTTTCCGCCAACACCGCCTTGAGGGCCAGCATCACCCGCGAGGCCTCCCCACCCGAGGCCACCTTGGCCAGGGACCGGAGCGGCTCCCCGGGGTTGGCGGAAAATAAAAACTCAACCTTGTCCCAGCCCAGGGGCGAGAGGGCCAGCCTTTTGCCCTTTTCCACGGCAGGGCTGGCGTCATCCTCCACCGCCGTGACCTGGACTCCCATTTGGGCGTGGGAGAGGCCCAATTCCTTCAGGGCCTCCTGGACCTGCTTGGCCAATTCCATGCCGGCCTGGAGGCGCTTGGCGCTCAATTGGGCCCCAGAGGCCCTATATTTTTCCGCGGCATTCTCGATTTCCAAATCCAGTTCCCTCAACCGGTCTTCCCGGCCCAGGAGGTTCTTCATTTCCCCCCGGATCTGCTCGAGGTATCTCAAAATCTCCGCGGCCGAATCCCCGTATTTTTTCTTCAGGCCGTTCAGCCCGTCGATCCGATCGGACAATTCCTCGAAGGCCTTCTCGCTGAAGGAATAGCCGTCCAGTTTCCGGGACAGGTCAAAGGAGAGTTGGTTCAGGTTTTCCTGGGTCAGCTTCGCCGCCTCCACCAGCTTCTCCAACTCCGGGTCCAGCTTCGCCGCGTCCTGGAGCCGGGAAACCACCGGGCCGAAAAGGCCCCTCACGCCGCCGTCGCCCTCCTCGTCCAAGAGCCTTTGGGCCTCGGTCATCTGCTTGGTGATTTTTTCGCCATGTTTCATCGTTTGGTATTTTTGGAGAAGTTCTTCCTCGTTCAAATTTTCCAGGCCCGAGGCCTCGATCTCCTGGATTTGGAACTGGAGCAGGTCCGTCCGCCTGGCGATCTCGCGGGAATCGCCGCCCAGCCGGAACTGTTCCGTCAGGAGGTCGGAAAGGGCCTGGTAGGCTTCCGAGGTTTTCTCGAGGTTTTTTTCCAGGCGCCCGAAGGCGTCAATGAGCTGGCGGTGCCGGCCCAGGTTGAAGATGGCCTGGTGCTCGTGCTGGCCGTGGATATCCACCAGCCAATCCCCCAGCTCGGCGATCATGGCGGCCGTGGCCATTTCCCCGTTCACGAAACTCCGGGTCTTGCCGGCCGAACGGGTATATTCCCGCTTCACGAGGATCTCCCCGTTGGACGCAGCGATACCCCATTCCGCCAGTTTCTTGACGGCCGATCCCTTCGGGGCCGCTTGGAACAGGGCCTCCACCACCGCCCTCTCTTCCCCTGTCCTCAGCAGTTCGGCCGCCATGCGGTCGCCCAGCAGGAAGTAAAGGGCGTCCACGATCATGGATTTCCCCGCCCCCGTCTCGCCGGTAAGCACGTTGAAGCCGGGGCCGAATTCCATGGCGATGGAATCCACGATGGCGAAATTTTTAATGGAAAGCTGTCGAAGCATGGGATAGATGTTATCCGGTTTGAATAACTCTGAAAAGTACGTATTTCCACTTTTTCCCGAACCTGTTACCATCCCCGCATGAAACACTTTGATGTGCTGGTTATCGGCGCCGGCGGGGCCGGCATGATGTGCGCCCTGCAAGCGGGAAAAAGGGGACGAAAGGCCGCCCTTCTCGACCATTCGGAAACCCTCGGGGCTAAAATCCTGATTTCCGGTGGGGGCCGCTGTAATTTCACCAACTTGACCGTGGGCCCTGAAAACTACGTCTCCAACAACCCCCATTTCGCCAAATCCGCCCTCTCCCGCTTCACCCCGGCGGACTTCGTCCAAATGGTCAAGGAACACCGGATTCCCTACCACGAGAAAAAGCTGGGCCAGCTCTTTTGCGACAGGAACGCCAGGGATATCGTGGCCATGTTGGAGGAGGAGTGCCGGAAGGCTGGGGTTGAGTTTTTCTTAAAGACCCTCGTTGAGTCGATTATCCCCTCTCCCGCGAGGGCCGTTGGAAAAGAAAGCCAACCTAAACCCCCCAAAGAAAATTTCATCGTCAAAACCAACCATGGCGATTTTTCCTGCGAATCCCTGGTGATCGCAACAGGGGGACTTTCCATTCCCAAAGTGGGAGCCACCGGTTTCGGCTATCAAATCGCGAAACAGTTCGGCCTCAACATCGTGGAAACGGCCCCGGCCTTGGATGGGTTCCGGTTGAAACAGCAATTCAATGATTTAACCGGTGTTTCCGTTGATGTCGTGGTGACTTGCGGCAAGGCTTCTTTTAGGGAGAACATCCTCTTCACCCACGCCGGCCTCAGCGGGCCAGCGGCGCTGCAGGCTTCCCTTTATTGGCGTCCCGGCAACAGCCTCAAGATCAATTTCATCCCCACCGTTATTCCCAGCGATTTGGCCCAGTGGTTCCAGGACTATAAGAAGAAAGGCTCCAAATCCGAGATGAGGACCCTTTTAAAGGAATGGCTGCCTTCCCGCCTGGCGGACCGCTTTTGCGAGTTGGAATTAAAACCGCCCAATATCAGCCTGGCCCTTCTCTCGAATGAGAAAATCAGGGAGTTTTGCGGCAAACTCCAGAGCTATTCCTTAATCCCCATGGAAACCGTCGGCTACAACAAGGCCGAGGTCACCCGGGGTGGAGTTGACACGGATGAGCTTTCTTCAAAAACGATGGAATGTAAAAAAGTGCCGGGCCTCTACTTTGTCGGGGAGGTTGTGGATGTGACGGGCTGGCTGGGAGGCTATAACTTCCAATGGGCCTGGTCTTCCGGGTACGCCGCGGGGCAAAGCGTTTAATTAACTTTCCCCCTCACCCAACCCTCTCCCGCCAGGGGCGAGGGATCAAGGCTCAAAATAAAAAAGCCCCGCCCCGCTTTCGCGGAACGAGGCTTTGGACTTAATCGACTCTAAAGACTAGATGTCGAAATTCAATCCCAACTCAGCCGGGATGTAGATCGAGGTTGCGCCAGTACCGAAGATGATGTCCGCTTGGCCTTGTATGAAGATGTTCAAGCTGTCGCCAGCCGGGAACTGAATTCCCAACCCGCCGGAAACCATCGGATCCGAAGTAGAACCGCTGACCGTTCCGATGATCGGGAGGGTGATCGAGGTCGAAATGATATCAAGACCCGCACCCACCAAAATGTAAGGCTTGGTAGCGCTGTCGCCCAATCCAGCCTTCAAGAGGGCCTGGATTTCGATATCGGAATCGCTGGCGCCAGAGACACCGGTAATGCTGAAGGTATGGAAACCGACTCCGGCTCCGAAACCAAGCTTCTCATCAGCGCGGTATAAGCCATAGACCTGACCGCCGAAACCCAAATCAACACCAGCATCGGTCGGAACAGCCACGCCGCCGCTCAATCCCAATTCGATCTGCTTCGTGGGAGCTCCAGCAGCCTGCGCCATCGACACGGAGGCCAAGACCAACATTGCCGCCAAGGCAAAAACTTTTTTCATTATCTCTCTCCTAATAATTTTTTATGGTTTGCCGGCACCCAAGATCAACCCATGCCGGCGAACCACCCAATAGGGTCATTTTATAAACGTTTGCACGTTCACTTTCAACCACAAAAGCCATTCCCGAAAACACCCCGCTATATAAATTCCCTTAAATTAACAACACAAAAATGACGTCCCTTGATAACGGCGGGTTTCCCCAATCACACCATTCCCGTTACATGAAATCCAAGCCGACCGCCAAGGGGATGTAGGAGAAAGAGGATGCGGCGAAAACATCGATAAATTTCGCCTGGAGGTAAAGGTCCAGAGCGTCGTTCAGGGGAAATTGGATTCCCAAGCCAGGCCCGATGGCGAAATTTTTCTCGGACAAAGTCACGGTTTCAGAGCCGGACTTAATGTAAAGCTGGTTCACGTTCTCTCCCAAGCCGGCAAGCAGGTAAAACTTGGTGCTCGACGTTCCCAGGGCCCATTTTACGGACGGCAGGAGGTTCACTTCCGCGGCGTAAACGCCGGAAAGGTTCGTCTGGAATATATAACTGTCGATTTCCAGCAGAAGCGCCCAGTTCTCATCCAATTGGAAGCCCAGGTTGCCGTCCACGCCCCCCCCCGCGCTATAGGCGCTCCCGAATCCATCCACCGGAATCGCGCCGCCCAAACCCACGCCCCCGACAAATCGCCCGTTTTTCGAGGGGCTGTCCCCTGCCATCGCGGCCGAAGCAATTCCCGTAAAAACCATTAAAACGGCCAAGATAAAAATATTTTTCATTTTGCCTATCTCCTCTGTTTATTGAACCGATTGCCCTGACTCTTCAGCGATCGGATGACTTCCCAATCGGATCATTTTAAAGATTTTTCCCGTGAAACACCCCCAAATAATCCCCATTTTATTTTCGGATCCGATTTATTCACCGGAACCAGTTTTTTTTCGTTTTAAAGATTACATAAATATTTTGAGTTACTTGAAATTGGCAAAACCATCGGATTTGTACTAGTGATAAATCCCAAGAGGAAAAAACTAAACTTTTGAAAGTTGTTTGGGCGAGTGGATGGTCTTGTGGACCGCAGGAACATCTTTTCCCGAGAGGATCTGATCGGCCTGGAACACGGCCGCCTCCATTTTGGGATAGCGGATCTTGCGGTAGCCGCGGACTTCCTCGGGTAGGCTGAGGACCCGGACCCACTTCTGGTATTCCTCGGGATTGTTGTAGGCGAACTTATCGACCATGCCGGCGTACCATTCCCTAAAGGCCTTTTCCTTCTCGTGCCACTTGGGCATCAGGCGGCGGAGGAACTTCATATGCTTCATCGCGTTCAACATCCAGTCCCGGGAGCGCATGTCGAACTCGATCTTGAACCCGAAGATATTGAACTCGGGCCGGTTGAAATGCTGGTAGATGATTTTGTCCCCGCCTGCCAAATCCACCTTGTGGCGTTTG
>Ga0265338_10008571_pt1 | contig 12374 bp, 10 predicted proteins | sample 42126metaG_FD_193579 | JGI IMG/M metagenome (GOLD analysis project Ga0265338, IMG submission 193579) | Rhizosphere microbial communities from Carex aquatilis grown in University of Washington, Seatle, WA, United States - 4-21-26 metaG | ecosystem: Host-associated > Plants > Roots > Rhizosphere... | reverse complement strand
CGTGCGTGGCGCCGCCCGCCTCAAGCGTCGCGCGGCTGCCGAAGCTGTTCGCAGTCATCGTTGGTTGAGCCTCCTCGCCCAGTGTCCTGATCTCCCCGCGACGGGCCCGCGTCGTCCGCCCGTGGTGCGGGTCCCCGCTCCAGCGCGGGCCCGCGAAGCGCCAACCGCCCGGTTCGCCGGTAAGTAACCTACAGTATCTCGATATCAAGCTACCTGATGGGGTAACCCGAGCGGCCCCGGGGGCTGGCTGGCGTAACGTCCTCGTCAACACCAACCGCTAGCGATGGAGAGCGCATGCGTTTCGCTGTTAAGACCCGGCCCGAGCACCAGACCTGGGATGAGCTCCGCGACCTGTGGGTCGCCGCCGACGAGGTGCCGCTGTTCGAGTCGATGTGGAACTGGGACCACTTCTACCCGCTCAGCGGTGACCTGCACGGTCCCAACTTCGAGGGCTGGACCATGCTGTCGGCGATGGCCGCGCTGACCTCCCGGATCAGGATCGGCTGCCAGGTCACCGCGATGCCCTACCGGCACCCGGCGGTGCTGGCGAACATGGCCGCCACGGTGGACCACATCTCCGGCGGCCGCCTCATCATCGGCCTTGGCGCCGCCTGGAACGAGATGGAGTGCAATGCCTACGGCTTCCCGCTCCCGCCGCTGAAGGAGCGCTTCGACCGGTTCGACGAGGGGCTGGAGGTGATTACCGGGCTGCTGTCGGCAACGGTTTCCGATTACTCCGGCCGGTACTTCACGCTGACCGACGCCCGCTGCGAGCCGAAGCCGGTGCAGCGGCCCTACCCGCCGATCACCATCGGCGGCAACGGGCCCAAGCGCACGCTGCGCGCGGCCGCCCGCTGGGCGTCGGAGTGGAACGCGACGGTGACCGACCCGGCCCGGTTCGCCGAGCTGCGGGAGGTGCTGCGCGGGCACTGCGCCGACCTCGGGCGCGACTTCTCCGAGATCACCTGCTCCTGCCTGCAGCGCTGGGACGGCGGGGAGACCGGCCCGCTGCTTACCGCCCTGGCCGGGTGGCGTGACGCCGGCGCCGACCTGGCCGTCATCGGCCTGCCGCTGCACGCCAAGCCCGCGTCGCTGGCACCGCTGGCCGACGCGCTGCGCACGCTCGCCTAGCGCTGCCCGCAGCCGGAACCGGTCCGGGGTAACGAGGTGCCGCGCAGTTCGCCTCGCAGTTCACCGAGCAGCCCGGCGAGACGGTCGGCGCTGTCGAAGCCGAACGGCAAGTCCTGGGCGGCCGGCTCCTCGGCCGGGGGGCCGACCGGGCCAGGTGCAGCCGAATCCTTGAAGTAGTCGCTGATCAGCTTCCGCTGTCGCTCGAGAAGCTCGTCGAAGTGCCGTTCGAGGCGGGCCGGGGTGATCGCCTCGGCGGTCAGGTACATGTCCCTCAGGTCGCCGAGCGTGCCTGCCTCGGGATCGGTCGGCGCACCGAATTCGAGCACGTCCGGCAACTCTTCAGCCGGGTCGTCGCCGACTGCCCTGTCCTGGCCGCCGGGCTCCGGGTCGACGTGGTCGCCGTCCCGCTGGTCCAGCGGGTCCAGCGGCTCGAACGGGCCCCGCACGGGGGCAGGTGCGCCGCCGCCGGCGTCCGGGCTGTCGTCCGGCGGCACCGCGGGATCCGCACCCCGCTGGTGCCTGCTGACCGCGGTCGGCCCGTAGGCGGGATCGTCGGGACCGTAGGCCTGTGCCGGCTCGACGCCAGATGCCTGACGGGAGCCGGCGTTACCGGTGTCGGCTGGCGCAGCGGCACCGGGCAGCGCTTGGGTGCTGGCCAGCGCTTGGGTGCTGGCCAGCGCTTGGGTACTGGCCAGCGCTTGGGTACTGGCCAGTGCGGGGTTGCTGCCGACCGGCGCGGTGAAGACGGCGAAGGCGGTGGTGGTGGCCGAGTCGCCGGGCGCGTCGCTGGCCGGGGCCGGGGCCGGGGCGGACGCCCTGGTGGCCGGGGCGGCACCGGACGGGCCTTGGCCGACTGGGCCGGCCGTGATCGCGCGGACGCCGCCTGGCTCGGCCGCCGCTGCCCCGGCGTCAGCCGTGCCGTCTGGACGCCCGGCGTCGGACGGCGCGTCGCCTGGCCGCCTGGCGCCGAGCCGCTGCCCGCGGTCGCGGTCGCGGTCGCGGTCGCGGTCGCGGTAGCCGGGCGCGGCCGGGGGCGGGGCGGCCGGGGCGTCGTCGTGGATTACGTACGCGTACTCGCCGTACGCCCCGTTGCCGCTGTACTCGCCGTTGGAGGCGGGATCGTGGAACCCGCCGGGGGGGCCCTGGTAGCCGCCAGCGGGCGGTGCCTGGTAGTCCGGGTACGGGCGCCCGGCTGCCGCGAACCCGGCGTCCGCCGGGGAGTTACCACCGGGGAAGCCGTTACCGCCGGCGAAGCCTGCCGGGCCAGGGCCGGAGTAACCCGCTCCCGGTACCTCCTGCCCGGCCGTCCCGGGACCGCTGCGGCGGTGTCGGTCGTGGAGCGGGCCGTCGCGGTACGGGCCTTCGTGGTGCAGGCCTTCGTGGTGCATGCCTTCACGGCGCAGGCCTGCGGCGGACGAATCGCCTTGGAAGGCGGAGTCCCGGTAAGGGCCGACCGGGTAGGGGGTCTCTGAGTATGGGGCGCCGGCGTAGGGCGGTGCGCCGGATCCGGGCGCACCGCCTGACGCCGGGGACCAGCCGTACGGGTGCGGACCCGGTTGCCCGTCGGCCTGGCGGCCAGGGCCGTACGGCTGCCCGGGGTAGGGCTGGCCCGGATAGGACTGGCCGGAGGACGGCTGGCCGGGCCGGTAACCGCCGCTCGGGTAGGGACTGGGACTGCCCTGGTGATACCCGTCGTTACCCGGGTGAGGGCCGCCGTTGCTCGGGTACGGGTGGTCGTAGCCGGGCATCGCGCCGCTCGCGAAGGGGCTGGCGGCCGACGGCTGCTCTTGCGCCGGGTAGGGCCCATGCCCGGGATACCCACCGGGGCCAGCGAAAGGCCCGCCCGCGGCGAATCCGTCCGCGCCGCCGTGCTGCGGCTGTCCGGGGTACCCGGACTGGCCCGGGTACTGCGCCTGGTCGGCGTGCGGGGCCTGACCTGCGTGGGAGGCCTGGCCGGGGTACGGTGCCTGCCCCGGGTAGGGGGCCTGCCCCGGGTAGGGGACCTGCCCCGGGTAGGGGACCTGCCCGGGATGAGGGCCCTGGCCGACATGCGGGGCCTGGCCGGGGTACGGTGCCTGCCCCGGGTAGGGGGCATAGCCGCGCGGGGCGCCGGAGCGAGGGTCGGCTGTGTCGTGGGCGACTGGCGGTAGCGGCCCGTCGTCTTCGATGTCACCGGGCGGGCCGATGAGGCTTCCCGGCGCGAAGATGGTGGTCGGCGTCAGCACCCGGTCCGGGTCGTCCGCGGTGCGTGGCGTGCCCGTCCCTCGGGCGCCCGCGCTGTCGGCGCCGAAGAGCGTTGGCACCAGCCGACCGGGCGGCGGGAAGGGGCCAGGGCCGCCAGACGGCCGCGGCGCCGCGTAGTCGGCCGATGGCGGGACCTGGCCCGGCGGCGGGAACTGGCCCGGCGGCCCGTACTGACCGGGTCCGGCGAACTGGCCGGGTGCGGCCGACGGCGCAGGCTGGCCGCCATACGGCTGACCTGGGTAAGGCTGGCTAGGCTGGTCGGCGGCAAACGTGCCCGGCGCACCGAACTGACCGGGAAACGGCTGGCCGACCGGTGACTGACTGGGGCGCGGCCCGCCGGAAAACGGCTGGCCGGGATACGGGCTGGCCGTGCCATAGGAGCCGGGCGGCACCGGCCCGGGCGCGGCCGACTGCCCTTGGCCATACGGGTCCGGGTAGACCGGGCCGGGGTAGACCGGGCCGGGGTACCGGCCGGGCGGCTGCCCCGGGTACCCGGCTGGCCCGGCACTGCCGCCAGGCGGGTAATAGCCCTGGCCGGAGGCATCACCCGGGCTCGGGAAGCCGACCGGGCCGGGAAAGCCGGGGCCGGGGCCGGGGCCATATCCCGGTCCCGGTCCCGGCTGCTGCCCAGACGCGGGCGGGACCTGCGTGAAGGGCGGAAACGGCGACGGGACGTGCTGGGTGAACGGCGGCTGCTCCCCATGGGGCGAGGCGAACGGCGGGGCACCGAACCGGGCCTGGTCGTACGGCTGCGCTGGCCCCGGCCCGCCCGGGTAACCGCCTTGTGATCCCGCCAGCCCGGGACCGGCCGGGCCGGGGTGCTCCCCCCAGTGCGGTGCGGCACCGGGCGTGGCGAGGCCGGGCTGCGCCGGGCCGGGCTGCGCGAGGCCGCCGTGCCAGGCTCCGGGCTGCGGCGCGGAGCCAGCCAGCGGGCCCTGCCCGGCGAAGGGCGGGCCGGCCGGCCGCTGGCCTGCGACGGGCTGGCCCGGGAACTGCTGGCCCGCGTACCCCAGACCGGGACCGCCTGCCCCTGGTGCCTGGTACGGTCCGGGCGCGGCGCCGGGAGCGCCCACGAAGACCGGCTCCCCCGGCGGGAACGGCGCTCCGCTGAAGCCCTGAGCCCCCGGGTAACCCCGCGTCTCTGGGTACTGTGTCTCTTGATACTGCGCACCTGGATAACCCTGGGCTCCGGGATAACCCTGGGCTCCGGGATAACCCTGGGCACCCGGATAGCCCGCGTCGGGTCCCCAGCCGTACTCGGGCGCTGCACCGTGCGGGGCGTCCGGCCCAGGGCTTGCGCCGCCCGGCCAGCCGTCTGCCTCGCGGCCGGCTTCCTCGCCCGGCCCGGCGCCGGCCCCCGGTTGCCCGCGCCGCCCCCCAGAGAACATTCCCACAGCAACGATCGTAAGCACCCGCGGCAGTACCGGTACCCCGCTCCGCGCAATCGCGTGCCTGCCAGGCCAAACTCTTCCTGGCGGCGCCGCCGCCAGGCCGGTTCGGCGCGGCGCCACACCTGTCCCGATTACACCTGGGGTAGCACGTGGTCCGCGATGTCCTCCAGGTGGTCCAGGTCGGTTAGGTCGAGGACCTGCAGGTACATGGTTTCCGCGCCCGCCGCGGCGAAGGTGCCGAGCTGGTCGACGATCTCCGCGGGCGACCCGGCCAGGCCGTTGACCCGCAGCTCGGCCAGGTCGCGGCCCATCGCCGCGGCGCGGCGAGCGGCCGTCGCGTCGTCCTTGCCGCAGCAGACCGTCAGGGCCGCGGTGTAGGTCAGCGTGGCCGGGTCGCGCCCGGTCACGGCGCACGCTTCTCGCACCCGGCCGAACTGCGCCGCCACCTCGTCGGCGGGCGAGAACGCGATGTTGAACTCGTCGGCGTACCGGGCGGCGAGCGCGGGAGTGCGGCGCGGCCCGTGTCCGCCCACGATCACCGGCGGCCGTGGCCGCTGCACCGGCTTGGGCAGCGCTGGGGAGTCGGTGACCTGGTAGTACCTGCCCTGATAGGTGAACTTCTCGCCTACGGGTGTCTCCCAGAGCCCGGTGATGACCGCAAGCTGCTCTTCGAGGCGGTCGAAGCGCTCCCGGACCGGCGGGAACGGGATGCCGTAGGCGGCGTGCTCCGCTTCGAACCAGCCCGCGCCAAGGCCGAGCTCGACCCGCCCGCCGCTCATCTCATCCACACCAGCGACGGCGATCGCGAGGGGCCCCGGGTACCGGAAGGTGGCGGAGGTGACCAGCGTGCCGAGCCGGATCCGGCTGGTCTCGACGGCCAGGCCGGCCAGCGTGGTCCAGGCGTCGGACGGGCCGGGCTGGCCGGACACCGCGCCCATCTTCAGGTAATGGTCGGAGCGGAAGAAGGCGTCGAAGCCAAGGTCTTCCGCTGCCTTGGCGACGCGGCGGAGCGTGGCGTAGCTGGCCCCCTGCTGGGGCTCGGTGAAGATCCTGAGTCGCATGTTCCCTATCGTCCCGCATGCCACCCGGCCGCGCGGCGGGCCGGGGGTGCGGCCGACGGGAACGGGAAGGCTCAGCTCGCGACGGCGCTCGCGTCCTGGCTCGCCGCCAGCGTGTAGGCGGCAGCGGGATCGACCGGGCCGAATGTGTGCTCCCAGTGGACTCCCCCGCTGATCGTCCGGCGGCCGAGCCAGCTGCGGCCGGTGGGCACGTAGATGACATCAAGGTGAAGCACTGACATGCGGGCGACCACCTCCACGATGCGGACGATGAAGCCGCGCTGCTGGCCGAGGACCGCCTCGCCGGCGCGCGTGGCGCCCGCCAGCTCGCTGTCGATGCCGGACAGCAGCACCCCCTCGGCCGTGTCGTGCCCGATCAGTTCCCATAGGTACATGCCGTGAGCATAGCAGTCAATGACCGCTCACGTCTACGGTCGACTACTGTCGAAGCATTGCGATTGGCAACCTTGCCAATCGAGTACGGTACAAGGATGTCGATAGGTGACGAATCAGACCCAAGAGCGTATGTCCAGCTCGCTGGGATCCTGCGGAAAGCCATCGCGGCCGGGAAGTACCCGCCAGGCAGCGCCACGCCGTCGATCACGACGCTCAGCCAGGAATACGGCCACGCCCGGCAGACGTGCTCCAAGGCGCTCGGCGTGCTGGTCAAGGAAGGCCTGCTGATCCGCTACCCCGGCCTCGGCTACTACGTGACCGGCAAGCCGGGCGACCCCCGGCCGGAAAATCCGGAACGCGGCGCCGGCCGGCCAGACGGGCTTTAGCCCCCTGGAGCCCGCGGCGGCGGCCCAACCCGGCCGTTGGGCGGCCGGGTCAGGCAACCGGGTCAGGCAGCCGGGTCAGCCCGTCGGTTAGCGCAAGCGGATCAGGGTGGCCACGCACTCCACGTGGTGGGTCATCGGGAACGCGTCGAACGCGCGCAGCTGGTCGAGCCGCCAGCCGCCCGCGATGAGCAGGGCCAGGTCGCGGGCGAGGGTGGCCGGGTCGCAGGAGACGTACGCGAAGCGCTCCGCCTGGCTGTCGCCGGTCAGGTAGTCGATCACCGCGCGGGCCAGGCCGGCCCGCGGCGGGTCGGCGACCACCAGCCGGCACGACGCCAGCTCGGGATCGCCCGCCGCGTCGGCCACGTCCGCTTCGCGGAGGCCGGCCCAGGGGAAATCGGCCAGGTTCTGCCGGCCGTTCCTGACCGCCGCCGGGTCGGACTCGATCCCGGTCACCGCGCCGTCCTGTCCCACCAGCGGGGCGAGCACGCCCGCGAACAGGCCCGCGCCGCAGTACAGGTCGAGGACGGTGTCACCGGGGGCCGGGTCAAGCGCCTCGATGACGGCCTGGCTCAGCCTGCCCGCCGCCGCCGGATGGACCTGCCAGAACCCGTCCGCGCTGACTTGCCAGAGCCGACCGCCCGCCTGCTCGGCGAGAAAGGCGCGGCCCGCGGCCAGGGTGCGCCGGGGCCGGGCGGCTCGGCCGCCCCGCGGGTTGCCGCGGCTGCGGCCGCGCGGCTGGCCTTTCGCGCCCGGCCGCGGCCCGGACGCGCGCCCCGCGGCGGCGTCCTCCACCACCGTCACCGCGTAGTTCTCGGCCGCGTCGAGGCCCCCTGAGGCGACCTCAACGCCGGTCGCGCCGGACCAGTTCTCGGCGGTGACGCCCAGGTCACGGATGCCCTGATGGGCGATCAGGCAGTCGCCGACGTCGACCACCCGGTGCGAGCGGTGCGCGCGCAGCCCGGCGACGCCCTGGGTGTCAACGGCGAACTGCACCCGGGTGCGCCAGCCCAGGCCGGGCGGCCGGGCGGCCGGCCGGGCCTCGATGGCATCCGTCTCGATGGCATCCGTCTCGGGCATGTCGTCCGTCCCGGCGATGTCGGCCGCCGTCCCGTCGCCGGCCAGCGGCTCGACCGTCACCGTGCGGTCGAGGCCGGCCACCCGCCGCAGCTGCTGCTCGACGACCGCCGCCTTGAGCGCGCGCTGGGCGGGCAGCGACGCGTGCTGCCAGTCACACCCGCCGCAGCCGCCTGGGTGGGCGCTCGGGCAGGGCGCGGTCACCCGGTCCGGTGACGCCTGATTGACCCGTACCGCGTCGGCCCGGGCGAACTTGGACGTGACCTCGGTCACACGGGCGGTCACCCGCTCGCCGGGCAGCGCGTGCCGGACGAACATCACCGGCAGCCCCTCCGGCCGGGCGACGCACCAGCCGCCCTGGGCCACGTCCTCGATCGCCACGTCGATCTCCTGGCCCACCCGGAACGGCGGCTCCTCGCGCGGAGCTGTGCCTTCCTGCGGGTCCGGGCCGCCTGCGGCGCCGTCAGCGGCCCGGACGGCACCGCCTGCGGCGGTATCGCGCGGCTGGCCGCCGTGCCCGCGCGGCGCGGCCACGGCGCCCGCCCTGGCCGCCTGGGGCGCGACCCCGCCGACCGCTCCCGGCCGACGCTGACGGCCCTGTGCTGGCGGTACGACACCCGGCATCAGAATCTCCTTCTCGGTGGAGTCGCATTCTCCCATGTGAGGGCATAACTTTGGCGGGGCGCCCGGTACCGGCACCCGGACGCGGACCGAAAGGACGGGTCGTGCATATCGTGATCATGGGCTGCGGGCGGGTCGGCTCGACGCTCGCTCACATCCTGGAAGACCGGGGTGGCACGGTCGCGGTCATCGACCGTGATCCCGAGGCATTCCGCAGGCTCCGCCCCTCGTTCAAGGGCGACCGGGTGACCGGAATCGGCTTCGACCGCGACGTGCTGGCGCGAGCGGGGATCGAGCGCGCCGACGGCTTCGCCGCCGTCAGCAGCGGCGACAACTCCAACATTATCGCGGCCCGGGTGGCCCGCGAGACGTTCGGCGTGCAGCAGGTTGCCGCCCGGATCTACGACCCGCGACGGGCCGAGGTCTACGAGCGTCTCGGCATCCCGACCGTCGCGACCGTCCGCTGGACGGCCGACCAGATGCTGCGCAAGCTGCTACCGGAGAGCACCGAGCCGCTCTGGCGGGACGCGACCGGCAAGGTCATCCTCAGCCAGGTGACCGTGTGCCCGGACTGGATCGGCGAGCCGGTCAAGCTAATCGAGGCGTCGGTGGCCACCAGGATCGTGTTCATCGACCGGCTCGGTGAGGCGATAGTGCCGCAGCCGGGCACCGTGCTGCAGCAGGGCGACGTGGTGCACGTGATCGCCAAGGAGGCTGAGCTCGACCGGATCTGCGGCGCGCTCGGCAAGCGGGACGGGAGTGGTCACTGATGCGGGTCGCCATCGCCGGGGCGGGGGCCGTGGGCCGCTCGATCGCCCGCGAGCTGCTCGAGAACGGTCACGAGGTGCTGCTGATCGACCAGAAGCCGAGCGCCATCAAGGTGGACAGCGTGCCGCGGGCGGAGTGGCTGCTGGCCGACGCGTGCGAGATCAGCTCGCTCGACGACGCCGCGCTCGACCGGTGCCACGTGGTCGTCGCCGCGACCGGCGACGACAAAGTCAACCTGGTGGTGTCGCTGCTGGCCAAGACCGAGTACGGGGTACCGCGGGTGGTGGCGCGGGTCAACCACCCGGGCAACGAGTGGCTGTACAACGAGTCGTGGGGCATCGACGTGGCGGTGTCTACCCCCCGGCTGCTTTCTGCCCTCGTCGAGGAGGCGGTCAGCGTCGGTGACCTAGTGCGGCTGATGACCTTCGGGCAGAGCGAGGCGAGCCTGGTGGAGTTGACCATGCCCGCCGACGCGCCGCTGGCCGGCCAGCAAGTCGGCTCGATCGACTGGCCGGGCGACGTCGCCCTGGTCGCCATCTTGCGCGAGGGCCGGGTGCTGGTGCCGCAGTCGCAGGACCCGTTGCAACCGGGCGACGAGCTGTTCTTCGTGACGTCGCAGGACGTCGAGGAAGAACTGGAACGGCTCTTCGCGGCCGGGTAAGGCGCGTACGGCGCGGGCGGCGCGAACAAGCGCCGCCCGCATCGCTGGTCAACTGGCACCGCTCTGGTCAGCTGGCACCGCTCTGGTCAGCTGGCACCGCTCTGGTCAGCTGGCACCGCCGGTCACCGCGTCTCGGTCATCTCCGGGCCGCGCTCAAACGGGTTGGTGCTGGTGGCGAACCGGTTCTGCTCCTGCAGTTCCTGCTGGGCGCGGGCCTGCTCCTCCAGCGCGGCCGCCGCCTCGGCCGGCAGCCGCAGCTCGAGCAGGTCGCGCGGCGGCATCGGGTGCTCGCCGCGCACCACTACCACCGTGCGCATGATCGCCTCCAGCGGCGCCGCCGCCTGCGGGTCGTCCGCGGCCGCGCCGGCGAACAGGCCGCGCAGGAACCAGCGGGGGCCGTCCACGCCGGTGAACCGCACCGCCCGCAGCCCCGAGGCCGGCTGGCCCGGCTCGGCCGGCACCTGCGCGACCAGCTCGGGACCGAACGGGCCCTCCCGCTCCTCGCACCGCCCGCCCGCGCCAGCGATCTCGGCCGCGATCTCGCCGCGCACCTCCTCCCACAGCCCGGACCGCTTGGGCGCGGCGAATGCCTGTAGCTGCAGCTCGCTGAGCTGATGGCGGATAGTGACCCAGGCTCCGTGCTCCTCGGCGAAGACCAGCTGGATGTCGGTCCCCTCGAAGATCGGCACCTGAAGGCTGCCGAGGTCGACCCGGGGCAGGTCGGGGTACGGCTCGGCCGCGTCCCACGGGCCCATCGCCAGGTCCGGTGCCTCGCCCGGGCCGGTGGCCGGATCGCCCGCCACTACCTCTGCTGGCTCGGTGACCTGGCTTTCGAGCCCACGGTCGCGGTCACCGGCGCTGCGTCGCCGACCGAACACTGCGCATCTCCTCCAGTCGCCTGACGGCTTGGTTTGCTTGTCGCGGCTTCACCAGTCGGCCCGGGCTGGTGTGGCGGCGGCCGCCGCGTGCCCGCCGGTCGACCCGAAGCCGTCTACCCCGCGGGCCGATTCCGGCAGCGCCGGAACCTCGCGGAACGTGACATTCTCTACCCGCTGGACCACCAGCTGCGCGATGCGGTCGCCGCGGCGCAGCGAGACCGGCGCGGTCGCGTCGGTGTTCAGCAGGATTACCTTGATCTCGCCACGGTACCCGGCGTCGATCGTGCCCGGCGCGTTCACCATGGTCAGCCCGTGCCTGGCGGCCAGCCCGGAACGCGGGTGGACGAAGCCGGCGTAGCCGGACGGCAGGGCGATCGCGATGCCGGTGCGGACCACCGCCCGCTCCCCCGGTGCCAGGTCGACGTCTTCGGCCGCGGACAGGTCGGCGCCGGCGTCGCCCGGCCGCGCGTAGCTCGGCAGCGGCACCGCCGGGTCGAGCCGGGTGATCAGCACGTCGCCGCCCGCGAGCTCGGGAGTCCCCGCAAGCTCAGCGGTGCCCGCCTCGCCGGTGGTCATCGGGGGTCCTCCCTCGCCGTTACGGCTGTCCGGCCGCTTACCCCCCGAGACTACGCCACCCGGCCACCCCTGCGCGGTCATCGGCTCGCTGTCCCCCGCTGTCGCGGCCCGCCCCGTCACGGCGCGCTCGGGGGCCCGGCGGCGGTGTCGTGCCGCAGCGCGCGCTCGGCGCTGGTGATGGCAGCGGTGATGGGCACCGCGACCACCGCCCCGGCGATGCCCGCCACCACGCCCGCCACCGCCAGCACCAGGATCACCGCCAGCGGGTGCAGCCGCACCATCTTGCCGACCACCTGCGGCTGCAGCAGGTGGCCTTCAAGCTGGTTCATCACCACCATCACGATGAGCACGATGAGGGCCGCGATGAGCCCCTTGGAAGCGAGCACGATGAGGATCGCCACCGTGCCGGCGATCAGCACGCCCGCCAGCGGCACGAAGGCCGCGACGAACATGAACAGCGCCAGCGGCGCCACCAGCGGCGAGCCGATGATGGTGAGCGTGACGCCCATCACGACGGCGTGGATCGCGGCCACCGCGACCGTGCCCCTGACGTAGTACACGACGGCATGCCAGGCGGCGCTGCCGGCCACCCGGGCTCGCCGCCCGTGTTCTCCCGACAGCCCGCTGATCAGCCAGTTCCAGATCCGCGAGCCGTCCTTGATGAGGAAGAACGAGATGAAGAAGCACAGCACCAGGCCGGCCAGCAGCTCGACCACGATCCGGCCACCGGTCAGCGCGGCGCCCTCCACCGTGGATCGGTGCTGGCTGAGGTAGTTCACCAGCTTGTCGGAGATCTTCTCCAGGTTGCCGGTCCTGATGTGCAGCGGCGACGAGGCGAGCCAGTTCTGGATCTGCGTGCTTGTCCCCCGCACCTGGGTGACCAGGGTCTGGTACTCGGCCTCGACCCGGGTGGTGACCAGCCAGACCGCGCCGCCGATGAGCGCGAAGGCGAGCAGCAGGGTGGCCCAGGTGGCGGACAGCGGGCCGAGCCCGGACCGCTGCAGCCGGGCGGTTAGCGGCTGTAGCAGCGCGGTCAGCAGGATCGCGGCGGCGAACGGCACGATGACGAGGTAGAGCATCGAGGCGACCTTGCCCGCGACCCACAGCAGCCCGGCCAGCAGCAGCAGCCGCCACGCCCAGGCGGCGCTGACCCGCAGCCAGCGCGGCACGTCCGCGGCCGGCCCGGGCGG
>Ga0265338_10008570_pt1 | contig 12374 bp, 13 predicted proteins | sample 42126metaG_FD_193579 | JGI IMG/M metagenome (GOLD analysis project Ga0265338, IMG submission 193579) | Rhizosphere microbial communities from Carex aquatilis grown in University of Washington, Seatle, WA, United States - 4-21-26 metaG | ecosystem: Host-associated > Plants > Roots > Rhizosphere... | reverse complement strand
CGGCGCGCAGCCGCGCGACTGGCAGAAGAGCCGCGCCTCGCGGAGCTAGGCACGGACATGACCCGGGGTCAGACCCCCGGACATGACCAGGGGTCAGACCCCGGGCCGTGTCCCGATCAGCCGGTCCGGCAGCGGATCGCGCCGCTCGCGGAGAGGCCGGAGCCGCTGACGGCGGCGGTCGCGGCGCCGGAGCGGCAGGCGTCGAGCAGCCGCCCGTGGGAGACGCCCTCGCCGGCGTAGTTGCCCGAGAGATCCTCGTACGCGAGCGCGGGGCCCGCATACGTGACGCGTCCGTCCGCGGTGCGCACGACCGCGCGTAGATGCAGCGGCGGCACATGGCACGGACGGCCCGCGTAGCGGAGCGTCAGGTCCGGCCCCGGGCCGACGGTCAGCCGGATCGACGAGTTCGCGCAGCGCGGCAGGAACGCCGTCGTCGACGGCACCAGGCGCACCCGCGCCGGGACCGGCGCCCGCGGGAGCGCCGCCGCCGCGGTCACTGTGGGCGGCGCCGGCGTCCCCGCGTGGTGCCGGTGGCGGAGCGCATCCGCCGCGCCGGCGACGATAAGCACCGCGAGCGCCGCGACGAGCAGCCGGTCGAGCCGATTCGGCATACTTCGCACATAGTCGCTGCCTGACCACATCGGATTGCCGGCTCGTTTGCTGGCTAGGATCGGCTCCTGATGGAGATGGAGCCTCTCTACCGTCCGCAAGGCGTCGAGGAGCGCTGGCAGCGCACCTGGGAGGACGAAGGCCTCTACAACGCCGATCCCGACCCGTCCCGGCCGGCGTACGTCGACGCGCACCCGCCGCCCAACGTGACCGGCGAGCTGCACCTCGGCCATGCGCTCCAGCTCGCGCTCGGCGACACCGTCGTCCGGCTGCGGCGGATGCAGGGCTTCAACGTCCTGTTCCAGCCGGGCTACGACCATGCCGGCATCTCGACGCAGAACGCCGTCGAGAAGGCGCTGGTCGCGGAAGGCACGTCGAGGGAGGAGCTCGGCCGCGAGGCGTTCGAGCAGCGCGTGTGGGAGTGGCTGCACCTGTACGGCGGGAAGATCATGAACCAGTTCCGGCGCATGGGCGCATCGCTCGACTACCGGCGCGAGCGGTTCACGATGGACGACGCGTACGTCCGCGCGGTCATGCGCTTCTTCGTGCACCTGTACCGCAAGGGCTGGATCTACCGCGCGAACCGGATCATCAACTGGTGCCCGTTCCACCAGACGTCGCTGTCCGATCTCGAGCTGATCCACGAGGATGTCGACGACACCCTGACGACGATTCGCTATCCGCTAGTGGATGGTTCGGGCTACATCGCCATTGCGACTGTCCGGCCAGCGACGATCTTGGCTGATGTTGCGATTGCGGTGCATCCCGACGACGATCGCTACAAGCATCTCGTTGGCAAAGAGGTCGTCGTGCCGGTGACGCAGAAGCACATTCCGATCATCGCGGACGAACGCGTGGAAATGGATTTCGGAACGGGGGCGCTAAAGATCACACCCGGCCACGATCCGAAGGATTTTGAGATCGGCCGGGATCACGGTCTGCCGGAGCCCATGGTCATCCGGCTCGACGGCCGTATGGACAGCAGCATCTCCGGGTTTTACGACGGATTGACGCAGAAGGAAGCTGAGGAACGAATCCTGGATTGGTGTCGCGAGCGCGGTCTACTCGAGAAGCGCGAGCACTACCGCCATTCGGTCGCTCTGTGCGAGCGCTGCCTGAATCGAATTGAACCTCTTATCTCCCTCCAGTGGTGGTGCTCGATGGAGGAGCTGAAGAAACCGGCGCTTGCGGCTCTCCGTGAACGGCGTGTGGTATTCCACCCGGAGTCGCAACAGCGCTTTGCGATTGAGTCGCTCGAGGATGCTCCTGACTGGAACATCTCGCGGCAGATCTGGTGGGGTCACCAGTTGCCGGTCTGGTATTGCCCAAGCGGTCACATCACCGTGTCAGAGACGACTCCAGAGCGCTGCGGAACGTGCTCGACCGCAGCTCTCAATCGCGAGACGGACGTGCTCGACACGTGGTTCTCGTCGGCGCTGTGGCCGTTCGCAACGCTCGGCTGGCCCGAGGAGACGGAGGATCTGAAGGCGTTCTATCCGGGGCACCTGCAGACGACGGCGCGGGAGATCATCCGACTGTGGGAGAACCGGATGATCTTCGCCGGGCTGGAGCTGCTGGGCGAGATCCCGTTCAGCGACGTGATCATCCATTCCACGGTGCTGGCGCCCGACGGGCGGCGGATGTCGAAGTCGCTCGGCACCGGAATCGACCCGATCGAAATGATCGAGGCGCATGGGGCGGACGCGACGCGCTACGGGCTGCTGAAGATCTCGTCGGCGCAGGACGTGCGCTTCTCGGTCGGCGCGATCGAGGAAGGACGGCGGCTCGCGAACAAGCTCTGGAACGTGTCCCGTCTGGTCCTGGCGAACGCGGGCGACGCGACGCCGGAGGCACGGCCGCGCGACCTCGAGGAGCGGTGGATCCTCGCGCGGATCGATGCGACGCAGACCGAGATCGAGCGGCTGCTCGGGGAGTTCGACTTTGCGCACGCCGTGGACTCGCTCTACCACCTGACGTTCGACGATTTCTGCGACTGGTACGCGGAGGCGATCAAGCCGAGGCTCTACGACGGCGACGAGGATGCGCGTGCGACGGCGCTCGCCGTGCTCGAACGACTGCTGAAGCTTCTCCATCCGGTCATGCCGCACGTGACCGAGGAGATCTGGACGAATCTGCCCGCGAGGGAGACGCGGTTGATCGTCGCGCCGTGGCCGCAGGCGGACGGGCGGTTCGCGGCCGACGCAGGTGCGCTCGTGCGGGTGCAGGAGGCGGCGGAGCGATTCCGGCGCAGCGCGGTGCTCACGCCGCTCGAGGGTGACGAGAAGCGCATCTTCGACGCGGTCGTCAGGCCGGAGCGGGCCGGCGGAGCGACGAACGGCAACGTCGAGGCGGAGCAGGAGCGGCTGCGTGGCGAGATCGCGCGCGCCGAGAAGATGCTCTCGAACGAGCGGTTCGTCGAGCGCGCGCCGGCCGACGTCGTCGAGGCGGAGCGCGCCAAGCTCGAGCGGTACCGCCGCGAGCTCGACGCGCTTGGCGGCTGAGCTGGTCGACGACGGAGCCCTGTCCCGGGGTCAGACCCCGGGGCGTGTCCCGAGACGACGATTGCCGGCGAGATGAACGCGACCGAGTGGATCGCTTCGCTGAGCCCGTGGCCGGCCGACGGGTTCGGGATCGAGCGCATGCGGGCGCTGCTCGCCGAGCTCGGCGATCCGCAGCTCCGCTATCCGGCCGTCCACGTCGTCGGCACGAACGGGAAGTCGACGACGGCGCGGATGACGGAGGCGCTCCTTTCCGGCGCCGGCCTCAGGGTCGGCGCGTACGTGTCCCCGCACGTCCGCGGCTGGAGCGAGCGGATCCGCGTCGGTGGGGAGGAGGCCGACTTCGAGCGCGCCGCCGCCAGGGTCAGACCCCGGGCCACGGCCCTGGGGGCCACGCAGTTCGAAGCCCTGACCGCGGCGGCCCTGCTCGCGTTCGCCGATGCGGTGGTCGACGTCGCGGTCGTCGAGGCCGGGCTCGGCGGGCGCCACGACGCCACGAATGTCCTCCGAACAAAGGTCGTCGTGCTCACAAGCGTCGCGCTCGACCACATGGACGTCCTCGGCGATACCCGCGAGGCGATCGCGGCCGAGAAGCTTGCGGTCGTCCAGCCCGGCTGTGTCGTCGTCCTGGGCGAGCCCGAATGGGCTCCCCTCGCCGAGGAGAACGGCGCCGCCCGCGTCGACGTCACAGCCCGCAGTAACCTCGCCCTGGCCGTCGCCGCCGCCGAGGCTTTCCTGGGGCGCCCGGTCGACGCCGCACCCGCATCGGCGGTCTCGCTCCCCGGCCGCCTCGAGCATCGGAGCGAGCACCCGCTCGAGATCTGGGACGGCGCCCACAACATCGCCGGCGTCGGCTACCTGCTCCCGCGGCTTCCGAGCAGGGAGTACGTCCTCGTCTGCTCGATGCTCCAGGACAAGCGCCCGGAGCTGATGCTCGAGGCGCTGTCCGTCCTCGGAGGCACCCTTATCGCTACGCAGTCGACGAATGCCCGTGCGATTCCCGCAGGGGAACTCGCGTCCCGCGCCGAAGGGTACTTCCGCCATGTCGAATCCATCGCAGATCCGGCCGAGGCTCGCAGCCGCGCGCTCGCGTTCGCGGGCCCTGACGGCGCCGTTCTCGTCACCGGCTCCCTCTATCTCCTTGCCGAGCTCGGTGCGCACGGCTACAACGAGTAACGTGAGGGAGAGGATCAGCGTCTTCGCCGTCGCGATCTTCGTTCTCGTCCTGGTCGTCGGAGGCGCGTTCGCCGCCGGCTACCTGATAGGGAGGATCCTGCTGTGACGACCGCCACCAGCGTTCACGGGTTCTTCAACTCGGGGACCTGGCTCGTCACGAGGAACCTCCTCGTCTTCTTCGCGGTCGTCTTCTGGATCGCGTTCGCGTACTGGGTGAACAAGGACGCACGCCGGCGGATCGAGGATCCGTGGCTCGTCGGAATGGCGACGCTGCTCGGCCTCGTGCCGCCGTACATCGGCCCGTTCATCTACATGCTGTTCCGTCCGCCCGAGTACATCGAGGACGTCCGCGAGCGCGAGCTCGAGATCAAGGCGATGGAGGAGCGGCTCGCAAAGCGCGACCTGCACTGCCCCGTCTGCCGGTCCGAGGTCGACGCGAGCTTCCTCATCTGCCCGATCTGCACGACGAAGCTGAAGCAGGCGTGCACGAACTGCAAGGCGCCGCTCGAGGCCCTCTGGCAGGTGTGCCCGTTTTGCGAGACCCCCGTCGAGCCCGTCGCCGTCGGCGAGGTGGGAACGCTCGGTACCGGCACGCTCGGTACCGGAACGCTCGGCACGCGGCGCGCCGCTCGCCGGCCCCCCGCCTCGGCGGGCTGACTAGACTGCCGCTCCGATGGCCGTGGAGCGCACCCTCATCCTGATCAAGCCCGACGCCGTTCGCCGGCGGCTCGCCGGAGAGATCCTGGGAAGGATCGAGGCCCGGGGATTCGCCCTCTGCGCGGGCAAGCTCCTGACGGTGGGTCGAGACCTCGGCGAGGAGCATTACGCGGAGCATCGCGAGAAGCCGTTTTTCGGCGACCTCGTCGAGTTCATCACGTCGGGCCCGACCTGGGCGCTCGTCGTCGAGGGCGAAGGCGCGATCGCGACGATGCGCATGACGATCGGCGCGACCGATCCGGCAAAGGCGAACCCGGGAACGATCCGCGGCGACCTGGCGATGTCGATGCCCGACAACCTCGTCCACGGCTCCGATTCGCCGGAGTCCTCGGCGCGGGAGATCGCGCTCTGGTTCTCCGCCGATGAGCTCGCCTGACGACTCGGTCGCGCGCAACGTCGCGCAGTGGACCCGGACGAATGCGGAGTTCACCGATGCCGCGGCCGAACGCCAGTGGTCGCGTGAGGAGATCACCTGGGGCGTGTTCGGTGTCCCGGAGACGTCGGTCGGCTCGCTCGGCGACGTGGCCGGATTGGATGTCGTCGAGCTCGGGTGCGGGACCGCTTACGTCTCCGCGTGGCTCGCGAAGCGTGGCGCCCGGCCGGTCGGAGTCGACCCGACGCCTGCGCAGCTCGCGACCGCGCGGCGGATGATGGTCGAGACCGGTATCGAGTTCCCGCTCGTCGAGGCGCCTGCGGAGTCGGTGCCGCTGCCGGACGCGTCGTTCGATCTCGCCATATCCGAGTACGGCGCGTCGCTGTGGGCCGACCCGGCACGCTGGATTCCCGAGGCGGCGCGGCTGCTCCGTCCCGGCGGCCGGCTCGTGTTCCTGACGAACTCCGTGCTCGTGTACCTGTGCGCTCCGGACACGGGGCTCGTCAGCGAGACCCTTCAGCGCGACCAGTTCGGCATGTACCGCATCGAGTGGCCCGGCGAGACGGGTGTCGAGTTCCACCTGGCGCACGGCGAGTGGATCCGGCTGCTGCGCTCGCACGGTTTCGAGGTCGAGGCGTTGCACGAGCTCCGTGCCCCGGACGACGCGAGCGATCCGAGCTACTACGAGTTCGTGACCGTTGCGTGGGGCCACCGGTGGCCGGCCGAGGAGATCTGGGTCGCGCGGAAGCGATGAATGCCTCGCCTGCGCCGCCGTTGCTGCTCGCGTCGACCTCGCCTCAGCGTCGGGCGATTCTCGAGCAGCTCGGAGTGCCGTTCGACGTCATGGCTCCCGACTACGTCGAGCACGACCCTCCGGACGCGGACGCCCAGCAGCTCGTGCGTGAGCACGCGCGCGGGAAGGCGCGTTCCGTGGCCGCACGCGCCGACGGGCGACCGGTTCTGGGCGTCGACACGACCGTTGTCCTCGACGGTCGGATCTACGCGAAGGCCGCCGACGCGGCCGATGCGGAGCAGATGGTCGCCGGACTCGCCGGGAAGACGCATGCCGTGCTGTCCGGGCTCTGCCTGCTCACGCCGGAGTGGGAGGTGGTGGAGGCCGCGGCGACACGTGTCACGTTCCGGGCGCTGACACCGCGCGAGATGGCGGCGTACGTCGCGACCGGCGAGTGGCAGGGGAGGGCGGGCGCATACGCCATTCAGGGCCGCGGGGCGTCGCTCGTCGACCGGGTCGACGGCGACTACCTCAACGTGGTCGGGCTGCCGGTGTCGCTGCTCGTCCGTCTGCTCGCCGAGCGCTTCCCCGGCGTTTACGGAGTCGGCTAGCGGGCTCCGCCGCGGCGGCTAATCGTCCGGCACGCGTCCGGGCGGGACCCGACCCGGGGTCAGACCCCGGGAGATGTCCGCCGGAGCCGGGCGCTGCAACCCCGCACCCGCCTGAACGAACGCTTCGTAGGCAACCCGGGCGCGCCGGAGATTGCGGCCGAACTGGCGCAACGTCCATCCGGTGTCGAGGAACGACGGCTCCCGCGTCTTGCCGAGCACCGCGCGAAGACTGCTCCACCGCCAGTCGGCCGCGTGCCTGACCATGCCCGCACGCCTCGGATTGTCCGGGACGTAGCGCGTCAACTCGATGCCATGGCCCTCCTGTTCCACCGCCTCGGAGTGGAAGCGCCCCTGAAACAGATGCCCGATCCATCCATGACGACGGTTGTACGCCTGCGCGTACTGCCCACTGAGCAACTGCATGCCGCGCGAGAGGGTCCCGTCAGGCACGTCGAGAACGAGATGCACGTGGTTCGACATCAGGCAGTAGACGAGGCATCTCCAGCCGAGCTTCCGCGACACCGTGGTGAGGAGCGCGAGGTACCGCTCCCGGTCGTGATCGTCCGTGAAGATCGGCTGACGGCGGTTCCCGCGGCACGTCACGTGGTAGATCCCGGGACTCTGCAGGCGAAGCGGACGTGCCACGCAACGGACGCTAGGCCGCCAACCGTCACGAGACAGCCGCGTCTGAGTAGAGAAAGAGCCGCGGAAGCGGATCCCGCGGCTCTTCACATCGGGGTGCCCAGATTCGAACTGGGGACCTCTCCGACCCGAACGGAGCGCGCTACCAGGCTGCGCCACACCCCGTGCAGCGCCGCACAGCGTAGCGGCTCGCGCCGGCGGCCAGGGCTATCCTCCGAGCATGCCTGACCGGATCCGCGTCGCCTGCGTGCAAATGACGAGCCGGCAGGACAAGGCCGCGAATCTCGAGCGCGCCGAGTCGCTCGTCGCCCGCGCGGCCTCCACCGGCGCCGACGTGGTCGTCCTCCCCGAGAAGTGGAACCTGATCGGGAGCGCCGACGACTATCGCGCCGCGGCCGAGCCACTCGACGGCGGCCCGTCCGTCGAGGCGATGTCCCTTTGGGCCCGCTCGCTCGGAATCACGCTCGTCGGCGGCTCGATCACGGAGCGGCGCGAGGGTCGCGAGAAGCTCTCGAACACGAGCTGCGTTTTCGACCCGGAAGGCGCGCTCGTCGCCGTCTACCGCAAGATTCACCTCTTCGACGTCGAGGTCGCCGGCCACATCTACCGCGAGTCCGAGGCGGAAGAGCCGGGAACGGAGCCCGTCGTCGCCCGCGTCGAGGACTGGGCCGTTGGGCTCTCCGTCTGTTACGACGTCCGCTTCCCGGAGCTGTATCGGATCCTCGCGCTCGAAGGCGCCGAGCTCGCGACGGTCCCGGCGCACTTCACGACGCCGACCGGCAAGGATCACTGGCAGGTGCTGCTGCGCGCCCGCGCGATCGAGAACCAGTACTACGTCGCCGCGGCGGGACAGGTCGGCGAGACGCTTCCGGGGAAGCCGGCGTACGGCCGCTCGCTGATCGTCGACCCGTGGGGCATCGTGCTCGCACAGGCACCTGACGAGGAGACGGTGATCACGGCGGAGATCGACCGCGTGCGGCTCCGCGACATCCGCGCGAAGCTGCCGTCGCTCGCGAACCGCCAGGCCGACGCATACCGGTGGCCGACACCGGCCTGACCTACGCCGATTGGCTGGCCGGCGTTCCGACCCTTCTGGCCGAAACAGCCACGGCCTGGGGTCTGACCCCGGGGGAGCCGTACCCGGCCGGAGCCGCCGGCCTCGCCGTACGTGCCGACCTTCCCGACGGAACGCCCGCCGTCCTGAAGATGACGAACCCGCACCGCGAGTCCGAACAGGAGGCGGACGCGCTCGAACGCTGGGACGGCGACGGCGCGGTCCTGCTGCTCGCGCGCGACGACGCGCGCCACGCGCTGCTCCTCGAACGGTGCGACCCGGGGACGTTTCTCTCCGACTGGGACGGCGACACGCTCGGCGTCCTGATCGGCCTGCTGCCGCGACTGTGGAAGAGCGGCGACGGCTTCACGCCGCTCGCCGACGAGGCCGAGCACTGGGCCGCGTCCCTCGACGACGTGCGCGACAACCGGCTCAAACAGGCCGCGCTCCACTACATCCGCGAGCTCGCGCCGACACAGGGCGAGCAGGTGTTGGTGAACCAGGACCTGCACGGCGAGAACGTGCTCGCCGGACAGCGCGAGCCGTGGCTCGTGATCGATCCGAAGCCGCTCGCCGGCGAGCGCGAGTTCTCGGTCGCCTCGGTCGTCCGCTCGAACGAACTCGGCCACTCCAAGCGCGACGTGCTCTACCGGCTCGACCGGCTCTGCGCGGAGCTCGGCCTCGACCGCGAGCGCGCCCGGGGCTGGACGATCGCGCAGACGGTCGCCTGGTCCGGCGGCGCCGACTACGTCACGCCGCACATGGAGGTCGTCGAGTGGCTGCTCTGAAAGCCGTCCTCTTCGACGTCGACTTCACGCTCGCCCGGCCCGGTCCCGAGCTCGGCCCGGAGGGTTACGTCCGCGCCGGCGAGCGCCACGGCCTGACACTCGACCCGGCGCGGTACGGCGACGCGCGCGAGGCGGCGCTCGTCGACCTGCACCGCCATCCGGAGCTCGAGCACGACGACTCGATCTGGTTCGCCTTCTCCGAACGGATCGTGCTCGGCATGGGCGGGACGAAGCCGGACGCCTACGCGTGCGCCGTCGAGATCACGCGCGCGTGGGAGCTTCACGACAACTTCGAGCTCTACGACGACACCGTCCCGGTGCTCGCGGCGCTCCGCGGAGCCGGCCTGAAGATCGGCCTCGTCTCGAACTCCGCCCGCGACGTCCGCGAGTTCGCCCTGCACCACGGGCTCGAGATCGACGCCGGCATCAGCTCGTTCCACCACGGAAAGTCGAAGCCGCACGCGTCGATCTTCCGCGCCGTCCTCGACCTGCTCGACGTGGCCCCGGAGGAGGCCGCGATGGTCGGAGACGCCGTCGAGGAGGACCTCGCGGGGGCGCGGGCGATCGGCATGCGCGCGATCCTGCTCGACCGCGCCGGCCGGTACCCGGACATCGAGCCGCGGATCGAGAACCTCCGTGCGCTTCCCGCGGCACTCGGCATGCCGGCCGCCACGGCCTAGACTGGACATATGTCGGCATGGGTCGGCTGGGCGATTGCGGCGGTCCTGCTGGCGGTGGGGGAGATCGTCACGCCGGGACTCTTCTTCCTCGGCCCGGTCGCGCTCGCCGCCGTCGTCGCCATGATCGTCGCCATGGTGGGCGGCGCGTTCTGGCTGCAGATCGTCCTGTTCGCGGCCGCGTCGCTCGCTTCGCTGACCGTGCTGCGCCCCATCGCCCGCGCGCACCTGACGATGCCCCGTGCCATTCGCACCGGAACCGCCGCGCTCGAGGGTGCGCACGCGATCGTCCTCCAGCGCGTGGACGGCCGGGGTGGCCTCGTCAAGATCGGCGGCGAGGAGTGGTCGGCGCGCGCCTACATGCCGGACACGGCGTACGAGCCGGGCACGCAGGTCGAAGTCATGAAGATCGAGGGCGCGACCGCGCTCGTCTACGAGTAAAAGGAGCTTCCATGTACCCGCTGATTGCCGCGGCCGTCGTCGTCTTCCTCGTGGTGCTCACGCTGTGGCGGACGGTGAGGATCGTGCCGCAGGCCCGCGCCGGGGTGGTCGAGCGGCTCGGCCGGTACAGCCGCACGCTCTCTCCCGGCCTGACGCTCGTCGTTCCGTTCGTCGACCGGATCCGCGACATGATCGACCTCCGCGAACAGGTCGTCTCGTTCCCGCCGCAGCCGGTGATCACCGAGGACAACCTCGTCGTGAACATCGACACCGTCATCTACTTCCAGGTGACCGACCCGAAGGCGGCGACGTACGAGATCGCGAATTACATCCAGGCGATCGAGCAGCTCACGGTGACGACGCTCCGCAACGTGATCGGCGGGATCGCGTTGGAAAAGACGCTCACGTCGCGCGATCACATCAACGCACAGCTGCGCGTCGTGCTCGACGAGGCGACCGGCAAGTGGGGCATCCGCGTCAACCGCGTCGAGCTGAAGGCGGTCGACCCGCCGGCGTCGATCCAGGACTCGATGGAGAAGCAGATGCGCGCCGACCGTGAGAAGCGCGCGACCATCCTCGCGGCGGAGGGCGAGAAGCAGGCGTCGATCCTCACGGCCGAAGGGGAGAAGCAGGCGGCGATCCTGCGTGCGGAGGGCGAGCGCCAGTCGACGATCCTCGCGGCCGAAGGGCAGGCGAAGGCGATCGACACCGTCTTCAAGGCGATCCACGAGGGCAAGCCCGACCCGCAGCTCCTCGCGTACGCGTACTTGCAGATGCTCCCGCAGCTCGCGCAGGGAGAGGCGAACAAGGTCTGGATCGTTCCCACCGAGTTCCAGAAGGCGCTCGGCCAGATCGGCGGCGCGCTCGGCGCGGGCTCGGACGACGAGTCGAAGAGCAGCTAGGGGCAGCGCTCCTTCAGACAGGTACGGAGTGGGGTGACGACGGGCGCGTCGCCGTGCCCGTGCGGCCACGCGATCCGGACGAGCAACGACGCCGCGTCGTCGCCGTAGTGCTCCTCGCGGAGGTGGAAGTCGGAGTTCGCCCGGTGCACGAGCCAGTAGCGTCCGGCGGGGACGTGCGTCACGTCGAGGTTCTGGCCGTGGAAGAACGCGGGATAGCGGTCGGTGTAGCCGACCGATGAGCCCTCTTCCACCGAGCGTGCCTCGGGATGGAACTGTTCGCAGTCGCCGTTGAAGCGCGGCGGGCCGTGCCCGACGCCGATCGCGGTGCCCCAGTGGTCGGCGATGCAGAAGCCGCTCTTGTGGTCGCGGACGAGCAGCGCGAAGTCGCCGGCGCGCCGGAGCTCGTAGCGGTCGAACCCGATGAAGTGCCAGTGGTAGTGCGGCGGCGCAACCACGTAGTGGAGCTCGCCCGAGTGCGGCTGGACGCGGACGCCGCCGCCGGCGAGCTGGACGAGCTGGCGCACGAGCATCACCTTCGAGCCGCGCGGGCGGTTCGCGCGGATCCACAGGATTCCCGGTCCGCGGTTGTCGACCATCGACGTGAAGCCGAGCAGCCAGCTCCCGCGCGCGCCTCGAGTGACGACGAGCTCGGACGGCGGCCGCTGTACGAGGTTCGGGAACATCGGCGTCCCGACCGGCACGACCCGCCAGTCGAGCGCCGCGCCGGAACCGAGGTCGCGCAGGCCGGTGCCGTCGGCCGCGATCGACTGCAGGTGGCCCTGGCCGTCGTCGAAGGCGATGCGCGTGCCCGCCGGTGACCAGACCGGGCGCTGGGCCGTTCCCGGCTGCGTGACCGGGGTCTGCGTCGTGCCGTCGTCGACGTCGATCGTCGACGTGCCGTCGGCCGCGACGCTCGTGTAGACGAGGCGCTCACCGTCCGGTGACCAGCTCAGATGGCTGATGTCGGTCGGCGGCTCCGCGGGCGACGTCGAGTCGAACGGCGTCGGATCCGTTCCGGCCGGCTCATCGACGTAGACGGTCGGTGTACCGTCGCGTGTCGAGACGAAGGCGAGCCGGCCGGTGCGCGAGTACGTCGCGCTCCACTCTTCGGCACCGCTAGCCTCGATGCGGACGGACGGGCCGGTCGGCAGCG
>Ga0265338_10008569_pt1 | contig 12376 bp, 9 predicted proteins | sample 42126metaG_FD_193579 | JGI IMG/M metagenome (GOLD analysis project Ga0265338, IMG submission 193579) | Rhizosphere microbial communities from Carex aquatilis grown in University of Washington, Seatle, WA, United States - 4-21-26 metaG | ecosystem: Host-associated > Plants > Roots > Rhizosphere >... | reverse complement strand
CGCGGACATCGTGCAGGCGCTCAAGGACGGCGAACTGGTGTGCATCTTCCAGGAAGGCAGCATCACCCGCGACAGCGAGCTGGCCGAGTTCCGTCCCGGCATCCTGCGGATGCTGGAGGAAGTGCCGGTACCCGTGATCCCCATGGCCATCTCCGGGCTGTGGGGCAGCGTGGCCTCCCGCGCCTCGTTTTCCGAGCGCCTCAAGGGCTTCCGCCTGTTCCGCAAGGTGCGCATGGCGATCGCTGCCGCCGTGCCGCCCCAGGGTCTCGACCTGGTGCAGCTGCACGACACGGTGCTCGGCCTGCGTGGCCAGCGCCGCTGACCGCGCTGGAGCAGCGAAGTTCCTCTACTAATCGCCTAGTGGATAGCCGGCATCCGGTCTATGCTTTAGGGCGTCCTGAATACCCCCATCCTCCTAGGAGTCCGGCGATGCGCACTGTGCTGGTGTCCCTGAGCCTTTCCCTCGCGATGCTGTACGCGGCTTCCACGCCTGCCGACAAGCTCGCTTACCCCGCTGCCACCCGCGCCGACACGGTAGACGACTACAACGGCGTGAAGGTCCCCGCTCCCTATCGGTGGATGGAGGATCTCAACAATCCCGACGTCGCCAAGTGGGTCGAAGCCGAGAACAAGCTCACCTTCTCCTACCTGGACAAGATCCCCGAGCGTGCCTGGATGCAGCAGCGCCTGAAACAGTTATGGAATTATGAGAAGGTGGGCACGCCCTACCGCGTGGGCGGCAAGCTGTTCTTCACCAAGAACTCCGGCCTGCAGAACCAGGCGGTGGTCTACGTGCAGGGCCCCCAGGATAAGCAGCCCACGCTGCTGATGGATCCCAATACCCTCTCGCCTGACGGCTCCGTGGACCTGTCGCTGTGGGTGCCCTCCGACGACGCACGCTACTTCGCCTACGGACTCTCCCAGGGTGGTTCCGACTGGGACGAGGTGCACGTGCGCGACCTCGGCACCGGCAAGGACCTCTCCGACGACGTGAAGTGGCTGAAGTTCTCCGGCGTGGCATGGACCAAGGACGACAAGGGCTTCTTCTACTCGCGCTATCCGGCGCCGGCTGACGGCAAGGCCATCAGCAGCGAGATCAAGGACCAGAAGCTCTATTACCACGTGCTGGGCACACCCCAGAGCGCAGACAAGCTGATCTATGCGCGCCCGGACCTGGCGCAGTGGATCGTGGGTGGTTCGATCTCCGAGGACGGCCGTTACCTCTACATCGTGCTCAGCAACGGCAACGATGCCCAGAACGAGCTCTACTACGCGGACCTGGGCGACCCGAAGCGGCCCAACATCGGCGCCGCCATCAAGCCGTTGTTCACGGATAACGATGCCCAGTACCAGCCCCTGGACGACATGGGCGACACCCTGTATCTCCAGACCTCCAAGGACGCACCCAACCACAAGGTGGTGTCCTTCAAGTTCTCGGACCCCGCCCCGGCCCACTGGAAGACGGTGGTGCCCGAGAGCAAGAACGTGCTGGAGGCTTCCTACCTCGTGGGCGGCCAAGTGGTGGCGCAGTACCTGCAGGATGCCCACAGCGAAGTGGACCTGTACGCGCCGGACGGCACTGCCAAGGGCCAGCTGAAGTTGCCGGCCTTGGGGTCGGTGCTGGCCTTGAGCGGTCGCAACGACACGCCGGAAATCTTCTATTCCTTCGCGTCGTTCCTCTATCCCACCAGCATCTACCGCTATGACATGAAAGGCGGCGATACCAGCGCCTTCTTCACGCCCAAGGTGCCCTTCGATCCCTCGCAGTACGAAACACGTCAGGTGTTCTACACCTCCAAGGACGGCACCAAGATCCCCATGTTCATCACGGCGAAGAAGGGCCTCAAGCTGGATGGCAGCCATCCGACCCTGCTTTACGCCTACGGCGGCTTCGACATCAGCGTGACACCTTCCTTCAACCCGATCCTGCCGGTGTGGCTGGAGCTGGGTGGCGTGTACGCGGTGCCCAACCTGCGCGGCGGCGGCGAGTACGGCGAGGCCTGGCACTCCGCCGGAATGTTCGGGAACAAGCAGAACGTGTTCGACGACTACGCCTGGGCCGCCAAGTACCTGGTGGCCGAGCACTACACCACCGTGAAGCAGCTCGGCATCTCCGGCTACTCCAACGGCGGCCTCCTGGTGGGCGCCAGCATCACCGAGAGCCCGCAGCTCTTCGGCGCGGCTTACGGCGGCGCGGGCGTGATGGACATGCTGCGTTATGAGAAGTTCTCCGGCGGCGCCCTCTGGGCCTCGGAGTACGGTTCCGCCAGCGACCCCAAGGCCTTCAAGTGGCTCTCGGCCTATTCGCCGGTGCAGAACGTGAAACCGGGCACCTGCTATCCGCCCACCTTCATCACCACTGCCGACCATGACGACCGGGTGGTACCGAGCCACTCCTACAAGTTCGCCGCAGCCCTGCAGGCGGCCCAGGCCTGCGAGAACCCGGTGCTGATCCGCATCGAGACCAACACCAGCCACGGCTACATGCCTACCGACAAGCGCATCGCCCAGACCGTGGATGTGTGGGCCTTCCTGGCCTACAGCTTAGGGATCACTTCGATGCCCAAGCCTTAAGGCCCTTCGACCCATGAACCCGCTCGAGAATCCATCGCACACGAAATATTGCGATAGAAGCCCGGGCGGGCTCTATCATTTATGAGGGGGACTGTTATCTATTAGACATAATGCGGCATAATGGGGACTGTGTTCAGGGGTAGCCATGACCGACGCCGAGATCGAACGCCTGCGCGCCAAGAACATGAACAAGGTGACCCAGCGCGCCCTGGATGCCTGCCTCAAGGACAACGAGGCATCCAAGGTTGAACTGGAGATCCTGTTGGCGGGCCCCCATGCCCGCGCCTGCGTACTGGCGATCCTCGATAACGCCACCGCCGTCCAGACGGCAATGAAGCGCGCCCTGCCCCTGTGGCGGCCCTTCGGCCCGAAAGAGAACTTCCTCTACGAACTGGTCACCGATCGCACCGACCAAGGGGTGCGTCGGGTGAAGAACCTATTGGATGCGGGTTGGGATCCCAACCTCACCATCGATGGCACCAACCGTACTGCGCTGATGCAAGTGACCAACTCCTGGAACCCGGTAAACCGCGACTACGCGGCTATGCTGCTGGCGGCGGGTGCCAAGCCCGACATGCGCTCTGCCGGCGGCCAGACCTGCCTCGACTTCGCGCCGGTGTCCATGCGCAACTTCGTGCAGAACTTCATGCGCGACATCGAGCAGGACACCACCAATCGCACCGGCACCACCCGGGATGCGATTTAGCTAAATTTCTATCAAACCGTCCGAGAGCTCGTCGCTGTCATCCGGCTTCGCCGGATAATGCTCGGCCATGGCCTCGCCGCAGGCGGCGATGGCCGCCACGAAGCCTCCCGTCACGTCACCTGAGCTGACTTTCGCGGTGAAGCCGTCCACGATCGCCTGCCAACGCCCCTCACCTATCTTCTCGTGGATGCCCTTGTCGGCCACGATCTCCACGTAGCGCTCCGCCATGGACACGAACAGGAGCACGCCGGAGTGCTCACGCGTCAGCTGCACGCCCTGTTCGAAGAACTGGGCATGGGCCAGGCGGCTGGCATGGGCGTGGCGTATGCGCTTCGGCACCAGCGTCATGTGCAGGCCCGGCAGGAACTCGAACAGGAAGGTGAGCAGGATGAAGGCCACGATCTGCAGCTGGTAGATGTCCAGGTAACGCAAGTGGGTGGGGAACAGCAGCAAGGGTGCCGGCAGGATCAGGGCCAGGCCCACGGACCATAGCAGCGCGACCGACAGATAGGCATCGCTGACCTTCGCCGCCACTGCCACGAACTCGCCGCTGGTGCGTTTTTCCGCGGCGATCACCGCTTCTTTGATGCGTGCGCGATCGGCGTCTGTGAACTTGTGCATCACCAACTCCCCGAGGCGCCGCCGCCTCCGAAGGAACCTCCTCCACCGGAGAATCCACCGCCACCACCGAAGCCGCCGCCACTTCCACCGCGCCAGCCACCGCCCATGTTGCCCAGTACCCACAGCCACCACCAGCCGCCACCCATGCGCCCAGGCCGCATGCCGGCCATGATCACCCGCAGCAGGATGAACCCCAGGAACAGGACGAGGAATAGCGTGGAGGAATTGTCCTTGCGGCGCTGGTGCTGCACTTGCTGCACCTGCCCGCCCAGCACCGCCAGGATGCGGTCCACGCCGTCGGATATCCCGCCGCCGTAGTCGTTCTGCTTGAACTTCGGCACGATGGTGTTGCGGATGATGTCGTCGGACATCACGTCGGTGAGCGTGCCCTCCAGCCCGTACCCCGCCTCGATGCGCAGCTTGTGCTCCGCTGCGTCCACGATCAGCAGCGCGCCGGTGTTCTTGTCCTTCTGGCCGATGCCCCAGTGGCGGCCCAGCTGGTAGCCCCAGTACTCGATGGGGTAGCCGTCCAGGGTCTGCACCGTTACCACCACCAGCTGGTTGCCGCTGGAATCGTCGTAGGCACGCAGCTTCTGCTCGATGCTGGCACGCACGTCCGGCGGGATGATGTTGGCCTGGTCCACCACCGGACCCGTCAACTCCGGGAACGCGGGCACGGACGCGTCGTCGGCTTGCGCCGGGACCAGGAAACAAAACGCCGCGCTGAAGAGCGCGGCGCCGAAGAGTTTTAAGGGGCGAATCATTTATTAGAACTGTACTTTCGGAGCGTCCTGGGCCGTATCCGACGCAGTGAAGTTCTGCACGACCTGCTTGTCGCCATAGAACATGGAGCGGTACCAACGGCCCGGGATGGTGGTGAGCTCGGTGTTGTAGCTCTGCACTGCCAGGATGTAGTCGCGGCGCGCCACGGCGATGCGGTTCTCGGTGCCTTCCAGTTGCGACTGCAGTGACAGGAAGTTCTCGTTGGCCTTGAGGTTGGGGTAGTTCTCGGTCACCACCATGAGATGCTGCAGGGCGGTGGTGAGGGCCCCCTGGTTCTGCTCGAAGGCCTTGAAAGCCTGGGGGTTGGTCAGGATGTTCTGGGGGATCTGCATCTGGCCGACCCGGGAGCGGGCCTGGGTCACCTCGTCCAGCACCTTGTCCTCGTGGGCGGCATAGCCCTTCACCGTGGCCACCAGGTTCGGCACCAAGTCGGCGCGGCGCTGGTATTCGTTCTGCACCTCGGCCCAGCCGGCTTTCACCTGCTGGTCCAGGCGCGGGATGTTGTTGATGCCGCAGCCGGAGAGGCTGAGCAACGCGCCCAGGAGGGCGGCGGACAGGGTCAGGCGGGTGAGCGATCGCAGGCTGGCCATGGCGGATTCCCTATATATATGTAAGAGGCGCAGGCGGTTTCATGATAACCCGCCCCACCCCGTGGGACGGCGCGCCTGCCATGTCTTAATATGTCTGTCGACCCTGTTTTCAAGCATCCGCCCCCAAGGAATCCTCCCGCCCCATGGCCCGTCAGAAACGCCTCGTCCTCCTGGTGCACGGCTGGAGCGTGCGCGATCCCTCCACCTACGGTGGCCTGCCGGAACGGCTGAAGCGGGAGGCCAAGCGCCATCCCGAACTGGAGCTGGACGTGCGCCAGATCTGGCTCTCGGAATACACCAGCTTCCACAACGAGGTGACGCTGCCGGACATCGTGCGCGCCTTCCAGGCGGCGCTGGAGCAGGAACTGGGCGACGAGCTCAAGGCCGGCCGCCGTTTCGCCTGCATCACCCATTCCACCGGCGGCCCGGTGATCCGTGCCTGGTTGCAGCAGCAGTACCTGGACAAGGGTATCTACAAGACGCCCATGAGCCATCTGGTCATGCTCGCGCCCGCCAACTTCGGTTCGGCGCTGGTGCAGCTGGGTCTGGCCAAGCTCTCGCGTCTGCGCAGCGCCTGGTTCGAGGGCGTGGACGTGGGCACCGGTGTGCTGGACTGGCTTGAGCTCGGCAGCGAGCCCAGCATCGCGCTCAACCGCGACTGGCTGGAACAGGGTGGCGGCATGATCGGTCCCGAGGGCGTGTTCCCCTTCGTGCTCACGGGCCAGGCCCATGACCCCTATCTATATGATTTCATCAACAGCTACAGCGGCGAGACCGGTTCCGACGGTGCAGTGCGGGTGGCCGCCGCCAACCTGAACTTCAGTTACCTGCGCGTGGACCAGCAAGCGCCGGTGGCGGACAAGAAATCCAAACTCGGTTACAGCGCGCCCTTGTTGCAGGCCGGCAAACCGCAGCTGGCGCCGGCTGTGCCCATGGCGGTGCTGCCCAACACCTGCCACTCGGACGTGCGCATGGGCATCATGCGCAGCATCACGCCGGACGAGCGTCCCCATGCCACCGTGGGCGCGATCCTGGAAGCGCTGGCGGTGCGGGACCAGGCTGGTTACGCGAAAGCCTTCGACCACTTCAGCGCCATCACCGCCGAGACCCAGGAACGGGAGCAGGTGGAGGATCGCAGCCGCATCTCGCCTTACGCCGCGCAAGCGATCCACGATCCCTGCGCCATGCTGGTGTTCCGCGTGCGGGACGACCAAGGCAACCCGCTCAAGGACTTCGACGTGATTCTGACCGCGGGCCCCGAGGACAACCCCAACCACCTGCCGCCGGGGTTCTTCATCGACCGCCAACGCAACCATCTCGATCCCGGCTGTGTCGTGTACTACGTGAATACCGCGCGGCTCTTGGGCACGCCTGCGGTGCTGCACCAAGGCAAGGAGCTGCGCCCGGCGTTGCCGGCGGCGCCCAGCCTGGGGCTGCGTGTCATCCCCTTCCCGCAAGATGGCTTCGTGCATTACCTGCCGGCCATCCTCAAGACCGATGCCAAGCATCTGGCCGCGCTCATCAAGCCCAACCAGACCGCCATCGTGGACATCGTGTTGAAACGATTGGTGCGGGAAGGTGTCTATCGTCTGACCCGCGAGCCCGCCGCCACGGATTTCACCAAGCTGCCACCCGGCCCGCCCATCGCCTGAACCATCTCATCCTTAGGGGAGTTCCATGATGCGATTCCTGTCATGCCTGCTGCTGTGTTTGTTCGCCACCATGCCTGCCTTCGGCCGCAGCTTGCAGCCCAAGGACTTCGCCGCCATCCGCGACGTGAACAACCTGGCGATCTCGCCGGATGGCCAATGGGTGGTGTACTCAGTGCGTACCACCGACCTCGACAAGGACAAGCGCGCCACCAACCTGTGGCTGGCGAAGTGGGACGGCTCGGTGAATCGCGCCCTCACCTTCGGCACCAAGAGCCAGTTCACGCCGCGCTTCAGCGCCGACAGCAGACAACTGGCATTCCTCTCGGCCCGCGGCGACGACGAGAAGGGCGACCAGCTCTGGATCCTGGACCTCTCGGGCGGCGAGGCGCATCAGGTGACCACGCTCAAGGGCGAGGTGGAGGACTACGCCTGGGGCCCGGACGGCAGGCACATGGTGCTGCAGGTGCACGACGCCGATCCGGCGGACGACGAGAAGGATAAGGACAAGGCCGCGCCGCCCATCGTCGTCACCCGCTTCCAGTTCAAGGAAGACGAGGTGGGCTATCTCACGGAGCGCCATTCCCACCTGTTCCTGCTGGATCTGGCGGGCGACGAACCCAAGCAGCTCACCGCCGGCGCCCACGACGAGTACCTGCCGAGCTTCTCGCCGGACGGCAAGCAGATCGCCTACGTCACCAAGCGTGGTGCCGATCCGGACCGCAGCGATGATTGGGACGTATACGTGATCGACGCGGCGCCCGGTGCCAAGGAGCGCCAGCTCACCCACACGCCGGAAGCGGACGGTGATCCGGACTGGAACTCCTCGCCGGCCTGGAGTCCGGATGGCAAGCAGATCGCTTACCTGCATGGCGGTCCCATCAAGAAGATCGAGTACGCCGCCAACTCCCTGGCGGTCATCCCCGTCGCGGGCGGCGAACCGAAAGTGCTGACCGCCGCGCTGGATCGCAACGTCTATGAGCCGCACTGGAGCCCGGACGGCAAGAGCATCCTGGTACGCCTGGAGCAGGATCGCCACGTGGTGATCGGCGAGGTGGATGCCGCGAGCGGCGCGCTCAAGGAACTTACGCCCATGGAGGGCACCATCGACCAGTACGCGTCCGCTGCCGGGCACGTGGCGCTGCTATGGACCTCTTCCACCACACCCACTGAGGTGTATGCGTGGGACAACGGCCAGCGCCGCCCACTCTCGAAGCAGAACGACACCTTCCTCAAGGGCCTGGATCTCGCCAAGGAGGAAGAGTTCAGCGTGAAGAGCGCCGATGGCACCGAAGTGCACGGCTTCCTCACCTACCCCGTGGGTTACGTGAAGGGCCAGCGTTATCCTGCGCTCTCCTTCAACCACGGCGGGCCGCAATCGGAGAGCGAGGCACGCTTCGACTTCAACCACCAGCTCTTCGCCGCCAACGGCTACGCGGTGGTGGCCACCAACTACCGCGGTTCCACCGGCCGCGGCACCGACTATGCCATGGGCATCTACGCGAGTTGGGGTGGCAAGGACGTGGAGGACGTGCACGCCGCCATGGACGAGATGGTGAAGCGCGGCATCGCCGATCCGCAGCACCTGGGCGTGGGCGGCTGGAGCTACGGCGGCATGCTCACCAACTACCTGATCGCCAGCGACACTCGCTTCAAGGCTGCGGTGAGCGGCGCCTCCATCTCCGACATCCTTGCCGGGTTCGGCACCGACGAGTACATCCGCGATTACGAGAACGAACTCGGCCTGCCGTGGACGAACCTGGACACCTGGATGAAGGTGTCTTACCCGTTCTACCACGCGGACCGCATCAAGACCCCGACCCTGTTCATGGGCGGCACCAGCGACTTCAACGTGACCTTGCTGAACCAGGAGCAGATGTACCAGGCACTGCAAGCGCTCAAGGTGCCCACGGAACTGGTGATCTATCCCAACCAGTTCCACGGCTTCACGCGGGTGAGCTACATACTCGACCGCTATCAGCGCTGGCTGGCCTGGTACGCCAAGTACCTCAAGTCGCCATCTCAATAGCTGCTGCGCTCGGCATAGCTTCGTCCGTAGCAGGGATGCGTACGTGCCGCGGAGCACAGGGATGTGCGGGAGCGGCGAGCGGTCCGTCAACTAAACCGTCCTTGGTGTGCCTTCAGCTCCGCCATCCCTGGCGGAGCGTCCGCCGCATGCGGCGGACCTTCACTCGCGACGCTCTTGAGATGGCTTATGAATGCTTGCTCAGCGCCTTCTTCAGCGGGAACAGCAGCAACCAATAACTGAGCGGACCCACCACGGCACAGAACAGGAGCCAAGCCACCGCACCGTGGAAGGTATAGCCGGCCAGGGACACGATGCTGCCCCAGAAGTCGTGTTTGACCATGTCTACGATCTGCCCGGCGGAGAGCGGCATGGGCGGCTGTCCGAACAGCCGCTGGCCGGCCTGCACGAAGGGGATCAGCAGCAAGAGCTGCAGCGGGTACACCAGGTTGTTCACGATCTGGATCAGCGCCAGGTTCAGGCGCAGCGCCAGCGCCGCCACCGTGCAGGAGATGATGGTGGTGCCCAGCACCGGCGCCATGCCGAGCAGCGCGCCCAGCACCACCGCCAGCGCTATCTTGTGCGGCGTGATGCCCTGCTTCAGCAGGTCGACGATGTGCCGCGTCAGCTTGTTGTCGCGCAACCTGGCTAAGCGGCGCGGTTTTGCAGCACCTTCCACGCAGGCTCCTCGGGTCTCAACTTGAAGAGTTCTTTCAGCACGTAGGCCGACATGGCCACGTTCCCCAGCCCCATCACCAGCACGAACCACAGGCCGCGGGACCAGGCCGTGCGTTCCTTATAGGCCACCCACACGTAGAAGGTGAGGAAGCCACAGTAAGCATCGTACAGGGTCGCCACGGCCCAGGGGTTGGCGCCGAACAGCGGGAACGAGGCCAGGATGTTCATCTGCAAGGCCGCCTTCACGTTGATCCAGACCATCACGGCGCAGATGGCGCCGAATAAAATTTTGAGAAACACCTTCATTTCGACCCTCGTTACTGGGTTATGTCCCGAAGGAGATACGCTCTCCTGGCCGCCGCAGATTCATGAAACGAAGCTCATTTTCGCCGAATTCAATTCGTATCTCATTCTGTAAAAAACCCCTGGGAAATCAAGGGCGCTTGTCTATAGTCAACCGTGGCCGTTTTCCCAGGAAGGGAGTCCGGCAGCCGCCATGGAGATCCAAGGATTTTAGGATCGATGGCTATCAATGGCTCCGCTCGTCATTGGCCTGTGCCTCATGGACAGGTCATGCAGGGGTCCTGTGTGCCCATCTCGGGCACACCCCCGGTGGGGTCGCAAGCGAGCCGACGCGTGTCCGGAACCCGCGGGAAACGGGGTCCGGAGGCCGCCGGCAATACCAACTCGGGGGCTTAATCTCATGAATAGATCATTGTTGAAGATCGCCATCGGCACGGCCCTGTTCGGGCTGGCGGTGGGCAGTGCAGTCGCCGCTTCCGGCGCCAGCACCGCCTTCGTCGGCATGAAGAACACGCCGCGCCTGAGCACCGCTGACCGGGTCACCGGCGCGCTGCCCACCACCCAGCCGGTCCACGTGGAAGTGGCCCTGAAGCTGCGCAACGAGGCCCAGCTCGATGCGTTCCTGGCCAATCCCAACCACAAGATCCTGAGCTCGGAAGAGTTCGCTGCCCTGTATTCGCCCACCGCGGCCCAAGCCCGCGAAGTGGCGGACTACCTGATCGCATCGGGCTTCCGCAACGTCACCATCGCGCCGAACCGCTTGCTGGTCTCGGGCGACGGCACCCCCAAGGAGGCCAAGAAGGCCTTCCAGGTGAGCATGGTGCACGTGAAGACCGAGGAAGGCCGTGATGCCTTCGCCAACTCCACCGATGCCAAGATCCCTGCTTCGATGCAGGACAAGGTGCAGGCGGTGCTGGGCTTGCAGACGGTCCATCAGGGCCACACCTTCCTCCAGATGGCCCAGACCGACGGCGGTGGCCACACCCTGTCGATCGCCGGCCAGCACCCGACCAACTTCGCCCCCGTCTACACCGACAGCAGCCTCGCGGCCGCCAGCTCGGTGCCGGTCGGCATCGTGACGGAAGGCAAGCTCACCAACATCATCAACGACCTGAACAGCTTCACCGCCGCCAATGGCCTGCCCACGGTGCCCACCACCACGGTGAACACCAACGGCACCAGCACGGATGTGAGCGGTGACGGCGAGTGGGACCTGGACAGCCAGGACATCGACTCCATGGCAGGTGGTGTGCAGAAGTTCATCTTCTACAACATCCCCTCCCTGTCCGATGCCAACATGACGGCGGACTTCAACGCCATCGTCTCGGCCAACGCGGTGAAGGTGATCAACGTGTCCATCGGCGAGTGCGAGACCGACGCCAAGAGCGACGGTTCCGCCACCTCCGACGACACCATCTTCAAGCAGGCCGACGCCCAGGGCCAGACCTTCTCCATCTCCTCGGGTGACTCCGGCGCCGACGAGTGCGGCACCGGCGGCGTGACCCCGAGCTGGCCTGCCAGCTCGCAGTACGTGGTGGCCGTGAGCGGCACCACCCTGAACGCCACCGGCTCCACCTGGACCAGCGAAGTGGTCTGGAATGAGCTCAGCAAGAGCGAAGGCGCCACGGGCGGCAGCCCCAGCACCTTCGAGCCGATGCCTGCCTGGCAGTCGGGCGTGGGCAAGAACGCCGGCCACACCACCCGTGGTGTACCGGACGTGGCCTTCGACGGCGACCCGGAATCCGGCGCACTGGTGATCGTGGATGGCGCACAGCAGCAGATCGGCGGCACCAGCCTCTCCTCGCCGCTGTTCGTGGGCACCTGGGCCCGCATGCTGCAGGCCAAGGGCAGCACGCTCGGCTTTGCCGCTCCGCTGATCTACGCGGACGCTGCGGCCCATCCCGGTGACTTCCACGACGTGACCTCGGGGAACAACAGCGGCGAGACCGCGGCTGCGGGCTGGGACTACACCACCGGCTTCGGCAGCATCATCGCCAGCTCGTTCGCTGCCAACCTGGGCACTACGGGTGGCGGTGGCGGCAGCACGGCTCCGGTGGCGAGCAATGGCTCGGTGACCACGGCCGCGAATACGCCAGTCAACGGCACGCTGTCGGCCACAGGCACGGCCCCGCTGACCTTCGCGGTGGTGACTGCTGCGGCCCACGGCACGGCGACCATCACCAATGCCTCGACGGGTGCCTTCACCTACACGCCGACCAGCGGCTTCTCCGGTAGCGACTCGTTCACCTTCCACGCCACCAACAGCGTCGGCACCTCCGCCGCCGCGACCGAGAGCGTGACGGTGACGGCCGCCAGCGGCAGCTGCGCCACCGGCTACACGTCGTTCACTGGCAGCATCACGCAGAACAACGACGTGTTCGAGCCCAACAACACTTACTACGTGACCACCACGACCGGCATCCAGTCCGGCATCCTGAGCGGTCCA
>Ga0265338_10008568_pt1 | contig 12377 bp, 21 predicted proteins | sample 42126metaG_FD_193579 | JGI IMG/M metagenome (GOLD analysis project Ga0265338, IMG submission 193579) | Rhizosphere microbial communities from Carex aquatilis grown in University of Washington, Seatle, WA, United States - 4-21-26 metaG | ecosystem: Host-associated > Plants > Roots > Rhizosphere... | reverse complement strand
AGGCGGCATTACATCATATGATGATGCACAGTGTCAATAGATGTGATAGTATTTATTTTTGTTTAACAATCGAGGAGTGATAATGGAAGAGGACAGTTTATTTAGCGGTGCCCATGTTACAAGATACGCAACCAGATCAGTATGTGAAACATTACTATGCGTGCACTGTAACACAGAGTTCAAGCACTATCGTGAGTTTCTTAACTCAGTACCGAGGGGAGCAAGTAATTATTTTCCAAAATATTGCAGCACAGCATGCAAGCTTACAGTTAAGAGAGAAAGGGAAAGAGCTAAGAAGCTAAAAAAGAAGAATTCTGAGTGAACTATAACGAAACTATAGTGCAAGAATCATGCCAACTGCGCACAAATTAATGTGAGTTGTGTTTTTGCACATTTTATAGCAAAGTCGGGATCTAGTGTTTGACTCTAGTCAAGGATGGCGACTTAAAAAATGCAAGGGATATTTGCAGGTATTCTAGATAAAGAGATTCTAGGAATCAGTGACGATGTCGGCTTGGCGGCTTATGCATCGTCACTTAGTGGAACTGCAAAATAAGATTTAGATCGCCTTAGGAGAAACGCTCTAAGATCTAAATGCCCTTTAATTTTGCGTTGCAATGATCCTAGAGTCAAGTTTAGTTTTTGAACTTAGGAGAATGGAATGCCAAAGTTAGTAACTGTACACAACTCTTCAAAAGATAAAGAACATCCTTATCAGATGATTTGCAGGAAATTACTGCAACGTCCTGGTGTAGATCGTAGGGCTATGTTTTTGCTTTGTCATATTTTAAGCCGTCCAAAAGACTGGAAGGCTTCTGCTATACAGTTAGCCAATCACTTTGATTGTGGTATAAAATCTATTTATAGTGATTTCAAATATTTAACATCCATTGGTCACTGTTTTTTGGAAAAAATCACTAATGAAAAGGGGCAAATTATTGAATGGGTTTATCATTTTTACGAAGACCCACAACCACTCGGCCAAAAGGGCTTAGTGGATAAACCACTCGGCCAAAAAGGGAAAGTGGACGATGAAAACATCCACTCGGCCGTTTTGGACATACTACATATAAGAGATAGATATAATGATTTAAATCTTAATCATGAGATCTCTATGAAAAAAGAGAAAGATGTCATCGACGCTCCGCTTACGACGACCAATATCCCTTCTTCTAGTAAAAAAACAAAACCCAAACCTAAAAAGCAAGATGTATATCGACAGGAAGACGTCTCTAGTGAGATATGGGAGGTTTTTAGATACTGGGTGAGTGAATGTGGCTGGTCAGAAACAAAAACGCTCCTAAGCGAAAAGAGACGCATTAGAATCGAATGGGCTTTAAGCTTAAAAGGTTTAGAAGAATGTAAGAATGCAATTAGGGGTATAACATATTCTGCCCATCATATGGGTAAGAACGACAAAAATACCGAATATAATGATATCGAGCTAATTTTTAGAAGTATCGAAAGCTTTGAAAACTTCTCTAAGCTCTCGGATAAAAACAAACCAAAATACAAACCGCTTCCTACAGAACCAGTCATGCCTAGAGAAAAAATAGAACCAGAAGCTGGAACAGTTGAGTTAACTAAGGAGCAAAAAGAATTTGCAGCCAGATGCTTAGCTAATGCAAGCTCAAAATTAAATGTAACTAATTTACAGGTAAAAAAGCGTCATGGGCGCATAGTTTCGACAAAAGAAGAGATGCTTAAAGCCGAAGAAGAGTTGCGGTTACATGCAATGACGTAAGGAATAGAAATGTTCGAACATTTGCTAACGGATTTAGCTCGTAAGAACCCAGAAATGAAATCTTATTTTGTACACCTTCAAAGCGTGATAAAAGGTGGATCTGTTCCAGAAACAAGGCAGTATGTTGGAAGAAAAGCTAACAAAATAGAACAGGCGAGATTTATGTATGAGTGCGCCAAAAAGGGAGGGGTAACAGAAGAAATTGAAGAGCACAGAGAAAAATTAATACAAGAATTAATATGTTAATGGTATAATTTATTTAAATTACTAACAACGAGGCAAATGATTAATGAAAATTATTGAAGAACATTTTTTATTGAATGAAAATGGATTTTTAGATCAAACGCATTTCCAGTCATCAATGTCTCAGTATAAAGATGTTACACATTGGTTTCACGATTGTTTTAAAAAATCTTCATTATATCCGCCAATATTGGATGCTATGGAAAGAATAACTAAAATGAAAGGTCTGGAACCAGAATTAATGATTTATTTATTAATTTTGCATTTTGGCTCAAATGGTGAGGGCGGTATTTACGAAACTGATGAAGGTGATAATTTAATGCAAATTAATTCATCATTTTTAAAAAAAGGATTAAAAAAATATCAAGCCAAAATATCTCCAGAAGCATATAATTTTATTAAAATATTATTAAACATGAAAAAAAATGTGCCATTTACAAAAGATAATCCTATACCGATGGTTAATACCTCCTTGTATTCTGCAAATTATTAGAGAAAAAAATGAACATCAAAGACAAACGAATCTCCAAAGTTAAGCGTCAGCTCCTAGACATCTACACCCTGCTGGGAGAAGTCATGGAAGAAGAAGATCCTGCGGTGCAAGAGTGGGAGATTGCTGCAGCACTCAAAGATATGGTAGATAATCTTGAGCAGATCATCGAAGAGCTAAATGCTGCGATGAAGCATCATGACAAGTTAAATAAGGGACCATGACATGACCGACGAAGACGCCATCAAACTATTGCAGATCTATTACCCAGACGTTCCCTCGGAACGTATAGAAAAGATTATCTATAACGTGAGAAAACAGTTCGATAACTTAGATGATGCAGGAGAGTACGCACACATAGAGTTTGAAGAGCCTTATCATGAATGCAGCTAATGACGCCCCAGTGTCTGGAGCCATGGAGATTGATGTTACTCAGCACATAGACCCTTCCGTGCTAAGCCATCTGTATGATTTCAGATTTGATAACATCACACTGGTTCTTACGTCAGACAACAGGCTTATATTTTACTTAGAATATGAAGAGGATCCAATTCAATGAAAGACGAATGGCTTAAAAACGAAATAGCAGACTTCAAAAAAATGGTCATAGACCAAGCAGTCCAAATCGAAATCTTGAACCAAAAAGTAAAAGATATGGAAATTGAGCTTAAGCAGATCAAGAAAAGTGCTGACAAAGAAGAAGAACGCTTAGAAATATTTAGTCCTAAACCAAGGTTTTGGAAGTAACATGACTATTACACACCTAACTGAGATAATAACATCATCCATCCTGACCAGAGGGCTTAGCAGTGCAAAGAGGTGGTATACAAGGCACCTAATAGCTTCTAGGTTGCCCTCTAACGACGAAACTTGGTGTGGGCACTACCATCATACCCCTGAATACTTAAAATCGATTCTGAAGCAATTGGAGACTGAAAGCAGATCTGCAGTCAGTGAATACTATTACAATTACAAGAGGTTGTGAGTAATTTAAATGAATATACCATTATCAGAAAGTAAATCTAAACCCCTTTTTAACATCACTAAGAAAACAGAAAACATTATTTCGCTGTGTTGTATGTCTGCTTTAGCTATGGCTGTTATTTGTGTATTTATTTACGAAATATCATGAATGCTTTCCGCTGGTTTGATATAATACTCTTGCTGACTGTTGGTGCATTTTTATGGGAATTATTTGTGTGGGGGATGGGAAGTTTTTAATGGACGAAAGTAATTATGAGAAGGTTTTAAATAATTTTCAATATAAGACTAACTATGAAGAAGATCGTATCTTAAACGCAATTAGAGGTAAGGGTGAGATGAAAGACGAAATTAAAAAAGACTTTATTCCTCGCATAGCAGATACAGTTTTTGGAATATTAATTGGGGCTGGTTTATGTCTTCTTGCTAAGTGTTTTGGATTTTTGTAATGAGCAGTTTTGTAGAGCTGAATGAACAAGAGCAATTTCAACTTATTTTATTACATGCTGAAGATTCTATTAATGATAAAAAAGAATTTTGGATTAATAATCCGAGTGAAAGTGAAGAGTCTAGAGCTAAAATATCAGAAGATTTAAGACAGATGGAGAAATGGATCTGGAACAAGAGAGTTGAGTATTGTTTATTAAATGAGAAAGATTTGTAATGATGACCCTAGCTGAATACCGAGAGTGGATAACCACCGACGAAGGTGCAGCTAAATTTCTTCAAGCTGGAATAGATTATGTGAGACAAGTGGATGTAGGGCTGCCCGAACAGCTAGTTAAAGAGCGGGCTATTAGGCGTCTGTACGAGATGCAGTTTAGAGAAGAGCTACAAGAAGAAAGGCCAAGACAAAGATAGCTATTGCAAAGCAATATAAAAGGTGCGCATACTGAGTTAAGTCTCCAGGGTGGAGCATTTCATGAACGATCGTTTATGGTCTTTAGTAAAGATAGGGATATCAGCCTTAGTTGGCCTTATAACTGGTTATTTTATTCCCAATAATTCTGTTGAACAAGCTGTTGAATGTTTCATAAGAGCCGAAACAGGTATTGCTGTCGACTTCCATCCCGATACCTGTCCTGTACCACCAACCAAAAAATGAGGAAGTGATCACAAAGCAGTAATTATGCTGTCGCACCGGAGGTGTGATATGAAAAAGTATAGGACAGAAGCGCCCTACATCCCTTTTATTGAAATCCCTGAGCCTGTTAAGCCACTCTTGTTTCGCGACCCACACAAACTTTATCTTAAATTGGAAAAAACCGGTTGGTTCGATCGTATTGATACGACTAAGGCGGAAGAGATGATAAGATTCTGGGAAGTTCAAAAGCAGCTAGCTAGTGAAGAAACAATGCGCAGAAAGAATATTCGTAATCGAAAAGGAACTCCTAGGTTTGATGTTCCAGAAAACAAAGGCAGCTTTACGCCGACTTGGACTAAGAGAGCAGATATGATGCCCGCCATTTGGGATGAAGATGACTTTCCGAAAGAGGCTCCTAAGCTTGAGAGGCGAAATGCAATATGTGTTCCTGAGTATATAGATGCTGCTGAGACAAAAAATGAGATACGAAACCCACTAGATGCGAGAGCGTGGTCTTGGTCTTCTTGTCCAGCTATTCAAGAGCTGCACAAGTTAGATCAAGCTCTTTTGTTTAGCCCAATGGCTGATAAAACCCCGAGGCCAAAAGATGAGCTTGAAGAAATGTTTTATTGTAAAGAAGATATGGTAGAAGGAAGCCCAACGCCAACAAACACACCTTCAGAATATAAGGTGCCAAGCTTAGAAAGCTTTATGAGCGATGAAGATTGGGAGCGCTTAGGAGGATTGTGTTTTCCGCCTCCATCGAAGAAGGCCAAGTTTTCTTAGCTAGTTGCAGTATGAAATTAATATTGATAATATCTAAGTGCATATACATACTCCCTGTAAAATGCATCCTTAGAATGGCTACCCCGCTTTAGGCGCTCCGATGCTTAGAGCGGGAATAGTTTATTCTACAAACTGATCGTTTAGCATCACTTTATCCATGAGCCATTGTAAATTTGCATGACTATATAGTTGCTCTAGATTCTTCTTTGAAATGTCTTTTTTAGTAGAAGGCTTTTCAAGAATGCGTAGCCGTGCGTCTTGTTGTACTAATACGGTTACTAGAGTTTGAAAGGTTTCTTTGTCTAGCATGTACATTAAGCCTCCTGCTTCATTTCTTGGATCACAATATCATACCAATCGGAAGGAACATCATTATTCCTTCCTTCTTTGATGCATTGCATTAAATATTCAACGTAGCAGCTTATCCATTCGACTTCCATGTCTTCTTGATTCATTTTTTCATTCCAGTAGTGTTATTGTTTGAGTTTAGGTCAAGATAAGGTATATGTTCACGAGAGGGTTTTTTTGGATCAAGCCTCGGGCTCGCAGGTTTGAACTTAGTAAAATAGCTAGGAGAATTATTGGCTAGCTGCTCATCAGAATCCATTGAGCTACTTCGTCGACTTCTTTGTGCCGGATGCTCGTAGTCTAAACAATCTAACTGATCCATCATTTTGAGAAAGTCTTCATCAAAGGGATCGACTGGGATTTTGACTCGTTTTTTTGTAAAAATGTTTAATAAATTTTCGATAGATCTAAAATATTCTTTCATAATATATCCCATAAGGTACAACAGTAAAAAAAACAATCCTTTGGGTTTCATCATCCTATGACGTTCCTTTATTTTTCCCCACATTCTCTATATGTTCTTTGCCGAGCTTATCTAAGAGATAACTAACAGTTCTATTGTCTTTAGCTGCTATCTTGCGAAGTTCTTTAAGAGTGTCCGGACTAACTCTCACTGCAACGGTTATGCTTCTAACCTTTTGTTTCTCAATTGACACATGATACTCCAACTAATCGCGTTGGCCGCAAGAGTAACCTTCATGAAATTCTGAGTCAAGCCATGTATCATAGAAGCCATCTTTCACCGCATCGTAACGCATCTTCTCTTCTTCGATAGCTCGTTCTTCAGCTGTTAGAATTGGTTTAATGGGTGTAGGCGTTTTAGGCCTAGTATGTGTTTTAAAAAACTGTTCTGGATTGTTAACAGCTTTACCCCAAAATGAATCTTCAAAACGAACTTTTTCTTTCCCAGTTAAGACAGATTTAAACTTACGTTCTTGACCTAAGATCTCCTCGCTTAGGTCTTTTATTTTGTTCATTGATTCTAAAATGCTCATTATATTAATCCTGTAATTATTAAAGTAAGGCTTCCAAAGCCTAAAGCGATGACGCCTGCGCCAATAATAAAGAGCTTTATGGCTCTATTGCGTTCTAGACGCTGCATTTCTATTATGTGACAGTGGGGGCAAGGCTCTGATAATTGCTCTCTGTAATAATCGCGTTCTTCTTCTATATCCATGTAATAACTTTTAATGTTGCTCATAAATCCTCCGATAGATTTAAGTTTGTTTCGACAAGAGAATAGTATCAAACGACGGAAAGCGTGTCAACTGTTAGTACGTTTATTTTGCATAACAACATGCAGTATGTTGCAGTCGCAACTATGCTAAGATATGATTTAGTTAATTGATACTAATAATGGATTATTAATGTTAGCTAAGTGTCCAAAATGTAGAACAGGTAAGAAGATAATGGGAATGGGGATGTTATTGATTGACTGCCCAGAGTGTGAAGGTGAAGGTTACGTAACAGTAGATAAAATAGTTGCAAAGGATGTGCAAGATGAGAAAGAAGCAGGAAGCACAAAGTCCAGCAAGTCCAATAAAAAAAGTTCCTCAAAAGAAACGAGTTAAAAAAAATCCAGGTACTGGTGGTGCTCCTTCTATAGAATATACTGAAGAAATGGGAAAGCACATTTGTGATTTGGTTGCTAAAAGCACCACTTCTTTAGAGAATATATGTAAAGCAAATCCTAATATTCCTTCTCCCGATACTATTTATACTTGGAGATTGCGTAATAAAGGGTTTTCGGAGGATTATCTACAAGCTAAACGCGAACAAGCCTTTTTATATCAAGAAGAAACCATACATATTGCCAATGATGACAGCCGTGATTTTTATATTGATAAAGACGGAAGCTTGAAACCCAATCCTGTTGCAGTTGCTAGAGATGGCCTAAAGATAAAAACTAGAAACTTTCATGCAGGAAAGTTATTGCCTAAAATTTACGGTGATAGGGCAGGTGAAGATATAGTAGCGCAAAATTCTGCTCTTGCAGAAACTGTAGCTTTATTACAATCACAATTAGCTGCTACTAAAGAATTAAATAAAGCGCATGAGAAGGAATATTGATGAATGAAATACTAGCAGTGATGATTTATCAAGAAGCTGAATTAGAATTTTTACGTAACATCTATGGTTGTATTGCAGTTTCAAGAAGTGAATTTTCTATTGATAAGACAAAAGAAGCAATGAAATTATTCAAGAGAATAGCTAGAACTAATACAGATATTGGATTTATATATAGAGAATATCTCGAGTATGTTAAATTATTTATGAGAAAAAAGTGAAGAATAAGGAATATTGATGACTGAATATCATGGAATACCTCCGGGAAATGGAACTAATTTAAATTTCGATATCGATCATGTTACGAGAGAAAAACTTTTGTTTGTGCTCGGATATACTAGAGAGGTATGTAATAAACTAGATGGTTTGCCTGAAAAATTGTTGGAAATGAATTTATCAGAAAATTCATTCTGCGATCCTTTTCCCATGGAAGAAATAGTATCTATGTGTAATGATTTATTTATAGCTAGAAAGTTTTGTAACAAAACAGAAAAAATAGTTTCAGATATGATATACAAAGATCCTGCGCTAGAACTGAAAGACGATGAAGAATGATTCAGATCTTCTACGCGCAAACCTTTGGGGCTCTTTCCTCGACTTCACTCAGTGCTTTTTCCCCCTGGTCACCGGACGAAGTTTTAAATTATCCGAGCCTTTGGGAAGGGAATCTCACTTCGTTACTATCTCAAGAGAGCTCACCGCGGTGGCTAGGATGCAGTGTCCCAGCTTGCTCATTAACGTACCCCCTGGACACGGCAAGAGCACTCTACTTAGTTACTGGGTGGCGTGGACTTTATCAAAATATCCAAAAAGCCAATACCTCTATATAAGCTACGGTCATGAATTAGCTGCTAAACATACTGAGATGATCCGACGCATTATTACTAACTCGCATTATCGAAATTTATTCGGCATTGAAATACGACATGACATGAAAGCTAAAGATCACTTCGTAACTACCAGCGGCGCAAGTGTCAAAGCGTTCGGAACCAGCGGACCCATAGTAGGGCAAGATGCCGGCTTACCAAACTGTGAAGAATTTTCAGGAGCTGTTTTAATAGATGATAGCCACAAAGTCGATGAAGTACATTCGGACACGATCCGACAAAGAGTTATCGAAAATTATCGAGAAACAATATTACAACGACCGCGTGGGCCGAATGTACCAATTATTTTTATCGGGCAGCGCTTGCACGAAGATGACCTCCCATCCTACATGCTCTCTGGAAATGATGAGAGGGTATGGAGAAGCGTTGTTCTCAAAGCTATCGACGATGCAGGCAATGCGCTCTACCCAGAAGTAAATCCACTATCGCAACTGCTAGAGAAAAAAGAAAAGAACCCCTACGTATTCTCTAGCCAATTTCAACAAGAACCAGTTCCCAGTGGCGGCGCACTATATAAAGTATCTAACTTTCCAATATTAGATGAAGAGCCAAAGATACTCTATACATTCATCACTGCTGATACTGCTGAGACATCTAAAAGCTATAACGATGCTTCAGTATTTAGCTTTTGGGGTTTATATAAAGTAGAAGAGTATGGTCGCGAGACAGGACAAATAGGCTTGCACTGGCTAGACTGCGTTGAGCTTCGAGTAGAGCCTAAAGACCTGCGCGACGAGTTCATTCAGTTCTACACAGATTGCATGCGCCACCCTGTTAAGCCTCTGCTAGCTGCTATCGAGAAGAAGAGCACGGGCGTTACACTGATAAGCGTTCTTCAAGAAATGCGAGGCTTACAGATAAGAGATATTCAACGCACCGCAGCATCTAAAAGCAAAGCTGATAGATATATTGCAATGCAAGATATCATTGCCGCTAAGCTAGTCTCCTTTACTGCTGCAGCGAAGCATGTGAATATGTGTCTTAATCACATGATCAAGATAACCGCATCAGACTCTCATCGGTGGGACGATATCTGCGACACAGCTTATGACGCTTGTAAAATAGCGCTCATAGATAAAGCTTTTCACCATAACTTAATAGAAGAAACAAAAAGAGATAATGTAGTTAGTAGTTTAGCTGATGCATTTAGAGAGAAGTCACAAGCACGACAAGCCTGGTACTAATAAGGAGCTGCGACATGGAAGTTGCAAAGAAACGTCAAGACATGCTCGAAGATCTAAAAAAGAAAGTAGATCTCTCATATAACGTTAGCAGAAAGAACTTTGAACGCTATCACATGTTCATGCACTTCGTCTTTGATTCCGCACTTACAGCCCAACAACGCGGCACGCTCCAAATCCTTAAAAAGCCTCCCCTTGAATTCAACATTCTAGAAGCAGCTATCAACGCTCAAATCGGTGACTTTGCTAAGCATGAACCTTCAATTACTGCTAGAGCCGCTGACGGTATGCGCGCAGAGCAAATGACGCCACAATTTATGGAACAACTAAATGTCCTTCAATGGCATTTAAGTGAGATATTTAACGAAGTACAAAATGATGGACTACAAGAGAAGTTTTTCTTTGATTTAATGGCTGGCGGATTCACTGTTGGTGAAGTAACGACGGAGTATGTAAATGAGAAATCTTTTGATCAAGTTATTAAGCTCGAAAGAGTATTCGATCCCACTCTGTGTGGTTTCGACCCTATGGCTCGTTTATCTCACAAGGGAGACGGTCAGTATTGCTTTAAGCTAATACCTAAAACCATATCTGACTTCAAAGAAGAATATGGCGAAGAAGCAGCTAAAAACCTTCGCTTCAAAAACACAGCTAACGTAGGAGAATTCGCTTGGTGCTTCAAACAAGAAGACAATCCAATCATCTTGGTCTGTGAGTACTACAACAAAAAGAAAACTAAAACTAAAATTGTAAAGTTAAGCAACGGTCATGTCGTTACTAGAAAACGCTACGAAGAATTTATGATCCAATGGAACGAAATGGGCTACATAGAACAGCCGCCAACCATCATAGAAGAGCGCGCAACTAACCTTCAAGTCATCGAACGCTACACATTCGTAGAGAACAAAGTTCTTGAATACAAAGAAACGAATTTCTCTATGCTCCCATTAGTATGGGGGGCAGGTAATTCTGTGGACCTACGTGATGGCGAGAAGGCTGCTTCTTACGAAATGACTAGACCATACGTCTACAATGCGATGGGTGTTCAACGATTAATGAACTTCGCTGGCCAAACAGTAGCTGGCGAAATTGAAAACATGGTTGCGCACAAGTTTAAGGTTTCCAAGGAATCCATTCCTAAGGATTACCAAGAGGCTTATAGGAATGTGCAGCAGTTGGATACTTTAGTTTATAACGAGTTCATGGATGGCGATACGCAGGTGCGCCTAACTCCCCCAATGGAAATCCAGCGCACCCCCACACCTCCCATCGTCGAAAATACTTTTATGGGAACAAGCAAACTTACCCAGATGATTCTTGGTAATCTAAATATGGTGCAGGGCACAAATGACAATAATGTATCTGGCAGGGCAATAGGCTTAGGTGCTATTCAAGCCAATGCGGCTAGTGCACCTTATATGATTGGCTACATTAAGTTCATTAATCGTATTGCAGAGATTGTGGTTGATTTAATACCAAAGTTCTATGTGACGCCCAGAAGCCTTCCTATTCGTAAAGCGGATGGTAAGCGTAGCTACCAAACCATCAACAATCCAGACGACCAGAACTCTATTAGCATGATGTATGACCCAAATACTGTACAAATCAAAGTAGAAGCCGGCGTGAACTTGGAAATTCAAAAGTCTATGGCGCTCGATCAGGTTATAAAGATGACCGCTGCAGAGCCAGTATTTGCTCAGTTCATGGCTAGCGAAGGCTTAGAAACCTTACTCGATAACATGGATATTAGAGGTATTGAGGGACTTAAAGAGAAAGTTCCTGGCTACTTACAGAAGATGCAACAAGCTCAAGAAGCTGCGCAGCAACAAGGCGATCCAATGGTTGAAGCTAGCATGGCTCAAACAGAAGCATTCAAAGAAACTGAAATGGCTAAGGTTGAACAGCGCAGACTCGAGACTGAAGGTAACTTGGCTATTCAAGCAGCTAAAGTTGCTATTGAAAAGCAAAAAACCGAAATACAGTATGCATTGGCCATGGCTAAGGTTGAGGAAGCTTCTAGTAAAAAGGAAATGGAGAGACAAAGGCTAGACTCTGAAAACGCTCGTAGCGCAGTAGAGATGGCTTTAAAGATGGGTGATCTTGGATCAACGCAGCATTAGCTATTGCATTACTTTAGGTAAAGGACTAATCTGTATTCAGAACGCGACCTAGCGCTATTACTAGGGTGAACCTTTGCGCGGGGCTAGCGCACGAACCAGTTCGTTACTGGGTGAACCTGGAAAGGGAAAATTCCTATGGCAGAAGACATGGATATGTCACAAATTGCTGATGTAGTTGGTGAGCAGAAAGCAGAGAAGATGCTACCTGCAAGTCACGTAGAAGCAATAGTGAAACGGGAAAAGGCAGCAGTAGCTGAGAAGCTAAATCGCGATTTCGAACAGCGCATGCAACAGCAACAGACCCAGTCTATGGGTGGGATGCAAGAGCCAAACTTAGCGGATTTAGAAGCTAAAATTATGGCCCGTCTCCAGGAGCAACAGCAAGCGCAGCAAGAACAAGTGATGCAGCAACAAAGGCAAGAGGCTGCGGAAAAGATTGCAGCGCA
>Ga0265338_10008566_pt1 | contig 12379 bp, 10 predicted proteins | sample 42126metaG_FD_193579 | JGI IMG/M metagenome (GOLD analysis project Ga0265338, IMG submission 193579) | Rhizosphere microbial communities from Carex aquatilis grown in University of Washington, Seatle, WA, United States - 4-21-26 metaG | ecosystem: Host-associated > Plants > Roots > Rhizosphere... | reverse complement strand
TCCTTCAGCCGGGCCAGGAACGTGCAGTAGGGATTGCCCCTTCCCAGCAGGACCCGGGTCGGGGGAACGTCGATATTGTACCGCCGGAACTGCACCGTCTTCCACGAGCCGGACTTCAGCATCTCCGGCGTGAGCGCGCCTGCCTCTTCTCCCGTGGCCCCTGCGCTCTTCAGCGCCGAGCCCGCCTGGACGCCCGCGGGTGTGAGCGTGTACGTGACCTCTTCACGCTCCACGAGGCGGAACAGGCTTCCCGCGGCGCCGCGCTTCTTTGCCTGCGAGGCGGCGAGCTCCTTTTCCCGGGCATCCAGCGCGCCTTCGTCCAGCGGTGCCGCGAGGGCTTTCTTCAACAGGGCCTGGACGGAGGCCTCCCGCTTTTTCAACAGGGCTTCCCCGCCGGCTGAAAGCACGGCCCGCTTGTCCCCGTCCATGGCCAGCACCTTGTCCTTGGCGAGACCGCCGAACGCGGAGCCGACGTCCTTTGCCTCGATGCCCAGCCTTCCCGCGATTTCGGGGAGCGGCAGCGGGCCCTCGGCAAGCTGGGCCACCATGCGCTGCTCATAGGTGCCCTTCTCTATGCAGTCCCGTCCGAAGTCCGTGATCTCGTAGAAGACACGCTGGGCGCGCGCGGTTTCCGCAACGAGCTCCTTGGCTGCCAGCCAGCTCAACGCCTGGTTGGCCTGGCCGAGGTTGTAGCCAAGATCCGCCACGAGCCGGGCGTGGCTGAGCGGCTCCTTCGAGCCGTAGTGCAGGAGGACCTTGACCTCGAGGGGGTGGAGCTCCCGCTGGCCTGATGATTCCATGAACGTGCTACCTCTGGAGTTTTTCAGCTAGAGATCTCAGGAACAGACCGACGTCGGTGACGATGCCGATTGTCTGGCCGGAGCCCCTGTCGGAGAGTTTAGTCACGACGGCGGGGTTGATGTCAACGCATATCGTCCTTGCCCACGCGGGGATCATGTTGCCCGTTGCAATGGAGTGGAGCATGCTGGAGAGCATGACAACCATGTCCGCTCCCTTGACCAGCGCGGCGTAGGCTTTCTGAGCGGCCAGCATGTTCATCTCGGTTTCCGGCAGAGGTCCGTCGTCTCGAAGCGAGCCGGCCAGCAGGTAGGGCACACTGCCTTTGACGCATTCGAACATGACTCCTGATTTCACCGCGCCGTTTTCAACCGCGGCCCTGATGGAGCCGTGCGCAAACACGGTGTTGATGGCGCGGATGTGGTTTCGGTGTCCCTCGAAAACGGGCTTTCCGGTTTCAAGCGCGATGCCCAGCGAGGTGCCGAACAGGGCGCTTTCCAGGTCATGCACGGCAAGGGCGTTGCCCGCAAGGAGGCCCGACACATATCCTCCGCGCACCAGGGATGCCAGGGCGGTGCCGCCCCCCGTGTGGATCACCACGGGCCCTGCCACCACGATCACCCTGCCCCGGTCGCGCTTCTGCCGAGAAAGGGCCTCTGCCACCCGCGAGATTGCCACGTCGACGCTGCGTTCCGAGGAAACATCGCTTGCCATGAATCCGAACTCTTCGTTCTCCTGCTCGGAGAAGAGGGGGAAGACGCGCACCGACCTGTTGGTGCATACGATCTTCTCTCCGGCCTTCACGTCCCGGATCAATTTGCAGGCGAGCCCCGGTTGCGCCTCCGCGATGACCCCGTCCATGCGCATGTCCGCCACGTCCGACCAGGCGCCGCCCCGATAGACCTGCGTCCGGCGGTTGGTGGTTGCGTAAAAATCGTCCGGCACACAGGAGTCCTTGGGAGCAGGCCGCAGGAGCGCTTCCCCCACTTCCTTTTCATAGCAGCCCTGGTTCACCAGCAGGCCGGTGAGGGAGGCGAGCTGGGCCTCGGCGCCGCATTTCACCTCGATCTCGAGCCGTGACGTGTCTGTCCGGACCTTGCCCATGGAAAAGCTCGTGATCTCGTAGTCCGCGCCCGCATCCACGATGAGATTCAGCATCCTCGTGAGCAGGCCGGAGTCGATGATGTGGCCCTCCGCGAGGAAGCGGCGCGCGAGTGCTGCCATGACCGCGATTACAGGTGGAGCTCTCGGGAGAATTGCTCGATGGCCGCCCGGGTGAACGCGATCTTGTCCTTGGCCAGCTCCCTGCTCTTCTCGAAGTGGAACTTCTCCGTGAAGGAAAGCTCGCGGGCGATGTACTGGTGGATCTCCTGCATTGTCTTCATGTTGTACCAGAGGAATGCGCCGACCGAGAGCCGCGCGAATCCCACGGCGCCGATGGAGTCAAGGAGGTTCGCATCAAAGAGAAGCTTCGCTTCCACCGAGGCCGGAGTGCCGGTGGGCATGTGGTTGAGGATGGCATCCAGAACCGTGGGGATCTTTTCCGGCACAAAGCCCGTTTCGTGAAGGATGGCTTCGGCCCTGTCCGCAGAGCTCTTCGGATGACCGACCGACATCTCTATGTCGTGGAGGAAGCACGCCGCGTGCAGGATATCTTCGTCGTGCTCCACCTCTTCCCCGATCTCCCGGGCGAGGTGATAGACACGGAATGAGTGCTCGTATCCCGATCCGAGCCTGCCGGAGGTCAGGTCCTTGGCATACTGCTGGATGAGTTTTCTCATGTCGGTGAGTGTAACGGAGAGCGTGTGAGGTTGCAAGGCGGAGGTCTGCAGGTCAGGACTCCCTCCTGGAGCCGTGGAAATCGACCTTTACCGAATAGAATATGGCATTTAGGCATTATCGCCAAAAAATATTTGACGCTTTGGCCATTTGTATGCATATTGTGGTTGTGATAGACGCAATTGACAGGAAGATAGTGGACCTGCTCCAGGGCAACGCGCGGCTGTCGAATGCAGAGATGGCGGAAGCGGTCGGCCTCACCGTTTCTTCGGTGCACGAGCGCGTGAAGAAGATGGAGAGGAAGGGAATCATCAAGGGATACGTGGCGGTCACGGATCCCGAGAAGCTCGGCAAGCCCCTCCTTGCTTTCGTGCGGCTCACAGTGGACACGCACGACGGCGTTCGCAATGACATACAGAAGCTCTGCGAGTCGGAGCCTGACATCCTGGAATGCCACAATGTGGCAGGGGAGGACTGCTACGTGCTGAAGGTCCGGGCCGCCGGGCCGAAGCAGCTTGAGAAGCTCCTCCTGGCCATCAAGAACACGGCGGAAGCCGGCAAGTCCGTCACGAATATCGTTCTCTCGACGTACAAGGAATCCTCCCGGGTGGAGCCGAGCCAGCCCGAGGTGGACGACTGAGCAGCGGGAAGGAGAAGACACCATGAGCACCGCTGAGATGACTCTTCTATTTCAGGGAGTGGAGCGCGCGAGCGCGGAGACCGCCCCTTCGACACTTCGTCTGGTCCTTCTGCCGGGGGAGACCCTGCGGATCCCCGGCGCGCCGGCACGCATCCGCGCGCTTTCCGGCACAGCATGGATCACGCGTGACGGAAAGGACATCCTCCTGGCCGCCGGCGAGGCACGGGATCTGCCCGCAGCCCGGGATTGCGCCGTGATATCCGCCATCGGGACCGAGGCGCTTCTTTTCGAGGTCCGCTGAGGCTCGCGGCAGCCATACGGGGGTACCCGTTCGACGCGAACGTCGTCCGTGGCTACGCTTGCTCACGGGGGGTGCACCCACTATGATGAAACCCCTCGTGAGGCAGCATGCGCGTCTATGAAGCAAGGACCTCCGCGGACGTGCGGAGGTTCACACTTTTTCCACGCCATCTTTACAGGTCGGATCCTTCCTGGGCTCCCCCGCTCTGGATGGACGAACGCGGCGCCTACACCGCGAAAAAGAATGCCATCCTGGCGCACTCCGACTATGCGCTCCTGCTTGCAGAGGACGACGGCCGGCTGATCGGCCGGAGCCTCATCTACGTCGACCACAACTTCAACGCCTACTACCGCACACGCACGGGCTTTTTCGGGGCATTCGAGTGTGTGGACGATTTTGGCGCTGCCCGGGCCCTTGATGAGCGGGCAGTGTCGTGGCTGGACGCGCGCGGCATGAACACGGTGCGGGGTCCCATCCACCCCGTGGCAGAGAGCTGGGGCTTTCTCCTGGACGGCTTCGGCCAGCCGCCGGTCTTCATGGCCCCGTACAATCCATCCTACTACAACGACTTCATGCGCCGCCTGGGATACAACAAGGCGAAGGACCTGCTGGCCTACGAGGGAAGCACCGAAAGGAACTACCAGCTGCCCGACCGTTTCTCCCGGTTCAACGCGCGCATGCTGAAGCCCGGCACCGGGCTCAGCGTGCGTCCCCTCTCCATGAAGCATCTCACCCGGGACGCGGACGCGATTTTCAGGATCTCCAATGAGTCCCTCAAGGACAACTGGGGCTACGTGCCGCTTAACCGCGACGAGCTGCAGGACATGTTCCGCAGGCTCAAACCGATTGCCGATCCCCAGGCAATCTGGTTCGTCGAGCACAACGGGACGCCGGTGGGATTTGCGCTGGGGTTTCCCGATCTCAACGTGATTCTTCGCCGCACCGGCGGGAAGCTCCTTCCTTTCGGCTTCCTTCACCTTCTCTTCGGAGTGAAGAAAGTGAAGGACTACAGGCTTTTCGGCCTGGCCGTGCTTCCCGCGTACCACGGAAAGGGGTTGGACGTACTCCTCTACACGCAGCTTTTCAACGCGCTCTCCCCGCGCATCCGCAGGCTGGAGGCCAACTACATTCTCGAGGACAACGCGAAGATCCGCAATGCCCTGGAAAAGCTGGGGCTTGACCTGGTCAAGAAATACCGCGTCTACGAGAAGTGCATCGGGGGGATTGCCCCGTAGCGGCCCTCGACGCGCTGCGAAGGCCTACGCCCCCGCCCGCATTTTTCTCAGGATGTCCCAGTATGCTCCCCGCGCGCCCTGTGCCACCGCGCGCACCAGGAGCTCGTTGCCATTGTAGTTGTAGTCACAGGTCTCATCCGGGCCAAAGGGCAGAAGGAAGCGCTCGTCGTTTCCGACCAGCTCGCGCATGTATGCAGTGATCCCTTCCCCCAGGCCCGACGAGATGTAGAACACCGGCCGCACGAACCGTTCGTTGTCGAGCCGCGCGCCGTAGAGGTCGGGGTTGCTTTCCGTTGGTCCGGCGGCGCGTACCTGGGCAGCAAGTTCGGTGCCCTCGTAGACCCGCACGCCCATCGAGACGCCGACGCAGTCCGGCTGGACGGCCCGAACCAGGTCCAGCGACTCCCGGATGGTGTCTCGGGTTTCCCCCGGCCCGCCCACAAGCAAGTCGTACATGAAGGGGATGCCGGCCTCTTTGCAGCACCGCGCCGTTTCTTTCAGCTCCGCCGGGCCGAAATCCCTGCCCAGCCTGCGCAGCATCTCCACGCTCCCGCTGTCCGCGCCGAAATCTATGCCGGCGCAGCCCGCCTGCCGCATGAGCTTTGCCGTCTCCTCGTCGAACGGGGCCACAGAGCAGTACGCGTACCATCGAAGCCTGCCGGCCAGGCCCGCATCTATGATTGCGCGGCAGACGTCCCGGGCATGGGACAGGGGCACATTGAACTCGCAGTCACAGGAGTGCAGGTGATCGATTCCCTGGGAAATAAGGGCGCTGAGCTCATCCACGACCATGCGCGGTGGAAGCAGCCGGCTGCGCCTCCCCTTGGACACCGGGTCAGCACAGTACGTGCACTGCATGGGACAGCCGCGGCGCGTCTCGAATCCCGCCTGCCCGCCTTCCCTGAAGTACCGCTGATTGTCAACGAAGGACCTGGTCCGCGGCGGGAGCTGGTCAAGCCGTATGTCCACGGAGCGATTGCGCTGCAGGCCGCTCTGGTCCCACCACACGAGCCCCGGCACCTGCTCGAGATCCGAGCCCGTCCCGATGGACGCCAGGAGCTGGACGCACGCATCCTCTCCCTCGCCGGCGATGCCGAAGTCAGCGCCGCAGTACTCCACCGCGGCTTCCGGCATGATGGAGAAGCCGACGCCGCCGAGAACCACCGGCGCATCCGAATACTGGCGCAGCGTGTACACCACCTCGCGCACGCCGGGCAGGAAAAAGGCGCTGCTTGCATAAAAGCAGTCGTCGGTGTTCCGCACGCTGACCCCGACGACATCCGGCGTAAAGGACGTTGCCGATGCCGCGATCTCCTTCTCGACGTTTTCCGCAAAGCACAAGTCCAGGAGAGAGAGCTCGTGACCGGCGCCCCGCAGGCTGTCCGCCAGGTAGTCCAGCCCGATGGGCGCAACCGGAGGCTTCACGCGATTTGTGTTGACCAGGAGGACCTTCATGTAATTGCTTGACATTTTTGCACGATTTTCAGAGTCTGTTCAACCTGAGGGGATGGAGTCCCCCTGGAACCGCCTGGCTCCCCGGGCTGATGACTCCTGCCACTACACACGCTTCACGCGGCAGGAGGGTCACGCCATGCAGACAGAGCTTTCTTCACTGGTCATCGGCGGAGTCATTTTTCTGGCCAGCCTCATCTCCGTCGAGCTGGGCATTTCCGTTGCGATCATCGAAATCATACTCGGCGCGGTGCTCGGCAACATCGGCCTCCAGCCGCAGGAGTGGATGACCTACCTGGCCGGCTTCGGGGGCATCCTTCTCACGTTCCTGGCCGGCACAGAGATCGATGCAAAGCTGCTCAAGGCAAAGCTCACGCAGAGTTTCCTCATCGGCTTTGCTTCCTTCCTTGTCCCCATGCTCGGCGCGTGCGCCTTTGCCCTTTTTGTCGCCCACTGGAGCGTGAAGGCTTCCCTGATTGCCGGTGTGGCCCTCTCCACCACCTCCCTTGCCGTGGTGTATTCGGTGCTCGTTGAAACGGGGCTTTCCCGCACGGAGCTGGGCAAGCTTCTCATGGCCGCAACATTCGTCACGGACATGGGCACTGCGCTCGCGCTGAGCATCCTCTTCGTGAAGCCCACCCTCTACACGGTTGTCTTCTACGCGGTCTCCATCGTGGTGATCTGGCTTGCGACGAGATTCTCCCACCTTGTCCTTGAGCACCCCCGGCTGAAGAACCGGGTGGTGGAGCCTGAGATCAAATACATCTTTCTCCTCCTGCTGGTCTTCATCTACTTTGCAAAGATAGGAGAAGGGCAGGCGGTGCTCCCGGCGTTCGTGCTCGGGTTGATGATGTCCAAGCACTTTCGAGAAGACGCGGAAACCCGGGTGGTAAGCGTGCGCCTGCGCACAGTGGCGTACGCCATCATCACCCCGATGTTCTTCATTGTCGGCGGCCTGCGTATTTCCGTTCCCCTCATCCTGTCCGCGCTGGGGATATTCGCCGCTTTCTTTGCCGTCAAGATCAGCGGCAAGTTTCTCGGAGTATTCTTCCTTGCCAGGAAATACATGCCGAAAGGAAGCATGTACACCACCCTCCTGATGAGCACCGGGCTGACATTCGGCACGATTGCGAGCGTCTTCGGGCTCACCTCCGGGTACATTGACCAGGTGCAGTACTCCGTGCTCATCGGCGTGGTGCTTGCCAGCGCCGTGATCCCCACCTTTGTGGCGCAGAAGTGGTTCATGCCGGCGCACGAGGAAGACATCGTGGAGGACGAGGAAGCTTCCGCTTGACCGTCAGGGGCATCTGATCTATCGTGCCGCGCAAGGAGCCACGATGCCAGACAGCATCAACACGGTCCGTCCCTTTCGGGCGCTGCACTACGACCCCGCGGTCGTGAAGGACATCGGGCTGTGCCTGTCCCAGCCCTACGACGTGATCTCCGCAGAGCAGCAGGACGCTTACTACCGGCAGCATCCCCAGAACGTGATCCGTCTTTTGCTCAACAAGGACGAGCCGGGGGACGGAGAGACGCGCAACCGCTACACCCGTGCGCGTGACCAGCTTGCCCAGTGGCGGAAAGAGGGTGTCCTCCGCGCCACGGTGCGGCCGTCATTCTGGGTCTACGAGCAGGAGTTCGACCTGCCCGGCATCGGGCGCAAAAAAGTCAAAGGCTTCATCGGCGCGGTCCGGCTGCATGACTACGTGGAGCGGAAGATCCTCCCGCACGAGAAGGTCCTGAAGGGGCCGCTGGAGGACAGGATCACGCTCACAGACGCAACCAACACGCAGTTCGAATACATATGGAGTCTCTACCAGGACAGGGCGTACGTCATCGACAACATCCTGGACGAGCAGGAAAAAGAGCCTCCCATCATCGACTTTGTAGAGGAGCCCATCGGCGTACGGCACCGGATGTGGCGCCTCACCGACCCGGACAAATGCGAGATGATCCGCCGCACCATGGGACGCCTGAAGATTTATATCGCCGACGGTCATCACCGCTACCAGACCATGCTCACTATACGGGACCGCATGCGGCAGCGTTTCCCCGACGCAGGCCCGGATGCGCCCTGGGAGTCCATCATGATGTTCCTCGTGAACTCCGAGCACGAGGGGCTCACGATCCTGCCCACGCACAGGATGCTGCACGGCATCCAGGTGGAGAGCCTCTACCAGCTCGGCGCCTCCATCCTGGAGCACTTCCACGTGAAGAAATATGTTTTCCGCGACGGGACCGAAGGGGAAGTGCGGCGCCGGTGGCTCAGGGACCTGCGGGACGTGGGCAAGGGCGAGCACGTGATCGGGGCCTACATCGAGAACACCAACGGCTACTACCTTCTCACCCTGCGGGACGAGGAAGCCTACGAGCAGCTCGTGCGGCTGGACTTCTCCTCAGAATGGAAGCTGCTGGACGTGAATATCCTGAACACGCTGATCCTGGAGGAGATCCTCGGCATCACCGAGGAACAGCTCAGCCTGTCCACCAGCATCAGCTACACCAAGGATGTGGACGAGGCGCTGGAAAGAGTGCGCGCCGGGGAAATGCAGGTCGCGCTGATCCTCAATCCCACGGCGCTCAGCGACGTGATCACCATCGCGGAGAACGACGAAAAAATGCCCCGCAAGTCCACGCACTTCTACCCGAAGCCGGTCTCGGGGCTCGTGTTCTACCCGATGGACGAGGCGTTCCACGCTCCCGGCTGACGGGAGCGTATTCTTGGCAAATAGCGTCCGCAAGCGTATACTCTCCCGTAATGAGCAGCGGACTCGACGACCAGCTCCAGGAGATCTCGCTGGACAGGGAAAATCAGGACTTGAAGGAGATCCTCGAGATCGCCTTTCAGATCACTGCCCAGCTCGAGGTGGAGAATGTCATCAAGAATCTCGTGTGGAGCCTCGTGGCGAAGTTCCAGACCGAGACTATCACAATCGCGCTGCCCGGCGAGATAGACGAGACAACCGTCCAGGTTTTTTCCTACAAAGGGCTCAAGAAGGAGGATCTCGGCGTTACTTTTGCCTCCATACAGCCGCTGCTCGCCTTCCTTGACAAGGACGAATACAGCCAGATCCCCTTCTCGTACCTGAGTGAAAACTATCCCGACAAGGCGTTCGTGGACAGTCTTGCCGTGCTGGACACCGACGTGCTCGTGCCCCTGCGCACGGACAAGGGCTCCATCGGCATTCTGCTTCTGCCCCCCAGCGGCACCGGCACGAGCTACGGCCTGCAGGAGATCCAGTACATCACGAGGATCGTCCGGTTCGCCTCCATTGCAATAGAAAACGCGAGCCTTTTTCGCCAGGCCACCACGGACCGCATGACGGGTCTTTTCTCCCACCACTTCTTCGAAAAGACCCTGGATAAAGAGCTGGAAAGGGCCCGGCGATACAAGTCCACATTCAGCCTCGTGATGTTCGACATCGATCATTTCAAGAAGTTCAACGACACGTACGGCCATCTGCAGGGAGACCGCATCATCCGGGAAATCGCGAAGCTTCTCTGCAAGTCCATCCGGCAGGTGGATTTTCCCGCGCGCTACGGCGGGGAGGAGTTCGCCGTGATCCTGCCCGCGGTTGACGTCAAGGGCGCAATTGTTGTTGCAGAGAGGCTGCGCAAGAAAGTGGAGACCTACCCGTTCCCCAGCGCAAACGGCGGGCCGCCCCTGCATGTCACCATTTCCCTCGGGGTCACCGAGTTCGACGATGAGTCAGCCTATGCGCCCACGGAGATCATCCGCGAGGCGGACCGGGCGCTCTACCGCTCGAAGGAACACGGCCGGAACAAGGTCACCGTGTCCCGGCCCCGGTCGGGTTGAGCAGGTCGGAGACACCGCGTGATCATCGTTCTCGAGCGCACAATCAAGGATCAGGATAAAGGCCGCATCCGCGAGTTCCTCACCTCCAAGGGATATACCATTCGGGAGATCGTGGGGGAGGAAGAGACCATCCTCGGCGCCGTGGGCATCAAGGGCGTGGACGTGCGCGAGGTGGAGCTGCTCCCTGGCGTGGCCCGGGTGATCCCCATCAGCTCGCCGTACAAGCTGGCCTCCCGCGAGTTCCGCAAGGACGACACGATCATCAGCCTCGGCAGCGCTGCGCACCCCGTGCGTATCGGCGGCCTTCGGATCGTGGTCATTGCAGGGCCCTGCTCGGTGGAGTCCCGCACCCAGACGCTGGAGTGCGCCGCGGCAGTGCGCGAATCCGGCGCGGTGCTTTTCCGCGGCGGGGCATGGAAACCGCGCACGTCCCCCTACGCCTTCCAGGGCCTGGGGGAAGAGGCTCTGGCCTACCTCAAGGAGGCCGGCGAGACGCAGGGAATGCCCGTTGTGTCGGAGATCGTCTCTCCCGAGCACGTGGACCTCATGCGGGACTATGTGGACGTTCTGCAGATCGGCGCGCGCAACATGCAGAACTTCGAGCTCCTCAAGCGCGTGGGCAGCCTGGGAAAACCGGTGCTCCTGAAGCGCGGCCTGGCCGCCACCATCCAGGACCTGCTGATGTCCGCGGAATACCTGCTTGCCGCGGGAACCGACCAGGTGATCCTCTGCGAGAGGGGGATCCGCACGTTCGAAACCGCAACGCGCAACACGCTTGACCTGACCGCGGTCCCGGTGGTGAAGAAGCTCAGCCACCTGCCGATTCTCGTGGACCCCAGCCACGGCACCGGTCTCCGGGACAAGGTGAGCCCCATGGCGCTTGCTGCCGTTGCCGCCGGCGCGGACGGTATCACCGTGGAGGTGCACACCGACCCTGACCACGCCCTGTCCGACGGCGCGCAGACCCTGTACCCCGAGCAGTTCGAGAAGCTCATGCGCGACATCGAGGCCATGGCCCCTGTCCTGGGCAAGGAGCTGGCCCGGCTGCCCGACGTGGAGAAATCCCCCGACCGCGGAGGCGTCAAGCATGCCGGGCGGTCGACCGTGGTGGTAGGGGAGACGGTGGCCGCCGCGCCCGCCTTGCCCGCGGGCGGCGCGGCGGGGCCTGGCGCCGGCCAGACCGTTGTCGCCTACCAGGGAGAGAGAGGCGCTTTCGGCGAGCATGCCATCCGCCACTGGTTCAACGGACAGGTGCACGCCATGCCAGTTCCGGAGTTCCGATCCGTGTTCGACGCGGTGCTGCAGGTCAAGGCGCGCTTCGGCATGGTGCCCATGGAGAACTCCCTGACAGGATCCATCCACGAGAACTACGACCTTCTCCTGCGCTACCCGGACCTTCACATCGTGGGCGAGCAGAAAATACGGATCGTGCACAACCTGATCGGCCTGCCGGGAGCAACGATCGAAGACATCCGGCGCGTCTTCTCCCACCCGCAGGGGCTCGCCCAGTGCGCGCGTTTTCTGGATGCACATCCGGACTGGGAGCGGGTTTCCTTCTATGATACTGCGGGCGCGGTGCGTCATGTCGCAGACAAAGGCGCGAAGGAAAACGCAGCCATTGCCAGCGAGGACGCTGCACTCGTGTATGGGCTTTCCGTGCTCAAGCCTGCCATCGAGGCAAACGTGCAGAACTACACGCGGTTCTTCGTGATAGCCCGCGTCGAAGCGGCTCTGCCGCCCGAGGCCGGCCTGCGAAAGCCGCCCAAGGCTTCCCTCTGCTTCGCCGTTGCAGACCAGCCCGGCGCCCTGTTCAAGGCGCTGCAGGTCCTGGCCGACCGGGGGCTGAACATGCAGAAGCTCGAATCACGCCCGATTCACGGCAAACCCTGGGAGTACCAGTTCTACGTTGATGTGAATGTTCCTGCCGACACGTCACTCTTTGACCGCTGCATGGAGGAGCTGAAGTCCGTTACCGAGGACCTGCGCGTCCTGGGAACCTACGGCAGCGGATAGATAACCGGCCGTCCTACTCGCCTCTCGAAATACGTCACTCTTCATATCATTATGCTGTTATGAAACAGGATTGAGCTTTTTCTTTACTGCCTTCAGCAGAGGGTGTAGAATACGGTTGCTCCACTCATCCTGCACTGTCGCCACGAGCGGGCAGTTCGTTTCGGCGGCGCCCGCAGTGTTCAGCTTTCGTGCGTGGGAACAAGCGGCCGACGTTTTCTGCGTCCCCCTGCTTCAAAGGGAAAGCTCTGCGCCTGTCAGAGCGAATCAGCGGGGCTTGCAACCCCGAGCTTGTTTCTGGTTGCCACATGCGTGTAGATCATGGTGGTGGAGACATCCGAGTGGCC
>Ga0265338_10008565_pt1 | contig 12379 bp, 8 predicted proteins | sample 42126metaG_FD_193579 | JGI IMG/M metagenome (GOLD analysis project Ga0265338, IMG submission 193579) | Rhizosphere microbial communities from Carex aquatilis grown in University of Washington, Seatle, WA, United States - 4-21-26 metaG | ecosystem: Host-associated > Plants > Roots > Rhizosphere >... | reverse complement strand
GGCCTACCTGCTGGCCGCGCTGGAGGAGACCTCAGGGCGCGACCTCGGCTCCTGGTCGCGCGAGTGGCTGGAAACAGCCGGGGTGAACACGCTACGGCCGTCGTACTCGGTGGACGACGAGGGCCGCTTCACCGCGTTCTCGGTGCTGCAATCGGCCGCGCCGTCGCACCCCACGCTCCGCTCGCACCGGATCGCCATCGGCCTCTACTCGCTGACCCCGGACGGCCTGGTCCGCACGGACGCGGTGGAAACCGACGTCACCGGCGACTGGACGCCGGTCCCCGCGCTGGCCGGAGTGCAGCGGCCCGACCTGGTCCTCATCAACGACGAAGACCTCACCTACGCCAAGATCCGGCTCGACCCGCACTCACTGCGCACCGCCGTGGCGTCCATCGGCCAGTTCGCCTCGTCACTGCCGGCCGCCCTGGTCTGGGCGGCGGCCTGGGACATGGTGCGGGACGGGGAGATGGCGGCCCGCGACTACGTGCGGCTGGTACTCGGCGGGGTGGAGTCGGTCCGCGACATCAGCGTCGTGCAGACGCTGCTGCGCCAGGCCACCACCGCCGCCAGGCAGTACGCCGACCCCGGCTGGCGGTCGGCCGGGCTCGGCTTCATCGCCTCGTCGCTGCGCTCGCTGCTGCGCACCGCGCCCGCCGGCTCGGACCACCAGCTCGCCTACCTGCGCGCCTTCGCCGCGGTGGCGACCTCACCGGACGACCTCGACTACCTGGCCAGGCTGCTCGACGGCAGCACCGGGCTGGACGGCCTGACGGTCGACACCGACCTGCGCTGGGCGCTGCTGCGGCGGCTGGTCAGCCGGGGCGTGCGGGGCGAGGAAGCGATCGACGCCGAGCTGTCCAGGGACGCCACCGACGCCGGCGAGCGGCACGCGGCCAGTTGCCGGGCGGCCATCCCGACCCTCACCGCCAAGCGGGAGACCTGGGAGACGCTGACCGACGGGAAGCTGACCATCGCGATGTTCCGTGCCACCATCGCCGGGTTCGCGGACCCGGACCAGCCGTCGCTGGTGCAGCCGTACCGGCCGGAGTACTTCGCCGCGCTCGCCGCCGTGTGGAGCGAGTGGTCCTCGGCGATGGCGCAGGACTTCGTGGAGTACGGGTACACGATCGGGGCGGTCGACCCCGCCACCATCGAGGCGACCGACGCCTACCTCGCCACCCTGCCCGAGCCGCCCGCCGCGCTGCGCCGCCTGCTGGTCGAAGGCCGCGACGAGGTCGAGCGGGCGCTGCGCAACCAGGCCGTCGACCACGCCGCGGCCGAGGCAGGCGACGAGGCGCCGTAGCCGGGACGGTCAGTAGGAACGGGGGCAGTCAGCCGCACCCGTTCCTACTGATCCTGGGGTGGAATGGCGGCGGGCTAGTGCCCGGCCGCCGCCTGTGCCACCAGCTCGCCGACGTGCTTGGCGATCTCGTCAAGGGGGACGCTGACCGTCTCACCGGTCGCCCGGGTGGTCAGCTCGGCGGTGCCGGACGCGACGCCGCGCTTGCCGATGGTGACCCGCAGCGGTATGCCGACCAGCTCAGCGTCACTGAACTTGACGCCAGCCCGGTCTGGCCGGTCGTCGATGATCACGTCCACCCCCGCGTCGAGGAGCGCCTGGTAGGCCCGCTCCCCCGCCTCGGCGACGGCCGCGTCGTTCTGCTGGGCGACCACCACCACCGCCTCGAACGGCGCCACCGACACCGGCCAGACGATGCCCTTGTCGTCGTGGTGCACCTCGATGCAGGCGGCGATGGCGCGTTCCACCCCGATGCCGTAGCAGCCCATGATCGGCTTGACCGGCTTCCCGTCCGGCCCGGAAACGGTGATGTCGAACGCGTCGGTGTACTTGTAGCCGAGCTTGAAGATGTGCCCGACCTCGATGCCCTTGATGAGCGCGAGCGGGCCGCCGCAGACGGTACACGACTCACCTTCCTCGGCCGCCCGCAGGTCGGCCCACTGGCCCACCTGGATGTCGCGGTCGACGTCGACACCGCGCAGGTGCACGTCGTCGGTATTCGCCCCGGTCGTCATGCCCGCCCGGCCGCGCAGGGCCGAGTCCGCCACGACCGGCAGCCGGGTGACGCCGACCGCGCCGAGCGAGCCCGGGTGGGCGCCCAGCGCGGTGAAGATCTCCTCCGCCTCGGCCGGGCGCGCCACCACCGACCCGGTTGCGTCGATGAGCTTCTGCTCCTCCAGCGCGTGGTCGCCGCGCAGCAGCACCAGCGTGAGCTTGCCGTCGAGCACGTAGACGAGCGTCTTCACCTGCCCGCTGGCGGGCGCCTGGTAGCCGGTGGCGAGGTCGTCGATGGTGCGCACCCCCGGCGTGTCGAACCGCTCGGGCGCGGGCAGCGCCACCGCCTGGTCGGCCGCGGCGTCGACCGGCGGCAGCGCCGACACCGCCGCCTCGATGTTGGCCGCGTAGCCGCACTGCGGGCAGTGGATGATGTTGTCCTCGCCGGTCTCCGACGGGCAGACGAACTCGGTCGAGCCTGAGCCGCCCATCGCGCCGTTGGACGCCGCGACCGGGATCGCCGGGATGCCCATCCGCTCGAAGGAGCGGACGTAGGCGGCGCGGTGCGCGTCGAACGACCGGTCAAGCCCGTCGCTGTCCAGGTCGAAGCTGTAGGAGTCCTTCATGGTGAACTCGCGGGTCCGCATCAGGCCCGCCTTCGGCCGGGGCTCGTCGCGCATCTTGGTCTGGAACTGGTACCACATCTGCGGCAGCTCACGGTAGGAATTCAGCTCGCCCGCGAGCGAGGTGATGACCTCTTCGTGGGTCATGCCGAGCACCAGCTCGGCGCCCTTGCGGTCATGCAGCTTGAACAGCTCGTCGCCCATGATCGCGTAGCGCCCGCTGCGTTGCCACATCTCGGCCGGGTGCATGACCGGCATCAGGAACTCCTGGGCCCCGATGCGGTTCATCTCCTCGCGGATGATGCCGATGACCTTCAGCCGCACCCGGACCGCGAGCGGCAGCAGCGAGTAGTGCCCCGCCATCAGCTGGCGGATGTACCCGGCCCGCAGCAGCAGCCGGTGGCTGGGCGCGCCCGCTTCCGCGGGGTCTTCCCGCAGTGTCGGGATGTGCATGGTTGACCAGCGCACGTCGTCACTCCGTCTTTTCGCGTATGCCCGCTCGTACCCGGATGCGCGAGAAACGCCCGGAGAGGGCTGGAGAACGTCCTTCAGTGGACCGATTGCCTCAGGTCGGAGTCTATCGCCGCGCCGGGGCCCGCCAGCACCTGCGGCGCCGCCAGCAGCAGGGTCAGCGCGGCGGTGACGGCGGCATACGGCGGCAGGCCGGCCGGCTCCCACCACCTGCCCGCTGGATGGCTGGCCGCATCGAACCGGTCATAGGCCAATCCGCGAAGTTAGGCGAGCGCCCACTGCGCGGGCGGTGACAGCGCAGCCACGCCGGCGACGCTGCGTCGGCGACGCTGCGTCGGGGGCGCTGCGTCGGCGACGCTGCGTAGTGGTCTTATTCGCGGCCATTGATCGAAATGATCCTGACTTAAGGTCATCATTCCGACACTGGCGGTACTGGGGCTGCCTGCGTGAGAAGACCTGACTAGCGGAACGGACGGGCCAATTGACGGGGCCATTGAGGGCGAAAGTCCGCTTTTAAAGCCTCACATTGAGGGCACATTGATTACGGAGCGCCGCCTCGTGGCGGCGAATCGGTACGCTGAGATGGTGAGATGGATGGCTTGGCCCCGAAGCAAGAATTCCAGGTCATCAGCGCAGCCCGGTACGTACCCGCACGACGGTGTGCAGGCAACCGTAACGCCGGCGCCCGACGCTGAGCCGCCCCCCGGCAGCGGGCAGAACACGGGGGTCAGCGGCACCAGGCACGCAGTCGCGCACGACCCGCAGGGCTACGGCAGTCCCACTCCCGGTACCCCGCGTACCGCGCGGCGGCTGCGCCCGATCAGGTACGCGCACGAGCAACCGGATGAGGCGGTCACCCCGGCCGCCCCGACCGGGCCGGCGGCCACCCCGACCATGCCGGTGCCCGCTGTCCCGGCCGGCCCGGACGCGGCAGCGCACGAGCGCGACGCGGTGCCACCGCGTGAGCGACTCCCGGACCCCGCGCTGGCCGTGTCGCCGCGTTCGCCGATACCGCCGCGCACCACCGTGCGCCCGGACATCATGCCGGCCGACGACGACCCCGGGTCCGGGCCGGTCCTGACGGGCAGGGTGGTCCCCCGGTCCGCTGACACGACCAGGCCGTCGCACGCTCGCGGACCCGGGGCGGCCGGGTCCGCGCCGTCCGATGAGCCGGCACCGCCGGCTGGGCCGGCACCGTCCGATGCGCCACCGCCGGATGCGGGCTCGCCTGATGCGGGCTCGCCGGATGAGCCGGTGGCGAACGAGGGGCTCGGCATCTTCGGCGGGGTGACGACCACCGAGGCCACCGATGACCCGCCGCCTCGCAGCTACGAGCGGCTGCCGTGGCACCGGCCGCTGGCCACTGAGCCCGGGCGCGGCGCGCCACCGGGCCGGGCACCGGGAGGCAGCCGGCCGGCTGGCGGGACGCCGGGTGGCAGCACGCCGCCGCCGGGCGGCCCGGAGCCCGGGCCGGTCATCGCGATCGGCGCCAGGTGGAACCAGTCGGACGCCGCCGAGCCCGCGGCGAGCCAGCCCGAGCAGGAGAGCGAGCCGAAATCGTTCGGGATACTGCGTGGACTGCTGCGCGGCGGGGAGGCCGACGACGACGGTCACCCGCGGGTGACCATGCGCGACCTGCCGCCGGACGTGCAGTTGCGTTTCTGGCGGCTGCGCATCACCCTGATGGTGATCGTCGGCGCGGTGTTCGCCGCGCTCACCAGGAGCTGGGAGATCGCGCTGACGCTGGCGATCCTGGCCGGGATCGTGGACACCGTCTACCGGTCCCGCAACGCCGCCAACTACGTGGTCAGCGGGCCCCACCCCGGTGCCCGCAAGCGCACCCGGGCCCAGCTGGCCCGGATGGGGCGCGAGGGGTTCTTCTCGCTGCAGGACCGGCCCATCCCCAACAGCAAGGAGCTCATCGACCACCTGGTCGTCGGGCCGAGCGGGGTATACGCGATCGACTCGGAGAAGTGGGACGCCAAGCTGCCGATCAGGACACTGAACGGCAAGCGGCTCTACCTCGGACCCGAGTCGCAGAAGGAGCGGCTCGACCACGCCGCCTGGGAGGCGTCCCAGGCCAGCGAGCTGCTGTCGGAGGCGCTCGGCAGCGACATCCAGGTCCGCCCGGCGCTCGCCATCTACGGGCCGAAGATCCCGTGGGACATCGCCTCCATCAGGAACGTCGACGTGTTCACCGGCCAGGCGCTGCGCAAGTACCTCAAGCAGCGCGGCAAGACGAAGGAGGGCCCGGTCCGGCTCACCCGCGAGGAAGTCCGCACGATCTACGAGGCGGCCGAGCGGGTGCTGCCCGCCGCCGGCGCGCAGGCGAGCACTACCGCGCCGGTAGGCTGACTCTCCTAGCACCTTTTAACGTGGTGAGGGGAGTTCGGCGATGCCGCCGTTGAGGTCGCGTACGGTCACGCACGGTCGGAACATGGCGGGAGCGCGCGCGCTGCTGCGCGCGACCGGGGTAGCCAACGAGGACTTCGGCAAGCCGATCATCGCCGTCGCCAACAGCTTCACCGAGTTCGTGCCCGGGCACGTGCACCTGGCCGAGGTCGGCCGGGTCATCGCCGACGCCGTGCGGGCGGCGGGCGCGATCCCGCGTGAGTTCAACACGATCGCGGTCGACGACGGCATCGCGATGGGCCACGGCGGGATGCTGTACTCCCTGCCGTCCCGCGAGCTGATCGCGGACTCGGTCGAGTACATGGTCAACGCGCACTGCGCGGACGCGCTGATCTGCGTGTCCAACTGCGACAAGATCACCCCGGGGATGCTGATCGCCGCGATGCGGCTGAACATCCCGACCGTGTTCGTCTCCGGCGGCCCGATGGAGGCCGGCAAGGTCAAGGTGATCGGGGGCGTGGCGGGCACGCCGTCAGGGGTGCGCAAGCTCGACCTGATCGACTCGATGGTCGCCTCGGCTGACCCGTCGGTGTCGGACGCCGAGCTGTCCGACATCGAGGAGAACGCCTGCCCCACCTGCGGCTCGTGCTCCGGGATGTTCACCGCCAACTCGATGAACTGCCTGACCGAGGCGATCGGGCTGGCGCTGCCGGGCAACGGCACCACCCTGGCCACCCATGTCGCCCGGCGCGAGCTGTTCGAGCGGGCCGGCGCGCTGGCGGTGACGGTGGCTCGGAGCTACTACGAGCGCGGCGACGAGTCGGTGCTGCCCCGGTCGATCGCCACCCGGGACGCGTTCGAGAACGCGATGGCGCTCGACATCGCGATGGGCGGGTCGACTAACACGATCCTGCACCTGCTGGCGGCCGCGCACGAGGCGGGCGTCGACTTCGGCCTCAAGGAGATCGACGAGCTGTCCCGGCGGGTGCCGTGCCTGTGCAAGGTGGCACCGAACGGCGCCGCCCACGTCGAGGACGTGCACCGGGCGGGCGGCATCTACACCATCCTGGGCGAGCTTGACCGGGCCGGCCTGCTCAACCGGGCGGTGCACACCGTGCACGGCGACCCGCTGTCCGCGTGGGACCTGCGGTCAGACTCGGTGCTGCCCGAGGCGGTTGAGCTGTACCACGCGGCGCCGGGCGGGGTGCGGACCATCCGCGGCTACTCGCAGTCCGCGCGCTGGGAATCACTGGACCGGGACGCGGCCGGCGGCTGCATCCGTGACGTGGCCCACGCCTACACGGTGGACGGCGGGCTTTGCATGCTCTACGGCAACCTGGCGCCGGAGGGCGCGGTGGTGAAGACGGCCGGCGTGCCCGAGGAGCTGTGGACGTTCTCCGGGCCCGCCCGGGTCTTCGAGTCGCAGGAAGACGCGGTGGACGGGATCCTGGGCGGGCGCGTGGGGGCCGGCGACGTGGTGGTCATCCGCTACGAGGGGCCGAAGGGCGGGCCCGGCATGCAGGAGATGCTCTACCCGACCTCGTTCCTTAAGGGCAAGGGCCTGGGCCGGGCATGCGCGCTGGTCACCGACGGGCGGTTCTCCGGCGGCACCTCGGGGCTGTCCATCGGGCACATCTCCCCCGAGGCGGCTGGCGGCGGCGTGCTGGCGCTGGTCAACGAGGGCGACACGATCGTCATCGACATCCCGCGCCGGGAGCTGCGGCTCGACGTGCCCGACCCGGAGCTGGCCGAGCGCCGGCAGGCGCTGCTGGCCGCGCTCGGCTCCTACCGGCCGGCCGCGCGGCAGCGGCCGGTCAGCGCCGCCCTGCAGGTCTACGCGGCGCTGGCCACGTCGGCCGCGACCGGCGCGGCGCGGGATATCTCCGCCCTGGCGAAGATCGCCCCCGAGGCGAACTAAGCCCGTGGCCGGCGGTTTCGTACGGGCGGCCCGGCCTGCTGACGCGGCCGGGCTCGCCCGGGTCCAGGTCGCCAGCTGGCAGGCTGCCTTTGCCGGGCTGGTGCCGCCGGCCGTCCTGGGCGAGCTGGCCGGCGAGGAAGCGGTCGGCCTGTTCACCGAGCGGTGGCAGGCCGCGATCAGCGACCCGCCCACCTCGAAGCACCGGGTGCACGTGGCGGTCGCGAAGCCAGGCGAGCCGGAGGTCCTCGGGTTCGCGGCGGCCGGGCCCGCCACCGACGAGGACCGCTGGCCGGGCACCGACGGCCAGCTTTACGAGCTGCACGTGCTGCCCGCGGCCGACGCCGAGGGCCATGACGGGCGGCTGCTGAACGCGGTGGCCGACACCTTCGCCGAGGACGGGTTCAGCACCGGGTACACCTGGGCGCTGGCCGGGGACGAGCGGCGGATCGAGTTCCTCGAGTCGGCCGGCTGGGCACCGGATGGCAGCCAGGCCAGCCTCGACATGGGAGTGAAGGTGCCGGTGGTGCGGCTGCACACCCGGCTGTCGCCGGCCAGCTGACCACTTCCCATCAGTTCGGGCTGCCTTCTGCCACTTCCCATCAGTTCGGCTCGGCTTCCTGACCTTTATGTCCGGAATGTGCACGCCAAAGTGATGGGAAGTCGCGCGGACGGTCCAAAGTGATGGGAAGTGGAAGCGACTCGGCTGGGCGGGGACGGCGTGGATGCTGGCGGGGGCGGGTCAGCCGCACTCGTTCGGGCTGTGCTGGGTGAACTGGGCGGGCGACGGCGGGCCGACCCGGGCGGGCGACGGCGGGCCGACCCGGGCGGGCGGTGGCGGGCCGACCCGGCGCGGCGGCGGGCTGGGTTCACCGGAGCGTCGGCGGGCCGCATAGGATCAGCCGGTGGCTAGTGCGCGGGAATGGGTGGCCGGGACACGGCCGCGGACGCTGCCGGCGGCCGTGGTGCCGGTGCTAATCGGGTCGGGCGTCGCCGCCGGCTACGGGAAGTTCTCGCTCTGGCGAGCGGCGCTCGCGCTGCTGGTGGCGCTGGCCCTCCAGGTGGGGGTGAACTACGCCAACGACTACAGCGACGGGGTCCGCGGCACCGACGCGGCCGGCCGCCGGGCCGGGCCGATGCGGCTGGTCGGGTCAGGGGCGGCGACCCCCCGGGCGGTCAAGTACGCCGCCTTCGGCTGCTTCTTCGTCGCCTGCTGCCTGGGGCTGGTGCTGGCGGCCGTCACCTCGTGGTGGATCGTGGCGGCCGGGGCACTGTGCGTCCTCGCCGCCTGGTTCTACACCGGCGGCTCGCGCCCGTACGGGTACCGCGGGCTCGGCGAGGTCTCGGTCTTCCTGTTCTTCGGCCTGGCAGCGGTCGCCGGCACCGCGTACGTGCAGATGGGCCGGCTGTCGTGGCTGGGCCTGGCGGCAGCGGTGCCCGCCGGGCTGCTGTCGTGCGCGCTGCTGATGGTCAACAACCTGCGGGACATCGGCTCCGACACCACCGCGGGTAAGCGCACCCTGGCGGTGCGGATCGGTGACGCGCGCGCCCGGGCGACCTACCTGGCGTTCCTGCTGGTGCCGTTCCTGGCGGCCGCGCTGATCGCCCTGTACCGGCCGTTGGCGCTGCTCGCGCTGCTCGCGGTGCCGGTCGCGGTCCCGCCCGCCCGGGTGGTCCGGAGCGGGGTTTCCGGGCCCGGGCTGATCGCCACGCTCGGGCAGACCGGGCGGCTGCAACTCGCATTCGGGGTGGCCTTCACGGTCGGCCTGGCCATCCACGGATAAGCCCGCGCCGGTTCCGGCGGCCGGCAACGTAGCGGGACAATTCGCTCACCTGCCGAATTTGGCGGGCCTAATGCTCGCGGTTGGCCCGCTCGGCGCAATCGCGCGCGATAACCTGCCAGTGAATCCTGGCTGGAAATGCCCTCAGTTTCGACGGCGAACCGGGAGTCCCGGCCGGCCTGACGGATTCAAGGGGAGGGTTGCTGGGTGGATCACCGTAAAGCCGATGTACGGCAGAAGGCAGGCTTCGGCGACGACACGGCGCGGTTCCTGCGCGAGCTGCGCCAGCTCAGGGACGGTGCCGGGCTCGGGCACGCGGAGCTCGCGGCGCGGGCGCACTACCCCTACGACTCCATCCGGGCGGCTGAGGTCGGCCCGGCGCTTCCCGACCTGCCGGTGCTCTCCGCCTTCGTCAAGGGCTGCGGCGGTACCACCGAGGAATGGGAGGAGCGCTGGCGCTCGCTGACCAGCTCCCCGTCCCTGCCGGTGTCGACGGCGCGGCTCGCGGGCAACTCGGCGGCGGCGACGGCCGGCGCGCGCATCGGCTCGGCCGCGCTGGACGGGGAAGCACCCGATCCTTCGCTCATCCTGGCGGCGCTCGACCGGGTCGCGGAAGAGATGGCGGCCGTGAACGGCGAGCCCGCCGCGACGCAGTCGCTGCCCGAGGTTTCCCCGGCCGACCCGTCGGCCGGCGACCTGAAGGCTGCTCCCCTGGCGGGCGGCGATCCGGCGGGCGGCGGCTCGGCGGGCGGCGGCTCGGCGGGCGATTCCCGGTCGGCCGCGGTGGCCGCGCCAGCTGCCCCAGCCGGATCGGATGTGCCAGCGGGGGTGCCGACCGCGGGCGCGGGCAAGCCCGCGGGGTGGGACCCGATCCGGGTGTCCACTGCCTGGCCGGTGCTCCCGGCGTCACCCGGCGACGCGGGCCCGGTCGGCAACGTACGAGCGGCTCGCGGCTCCGGCCGGTCGAACGGCGCCGCCCTGCCCGCCCGGGCGGGCGGCCCGGCGCCGGCCACGGCATGGGGCGCGGAACCGCCCGCGGTGCACGAGCCGGCCCGCGGCGCCATGACCGCATCCGGCCTGGACCCGGACGGCGATGGCAGCCCGACGGCCGCGCCGTCGCGCGCCCGGGTGCTGGCGGTCTGTGCCGTCCTGCTGTGCGTGATCGCCGTGGTGCTAGCGATCTTCGTCTGACTGCACGCTGCCGTTCAGCGAACTGGGCGGCAGCGGCAGCGGCAGCGGCTGGTCCGGTGACTGCGCGGCGATCTCGGCCGGGCCCGGCTGGGCCGGGACCGGCGGCGCCAGCAGCGGCGGCTGTGCTGGCGGCTGTTGTGCTGGCGGCTGCGGCCCTGGCGGCAGCTCCTCGGCCCCGGCCCCGCCGAAGGCAGCGGTCACCGCCTTGAGCGCGGTCGTCACCTCACTCGGGATCACCCAGAACGTGTTGCCAGCGCCCGCCGCCAGCTGCGGCAGCGTCTGCAGGTACTGGTAGGCGAGCAGCTTCGGGTCCGGGTCGTTGCGGTGGATCGAGCTGAAGACCTGGCCGATTGCCTGGGCCTCGCCCTCCGCCCGCAAGATCGCGGCCTGCTTGTCACCCTCGGCGCGCAGGATCTTGCTCTGCCGGTCGCCTTCCGCGGTCAGGATCTGCGACTGCCGCTGGCCCTCGGCCGTGAGGATCGCGGCCCGTTTCTCCCGCTCGGCCCGCATCTGCTTTTCCATCGCGTCCTTGACTGACTTCGGCGGGTCGATCGCCTTGATCTCCACCCGGGTCACCCGGATACCCCACTTGCCCGACGCGTCGTCGAGCACCCCGCGCAGCAGCGTGTTGATCTTGTCCCGGGAGGTGAGGGTCTGCTCCAGGTCCATCGAGCCAATCACCGACCGCAGCATGGTGGCCGTCAGCTGCTCGATCGCCTGGATGTAGTCGACGATCTCGTAGTCGGCTGCCCTCGGGTCGGTGACCTGGAAGAACAGCACTGTGTCGATCTGCACGACCAGGTTGTCCTCGGTGATGACCGGCTGCCCGTTGAAGGAGACCACCTGCTCGCGCAGGTCGATCTGCGTCTTGACCCGGTCCACGAACGGCACGATGAAGTTCAATCCGGGTTCGAGTGTCTTTCGGTAGCGGCCGAACCGTTCTACGTTCCGCGCCCGCGCCTGGGGCACGATGCGCACTGAGCGGACCACGGTCAGCAGCACGATAAGGGCGGCGACCGCCACGATGACGAGTTCCGCGATGACCATGGCTGTCACTCCCGAGGGTAAACAAGGGCGGTCGCGCCCTCGATCTGCATGACGTCGACCGTGCAGCCGACGGGGATGACGAGGCTTTCGTCATAGGAGCGGGCCGACCATTCCTCGCCGCCGATACGAACCCGGCCGCCGTAGCCGGTCACCTCCTGGAGCACTCGCGCCGGGCGGCCGACCAGGGCGGCTGGACCCGTCTTGAGCAGGGGCGGCTGCTTCACGTGGCGCCGGGCGATCGGCAGCACGAAGCCGAGCCCGGCGGCCGACGCGAGGACGAAGGCGAGCAGCTGGAACGGGAGGCCGAGGTGCAGCGCCGCCGCCGCGGCGGCCACGCAGGCGCCGACCGCGATGATGCCAAGCGCGAAGGTGAACGTGACGAGTTCGGCCACGCCGAGGACTACGGCCACGATCAGCCAGACGATCCATGCCACCATGGCCGCTCCGCAACGCAAGCCGCGCCCGCGGCACTGCTGCGCCGCACGCCTAATCGCGACGGGCAATTCGCTCTTGCCCTAATCTCAGGGTAGCCCCGCGGGCACGCATTCGATAGGCGTGCGCAGCGCCGCTGCCCGGTGAAATAAAACCCTGTCGAATCATTGCCAATTACTCGTCGGCCCTGAACGGAGAGCGTGTCCGCCCTACACTCGGTACGTGGGGTGGCGACCGCTCCACGCCGGGTCTGGGAGGTAGCGGGTGAATCGTCAGGGCGGCTGGCCCGGGAGAGGCACGTTCGGCCGGGCCGAGACCGCCTACGCCGACAGTGACGCCTACCAGCTTGACCCGTACCTGGAAGCAGGCCCGTACCCGGTTGACCCCGGGTTCGACGGCTACGCGAACGGTCAGCGCGACCAGCCCCGCCCGGCCGACCTGCCGCCAGGACCGTCGCGCGGCCGGCCGGACCGCGGCGCGCCGCCCAGGGCCGGGTTCCCGCCGCGATCGGGCCGGCCGGCCGGGTCGCGGCCGGCCGGGTACGACCAGGCCG
>Ga0265338_10008564_pt1 | contig 12383 bp, 16 predicted proteins | sample 42126metaG_FD_193579 | JGI IMG/M metagenome (GOLD analysis project Ga0265338, IMG submission 193579) | Rhizosphere microbial communities from Carex aquatilis grown in University of Washington, Seatle, WA, United States - 4-21-26 metaG | ecosystem: Host-associated > Plants > Roots > Rhizosphere... | reverse complement strand
CATGAAATTACTAAACCAGTACTAGCATTTGCTAGCCAAGTTCTAAAGATTAGCAATCCGGAAAGACTACCACAATCACATGTGATTGGTAAACGCATTCCAGGTATTATTGAAAATACTCCTGTATTAGCTCAAATTGAATGGCATCTAGATAATCATCCACCAAGACCTGCTGAAGGTTATGGTCCAATGGAAGGTCCAGACTTCTATCATATGGGCGTTAGCCTTTACATGCCTGATTTCAAAGTTGGATTTGGTTGGTTTGGTTCTAAAGTTGCACATTCAATAGGACATTTTGCTTCAAATATCGTAAAGACTGCTGGTCACGAAATTGGGCATGTAACACACAGCCTTCAAGATGTAGAAGGGGCTGTTAGTGGAGTTATCAAACACGTTCCTATCATTGGAGGTCCAATTCATTCAATTCTTGATAAGACCTTTCATTTAGCAATGGCTCCTTCCAACATGGTAGTAGCTATTGCCGAAGGGGATAGTCGCATTGACCATGCAGTTCTAAACTCTCTAAAAGAGCAAGTAAAGGAATTCCAACAACTAGCTCCTTATGCAGAAATGATTGTTAGCCTTGTTCCTGGTGTTGGACAAGGTATTGGTGCCGCAATTGCAGCTGGTGTTGCACTATCAGAAGGTCAGCCTATATCTGGAATTCTCAAAGCTGGACTTATGGGCGCCATACCTGGAGGACCATTAGTCCAAGCAGCAGTAGAAACTGGTGTTGGAATTATTCAACACGTAGCCAAAGGGGATAGATTAGACTTTAATACTCTTGAACAAAGTGCTGCCGGTGCTGCAAGCACTGCACTTGGACTACCATCCTCAGCTAAAGACGCTCTAATTGCCGGTATAGCAATCACTGGACAAATTGCAAAAGGTAAACCGATTGATAAAGCGCTCACTGACGGAGCCATTTCAGCATTACCAGTTTCTGATTCAGCAAAAAGAGCTATGACAGAAGCATCATCATTGAGCTTAGAACTTGCTCATGGTGCTAACGTCATTACTGCTGCACAACATGCTCGCATCACTGCAATTACAGCAGCACTTCCACCAACAAATCCTTTACACAATAATATCACAATAGGTCTTGACTTGATGAAAAAACATCCTGAAAAAAGTCAAAGCATTATGCAAGCTTCTTTACACTCAGGACTTGGTGACACATTGGTAAGTATGGGTGCTCAACATTTACCACCTGAGGTTCAAAAAGGAATCAAGTCTGGTAACGCATTAGGTTCAGCAATTGTCTATCAAGAACATCGGGGAATAGCATTATCCAAAGTAACAGGAAATCTTGTTGAGAGTGGTATACAACAATCCAAACACCATCCTGTTTTTAATGAAGCTCGAAAACTTGCTGTAACCAAAAATTCTACACATGGCTTTGATTACGCAAATGGTCTACTACAACATAAAGTAGGCATGTTTGATGTAATTACCACCCGCAATAGCTTAAACCAAACCCAGCAACATGGGTTTGACTTAGCGGCATCGACTCGAATTGGAACTGTTGCCAATCCAAAACCTCTAACACTCTCACCAGCTGGACATGCTGGATATGCAATCTCACTTGGTATGAGATCTCATAGTCCAAACGAAAAAGTTGCTATGATGCGAACTATTCAGCAAAACCCTAGTGCCACTGTCGGAGCAACTCTTGCTGTAAAAGAAGTTGGGGTAGACAATTGGTTCGTTAGACTACTAAGAGCTTTAGGTCTTCATAAGTAATATCAGGAAAAACAATCATGAACGAAGCAATCTTCAAAAGAGCATTAGTTTCTCAAAACCCTGAAGCTATCCTTGAGATTGCTCAGGTTTTCTATGAATTAGGAAATTCACGTAGAGCTAGATTACTCCGTGAACGTGTTTACCGTTTGAGAGCTACAACAACCTATGACTATAGTTACGGTTTTGGCGAAGGGGGAACTAGTGAACGAGGGGCAGTAATTGCTTCAAGTGGAAGGTCATTACAACCATATGAATATGACAATGGGGAAAGACCGCCTCCTTCAGCTAATATGTATGATGAAGAATATCAAGAAAATGATTACTTCGGAGAAGACGTAGTTCCAGAAGTAGCGCATTCTTATAGCGATGTTCGTTCACCAACCTCTACCCGAACAGAAGTTCGCTCCCCTACCTCAACTAGAACAGAAGTTCGTTCGCCAACCTCAACTAGCACCGAAGCGTACACACGAGGAAACTTTACGTCAACTGTAACTGGTGGAGCAGGTGCAGGCGCAACAACTGTTCACATTCATGCTTCACCAGCCATTGGAGCCCCTTCAGGTACACCACCTTCTGTTCCAGGTGTGAATAATGGTCTTCATCATGGGATGATAGGCATTCCTGTTACATTCTGGCCAAGCTGAGGCTATTATGTACTTACGTCCAGGACCTCCCGGTTATTACATTGACCATAATGGTCAATTAATTCCAGAGAACAGTGTCAACCAATACGTTGATAACTACTATAACTCAGAAGAATGCGACCCTGGGAAGTCCCCAGAGGGGGAGTCGAAGGACCATGATGAAGAATGGCAACACTTCTCAGAACCATTCTACAATGGTACAGTAACCTTTGGAGCAGGTTTTACCCCCAAAGAACTTGTACATGGTGGAATGATTAGCGGTCTCATTGCTCTAATGCTTGGAGCTGGTATACCAGGTGCTCTAGTGATGGGTATGGGCAGCATGATAGTCGAGGCTGGAAGTACCAGAATACTACCAGGTTGGAAACGATACATTTTAGGTTTATTTAGAAAACCACACTAAGTTAGGAGTACATATAATGTTTGGCGACGATATCTCGTTATTAGATCTAATGGCACTGCTAAAGGGTATACGCGATAAGAACCTTACCCTACAAGTTAAAATTGGTGAAGAAGCATGGGAAGTGCTTTCTAAAGGTACAATCACCAAAATGCTTACAACAGTAGTGTCAGGAAAAGTAACATCTACTAACGACATCCGATTAAGACTTTTCGGGTAGTAAAACACTAACAAATGGCTATAAAGTATGTATGATATCATCTTTATAGCCATTTCTAATAATTCAACCAGTGGCATGATATTCTACGGAATATAAAGAAAGAACTCAATGACCTACTCTCCTATCAATGTAGCAGTATACACAGCAGCTTTCTCTGGTGCAATAGCTGGCATGGGCGTATCTGGTTGGATTACAGACCAAACCTCAAGTGATTATGAAGACGTAACACTTATAGCAGGTGCATTTGCTCAAGCATTTGACCAAGTATGGAACAATGCTGCTCAACTCAATAATTTAGAACTATCAGCTATAACAGCAATAGTTCAAACAGATTTTAGTGGTAGGGGGCCCGGACCGTTCAACAATCCGACATTCCAAGACCCTAACAATTGGACTAAAGCAGCAGGGGCTTGTGCTGCTCTTGTTCTTGAAAGTGATATTTTCTTTACTAATGAAGGTATTAATCCAGGAATTCCCGGTAACACAACTGCATCTGCTCTCCAAACTACAACAACTGTTGTCAATGTTTCATCTGCAACGGCTCCAGCTCTTGGAGAAGTACTTACCGCTATAAATAATATAAAAGCTAATTGGCAATATCCCGAAGCTATAAATTATTTTGCTCGTGGTGGATCTCTTGATGACCTTCCTGATATAACTAGCTATTTAGCTTTAGCTGCCACTGTTGGAACTAAAGTACGATTATCAGGAAAACCAACTTTTCTCTTAAATACTCCTCCTAATGGTAGTGGTACTTTTGCACCATACAATTCAACTCCAAATCTTCTATCAAACGAATTCTTAAAAGTTGTTCCAGGGTCAAATATTAGATTTGATATGACCTATCGTTTTGGTTTCTACGCTAGTCCTGCTATTACTCCAGGCAGTAATTTAGCTTCAGCGCCTGCAACTCAAAGCGTTGTCAATAACGTAGCAATAGTTAACCCATGGTCGAATATACCTCAAGTTGGTTACCTAGTATGGATACAACAAATAAGTGGACTGACTCCCAATGTTAGCGGTTCAACTTTTATCATATCAGCACTAGGTCAAAGCGCAATTGGTACCAATGATGTAACCGCATCAGGTCTATATGGAGGTGGCGGTTCCCTAAACGGAAAGACTCTAATACTGTCAATTGACGGTAACTCGTCTCAGACACTGACGCTTTCAGGAGCAGGTAATACAGCAAACTTGACTGCCTTCATTGCTGCTATTGTCGCTGAATGGCCAACCCTATTCCAAGTCGGCGTTGGTGGTGCTGCTGGTAACAAGCTATTGATATCGTCAAGTTCAATTTTAATAGGAGCCGGTACCGCAAACTCAACATTAGGTCTTACTGCTGGTATTCCTACATATGCCTCAATTCTATTAAACCGTCCTATAGTATGGCAAAACTCAATAGGAGACACTGTCGGTTGGTGTCCAACATATCCAAAAAACATCAACATGAACTTTGCAGGTGCTAAAGTTGAAGGATATGCAAATCAACCATTCGAATTCGTACGTTCTCAAAATATTGTAATTGATAGTCTAAACTATGAATTAACACAATCACAAATCCCATTTCCAGGTGGAATGGCAACTATCGGTTTTGATATTGGGTGTAATGATTGTGTACTTCAAAACTCAACCATTATTTTTCCTCAAGATCCAATCTATAGCGGTACCATCGGCCTTTATTGTCAATCAAATGAGCATACTCTCGTCTGGAATACTACTGTCCGAAATGCTCAAATGCAAGGATATGCATTTTTAGATTGTTATGCATGTGCAGGAATATTTATCAACTCATCAGACTGTGCATGGGGTTTTTCAGCACAAAAATTTGACGATCCTACTTTCGGCAGTCTCGATTGCGCTTTCATTGCATGTAATGATGCTGGTAGTAATATAGGTCAATTAACTTGGGGAAGTAAACGAATTAAAAGTATAGGATGTTCAACAACTAAAAACCCAATCTATGGTTTAAAAGTTGATAGAAACTCTGTTGCTAATACATTCACTAATCAGAGCCATACCGATGCTGACGTTGGCGTCTACGTTGACGTTACTGCTACCGGAACATCGTTCGTTCAACTTAACACAGATGATTGTAGAATAGGTTTAATCGCTGCTAGTAACGTAACTGTTTCTCAATGGCACCATCATAGTACACATGCAGAAAATACTGCATTAGGCGCTTTTATTTCTGGCACGGGGACAAATGTTCTACGAGATATTGATTTTGAAAGTCTGTCAGGACGTAGCAATGGTATAGACGTTCAAGGAATTGGTACTCTCATTGTCGATGGCGGGCATATAACCGTTGGAAGTCTTGGCTACTGTTTACAAGTTGAAAATGCCTGTAATGTTTCAATATCACGTATTGTGTTTACTGGCGAAATTGGTATCAATTGCACAGCAGGTGTTGTAAATATCGGACCTGGATGTGACTTTACTGGAACAACAACTCCATTCATAGTATCTGGAACAGGTAAAATCACATTCCAGCAAAGTGGAGGTATATTCGTTTATTCAGGGTTTCAGCGATTTATGGTGCTAACTGAATGCTACAATACAGAAATCGAAGTAAATGCTGGTTCCCCTGCGGCCGTCGGCTTACCAGGAATTCCTGGACTTCAATTTACAATTTTCAATGGTAGTTCAGCAAATTTCACGGCTATATCTACCGCTAGTAGTGATCCAGGAGTAATAATTGCACCTGGCAAAACTGCCATTGTGCGAGTCAACTCAACCAATCATTGTGTACGAGTTACAGCTGATACATGACATTGAAACAATTCAACCACTTGTAATTCCTTACAGTTGTGGTATAATACAGATTCAATGACTGAAAAACTCGCACGAGTTATCCTATTACCAAACAATCCAAACTCTAATAAATGGATTGGCCGCATTGCCATCTTTGAGCTTTCTACGGGCAGTCGTGTACAAGGAAAGATTCTAGCTCTTAACGAGAATTGGATTGATACTGACAATGGTGCTATCAAAATAGAACACATTGTTCATGCCAAATGGGTTAGTGAAGAAGAAGCATCTATAATTCGTGGTGGCCCACTAGGGTCTAATGGTTACTCACTTTCTGGACGTGAACCAGGACAATTCCCACGTCGTTAACGATAAGGATATCATATTCCATGGAATGTTTACTCTGTGACTTATGGGCTCGTATGCCCTATGCATTACGCCCTACAACACCAACAACTGCTCAAGAAACTGAAGGGGCATTAATTGTTGGATACTGGGTTGCTAGTCGTGCAACAACCGTTGCACGTATCTGTGAACGCCACATGCACATTCTTCAAGTTATTGACCGTCAAGAAGAACGGCGCATTGAAATAGAGAAAGTCGCTCAAGAAGAGAGTAAAAGACTAGAAGCTTATCATCAGCAAACAGCTCATCTTCATGAACGTCAACAATCAATCTTCCAAACTGTAAAAGAAGAAATAATACCTTCATTTGTACCTAGTGTTACTCCAATTACTATTCCTGTTCCACAAGCTACTAAAGAATTTCAATTAGGACCTGGACCACTAGCTAACGAAAACATCATAACTAACCAACCTCCATTACCTGTTCAAACTAATTTAGCTGAGCCCTATAGTACTAAAGCTAAAGCAGGAACTATGGAAGCTGCTTTAGAAGTTGCTACAATGCCTCCCACAGAAGGGGGAAAAGTAAGTTATCCTTGCCCCTCATGTGGTAAAGAGGTAGTTACAGGGGACGTTCACGCTTGCTGATGTAAAGGTTACAAACCAGATACTATTATTCTAAACCCTGGTTAGTACAATCAGGGTTTAGTTGTTTTGGAGATACATAAATGACTAAAAATACTCCTCATGACTTTTTCAAAGAGCAGAGAACCATACGTTGTACTGAAAGTCCAATCATCCCACTTGATCTAGCCTTTATTATCCAAGACCCATGTGGCAATACTGCCATTACTCTAGCTAGAGAAATACTAAACCTTATACGTAACCGTGAAGACGACGGTATTTGCCAATCACTGATACATGAGATGCAACGACTCAATAAACTCTATCCAAGATAACAGGTTCATAATGATACAATTCCGCATTATCTCAGTCTCCAAACGTGAATCCTCTGAAGTAAACACTGTTCGTTACACCTACAAAGAAGGTGAAGAAACGCAAAGTGCTAAAACTTTAGGTGGAGTTTGGGAAGAAATTGAATTCGCCATTGTATACGAAGAGAAACCGCTCATACAAATAGCCAATGTCGCTGGGGACGGTTACCTCGTAGGTAGTCCTGCAAAACTGCTCATCAATAATCCAGATCTTTTCGGTAAGTATAAAGTGGGAGATATTATCGACTTTATACCTAAGACAATAGAAGAGAAGATAGTACCACAATCCAACTAGGAGAACCTCATTGTCAAACGAAGTAAAAATGAGAGTTCTCCTAGACATCAACTGTATCTGTGGTAAACGTGTCTACTTTGGACATGACGAAGAAAACAATCCGTGTATGGTTCATACACTACCAACATGTGAAGTGTTTGACGCATGTGATGACCCTACTCAACTACTTAGACATATCAATCAAACAAATCAACAGAACATAAAGCCCTCCAATGTGCCTTCATGTGTCTCAGAGCCGCATGGAAATGCACGATGGGGAATGAATTGATAAGAAAATACCATGTCATCAAAAGAAATTCTAGAAACTGAATACGACTCTACATTAGAAACAAAATTCGATCGACTAATTAGTCAATATCCATATACAACAACTTTACTAATCTGTCTTAGAGACTGGCTTAGAATGAATGACGATGAAGAGGGCGCTAAAATCATTGAGCAAACAGCTATTAAATACTCACGACATGAAGCTGAGATAATTTAAGACAATAAAGTCTAAAGGGCCTATGAAATACACTACATTCCTCCCAGTCAACCTTCTCATGACCATCAGTTTCATAGGTCTAGGGATTTTCATCTTTACTAACCTTCACGGGAAGGGTAGGTCACCATATGAACCATATAGAGGACCTCAATGAATCAAGAAGTAATATTCCGTAAAGCACTTCTAAGCTCTAACCCTCAAGCTATTCTTGAAGTAGCCAATGCGTTCAATGAGCTTGGTGAGATAGGAAAAGCATATGAGTTGATAGAACGACTTAGTGTATTCCACGGAATAGAATTTGGTTATGACACATCTTACTATACTGCTGTACAACAGAAACTTAATGACCTTGGTGCTACTCCTCTACTAGTGGTAGATGGTAAATGGGGAGATAAAAGTAAGAAAGCATGTATTGCTTTCCAAAAATCTAAAGGACTAGTACCAGATGGGGTTCCTGGTACTAAAACCCTAAGCACATTGGGCATAGCTCCCTCTGGAATCATACCATCCACTAAAGGGCATGCTGCTCCTGCAAGTCACAACAGTGATACTGCTGCCTATGAAGCTGGTAAACAAGCTGGGACAGAAATGGGGCTCATTGAACCTGAAGTTCAATATGTAGTAGCAGTAGCTCGAGGGGAAGGGGGTTACGGTAGTGGATGGGGAAACCCAAGTGCTAAACTAGTAGAAGAATCAAAAAACTTTGGTATTACAGGACGTGAAGGTGTAGGCTCAAATAATTGGGGGGCTATACAAGGAACTGGAAGCGCTGGAAGTTTTCCTCACGTTGACCATGGCTGGATGGTACCCGACGCGAATGGAAAACCTACTAAAACCCATTGGTCAGGTAAAGGACCTAAAGTATGGGGAGCATACGTAGCAAACTATAAAAAGTACTCTACCAATGCAGACGCATTCAAAGATGTAGCCCACACAATTCTTAGTGGTGGTACACGTAAAGCCATTGGAGCTAAAGAGATAAAAGACGCAATTAGAGAAGGTAACCTCAAAAAAGCAGTCTACGCCCAACATGCTAATGGCTACTTTGAACTTGCCCCTGAATCTTATCTCACTAAAGTTGTCAAGAACTACAACGCAATTCTTAATAACGTTGGATGGCCTATGGTTCTTGCTGAAAATGGAATTACACCAGGTATTGCTGCTAAAGTAGCTGGAGGTACATTAGCACTTTGGGGGTTAGCTGCATTAGGGATATTCTTATTTAGAAAACCATTAGGATTAGTCAAGATATGAAACTACCACAATGGATACAATGCTTACTTCGCAAACACATATGGATGTACTTACAAGTAAAAGAAACTGATGAATTAGCACGCATATGTGAAAAATGTGGACATGTCGAACGAAGAATAAAGATGAATATATGACTCTCAACGGACAACTCTTTGGATGTGATGTAAGTCACTATCAATCAACAACGCTAGTACCTTGGGATGATGAGCGTATCGACTTTGGCATTGTCAAATGTACTGATGGGCTAAGTGTTGATAGTAGCTGGGAAAAACACTTTGAAGCAATACAAAAGGCTAAAAAAAGTGTTGGACTCTATCATTTCTTTCATCCGGAAATTGAAATTCAACAACAGTTTGATAATTTCCACACACAAGCATTAGGTTACATTGCTACTGGTGACATTGTTCCAGCCATTGACATTGAATCCTTTGGCGCAACTCATGGCGTCACTCCATTATGGTCAGCACCCGCTCAAGCGTTTGCTGAACTATTCACTGCAAACTACAGCAAACCATTACTTTACATAGGAGTCAACAGTTGGGCTCTAATGGGAAAACCAAAATGGGTTGCAGACTATCCACTATGGGTACCACGCTATGTATATGACGGCGTAATGTCGCCTCCACCTCCAATCAGCCCTCATAATTGCCCTTGTGGAAAACCGGCGACTATATGGCAAGGCCGTGTGTCACCACTGTGGAATGTGTTTCAACATGAAAAAATCGCTGGCGCAGTAGACCAAGATTGGGCTGTTGAACTACCAAGGGTTGAAAAGATAAACTGGTGAATCACAATGAACCATGATGATAAAATTCTGAATTGTGGAACATGTGGACACTCCGCAATAATTCATCACATGGCACTATCATCAGCTTGCAAAGGCTCTAATAAAGACGGAACTCACTGTCAATGTAAAGGTTTCAATCCAAACCAAAATTCAAAAGGGCAAGAATTGACTTTTGGAGAAAAATATACTTTCAATAAAAGACCTTGAATATGAATACCACCACATACTCACTACCAGTACACTGTTCAAGAGAATGTGGTAAAGTAACTGACGTTGGTCTAAAAGAAGCTGTACCAGGGGTATTCAAAATAGTCATTCCAAAATACTGGCTATTCAGTAGTGACAAGGGGCATATACTTTTCATCTGTGAAGACTGTGCAAAAACAATAGGATACATAGGGACAGTTCATAAAGATAAACACAAGCATTGATAACCATATGGATAAAAGATGGCAACAACCTTGGGAAAAGAGACATCGAACTGTCAAAGCTATCTGTGTCTCTTGTATGAAAACATCTCACATAACACTTTATGGGGCAGCTAGTGAATATAGAGATATGGTGGGAAAAGAAATGTGTAAGCATTGCGGCGTCACCGGTAAATTATCAACCAGTGGCCTTGTGAAAACTCGAGTGAAACTCGACACTACCTGCCAATTGGAAATCAATTGGAAGAAATGAAAAGTAATCATGCAAGATGATGAATACTACGACAAAATAACCCCGCCAGATGGACATGTGTTTCATACGTTGCCACCCCATGCAACATTACAAGAAGTTATTGAACACGCAAACCATCAATATCGTTTATCCATATCAACATACGGTAAACTATCAGAAATACATGCGTATCTATTCAATGGTACTATTCCCTGTACAAAACCAATCGATAAATGTACTGCTCTAGAAGGTGTAGAAAGATTAGAAAGAAGACTAACCTGGCAAAAATGGGCAATCGCAGTGCTAACAATCGTTATGCCAGTAACAGTAACCATTGTGGGAATCTTACTCACTAACTACAGTAGTGCAAAAGCAAGCTCTGCTGCCGTTGACGGAACTAAAACTACTCTAGCCATTGAAATGCCAAAATATCTCAAGTCTATGGGAGACGTTGCTGAAGAAGCAAGTGATAGAGGTTCTGATAGGGCATTACGAAAATTCATGGCTGAACAGCCTTCGAAACCCATTGCTAAGATGGGAATGAACGTTACGAAATAAATATTCTACGGAATAAAGAAAGTACACAATGAAGAAACTACTAGTATCAACATCATTCGCCCTTACCCTCATCAGCTGCACCCAAGCTCAAATCAACTCGGCTTGGCAAGCGGCTAACACCGCATGTATTGCAGCTGAAACCGCCGACCCAATCATTGCAACACTTATCCCAGCATGGGGTCCAGATGTTGAAACGGTCGTCGCAATTATCTGTGCTATCCCTTCAGTAATTTCTGACTTTGAAGGATTGCCAACCACACAAGCTCAAACCAAAACTAAACTTCGCTTGACCACAATGAGTCAAGTACCCACTGTTACTACACCAATCAATCAGCCAGTACCTGCTACTAGTGCTAATATTAACACTACTAAGGCTCCACTATGAGATCTGTATTCCTCCCCAAGTTAAACCGAAACATTGTATTCGGTCGTAAACGTCCACCACCCGGCACTCAATCACTCCACTTACATAACTACCTACGCTCTTCATTACCTACCCCTCCACCTTCAGCAGACTACACAAGCAAAGCCTCTAAAGAATTATCTAATATTGATGACAATGATACCTTAGGTGATTGTGTTATCGCCGGCGGATATCACATTGTAGGAGTTGAAACTGGTAATGCAGGTAATCAATTCATTGCAACAGACAGCCAAATCATCTCAGACTACTCAGCCATCGGCGGATACATTCCAGGCAACCCAAACACAGACAACGGATGTAACCTGCCTACCGCATTGGGATATTGGACAACGCATGGCTTTGCTAACGGTACTAAGCTACTTGGTTACCTCGCAGTTGACCCGACCAACGTAACTGAAGTTCAACAAGCATTATACCTATTCGAAAACCTAATGCTAGGTATCGAATTACCTGATGCTTGGATTAGCCCATTTCCTAGTGCCAATGGGTTTACATGGGATGTAGCTGGTAACCCAGACCCAGAAAATGGTCATTGTATCATTGCAGCAGGATACGTAGGAACTGGAGTGACAGTTGTTGGATATACAGCAGCAGGTCTCATCATTGATACATGGGGCATGCTAGGAATCCTCACATGGGCTGCACTTGCTAAATATTGTTCAGCCAAAAATAATGGCGAATTATATGTACTACTCACGCCAGACCAGGTTACTAAAGGTCAAACTATTGCACCTAATGGCGTATCATGGTCTGACCTCATTGGTGACTTCGACGCACTCGGCGGAAACATACCGGTACCAACGCCAACTCCTACACCAACCCCT
>Ga0265338_10008563_pt1 | contig 12384 bp, 8 predicted proteins | sample 42126metaG_FD_193579 | JGI IMG/M metagenome (GOLD analysis project Ga0265338, IMG submission 193579) | Rhizosphere microbial communities from Carex aquatilis grown in University of Washington, Seatle, WA, United States - 4-21-26 metaG | ecosystem: Host-associated > Plants > Roots > Rhizosphere >... | reverse complement strand
CCACATTCACCACGCGTCCACACCACACGCTCCAGCGCGGCGCGCCCTCGATGGATGCAATGCTGTCCTCGTTTTCGGGCGAGCAAGGCGATGTCCTGGCGCTCTTCGCCACCAACGACGGCGACGCGATCGAAGCCACCACGCAAGCCATCGCGCGCTTTGGTGACAAGGGCAGCGTCTGGCGCACGCCGCTGGGCACGTCGGTGGTGCTCACGGCGATCGGTGGAAATTGGATCGCCGTTGGGGGCGCGGATCACACATTGCGGCTCTACGACGCGCGCGATGGCAAGCCGAACGCCGACTTCCACGCCACGCCGCCGCTGTCCGAGGACGAGGTCGTGGAGCTGGTGCTGCTCTCGCGCGCGCTGGGCGAGAAGGTGCCGAGCTTCGTGCCCAACGTGCAGGCCGATCGCAACCCGCTCGACGACGTGGAGCTCCTGGATCAACTGATCAGCGTGAACCAGTTGCACGATCTCTCGCGGCGAGATCTGAAGCTCTTGCGGCACACGGTGTCGGCGCGGCGAGGCAAGCCGTTCGCGGTGCCGCTGCTGCACGACTACTTCGCCACCAAGAGCTGGTACCGCGCCGACGCGACGTTCGCCGACGCCAAGCTCACCGACATCGACAAGCGGAACCTCAAGATCATCGCCTCGCTCGAGGACGATCTCGGCGGACCGCTGCCAGACAGCGTCGATCACGAGGTCATCCACTTCGGCGGGTGATGACCACCCCTCGCCCGGTCCGGGCGATCCTGAAGACGAAGCGGCTACGGAAGGCTGGCGCGATCGCCGGCGCGCGTGAGCTTGGGCGTGCCGATGGCCTCGAGCAGATCGAAGAGCCCTGCAGGATCCTTCGCGGGCCGCGCGGGCGCTGAATTCAATCCCGCGTCGATGGGCAGGACCTGCACGCCGATCGGTGAGGCGTCGAGATCGAGCGCCACGAGGATCGCGTCGCTTTCTTTGGTGCAATCACACGCGAAGCACACATTGCCCAGCCCCCACGCGATCACCGCGTCGCCGCGACGCTCGAGCGGGCCAATCGCGTGGCTTCCATGCGCGATGACGATCTTCGCGCCCGCTGCGAGCGCAATCTCGACGGCCTCTTTGAGCTCGGGCCGCGGCAAGTAGCTCGCAGGCCCGGTGACGTGAAACGTGGCGACGAGCGTGTCGCCTTGTGCGCGCGCGACGCGAAGATCGTCGATCAAGTGCGGCGGCACACCGTGCTCGAGGTCGTGCGCCGTGAGCGCGATCTTGTGCGCGCCGAGCGTCAGCACGGTCGCGCCTGCGGGTCCGCCGAACGGAAGAAAGCCTGCGCCTCGAACAGCCGACGCCGTCTTCTCTAGGCCATCGGATCCCGTGTCGGCCGCGTGGTTGTTGGCGATCCCGACGGCCCGAGCATCCAGCTGCGAGAGCTCCGACAGCGCTTCAGGCGCGTTCCAGAGCTTGAGCCCCGGTCCGGTCGGGAGCTGCGTGGCGACGGCGCCTTCGAGGTTCACCACGCCCACGCCAAGCCCGTGGACCAGCGGCACCAGGCCGTCGAGCGCGTGGTGTCCGCCTGGGCCGAGGTTCACGTCGCCGCCAAACCAGAGCCGCGCGGACTTCGGAGCGGTCGCGACCGGCGGCGGCGTGGCGTGCGCGCAGCCCGCGAGCAGCAGCGCCAGCGCGATCGCTCTCGACATATCTCGATATTGCTACAGCGACACGCGCAAGGCGATGCCCGCGTCGAACGTCGGCGTGGGCACCACCACCTGCTGAATCTGACCGGTGCCGGTGGGCACGGCCGTGGTGTTGATGCCGAAGCGGAACTCGCCGCCCTGGGTGCCGTAGTGCACGTCGCCGTACAGGTCGAGGCCGAGGTGGGTGAGGATGGTGACGTTGTAGTCGAGGCGGGTGAGGAAGCTCTCGTCGGAGAGGTTTCCGAGCGTGGTCATGCTCAGGCTGTGGACCACCGTGCCGCGGGGCAGCGAAGCCGTGCTGTAGATCGAGCCGTACCACTTGCCCAGGTAGAACGGCACGAAGTTGCCGGTGACCACCAGGCCTGGGTACGTCTTGGGATCGTCGGTGCCGGCCTGGTTGTAGAAGCCTTCCAGGCCGACGGTGAGCGCGTCGCGGTCGTTCAGATTCACCTGCCACGTGCCGCCGGCGCTGACCTGCGGCTGGATGCCACTCTGCGATTGGAAGCTGTACGGCAGCGGCGTGCACGGCTCGCCCGCCTCGACATTGGGCAGACAGAGCGGCCCGGCGTTGCCGCCCGAGCCGAACACGAGCTGCGATTGCTCCGCGCCGTGGAAACCGGCCTCAGCGTAAACGTCGAACGGACCGAGGCCGCTCGAGATGTCGGCGCCGAGGCGCGGCTTGCGGCCGTGCTGGAAGAGCCCCGAGAAGCTGAGCTCCGCGTCGCCGAGCACCACCTCCGCACGCAGCGCACCGCCCACGTTGCTCAGGGTATTCACCACGTCGGGCCCCTCGAAGACGCCGAAGCCGTAGAAGTTCCACCCCTTCTCTTCCCAGGGAATGTGGGCCTTCACGAGGGTCACGCCGGTGCGCTGGTCGATGATGTCGAGCGGGTTGAGCTTCACCGGCTGCAAGAAGTCGGTGGGATTCCAGATGTGCCCGGTGCCCCACTTCACGTGCTGCTTGCCCGCGGTGACGAACACCTCGCGCGCGATGTCGAAGTTGATCCACAGCTGATCCAGGTAGGTGTTCACCTGGTTCTGCTTGGTGCCGCCGAAGGAGATGACGTTGGGATCGACGGCCGGGTCGTAGGTGAGCCGGCCCACCGCCAGCGCGCGGACGCGCGAGTTGGGCCGCGCGTCGAGGTAGACGTCCATCAAGTTGGGCTCGTCCCAGCCCCAGCTCTTGGGCGGCTCGCTCTCGTAGCCGGTGGCCTGCGCGCGCAGAAAGAGCGTGCCGCCGATGGTGAGCGGGTTCGCAGGCGCGACCTCGGTCGACTCGGGCAGCACCTGGCCCGGCCCACCGAACGCGGCGCTCTCGCCGGCCTGCTCGGGCGTCTGCGGCGGCGCCGGTGGCCCCGCGTCCGGCGCGTTGGCGTTCCCGGGCTGGCCGTTGGGCTGATCGAAGAGTTGCTTCTCGTCGGGGGTCATCACCGGCGTGCCCGCGTCGGTGTTGCCCGGGGTGGTCACGACCGGCGCGCCAGCATCGGCCGCAGCCGCCGGCGCACCTCCGCCGAAGAGCGCGTTCTCGTCCACCTGGGCCCGCGCCACGCCTGGCAACGCCATGGCCGCCAGGACCAGCAGTGTCCAGCGCATCACACCCTCCCAGACCCCGCAGAAGTATCTAGATATGTCGAGACATATCCAAATTGAAGCAGCCGGTCAGCGGCTCTTCGACTCCAGGTACGCCTTGGTGAAGAGGTTGGCCTCCAGCGGGTGGAGGTCCACGTCCTTGATGGTGATGGAGGTCTGGTTGGCCTTCTCTACCTCGTCGAAGATGAAGATTTGCCCGGGGAACCAGACGTCGCCCTTCTTGCTCTCGGAGTACTTCTTGTCCCAGGTCGGGTAGAGCAGGCGGCGCATGAGGCGGCCGGAGAGCGCGTACTCGTAGCGCTTGAGGATGTTGCCGGTGGCCTGGTCCACCCAGAGCTCCACCACGGGGAAGGCCACGTCCACGTTGGGCTTCACGGACAGCTTCACGTGCCAGGCCTTGTACTTGCCCACGGCCTCTTCGCCGACGAACGAGGGCGTGTACTCCTCGGCGAGCTTGCTCTCGTCGAAGTCCTCGCGGCGAGAGTTGGTGCCGCCGATCTTCTCGCGCTCGGTGCGGCGCTCCCACTTGCCCACGCTCGGGTCGTAGAACCAGAGGTTGTGCTCGATGCGCAGGTAGCCCTGACCGGTCATCTCCTTGGGCTGCTCGAAGATGATCATCAGCTTCTGGCCCTCTTCGCGGCGATACACCACCGCCTGCTGGGCCACGTCGGGCTTGCCGGTCTCCTTCTGGATGATGAAGACCGTGCTCCGGTAGTCGCCGTTCTCAGCCTGCCGGTGATCGATGTCCTTGAGCATGTTCACCATGGCTGCGTCGTCGAGCGGCGCGGCCACAGCGGGCGCGGCGGTGCAGAGCACCATCGCAAGAATCAGCTTTCGCATGACACCCTCCAGAGTTTTCGAGATCGAAGAAATCCGTCAGCCCGCGTGGGCCATGGCCGTGACGGGCGTGAGCTTGGCGGCGCGGTACGCCGGGTAGGCCGAGGCGATCGTCGTGAGCACGGCGATGAGGCCCACGATGATCCCCACCGCGCCGAAGTGGATGCCCAGCGCGAGCTTGTCCGAGAGCAGGAAGAAGCGCGCGAACGGCGGCAGATCCAGCTGCGCGTGGTTCACGCCCGCGGCCAGGAGCAGTCCCGCGATGCCGCCCGCGGCGCCGGAGGTCAGCCCGAGCACCACCGCCTCGGTGAGGAACATGCGGAGCACCCGTCCGCGCTGCATGCCGATGGCGCGCAGCGTGCCCACTTCTCGCGTTCGCTCGCGCACGGCGATCCACATGATGTTGCCCACGCCCACGAGCACGATCACCAGGAGGATCATCGAGAGCACCGCGGAGATGAAGCCGAAGCCGGTGAGCACCCAGGAGAGGAAGCTGACCTCTTCATCCCACGTGGTCACGTCGAGCTTCTGGCCGGTCCAGTCCTCGCGGTTGACCACGTCGAACTTGAACCAGAACGCGCGCCCGTCGGGATCCATCACCTTGAAGCCCGCCTTCTCCAACGCGGTGCGGATGACGGCCGCGTCCTCCTTCGATTTGTTCACGTCTTTCAAATAGACGTAGAGCGCGCCCGTGGCGTCGTCGCGCAGGTCGTAGAGCTTCTGCAGCGTCTGCGCAGGCACGTAGGTGTTGAAGCCCGAGAGCAGGCCCACGTTCTGCGCGATCGCCACCACGCGCACGTCGACGGTGTTGTTCACGCCGCGGCTGGTGGGCGCCGAGTAGGTCAGCGCGTCGCCGACCTTCACGCCCAGCTTCTCGGCCTGGTCGTGGAACAAGAGGATGGTGCCCGGCTTGGCGAGGTCGTCGAGGTTGCCGCTCTCCACCTGCACGACCTTCTTGAAGCCCGGCTCGTTGGCGATGTCGATGCCGCCGATGCCGGTCTGCATGCTCGCGGTGTCGGAGACGAGCTTGGCCCAGCCGCGGCCGCGGACGGCCACGTAGTCGATGTCGTTGGGCAGCGCGTCCTTCACCACCTTCACGACCTCGGGGTAGTGGGTGACGACCGGCGCGCTCTGGCCCGCGGTGACCTTGTAGAAGCCGCCCACGTTCACGTGGCCGCTCATGAGCGTGGTGGCGCTCTTGAGCATCGACTCGCGCATGCTGGTGAGCGTGCCCCAGAGGGTGCACACCAGCAGGGTCACGAACATCAGGCCCACGCCGAGGAAGCTCGTGCGCAGCACGTGCTGGCGCAGGTTCCGCGCGCCGATGACCACGTCGGTGAAGAAGGTGTTCATGGTCAGTCCTCCGCCTGCATGGCGCGCACGGGTGAGACGCGCATGGCCAGATACGCCGGGATGAGGCTCGCGAACGCGCTGATCACGAACATGGCGATCAAGGCGATGAAGAGGCTGGGCACGCTCAGCACCGGCGTGAACCGCGGCCCCGAGAAGAGGAAGTACATGATGTCGGCGGTGGCGGGGATGCCGTGGCTGTGGACCCAGCCCACGATGCCCGCGCCCAGGCAGGCGCCCAGGCCGCCGAACACGATGCCCATCACCATCGCCTCCACCACGACGGTGCTCAGGATGAGCGGCTTCTGCGCGCCGATGGCCCGCAGGGTGCCGAACTCGCGCACGCGCTCCAGCGTCGCGGTGAGCAGCGCGTTGTTCACGATGATCGCCGCCACGAAGCCGATGAAGAGCGAGGCGAACATGAAGATCGCCCAGAAGAGCAGCACCAGCTTGCCGATGTTGCCCGAGGCCTCCTGCCAGCTGAGCACCTTGAGGTTCATGCCCGCATCCTTGGCGGTCTTCTCGATCTCTGCGGTCGAGGCGCGCGCCTGGGCCGGGTCCTTCAAGAAGATGGCCGCGTTGAGGACCGCGCCCTGGTCGTCGCCGCCGCTGCCGTACATGCGGCCCTGGACTTCCTTGTCGTGGAGCGCCTGCTTCACCGGGTTCTTGTCGTTGGTGATCACGCCGGGCGTGGTCTGGGCCTCTATGACGCGCGGCGCGCCGGCATCAGGCTTCTCGGCAGCCGCCACGGGCGCGTCTGCGCCGAAGAGATCGGCCTCGGCGTTCTCGCGGCTGACCTCTTTGGTGCCCGCTTCCTTCTTGATGGCCTGGGCCTCGGCGATGGTGTCCGCGGTCATGAAGCCGTAGAGGTCGCGGAAGCTGCGCAGGTCCATCAAGTTCAGCGAGCCGGCGAGCGCGCTCTTCTCCAGGCCCTTGAACTGGAACGTTCCGTAGACCTTGAGGTTCACGCTCTTGGTGAAGCCGCTCTTGGTGAAGGCCTTGATGGTGAGCGTGTCGCCGATGCGGATGCGGTAGAGCTCGAGCAACGGCGCGATGTCCTTGTAGAACGCGTCGTAGCGCTGCTTGAAGTTGGCGTCGTCGGTCTTGAAGAACTCGGCGAGCAGCTTCTCCAGCTGGGTCTCGTTGGAGCCTGTGGCCTTCTGCAGCCGCGCGATCATCTCCTTGGCCTTGATCTCGTCGAGCTGGAGCGCGATCTCGCGGGTCTGGGTGGTGTTCTCGCGGACCAGGCGCTGGAGATCTTCGGTGTCGGCGATCTTCTGGTGCTTGGTCTCGATGGCTTCCTTGATGTCGTCGAGGCGCTTGGCGCTCTTCAGCTTCACGGTGTTTTCGTAGAAGTTCTTCGCGAAGAGGAAGCCGCGCTCGCCCGGGGGAACCGCGGTGCCGTCGACGATCTCCATGCGATCGAACGACTTCTCGAACTGCGACATGTCCGTGCCGATGTAGCGCAGGTAGATGAGGTCGGCGTCGGCGGCCTGGGGCGCGATCTTGTTCTCCAGGAACTCGAGCTTGCCGAAGGGATCGCTCTCGAAGTCGGCCCACCACGCCGGGTTCGACGCCGTGTTCACCGCGTCGATCTCTTCCTGCGTCTGCCCGCGCGACTCGCTGGAGATCTCGGCGCGGTTCTTCTGGTCGCCCTTGAGCACGTCGATGATGTGCTGCACGTGCGCCTTCTGTGCGTCGATGCGCGGCTGCACGCTGGGGTCGCCGGCCTTCTTCTTGTTCTCGGCCTCGCGCAGATCGCCGAGGGCGAGGTCGATGGTGTTGCCGGAGGTCACCATCGCGCCGGAGATGCCCATGGGCACCACGGCCTTCACGTTGGGGACCTTCTCCAGCGTGGTCTTGAGCTTGGAGAAGTCGTCGATGGCGCCGAGATCGGGCTCGGACATCCCGTTGCCCCAGATGGCGAACTCGTCGCCGCCGCCGTCGGGGAGCTTGGGCGCGTAGACCTGAAGGTCACCCGAAGCCGAGCCGATGATCGACTTGCTCATGCCATCCGTGGCCGAGCCGATGAACGAGGTGCCCACCACGATGAGCACCGCGCCGCCGCCGATGATGCTGCCGATGATGATGGTCTTGAGCTTACTGGCGAAGAGGTTGCGGAAGGCGATGCGCACCACGATCGGGAGCTGACCGGGGCGCCGCACGGCGTTCCAGGCAACCTGACCGAACATGTACGCGGAGAACACCAGCACGGTGACGATGAAGACCACCGTGGCAAGCCCGGCGATCCCGCCGAGGAGCATGAAGAGCGCTTTCATGTGGGGCTCCTAGTGCGCCGAGACAGCCGCAGCGGCTGCGGCACCCGATTGCTTGCCGCCCTCGGCGAGCTGGCCGTCGGCCACCTTCACCACCGCGCTGGCGTGCGACATCACCTTCGGGTCGTGGGTGGAGAAGATGAAGGTCGTTCCCTGCTTGCGGTTCAGGTCCTTCATCAGGTCGATGATGTTCTGACCGGTGACGGAGTCGAGGTTCGCGGTGGGCTCGTCGGCGAGCACGATCTTCGGCTTGGTGACGAGGGCGCGGGCCACGGCGACGCGCTGCCGTTGGCCGCCGGAGAGCTCGTTGGGGCGCTTGTGCAGGTGCTCGACGAGCCCAACCTGCGCCACCAGCTCTTCCACGCGCTGCTTGCGCTCGCCGGTGGTCATGCCGCCCTGAAGCAGCAGCGGGAACTCGATGTTCTGGAACACGGAGAGCACGGTCACCAGGTTGAAGCTCTGGAAGATGAAGCCCAGCGTGTTCAACCGCAGATCGGTGAGCTGGCGCTCCGAGAGCTGGGTGGTGTCCTGGCCGTTCACGGTGACGGTGCCGCCGGTGGGCGTGTCCACGCAGCCGACGAGGTTGAGCAGCGTGGTCTTGCCTGAGCCCGAAGGCCCGGCGATGGAGAGGAACTCGCCCTGCTCCACCTCGAGGTTGATTCCTCGAAGCGCGTGAACCACCACCTTGCCCAGGTAGTAGTCCTTGACCACGTTTCGCAGCGAGACGATGGACGCCATGGTGCGGAACCTCGTCGGGCTCGGGCCCGGTGTTTTTGCGACGCCGTGTGACGCCCCAGGCCCTCAGGCCTGAAAATGAACGGGCGTTAAGATATTCGCCGGTGGTCCGGCGGACAACTCGAACGTTGCTTCCCTGCCTGCCTGCTTCCGACGGCTTCGTGGCGACTTGCCGAGCGGCTCTCGATTCGAATATCTTAGCAACTAAGACATCTCTTGTCTAAACATGTTCGCCGACCATGTCAACTCCACACCGCCAGCGCGCAGATCTCTTGGTGAAATTGATGGAGGCCTTGCGGGCCCTCTCGGACCGCGACGTCCTCTACAGCCAGGCCCTCGCCGATCGCCTGGGCGTGAGCCTCACCGACTTCAAGGCCTCGAGCCTGCTCGCGGGTAACGGGCCCATGCCGGCCGGGCGCCTGGCCGAGCTCACGGGGCTGACCACCGGCGCCATCACCGGCGTGCTCGATCGCTTGGAGAAGGCGGGCTGGCTTCGGCGGCTCAAGGATCCCGGTGATCGTCGGCACGTGCTCGTGGAATCGCTGGGCGAGCCGGCGCCGCGCATCCACGATCTGCTCGCGCCGCTGCGCGACGCCATGAAGGAGGTGACCGCGAGCTACGACGACGACCAGCTCCACCTGGTCGTCGATTTCGTCACGCGCGCGGCCGCGACCATGGCCGCGGAGACCACGCGTCTGCGCCAGGAGGGCGGCGGTGGGGCGCCAGGCAGTGGCCCGGAGTCGGCCCCGATCGACGGCGTCCGCAAAGGCGTGCTGCGCTTCGCCAGCGGCGCCTCACACCTCACGCTGAACGGCGGCGCGCCCTCGGACTTGCTCTATCGCGCGCGCTTCACCGGACGGCGCCCGGAGGTGACGGTCTCTGGCGGCACCGTGTCGATGCACTACCCGATGTTCGCGTTCCTCGACTTCCGCAAGCTCGGCGCCGAGGTGGAGCTCAACCCGGAGATCCCCTGGGACGTGGAGCTGACCGGCGGCGTGAGCAAGGTGCGCGCGGCCCTTCACGAGTTGGAGCTGTCCACGCTCACCCTGCGCGGCGGCGCGAGCTCGGTGGAGATCTCGTTGCCAGCGCCGCAGAAGGTGGTGCCCATTCGCATCACCGGCGGCGCCAGCCACATCCAGCTCACGCGGCCCAAGGGCACGGCCATGCGCATCCAGGTGACGGGCGGCGCCAGCAGCCTGGTGTTCGACGACCAGCGGCTCGGCGCCGTGGGCGGCGTCACCCGCCTGCAGAGCAACGGCTACGAGAACGCGACCGACCGCTACGAGCTCGAGCTCTCGGGCGGCGCCAGCCACCTCACCGTCGCCGTGAGCGGCTGAGCACCGCCACGCCGAACGCCAGCGCGAGCGGCCAGATCAAGTCGGATCCGGATCCGCCCACGCTGCTGCAGCCGCCGCCCTTGCCCGAGCCCGCATCGACCGCGGACGAGCTGCCGGTGGTCGAGCCGGTGGTCGTCGACGACGGCTGCGAGATGCAGGTGCCGCCGTTGTAGAGGCAGCTCTGCGGGCAATCCGGATCCGCTTCGGGCGTGGTGCAGGCGCTGGTGCAGAAGCCGTCGGGGGCGCAGGGGCAATCGGGATCCGGCGCGGTGCAGTTGAAGCCGCAGCGGCCGTCGGCGCCGCAGCTCGGCGGATCGCCGGCGTCGACCATGTTGTTGAAGATGAAGTCGAGGTACGCGTCCACGCGGGTGTCGATGCCGGATTGCGCGCACTGCTGGTCGCCGCGCGAGGTGGTGCCGATCACCGAGACCACGCCGTCTGGGGTGGTGAAGAGCGCCGGGCCGCCCGAATCGCCCTCGCAGGTGAGGCCGGCCTGGTCGCCCGAGGTGAGCTCGCCCGGCGAGCGGACCTTCACGTCGTACTTGGTGACCATGCGCCGCAAGCCCACGCCGCCGCCGTCGGGCGAGGTCTCGCCGAAGCCGACCTCGGTCACCGGCGCGCCGTAGATCGTGAGTCGATCGAGCGGGTAGCGGTTCAGCATGCGGTATGGCCCAGGCATGGGCTGCTTGGTGAACGCGAGCCCGATGTCGTTCCAGTCCTGGTTGCCCGTCTGCTGACGGAAGGTGGGGTTGGCGATGAGGAAGCGGACCTCCACCACGCCGCCGTCGACCAGGTTCAGCCCGGCGTCGGGATAGAGCGCCTTCTGGATGCCGACGTTGGTGTCGCTGTTGAGGATCACCAGGCCGAAGTCTGTCTGCGGGTTGAACTGGTTGGTGCAGTGCCCCGCGGTGAGCAGCGTGTACGGCCCGATGACCGAGCCCGAGCAGAGGTAGCCGGAGCCGTCCTGGTAGGCGATCTCCATGGACACGACGTTGGTGTCGGTCGTGTCCGCGTGGCCGTTGATGATGGGCGCGCTGACGCTGTCGGTCGCTGGCTGTTCGGTGTCGGGAGCGGCGTCGGGCGCGCCGCCGCAAGCGCAGAGCGAGAGGGCAGCGACGGCGATGGCGAGGGTTCTCAAGGTGGCGTCCAGTTTCGAGAATGGTCGGCAACTCTAGACGTCGGCCGTCATGCGGATCACCTCTTCGAACGAGGTGAGTCCCTGGGCCAACTTGTGCACCGCGGCCTCTCGCAGGCGGCGCATGCCCTGTTGGCGCGCCATGGCCTCGATGGCCCCACCTTCGGCGCCGGTGGAGATGAGCTCGCGCACCTCGCGGCTCACGTGGAACATCTCGAACACGCCCGAGCGCCCGCGGTAGCCCGTCTCGCGACACTTCACGCAGCCCTTGCCCTGCGCGAACTGCGGGCCCTCGGGCATGAGCGGCATCGGCGTCGCCAGGAGTTGCACCTGCTCTGCATTGAGGTTGATGCGCTGCACGCACGAGGGGCAGTTCACGCGCACCAGGCGCTGGGCCATCACGCCCAGCAAGCTCGACGCGAGCAAGAAGCTGGGCACGCCCAGATCGCGCATGCGCGCCACGGCGCCGACAGAGTCGTTGGTGTGCAGCGTGGACAAGACCAGGTGGCCGGTGAGCGCGCACTGAATGGCGTTGTTCGCGGTCTCTGCGTCACGGATCTCGCCGACCATGATGATGTCGGGATCCTGGCGGAGGATGTGGCGAAGCGCGGCGGCGAAGTCGAGGTCGAGCTTGGGCTGCACCTGCACTTGATTGAAGCCGTCCCAGACCATCTCGATGGGATCTTCGATGGTGGTGACGTTCACGTCCTGGCCGGCGAGCGCGCGCAGGGCCGCGTAGAGCGTGGTGGTCTTGCCGCTGCCCGTCGGGCCGGTGACGAGGATCAAGCCGTGCGGATTGGCGATCCAGTTCTCGAAGAGCTTCTGCTCGTGACCGTCGAACCCGAGCTGGTTCAGCGTGGTCATCTTCTCCGGGTCGAAGATGCGCAACACCATCTTCTCGCCGAAAGCCGTGGGCAGCGTGGAGACGCGGAGCTCGATCTCGTTGCCGTCGCGCTGGGTCTTGATGCGGCCGTCTTGGGGGCGGCGCTTCTCGCTGATGTCCATGCGCGAGAGCATCTTCAAGCGCGCGGCGATGGGCGCGTGCACCGCGCGCGGCAGCGTGAAAACGGGATGGAGCACGCCGTCGATGCGCAGGCGCATCACGGTTTGATCGCGCTTGGGCTCGAGGTGGATGTCGCTGGCGCGCTGGTCGAAGGCGTAGCGGAGCAGGTACTCCACCGCGTTCACGACGGGCTTGTCCTCGGCCTGGAGCTCGCTCTGCTCGTTGAGAACGACCAGCTGCTCGAAGTTCGAGATGCCCGGATCGTTCACCGCCTCGTCGACGGCGCGGGCCACGGTGTTCTTGAAGCCGTGCGTGTCCTGGAGGGCCTGGAAGATGTCGAGCTTGGCGGTGAGGAACGGCCGGATCCGCTTCGACGTCAGCCGGCTCACCTCGGCGAACAGCTCGTGATCGAACGGGTTCGCGACGGCGAGATTGAGCACGTCGCC
>Ga0265338_10008559_pt1 | contig 12388 bp, 5 predicted proteins | sample 42126metaG_FD_193579 | JGI IMG/M metagenome (GOLD analysis project Ga0265338, IMG submission 193579) | Rhizosphere microbial communities from Carex aquatilis grown in University of Washington, Seatle, WA, United States - 4-21-26 metaG | ecosystem: Host-associated > Plants > Roots > Rhizosphere >... | reverse complement strand
GCATGGCCGACCCTAAGCGCCGGTTTTACGGCGTCCAGTTCCACCCCGAGGTGGTCCATACCGAGAAGGGGACGAAGGTCCTCGAGAATTTCGCCAAGAAGGTCTGCGGTTGCCGCGCCACCTGGAGTATGGAGTCCTACGCCCAGCAGACCGTGGAGGCCATCCGACGCCAGGTGGGGAAGGGTCGGGTGTTGTGCGGCGTCTCCGGAGGGGTGGATTCCACCGTCGCGGCCGCCCTGATCCACAAGGCCATCGGCCGCCAACTGTCCTGCGTCTTCGTGAACAACGGGCTCCTGCGCCAGGACGAGGCCGGACAGGTCCTCAAGGCCTTCCGGAGCAAGATGGGCATCCCCCTCACCTACGCCGACGCGGAGAACGAGTTCCTCCGGAAGCTGGAAGGCGTCTCGGAACCCGAGAAGAAGCGCAAGCTGATCGGCGGCACCTTCATCCGGGTATTCGAGCGCTCCGCCAAGGACCTCCAACGCAAGCGCGGGGCCTTCGACTTCCTCGCCCAGGGCACCCTCTATCCCGACGTCATCGAGAGCGTGTCGGTGAAGGGCCCCTCGGCGGTCATCAAGAGCCACCATAACGTGGGCGGCTTGCCCAAGGACATGAAGTTCAAGTTGGTGGAACCCTTAAGGGAGCTGTTCAAGGACGAGGTGCGGGCCTTGGGCGCCAAGCTGGGGATCCCGAAGGACATGCTCTGGCGCCAGCCCTTCCCGGGTCCGGGCCTGGCGGTGCGTTGCCTGGGACCCATTACCCGGGAGAAGTTGGCGATCCTCCGCAAGGCCGACGCGGTCGTTTCCGAGGAGATCAAAAAGGCCGGGCTGTATTATTCCATCTGGCAGTCCTTCGCGGTTTTGACGCCCCTCAAGACCGTCGGGGTCATGGGCGACGAGCGCACCTACGACCACGTGTGCGTGCTGCGGGCCGTGCATTCCACCGACGCCATGACGGCCGACTGGGTGAAACTGCCCTACGAGGTGTTGGGATCGATCTCGAACCGCATCATCAACGAGGTTCGGGGCATCAACCGTGTCGTGTACGACATCACCAGCAAACCGCCTGGGACCATCGAGTGGGAGTGACCCCCGAAGGGCGTCGTCCCGCTTGTCCGGCAAAGTAACGACGAAGCCGGAAGTGAGGGGCGCGAAGCGGCGCAGCCGAGTGAACTGTTTAGAGCATTCCCCGAAACCTGGCTTGATGATGATGGCTCGGTGGTTCACCGAAAAAACGTTTGTAAGCGCCAACCTCGGTGGAACCTTGACCCCTATAGAAATTTTGCAAGGGAGGGGATGCCGCTTTCCTGGACCTATCCCCATTTAAGATTCGTAATCGTCATGCAAATTGATGATGGGACCCTTGCGTTGGTCAGTTGAGGTCGCTTAGAAACGGTTCGAATGAATCGAAACGGCAAACTCTTATACCCCGTCCCTTGATTGGGGGCGTCCCTCCCCTCCTCCCCCCACCGGTAGAAGGCCGACAACCCTAAAGCGGCCACTTTATAAGCGCTTTTGGTCGTAACCGACCCGGGCACTTTTTATAATGCCCCCATGAAACGGCCTGAATTCGTCCACCTCCACCTCCACTCCCAATTCAGCCTCCTGGCCAGCACCATCCGTTTCGAGCCCCTGGTCAAGGCCCTCCGGGACCACGGCATGCCCTCGGTGGCCCTCACCGACCGGGGCAACCTCTTCGGCGCCATCCAGTTCTACCAGAGCGCCACCAAACACGGCCTCAAGCCTATCCTGGGGATGGAGGCATTCGTGGCCCCCGAATCCCGGTTCGAGAAGTCCCAGACCCACGGCCTCCCCGAGGCCGCCCACCACCTGGTCCTGCTGGCCGAGAACGAGGTGGGTTACCGCAACCTCATGCGGCTCTCCTCCGCGGGATACCTCCAGGGTTTCTTCCAGGTGCCGCGGGTCGACAAGGAACTGCTGGCCCGCCACTCCAAGGGCTTGATCGCCCTCTCCTCCTGCCTGGAGGGGGAAGTGGCCGGCTTTCTCCTGAAGGCGGAGATGCCCCGGGCGGTGAAGGCCGCGGGCGACCTGTCCGCCATCTTCGGGGCGGACCGGTTCTTCCTGGAGATCCAGGACCACGGGTTGCCGGCTGAAAAGACCATCCGGCCCGCGCTGTTGGAGTTGGCCAAACGAACGGGGCTGGCCCTGGTGGCCACCAACGACGTCCATTACCTCCGCAAGTCGGAGGCCCAGGTCCATGAGGCCCTGCTTTGTATGGGCAAGGGCGTGACCCTGGACGATCCGAATCGACCGACCTATGGGAGCCCCGAGTTCTACCTGAAAAGCGCGGAGGAAATGGGCGAGCTGTTCCGGGACCTGCCCGACGCGCTCCGAAAAACGGTTGAAATCGCCGAGCGCTGCCACCTGGACCTCGAGTTCAAGAAAATACGCCTCCCCCGCTTCTCGGTGCCGTCCACCGAGGTGGATGAGTCGGGGTACCTGGAAGTGCTCTGCCGTGAGGGTTTAAAGAAGCGTTACGGGAACCCGGCGCCGTCGGAGGCCCTGGAGCGGATGGCCCATGAGCTGGACGTCATCCGGGAGACGGGATTCGCGGGGTATTTCCTCATCGTCTGGGACTTCGTCCGGGAGGCTAAAAAGCTCGGGATCCCCGTGGGCCCGGGCCGGGGTAGCGCGGCAGGCAGCCTCGTGGCGTACCTCCTGGGAATCACCGACGTGGATCCCCTCCGGTGGGGCCTCCTCTTCGAGCGGTTCATCAACCCCGAGCGGGTGTCGGCGCCCGATATCGACGTGGACGTCTGTGACCGGAGGCGTGGGGAGGTTTTGGAGCACTTAACCCGGACCTACGGCACCGAACGGGTGGCCAACATCATCACCTTCGGCACCTTGGCGGCCCGGGCCGTGTTGCGGGATGTGGGACGGGTTTTGGCCATGCCGCTGCCCGAAGTGGACCGCATCGTGAAACTGGTTCCCGCGGAATTGAAGATCACCCTGGAGGAGGCCATTGAACGGGTGCCGGAACTCAAGGCCTTGGCCGGGTCCCCGGGCCCGACCCAGAGGCTCCTGGAGATCTCGAAATCACTTGAGGGCTTGGTGCGGCACGCCTCCACCCACGCCGCGGGAGTCTTGATCGGAAGTGATCCTTTGGTGGAGTCCGTGCCCTTGTGCCTGGGGGCCGGCGGGGAAGTCCTGACCCAGTACGACATGAACGCCCTCAAGGACCTGGGGCTGTTGAAGCTGGACGTTCTGGGGCTCCGGACCCTGACGGTGCTGGACGACACCTGCGCCCTCGTGGAGAAACGGACCGGGAAGCGCCCGGACCTGGAAACCATCCCCCTGGACGACCCGGAAACCTTCCGACTCCTCCGGGAAGCCCATACCTCCGGGGTTTTCCAGCTGGAGTCCCGGGGGATGCGCGATTACCTCCGGAAACTGGAACCGGACAAGTTCGAGGACCTGATCGCCCTTCTCGCCCTTTACCGGCCGGGCCCCTTGGGCAGCGACATGGTGGACGACTTCATGCGCCGGAAGAAGGGCCAGGTCGAGGTGGTTTATCCCCATCCCGCCTGCGAGCCCATCCTGAAGACCACCTATGGGGTCATCCTCTACCAGGAACAGGTCATGCGGCTCGCCAGCGACCTGGGGGGCTTCACCTTGGGACAGGCGGACCTCCTGCGCCGGGCGATGGGAAGCAAGAACCCCGAGGAGATGGAGCGCCAACGCGGCCGGTTCCTGGACGGGGCCAAGGAACGGAAAATCCCAAAGGGCGCCGCCGAGACCCTTTTCGACCTGATGGCCAAGTTCGCCGGCTACGGTTTCAACAAGTCCCATTCCGCCGCCTATGCCCTGGTGGTCTTCCGGGCCGCCTACCTCAAGGCGCACCACGGAGCCGAGTACATGGCGGCCCTCCTGACGAGTGAGTCGGGGGACACGGATAAGATCTCGGATTACATCACGGAATGCAGGCGCCTGGGGATCCCCGTCCTGCCGCCGGACGTCAATACCAGCGGGGAATGGTTCACCCTGGAGCCTCCCACCCATCCCGACGGTCCCTTTGCGGTGCGATACGGCCTGATCGCGATCCGACATGTGGGAACCCCCGCGGTCCGGTCCCTCTTGGAGATCCGGGAATCCGCCGGGCCCTTCAAGGACCTGTTCGAGTTTTGCCGCCGGGTGGACCTGCGGGCCTTCACGCCCAAGATGCTGGAGAACCTGGTGCTGGCCGGCGCCTTCGACTCCACCGGGGCCAAGCGGTCCCAGATGCGCGAGGCGGCGGAACGGGCCTACCGGGGGGCCCATTCGGCCCAATCCGAAAGGGAAACGGGGCAGGGATCCCTCTTCGGCGGGACACCCCTGGAGGTGAAGGAGGGTTTCATCGAGATGCCCGAATTGCACCCGTCCGACCTGCTCCAGGGGGAGAAGGAGGCCCTGGGTTTTTACCTATCCGGCCATCCCTTATCGGAGCACCAATGGGAATTGGAGCATTACGTCACGCCCCTGGACGAGGTGATCGCCCTGAACGACGGCGCGGAGGTGCGGGTGGGGGGACTCATCCTGGGCCTGACCCTTGGGAAGGTGAAAAAGACCCAAGAACCCTATGCCCGGTTCGTGTTGGAGGATCTCCGGACCCACATGGAGATACTGGCCTGGCCCGAGGCCTTCAAAGCCTACGGGAACCTCCTCCAGAAGGACCACCTCGTGGTGCTCAAGGGCCGGGTGGACCGGTCCGGCGACCGGGTCCAGGTCATCGCCCACGAGGTGTTGGACCTGGGGGACATGGCGGCCAAGTGGGCCAAGGTGGTCCACCTGTCCGTGAACGCCGTGGGGTTCGACGATGGGGTCCTCAAAAGGGTCCAGGAGGCGATCCTTCGCCACCCGGGCCCGGCCCAGGTGCGCTTCCACCTCCGCACCAGCCACCAAGGCGAAGTGGTGGTGGAAACGGGGAATGACCGGAAAGTCCAGCCCGGCAAGGAATTCCTTCGGGAGATCGCCGAGATATTGGGTGAGGGCGCGGTCGATATCGAGGTTTAATGAATTGAAGGGGCTTTGAAAGCCCAACAAGGCCCTTTGAACCACCACCCGCCAGCCTACGGCAGGGGGCGTAAACGGATTCACCAAGAATGCCCCAAGGATAATGTCGTTAAATCCAAGGATTTCCTTTGTGACCTTAGCGATCTTCGTGGTGAAAAATGTTTGGTTTGGCCGTCTTTGGCGGAGATATTTAGTGGTTCAATCCGTCCAGGGCCGCCTGCAAACCCGGGAGTTGGGGGTCCAGTTGCCTGGCTTTTTCCAAGCTCAACTTGGCTTCCCGCTTTTTTCCCACCTTATCCTGCAGATATCCCTGGTAGAACCAGGCTCCCGCCGATTTGGGCTGGCGGCGGACAAGTTCCGATAACAGGGTGAAGGCCAGATCCGTATCCCCACCGGTGAAATCATCCAAGGCCATCTGGCCCATGGTCCGGGTCGAGAGGTCCGGGCTCAGGGTGAAGGCCTTTGTCAGGGGAGGGCCCGCTTCCTTCCTTTGCCCCATGCCTAAAAGTACCGCGCCCCATTGGACCTGGAAGAACGGGCTTTCCGGCGCGAGGGCGCAGGCTTGGCGCAGCGCGTCCTCCGCTTGGGCCCAGTACCGGGGATCCTGCCGGGCCATTTCGATGAGTACCCGGGCCCGGTCGTTCTGGTAGTAGGCGTTGGAGGGGCTGAAGGCGACGACCTGGTCGTAGGTGTGGAGGGCCTGTTTCAGGGTGAACTCCCGGCTTTCGGAGGGGACCTCGGCCTCCTGTTCCAGCGCCATCCCGATATAGAGCCGGTATTTCACGTCCAGGGGGAAAAGTTCGGCGGCCCGTCGGGCCTTTTCCAAACCATAATCCGCGTAGAGGCCCGTCTGTTCGGGGGTCAATCGCCCGGCGCGGTCCCTCAGGAAATCCAAGGCCGCCATTCCCCGGGCGAAGGATAGGTCGGCCACCAGCCTTAGACCGATGGGGATCGAAACCACGGCCGCCAGGAAAAGGAGGAACCCGGGCCGCGATCGGGGTTCGGGGTCGGAATCCCCGACGGGCCGGACCACCGAGGCCAAATGGAGGTTCCAAAGAAGAAGGAGCGCGGCGACCCCGAAACTGAAGAGGTTCTGGACGAGGTACGCCGCCGCGGAGGCCGCGATCGAGATCCAAAGGAAACCATCCGGGTTGGTTGACTCCCGGAGCCTTTGCCGCAGGGCCCTGATGAAGAGTCCCACGACGAGAAGACCGGCCAAGAGGCCCGGCATTCCCGTGGTGGCGGCGGCCTGGAGCCATTCATTGTGGGCGGTCCGGGAGCTGACGAAGGTCCCGTCGATTTGGTTGAAATCGAACCCGCTGTATTGGGGGAACGCGATCTTGAAGCAGTCCAAGCCCACCCCGGCCCAGGGATGGGCCTTCACCATTTCCAGGGCCGGACGCCAAATGGTGAGGCGGGATTTCCCCAGGCTTTCAAGGGGATGGGCCACGGAGCGGGTCAAGCGGTTGAAAAATGGCGAACCCGCCCAGGCCAATAATCCCAGCAGGAAAAGGACGGAAACCACCCGGGCCCACGACCAGGTTCGTGCTCGCTCCGGGGCTTCCGTCCCGGATCGGTGCCGCCACCCCAATAGGCCGAGGATCCCGATCCCGACCAGGGCGCCCAACCATCCCCCTCGGCTCTCGGTGGCCACCAACCCCGCCCCGATCAGCAGGGAACCGCCCCAAGCGGCCCAAGGGCCCCGGCGGAAGTGGGTATGGGTCAATCCCGCCGCCAAGGCGGCCAGCCCCAGGGCCCGGAGGAGGAAGGGCAGGAAGGTTTGGTCGTAATCCATTCGGTGGGAAACCGCCCCGGTGGAGAGCAGAAGGAAAAAAAGCCCCCCCCAGGGCAGGAGCAGGGCGGTCCAAGGGAGGGGGGGGCGCGGTGGCGTGGAGGGAAAGTCCTGGTGGGTCGGGGCGGAGGGCGGCGTGGAACCTGGGGAACGGCCCAACCCCAGGGCCTCCGTCAAATGGAGGGGAAGGATCATGGCGAGGTAGGCTGAGAGGAAATTGGGGTTCCCCAAGCTGGCGAAAACCCGGGACGCGTTGAAGGTGTCCGGGTTCCAATCGATGAAATCCAAACCATAACGCTGGCCAATGGAATAGAGGGCCGAGAGGAGCCCGGCGGTCACGGCCATAAAATGAAATTTCCGGATTTCAGCCGGGCGGAGTCCCCGGGCCAACCCGAAAAACCACCCGGCGAGGGCCAAGGCGGTGAACCATCCCCCGAAGTTCTCGTAATCGCCCGTCAGGCTGGTCCTCCAGGAAAGGCTGAGCCCGGGTAGGCAGGAAACCCCCTGGAGGACCAGAAGGACCGCGACGGCCGCTTCCAGGGCGGTCCAACGCCTGCGCCGTGGATCCAGGAGCCGGGAACCGACGATCCAGGTCGAGAGCAAACCCAACAAGATCATCTTGGGGAGCTCGAATTGGTCCCTCATTTCCGTGTAAAAGACCAACGGAATGAGGAAAAAACCGGCCAGCGCGGTCAATCGGAAGAAGCGACGGATCGTGGCGGGATGGAACAATGGGACTCCGTCCTGTTGGGTTGGAGCCTCATGATAGCGGGAAACGCCCTGTGGAGCATCTTCGACTTGATGGTCCGACTTGGATCGGCGGACGGGAAAGGCGTTTTTTTGTTTGACACCCTGGGTAAACGTTTTTAAAATTTTTTAAATTCATCCAGGAATGAAAGCCCGACCTTGTTTTTGCCCTGAGGCTGCCTTCCACCCTGTCGAGTTTTTTCGCCAAGGGCGGCCAGCAGTCCAAAGCCCGTCGAAACCGTTCGGGTGATTGTCCCGGCCCGAACCTGGATAGATCCAAGGAGACCATGGACCCCATACATCCTTATTGGCACATTGAATTTTACGCGCCCGATGAAGCCCATATGCGCGGTGTGTCGGAAATTTACGCCTCCGAGCAGACCCCCTTCCAAAAAGTCGAGGTTTTGAGGTCCTCCCATTACGGGAAAGTCCTGATCCTGGACGGTTATACCCAATCGGCCCAAATCGACGAGTTCATCTACCACGAGAACCTCGTCCACCCGGCCATGGTGACCTGCAAGAACCCCAAGAAGGTGGTCATCATCGGGGGGGGCGAAGGCGCCACCCTATACGAGGTCCTGCGGCACAAGACCGTGGAACGGGCCTGGATGATCGACATCGACCAGCGGGTGGTGGAACTCTGCGATAAGCACATGCCCGAATGGCATCGGGGGGCCTTCAAGGACCCCCGGACGACCCTCCTGTTCGAGGATGGCCGGAAGTTCCTGGAAAACGCCAAGGAAAAATTCGACGTCATCATCATCGACATCCCGGAGCCCGTGGAAGAGGGTCCCGCCTACCTGCTCTATACCGAGGAGTTCTACCGGATCGTCTCCGAGAAACTCAACGACGACGGGGTCATCGCGCTCCAGTCCGGTTGTTCCGCGGTCAAGGAACTGCGGTGCCTCGCGGCCATCAACCATACCTTGAAGCGGGTCTTTCCGATGGTGTACTCCTGGCCCGCCAACATCCCCTCCTTCGACATCCCCTGGAGCTTCACGCTGGCCTCCAAGAAGGTCGACCCCAAGTCCATGAAACGCGCCGAGGTGGACCAGGTCCTGAAGGACCGGAACGTCACGGGACTGAGGTATTACGACGGGGAGACGCATGAGGGGCTTTTCTTCCTGCCCAAGTACATCCGGGAAGGCTTCGCCAACGAGAAGAAGCTGATCCGGGACGACCAACCCCTCACCTATAAAATGATCGGCGACGAGAAAAACTCGCGCTGATTTCCGCCCCGGAAGGCCCCCCGCCATGCCGATGGATTTCGACCAACAGAAGGCCCCGCTCTACGACGCGGTGGTCGATTACGCCCTCAAGAACAAGGTCTCCTTCCACACCCCGGGCCACAAGCACGGCCAGGGCATCGCCAAGAATTTCCGCCAGTTGGTGGGGGAAAAGGTCTTCCAGCTCGACTTGTCGGTGATGACCGAGGTGGATTCCCTCCACGAGCCCAGTTCCGTGATCCAGGAAGCCCAGATGCTGGCGGCGAAGGCCTACGGCGCGGATTATTCCTTCTTCCTGGTGAACGGGACCACTGGCGGAAACCACGCCATGATCCTGTCGGTTTGCGATCCCGGGGACAAGATCCTGGTGCCCCGTAACGCCCACAAGTCGGTGATTTCCGGCATCATCCTGGCCGGTGCCGAACCGGTCTACCTCATGCCGAGGATCGATGAGACCCTCGACCTCATCCTGAACCTCACGCCCGAGCAGGTGGAGGAGGGTCTCCGGGCCCACCCGGACGCGAAGGCCGTCCTGGTGACCAGCCCCACCTATTTCGGCTTGACCGCCGACTTGGAGGCCATCGCCGAGGTCGTCCACAAGCACGACAAGATCCTGTTGGTGGACGAGGCCCACGGTCCCCACCTGCATTTCCACCCCTCGCTCCCCAAGTCCGCCATGGACTCGGGGGCGGACCTATGCGTCCAGTCCAGCCATAAGCACCTACCGGCCCTCAGCCAGGGCTCGGTCCTGCACGTGAAGGGCGTCCGGGTCGACATCATGCGGTTGAAGACCACCCTCCAGATGCTCCAGACCACGAGCCCTTCGTACGTGATCCTATCGTCCCTCGATGTGGCGAGGCGCCAAATGGCCCTCGAGGGGGAGAGGCTGTTGGAGTCGACCCTCCGCCTAGTGGAGGACACGAGGAAGAAGATCAACCAGATCCCCGGCCTTAGTTGCGTGACCCGGGACCAGATCAAGGAAAAGTTCCCCGGGTTGGACCTGGACGCCACGAAGCTGGTGATCTCCACCAAGGGCATCCAATACGCCGGTTATGACCTGGCCAAGATCCTCAACTCCGAATACGGCATCCAGGTCGAGTTGGCCGACTTCCGCAACGTCTTGTTGTTCGTCTCGGTGGGCAACACGGCCAAGGACATGAAGAAACTCACCTCGGCCCTCGCGAAGATCGTGGTGGACTACAAGGACCTCTTCCTGAACCAGAAGAAGCGCCGGTCCATCAATTTCCCGTCTTTCGTCCCCCAAAAGGCCATGAATCCCCGGGAAGCGCTGTACCGTTTGACCCGGAAGATGCCCTTCAAGCGGTCGGTGGGGAAGATTTGCGCGGAGATCGTCTGTCCTTATCCCCCCGGCATCCCCGTCCTTTGCCCCGGGGAAGTCGTCACCCAGGAGATCTATGAATACCTGCTCCGGGTCCTGGATTCGGGTTGCCGGGTGAACGGGCAGTCGGACGGTCGGCTGCAGACCATCAAGGTTTTGGAGGACCTGCCCGCCTCCGCCCAAGACCAGAACCGGCTCTTCGCCATCGGTTGACCAGCCGGCTTAGGCCCCGGCTTTAGCCGGGGACCGGCCGAGGTCTTGGCCGCATCCTCCTGCTAAGGTGCCCCGAATGGAAAAGCCCCCCCTGGCCTCGCTCCGAGAGAACAAGCTCGTGCTGATCCGCCATTCCGGGGAGGAGGCCTGGCACAAGAGCCGCCTGGAAGGACGCTTGGGGAGGCACCTGCAGGTCGGGTGGCCGCTTTCGGAGGGGCGGTTGCTCCCGTTCGACGAGGGCGCGCGCGTGGAAGTGGGTTTCTCGCATGAGAGCCATTTTTACGTCTTTTCGGTGCCCATCCTCCAGAGGAGCCGGAAGCCCCTCCCCCTCTTGGTGGTCCCCCGGCCCCTGGAGGAGGAACTCCTCATCTTCAAACGACGGACCTCGTCACGGGTGACGGCCCTGATGCCCCTTTCCTATTCGGTGGAGGGCGCCCCGGGCCGGGACCATTCATTGATTTTGAGCCTGAGCGCCACGGGCATCGCCTTCAATACCCCGCATCCCATCACCCCCAAGAGCCGCCTCCAGATGGAAATCCATTTGCCGGGGGCCACGGCCTCGCTCACGACCGAGGGGGAAGTGGTGGCCTGCGGGAAGGTCCCCCAGACCCAGATGGAACGCTACAAGATCCGCGTGAAATTCCTCCACGCGAACCGGACGGCCCAGGACCGGATCGTCCGATTCGTCCGTGAAAAGAAAAGGGAATTGGAGGAAAAGGGAATGGAATGAGGGACGGCCTTGTGGGGGGGCGGGGGATTAAACCCGCAAGGCCCGCCAAACGCGAATCTTAACAGGGCGCTGATTTATTTCTTGCGCCCTGCCGTCAGGCGGCATAGCCGCCTGAGGACCCAAGCGAAATTTTTTTCGCAAGGCGAGTCAGCCGCCACGTGGGTCGAGCGGATCGTCGTGAATCCCCTGGTTTTTGGGGGATGATTCGCGAGTAAGAAACGACCCCACTTTTGATTATGTTCCCAATGGCAATGAAAAGTGGGACGTCCCCCTAACGCAAGCGGTAGGGGGGAAAAGCATCTTCAGTTCGGCTTTTTCATCATCCTGCTAAGCCAATATTTTCTCGACGGCCTTATAGCAATGGACCCGGCTGCGACCGCCGGCCTTGGCCTCGTACATGGCCTTGTCGGCGCGGTCAATGAGGGTGGCCGAACCGACCCCCTCCTCCCCCTCATAAGTGTCCAACCCGATGGAAACCGAAACCTTGACGCTGCGGCCCCGGACCATCATCTCATAGCCCTTGAGGGCCTGGAGGATCCGGTCGGCTAGGATCAGGGCTCCCTCTGAATTGGTCGTGGGAAGGACCGCCAAGAACTCGTCCCCGGCGTAACGGCCCACCACATCGGTGGTCCTGAAGAGGGAAGAAAGCTTCCCGGCGATCTGCTTCAGCAGGCGGTCGCCCATCGCGTGGCCGCAGGTATCGTTGACTTCCTTGAAATGATCCAGGTCGATAAAGATGACCGAGAGGGGCTGCTTATAGCGCCTGGCGCGGTTGAGCTCGTATTCGAGGATCTGGAGGAGGTACCGACGGTTGTAAAGGCCTGTCAAAGTGTCCCGCAGGGCCATCTCCTCGACCTGGGAGAACAACTTGGCGTTCTCAATGATGTAGGCGGCCTGGCGCGCGAACAGGACGATGATCTCCTGAAGCGCCAGGATTTCGGGACCGGATTCATAGGCCAGGAGGCCGACCAGACGGTCGCGGATCTCCAAGGGAATGAGGTCGACGTTTTTCCAGCCGAAATCAGCGCGGAGCCGGTCGCCGACCCGTTCCCGGGCGGCCCGGGAGTCGTCGGGGGACCGGAAAAGATTCAACTGGAGGAGTTGGTCCTCCTCCCCGTTTTCCAAGGGGAGGACCAAATCGACGACCTTACGCTCGGCGGTACCCATGCCCGCCGCCCCCTTCAGGACTTCACCGGCTTCGTCATAAACGAATACGGCGGTGTGCTGGAGGCCGGTCCCGGCCTTTAACCCGCGCAGGATCGATTTCAGGAGGGTGGAAAGGGGCTTATTGAATTGGAGTTCTTCGGTGGCTTGGTAGAGGGACTGGAGGCC
>Ga0265338_10008558_pt1 | contig 12388 bp, 9 predicted proteins | sample 42126metaG_FD_193579 | JGI IMG/M metagenome (GOLD analysis project Ga0265338, IMG submission 193579) | Rhizosphere microbial communities from Carex aquatilis grown in University of Washington, Seatle, WA, United States - 4-21-26 metaG | ecosystem: Host-associated > Plants > Roots > Rhizosphere >... | reverse complement strand
GCAAAGGAAGGGCCGCAGCTGCACCGGCTCCCAACCCAATAAGTTCAAAGAATTTTCGTCTTTCCATGTCATCTTCTCCTAAACATTTACTCGAGTATCTGCTGGAGTCTAACCAGCGCCCGAATGACGTATCGACACTCTGTTCATCAGCCGGTAAAGATCAGGCGGATTTTTGATATTCCGCAACTCCCATCATACCGATGTTGTTCTTGATGGGCTAGAACGAGCATTGGATGCGCTTCCGCTTTCAACGGCGACGAAAATGGGTACATCTCTGTCGGATGCGAGGGCCGAATGTCGCACCGCATTATTCGCCTCAATATTCCACGCATTGTTTTGTCCATGTTGGGCCATTGATATAGAACAATCCATTTCTATAATACACTGGCTCAATTCCTAATTGAGGGGTTTTCTCCCATTCCTCGAGATCCGGGCAATATGGATACGGCCGCTTATCATACATAAGGTAATGACAAGAGCTCCACAACTTGCCGTCCGGTCCTTCGAATATTGCATTATGGCCTGTTTCGCAGTATGGATCCTCACTATCCTGGAATCTTAAATTTTCATATCCGCCGTCGATTGCCAGCTCAGGACGATAACCTTTTTTTCGAGTGCCAAAAATCGGCTCGCGCGATGCCAGTTTCCACGGACCGAGCGGCGAGTTTGATTTGAGTAGGCCAACTTCATATCCGCGTGTCCACGAAGAAAAGAACATGAAATACGAACCGTCTCTCTTCACCACGAATGGACCTTCGATGCCTCCTACCATCCATTCCGGATTCTCAGGGTCTTTCTTGTCGAGAAATTTCTGAATGCCGCCGACGATTGTACCTGTAGGCAAGCTGATTCTCGCTTGGAAAAGGCCGTTGCCGCTGCAGTAAAGATACGTTTGACCATCATCATCTTCGAACAAGGTTGCATCATTGTTGTATCGGTTGGTCAATGGTCCATTCACGAGCGTATAAGGACCCGTTACTTTGTCGGATGAAAACAGCCAGATGCTGTGCGTTTTCATCCCTTTCGGATCATCGTTGGTCACTTTTCCGGAATTGACAGTGAGCCAATATTTGTTCTGTATGTGGTGAATTTCAGGCGCCCAGAAGCGTCCATTATAGGGGCAATCGGGCGGCAGTTTGCCTGCGTCAATGAGCCATGAATGCTGGCGCCAATGGATAAGATCATCCGAAATCAAGAGCCGTACTCCGGGATTTGGACCGGTCCACACCGGCAGCGAGGTTCCTGTACAATACCATTGTTTGCCGACTTTGATGATACAGTGATCACGCATTGCTATGACAGTGTCCCTCGTAATCGGATTGGTATAACAAAATAAGCGAGAGCCGGTACTGTCAGTTGACGAGACATTATTCGTGATCACCTGCGCGAAACAAGACGCCGCTGATAGAATCACACCGTAAAACAAATTCAATTCGTGTCTCATGATTCCCAGAACACCTTTGAACGATCAGCACTTGATGAGAAACTCATCCAGTCTACTTCAACACCGATATTCTCTATCATTGCACAATCAGATATTGAACTCCCGATCGTGGTGCGAAGCGGGAGAATGCATCACAGTGGGACGAGGGACGATCGATTCACCATTACTCCGAGACGAATGCGTACTCTCCTCCCGGTTTCGTTTCAATATCATATAAGAAGGAGTCCTTTAGCTTCATCGTCTGCAACTTCGCTTTCGGAGAAATCAGGGGATTCTTTGTTTGAGCGGCCTGATAAAACGGATTGGTGTTGCGGCCGTTGGCTGGAATGAGCGTTGCGCTACCTTCAACTTTCAGCGGCGAGTAGGAACGGATACGGCAATTGCCTCCCAAGTCGGACTTGATGACCAGCGCAGAGAGTTTTCCGTCTTTCCATTCCATCGATTTGATTTCGAATCCTCCCCGGGCACGGAGACCTTTAATGCTTCCCTCCCTCCAAACGTCCGGCAACGCAGGAAGCACGAAGATGGCGCCGTCGCCGCTCTGCAGAAGCATCTCGGCAATGCCAGCGGTAAATCCAAAATTCCCGTCGATTTGAAACGGAGGGTGAGCATCGAACATGTTCGGATATGTACCGCCTTTTTCGAATGCTGGTTTGTCAACAAGGCTGATCTGTTTCGCTATCAGTTTATAGGCATGGTTGCCGTCCAAGAACCGTGCCCACAGATTGATCTTCCAGTTCATCGACCAGCCTGTCGAGGGATCGCCGCGGAACATCAGCGAAGTCCGCGCGGCATCAAAAAGTTCGGGGGTTCGGAACGGAGAGATCTGATTGGATGGATAGACTCCGTACAGATGCGAAACATGCCTGTGGTGATCATCGGGATTGTCCCAGTCTTCGATCCATTCCTGCAATTGACCGTACTGGCCGATTTGCATCGGAGCTAATTGGTTCAGCGCTTCATCGACTTGAATGACAAAATTTTTGTCCACATCCAATATTCTTGCCGCTCGCTCCGTCTTTGTGAAAAGATCGAACAGCAGCTGATTGTCCATGGTCGTGCCGGCAGCAATGGATGATTCGGGATGGGAAGACGGAGAGTTCTCGGGAGAAACAGACGGACATACGACCAGCCAATCATGTCCCGGATATTTGACGAGGAAACTCAGATAGAACTCAACAGCGCCTTTCAAGATCGGGTAAACGGATTCAAGATATTTCTTGTCGCCGCTGTATTCATACTTGTCCCACAAATGCTGGCAAAGCCATGCGCCTCCCATGGGCCACATTCCCCAATATGAACCGTCGATCGGTCCATTCATCCGCCAGAGATCCGTATTGTGGTGCAGCACCCATCCGTTTGCGCCGTACATGACTTTTGCAGTTTGCCTACCCGTCACGGAGAGATCTCGTATCATCTGGATAAGAGGCTCATTCATTTCACTGAGGTTGGTAACTTCGGAGGGCCAGTAATTCATCTCCGTGTTGATGTTCACGGTGTATTTGCTTCCCCATGGCGGAAAGAGCTGGTCGTTCCATACCCCCTGAAGCGTCGCCGGCTGCCCTCCCGGCTGTGAGCACGAGATCAGAAGATAACGGCCGTACTGAAAATAGAGCGCCGCGAGCTGCGGGTCGTTCCCCTCGGCAAACCGCGCAATTCGAACGTCAGTGGGATTCCTGATGGAATCTGTTACTCCCAGATCGATGTCGACACGATCGAAGTACTTTTGATACGCGGCCATGTTATCACGTAATGATTCCTCATACGATCTCTTGAGCGCATTCTGCAGATATTGATCGGCTTTTGCGCCTGCGTCGGCAGAGATATCGTCATAATTCTTGAAGCTGGAAGCGATGGAGATGTAGATAGTGGCCACGTCTGCATTTGTCGCTGACAACGCCGTGTCGGAAGCGCTTACTGAACCTCCTTCAGTCAGAATCCTGACGTGAGCTTGAAATTTCACCTTGCCTTTTATGGAATCGCGGTCGCTCGTAACGCCCGACAGAATAAGTTCGCTGTTACCTTTTGTCGCAACGGCAAACGATGCCGGTCTGTCCATCGTGGCGGTGAAATTGATTGAGCCTGCTTTGTCTGCCGTCATCCGGACGATGATGACCTGGTCAACGAACGAGGCAAAAACTTTGCTTTCATAATGAACCCCATCTACCGTGTAGCGGGTCGTTTCCACAGCTTTCGCGATATCGAGCTCCCGATAGTAATCGGAATAACGCTCGTGGCCGGGAAACACCAGATGAAGGTCTCCGACCGTCTGATACGGCATTCCGTTTGAAACCTTACTGATGAACTTCTGATTTACCAGATCCTGCGCTTCCTTATATTTGCCTTCAAATATTAGCTTTCTCACCTGGGGCAATGCCTCTCTTGCGTCGGGATTATCGTTGCGATTTGGCTGGCCGGCCCAGACTGTGTTCTCATTGAGCTGAATCTTCTCTTTGCAAGGATCTCCATACACCATCGCACCCAACCGGCCGTTTCCAACCGGCAGTGCCTCAACCCACTGCCTGGCTGGCTGACGATACCACAACTTCAGCAGGTTGCTCGTTTGGGATGCTGCGTTCTGTGTGGAACATAGACTGAGTATGCAAACCAAAACAGAGAGCTTCACATTTCTCAAGGCCTGTCTACATCTTGACATAGTTGTTCCTATTCTTCACAACATAGATCAACCCTGTAATAAAAATCAGAATCCCCCAGAAAATATTTGCATGCAGATTTGCCAGCCTGATATGTTCGGCAGAGGGAAAGAACAGATCCGATATTCCGGCCGCCATTTCTATCAGACCTATTGTGGACAGCAGCAATCCGACAAAGTACCAGATGCTTCTCATTCCCTTGTTGTCGTTTTCCATGCCTTCCCTCACCAAAGGACAATGTTAATGATCACGAAAATGACCATCGTAACCGATGCCCAGAATTCGGGCTTCTTGTACATCACTACGGGTGCTTCTGCGGATTCATTTCGATCGACCAAGCCGTACACAAATCCTCTCAATTCGTCGTCTGTTCTGTTTCTTGTGAAAGAACTGACAACGATCGCAGTACCCGATGAAATCAACCAAGCCCAAACAGCGCGCCAAAAGTTCGCGGCCATATACGATTGAGCGTCCGCACCGCTGAAATCCGGAATGACAAAACTGACCGGTATCAATTTTACTTCCTGAGCGATGAACAATGCAACGGCAACAAACGTCCCAACGAGCATTCCCCACAATCCGCCTTTGGGAGTAATATATTTCCAGAACATTCCAAGCAAAATAATGGCTACCGATGGAGCCAGAAACATGGAACTAATCGCCTGGAGATAATCGATGACCGACGGCATGCTCCGTGCAATATAGGCTCCTGCAACGCTCAGGAGGATGCCGCTGACCGTAGCAATTCTCCCGATGTTTAAGAGCTTTTGCGGGGACGCGCTCTTGTTCAGCACTGAGTGATAGATGTCGTACGTCCATACGGCATTGAACGAGCTCATATTCCCAGCCATGCCTGCCATAAACATTGCAACCATCGATGTAACGCCGACGCCGATCAAACCGGGAGTGAAATATCGGCGCATCAGAAGCGGAATGACGGAATCATAATTCATCTTCCCGTTTTCGATGAGCAGGGTAAATCCGCTTGAGGGATTATTCATGAGCACCAACGCAATGAGTCCGGTTCCGACCACGACTGCACCGAGCAGAAGTTTGAAGTAGGATCCGATGATCGGGGTCATTCGTGCGGAGCGCAAATCCTTTGCGGAGAACGCGCGCTGGATGATCAGGAAGTCTGTCGTCCAGTATCCGAAGGCAATTGCAAAGCCCAGGCCAAGGACCAATCCGCCCCAAGTTATGTACATTGGATTGTTCTGCGGACTTCCCGATGTTGACCAGAGAGTTTTGAATCCCACCGAAAGAGACTGCGCAATCGCGCCGGGGCCGCCGATGTCCACCAATCCGAGAATCGGCAGAATCAAAATGCCCGCCCATATCAGGAAAAATTGAAGGATTTCTGTAAACATCGCAGAAAGGAGGCCGCCGAGCGTCACGTACAAAGCAACGAATGCAGCCGAAAGCCAGATACTCAAATCCCAATTCCAACCCAGAAACGTGTGAAAGATCAGCGCCTGCAGATAGAGCGCAATCCCGGAAACCAAAATCATGTTGACAACAAACATCGCGGCGTTGAACACTCGCGAGCTTTCGTTGAAGCGCGCTTTCAGGTATCCGGGGATCGACTTTATTTTGCTATGGTAATAAAACGGCATCATGAAAACGCCAAGGAACAGCATGGCTGGGACAGCTCCAATCAGATAAAAGTGAGCTGCATACAAACCATATTTGATGCTCTGGCCGGCATAACCTATGACCTCCATCGAGCCCATGTTGGCAGACATAAAAGCTATGCCGCAGACCCACATGCTGTTGCGTCTGCCCGCGAGGAAAAAATCCATATCGGTCTTCGTAAATTTCTTTAAATAGAAACCGATCCAGACAATAAACCCGAAATAGACTACCAGAATAGCCCAGTCGTAAGGAGTAAGGGAAATTGAAACCATTGTGTTTCCTGGCTGTGCGCCGTTAGTCTAGTGAGACTACCACTCCCTTTTTCAGAATGATATTTGCATATAGTGCCGATTCGCTTGTGGCAACGACGGCAAAAGCCTTCTTCGCTCTTTCGTAGAAAGCAAACCGCTCAACGAATTCAAATTCAGTAAACCGTTCTTTGCTTTCTTTGATTGTTTTCCTGTACACTTCCCAGATTGGCGGTGTTATCCTTTCGCCGTGTTCGACAGCAGCCATCAAAGCAACCGGAAAATCAACATACGTATCGAGAGGGAAGAACTTGAGAATTGCTCCCAGTACCTCGGGCACTCCATGTCCGTCGAGGCGAACGAATGTTCGCGCGATTGAAGCCGCAGGGAAATTTCCGTCCGCTATGACTAATTCGTCTCCATGCCCCATTTCCATGAGAATCTTCAATAGTTCAGGACTCAATATGTTCGGTATGTTTTTTAGCACTGAAAACGCTCCTTGTTCTTTTTAAGCGCAATCATGAGGATTACTTGATTTCTTCATCAAACACTACTGCCACCTTACCGCATTTTCCGCTTGCCATGAGGGCGTAGGCTGAACGTACGTCTTTGAGGGGGAACCGATGAGTAATCAATGATTCGGGTTTTATGCCCCACCGGACAATGCGTTCAACAAGTTCTTCCATACGCCAGATGTTCGTTACCCACGAACCATAGATAGTCTTTTGATCGTGGATGAGATCTCTTGAAGGCTGAAAATCGCACGTGCCTCCTTCGCCGAGGAAGACTATTTTTCCCCACTTACGAGCAGCCTGAATACAGGTGAGGCGAGCGCCGGCATTGGCGGAACAATCCACCGATCTTTCGACGCCGTGTCCGCCAGTCAGGCCGCGGATTTGCCGGACGTTATCATTGCCGGCGGCAAGCACCTCATCAAACAGGCCCATGTTTCTTGCTATCGCCAGCCTCTCATCAATTGTCTCTATTCCAAAGATTTTTTCTGCGCCCATTGCTTTGCAGAGCATAGCCGTTGCAAGCCCAACGGGGCCCAGCCCGGTTATCAGCACAGCGTCGTTGCCACACACGCCGATCTTTTCTAATCCTTCATACACGGTCCCGAATCCGCACGCGATCTGAGCGCCGTCAGAATAGCTCAGTTCGGCGGGCAAATAGACAAGGTCCTTTTCTTCTGCAAGCAGATACTCGGCCATTCCGCCGTCCCGCTGCCAGCCGTATGCGCGCCTGTATTCGCTCGTGCAAGAAATCATATACCCTCTACGGCAATCATTGCAGACGCCGCATCCCGAAATATGATAGACAACGACGCGATCATGTATCTTGAATCTGCGGCAGCCCGGCCCGGTTTCGATGATCTGGCCGCATGGTTCATGTCCGGCAATCATTCCGGGCACATATCCTTCGGGTCCTTTGCCGAGATGTTCATGATAGATGCATCTGATATCTGAACCACAGATCGTCGATGATTTCATCTTTATCAACACTTCGCCGTGACCGGGAGCGGGCACCTCAAATTCTCTGAGCTCGGCTGTATCGTTTCCCGGCAGAATCGCGCCGACCATTCTAGCCATTGCTTTCACCCTTTTGCAGAAGATTGAATATCACGCTGGAGTTACTTCCCCGTTGACATCCCATAGATCTTCCCAATTCTGGTCATCTCTCCAAAGAAATACCTGTCCCTTTATGAGTCTGCAATTCTTGTCAATCCTAGAAATCTCTTCCATGTCGTTTTTAGTCAGCGGATTCTCAACAGCCGCTTCCAGGTTTTCAAAATAATGATTCACTGAAAATGGAATAGGAATGTGCCCTCTCCGAATCGCCCATTGAATGGCAACCTTTGCCGGGGTAGAACCCAGTCTTTTTGCTATTTCGATGATGACGTTGTCGTCAAGATCTACCGTATCGCTGCTGGTTCGATCGCGTTCAGGACGGCCCGGAGAACCAAGAGGACAGTACGCAATAGGCTGAATGCCGTTGTCGAGGCAGAATTGAAACAGCTCCGGCTGTTGAAAGTGAGGATGCAATTCCATTTGATTGCATGCCGGTTTTATCTCCGCATCCCTCAGCAGAAGCTTCAATTTGGGGATCGTCATATTTGAAGTGCCGATGTTTCTAACCAACCCGGCCTTCTGCAAGCGCTCCATCTGTCTCCAGGTGTTCATGAAATGATCATGAATATACGGCCGGGCATTGGGGCTGCGGGAAGAGACATCGCATTTCGGGGGATGATAATTTGGGAACGGCCAATTAACAAAATAGAGGTCGAGATACTCCGTTTGAAGATCGTGGAGGGATTGTCTGCAAGAACCTGCGACGTTGCCGTGCATGTCATTCCACACTTTCGACGATATCCACAAATCTTCACGCTTAAGCAACCCACTTCGCAAGGCTTCGGAAAAAGCAACTCCTATTTCTTTTTCATTGCCGTACACCGATGCACAATCAAAAAACCGGTATCCGGCATCAATAGCCTTTTTAACGGTAGAAGCGACTGTCTGTGCTGCAACGGTATCCGACCCGAACGTTCCGAGGCCGATACAGGGAATGGTGTTTCCCGTATCAAGGGTTATGCGCGGTACCGAATATGGATCTATTCGCTTCTGTGTACCTGTTATGCTAGTCATGTGTTCATTCCAGGGATTGGACTATTTCCGCCCGTGCTTCCTAAGGATGGACTCATTCCACAAGAACGTTTCTTCAATAGTTATGTCCCGGGACTTTACTGTTTCTGGGTGTGAAATCAGCTCAATCAGAAGCTCGGCGGCAGCGCTCCCTACTTTTCTTGGGTCTTGACTAATGATCGATAGCGATGGAGAAAGCAACTGCGCGGTCTCACTGATGCCAAATCCCAACACGCCGATATCATCAGGAATCTTCAGTCCGACATCTCTCATCGCCTTGTACACGCCCAAGGCAGCACGGTCGTTGACGGTGAATATTATTTCAGGTAGATCAGCCGTTTTGTATAACTTCATGAAGGCCTTATAGCCGTCGGTAATCTCGAATCCGCCTTCAATGATCCATTCCGGTCTAATGTCAATTCCATTTTTTTCCATCGCATGTTTATAGCCCAAACACCGCTCCTTGCCTATGCTCACAGTTGAGTAGCCGGCGAAATGAGCAATCTTCGTATAGCCTTCTTTGATAATTTTATCCAGTGCATTCGCGGCCCCGTTCCTATCGTCAAAAGTGACGGACGGAAAGTCTACTCCTTCGCTTTGGCGGTCGAAGAATACGAGCGGGATGTTCAGACTGCTTATCTGCTTAAAGATTGATGGATCATTTGTTTCCTGCGAAACGCACACCAGAAGTCCGTCAACTCTCATCCCGATCAGTTTTTGGATATTGAGAACTTCACTTTGCCGATGCTCTCTCGAAACCGTCACAAACACGTTGTAGTTTCTCTCTGTTGCAGCATCAATGATGCTGTCAGTAGCATAAGCGAAGAAACTATTCTCCAAATCGGGAATAACAACGCCCAGCGTGTACGTTCTCTGCGCGGTCAAGTTCTGAGCGATGAGATTTGGGATGTACCCAACGTCCGAAGCAGCATCCAGGACCATTTTCTTCATCTGTGACGAGATATCCGGATGTCCTCTAAGTGCTTTGGACACAGTTATGCGAGAGACCTTCAACTTTCTGGCTATGTCGGATTGGGTTGGATGCGGCATACAATCAGAACTCACTCTTGTCTGGCTTTTTCAAAATGGGCCGGTTGCGGTACAAAGCATCAACTTACCCGTGAACTTTCCCGTGTAAAATAAGAAACAATGCGGAAGAACACAAATCTCTGTTACGCGCACCTTAGGATACATGGATCAAACCAGAGGGAATAAGCCGAGGCGTAAGCGGGATGGAGCAAGAGGAGAGAACTTCTCCCGGTCTGATCAACGCGATCACTCAGGCTTGCCTGTAAGATCCGGCGATCAATGTTCAGGGGCCATTCTCTAACCCCTGAGCGTCTGTTTCGTCCGGACCTAATCAACGAGAGGCTGGGGATAGCTCCATAGGCCTGCCGATTTGAGCAAATGACACAGGTTTTGTCGATTCTCTCACAATGAACTCCGCGTTGAGTATGATGTTCTCTATCGGCAAGGGTGCAGGAGATTCAACCCGGTTGATCAAGATCTCCGCCGCTTTGCTGCCCAATTCAAACAAAGGAGCACGAATCGTAGTCAGATCGACTGGAACGTGAGTTGAGAACGGGATATCATCATTCCCCACGATGGAGATCTCATCCGGAACTCTAATATTCATTTCGGAGAGAGCTGACATAACACCGAGGGCAACAAGGTCATTGTAACAGACAATTGCAGTGGGAAAATCTTCGCGGCTTCTGTTCTGAAAATAATCAAGACATGATTGGTAACCGTCTTCAATATGCGCGCCGACATGGATTATCATATCGCTGTTGAAGGCGAAGTTGCTTTCGCCGTATGCTCGGCGAAAACCGTCTATTCTTTCGTAGGTGTGGGAAGCATGTCTCGGTCCGGCAAAATGTATGATCTTCGAGTGGCCATTATCCATCAAATATCTTAACGCTTCCTTCATCACCCTGATATTATCGATGCTCACAGCGTTGGCCTGAATGCTCTTGATGTTTTCCAATAATACAAACGGAAAGTTCATCATCTTCAGCCGAAAAAGATGTTCTATCTCCGCCGTCCCTTCAAGAACTGGGGCAATGATAGCCCCTTTGATATCTTTAGCGGTAAAACTTTCTGTGATCTCTTCTTCGTATGTATGATCTCCCTCTGAACTTGCAGTCAGAACCAAGTATCCTCTGCTGCTGGCATACCCTCTCACTCCCAACGCGATGCCGGTATAGAACGGGTTGTCCAATTCGCGGATAAGCAGGCCGATGCATTGGAACTGACCGGACGCGTTCTTTAGACCGCGGGCGCTTCCTTTTGGACGATAGTTGAGCTCTTTCATCGCGCTCAAGACCAATTCTCTCGTCTGCGTTCGGACGATTTTCTTCTGATTGAGCACGGCTGATACCGTCCCCTTCGACACGCCTGCCTTTTTTGCTATGTCATCGATGGTTATATTTTTCACTTTCGTTCTCCGGCGAAGTGGTCAATGCTTCCTTCAATATTAGGCTTGACTTTCAAATATTTTATTTTAGATTAACTGAACCGGTTCAACTGATATTTAATCAATTCAATATTGATCAAAGACAATTGAGTTTGCCAAAGTCTTACACAAAAGTCAAGAAATCATTTGATTAATGCAAAATATGCATTGCCCGTCTTGGCAAAAGTGGATTGGCTTCCGAGGATCGTGCACCAAAATCGCTTAAAATTGAACAAAAAAGCCACATCGCGCGCCGGCAGGACCAGAATCGGGCGGCAGCGGGTGAAAATATTTCTTGACGTATCAATGCGGTAACTGCTTTTTCCTTTCTCCTAATGAAACGCCTGCAGCCACTTCTTTCGGCTGCAGGCGTTTGTGTCTAATGGAGTGCTTCTAGCAACAAATGATTCGCTTAATGCTCGCACCACGCCATTCGAGGTGACCCTCCGGTCGATCCTGGTCGCACGGCGTTCCCTGTTGCAACCGTCGATCGCGTTGTGCATCCTCAGGGGTTTGCCGTTACTCATTCCATTTATCACAAAATCGTAACTCCAAGCGTGATCCTTGTGGTCTGGTCCGAGTGGTAATCAATTGCTTGGGTGACATTAAGTTGTGAGTTGTGAATCAACCCCAGACAAATCGGTATTGGTCGCAACAGTCACTTCGATGGGAGCATCCTCTTTGTTTCACGATGGTCTCCTGCTTGCAATGCGTTGGTTCAACCTCGTCCCCCAAGTAGAGGCATCGTCGATGGGTCGATGTATGAGGAGTCTCGGAGTTGAGCTTCTGCAAAACACTTAAGATCGGCGAAGGACTCTTTATAAGCTTGACAAATTCAGGCGAAGATACTACTTTTAACATTGCCGTCGGGGATTCCTTCTCCGATCATCGAATTCGATACTCCTTAAGAGCGTTAATGCAGGATTCGCGTTGGTGTGCCCGAATCTGAATGAACGAGCTCTGCCATCTTCGGACTCTGCTCAGAAAGTGCTTAGCGGTCAGATGCCTATGTGCGACCGTGAACCAGGAACAAAGAGCGTAAGAACATTGTGAAAAAACTGACGAGGAGGATCAATGAGACATCTCACCGTTCTAGCGTTAGTGGCATTCATCTTGCCTAGTACCACATACGCACAGACCCCGGCGACAAGTGCCGGAACGGCTTTTGCACCTGCCGGCTCAAATTACGGCGAGGTCCCCTTCAACACGACGATCAATCCTCTCATTTTCACCTACGAGATCTGGGCGCGCCTCGAGAGCAAAACCGAGGTCGGGGGAAACGGCGTCTTCCAATGCCAGTCACAATATGATCCAAG
>Ga0265338_10008557_pt1 | contig 12390 bp, 12 predicted proteins | sample 42126metaG_FD_193579 | JGI IMG/M metagenome (GOLD analysis project Ga0265338, IMG submission 193579) | Rhizosphere microbial communities from Carex aquatilis grown in University of Washington, Seatle, WA, United States - 4-21-26 metaG | ecosystem: Host-associated > Plants > Roots > Rhizosphere... | reverse complement strand
TAAGATTCCCTTTTGGTTGAATCCGCTCAGTGTAAACTCTGATTCTTGTTTGCGTATACTCATCTCTTTTAAGTCAACGCGGAAGGGGTTTTTTTATTACCTTGACTCTCGTTGTCAGAGACATTTCTCTATATTGTTTTTGAAACCCTTCTCTGGTGACATGCCTCTTAGCAGCTCCTTTGTGTACCAAGACATCCTGTTTTTCCTTGAACTAAACAATAGCTTTTTGGTGCGTTGAAGATTCCTTCTTGAACCTTGTATTCGAGTTTCAACTTACCTATCTCTGACGCCGAGACTATTTCATCAGATAAGGGCTCACTAATTACTACAGAGTCCGTATCAGTATAGAAGCAATCCTCTCTACTTCTCTTGGGCTCGTTGCACTTACGTTACACTCGCTGGGTGCATATGGATTCGTGTCATTCTCTTTAGTTGGTGCAAGGCAATTACACATTTTGAAGCTTGACTTGGCATGAAGCACTCGGTACGGATTCCAATTGCTCTTCGTACCATCATGCAAGATTCTTATGCAGATAGTCCTTGATTTGAGACAGGTTTTTTTAGGAGAGTAACTAAACGAGCGAGCTGGATCTATTCTACCTCTTCTTTAGTTTCATTTGTCTTATTTCTATAACTCATATTGCAATGAATTGAAACTAGACAATCAAGGAGTAGATTCGCAAGCGTACTATTAGAATCTAGTCAGTATGGCAGGCACGTATGGGCCATAGTGCTTGTACTGTGTTGATCGGTCGTACAGGGACAAGAAGAACGAAGTGAATTGAATGATAGAAGTAAGAGTGTTCAGTTTCTGAATCGAACAAGTATATTGCTTTTGAAGTGCCAAGCGGAGGTCCCAAAGCAAGAAATAATATATACTTCCAAAAGAAAAGTGAAGTAGTCTTTCTTCGTTTTTTGAGTAGTCAAGCTTTCGAATAACTTCTCGTATTCTTATTATAGCTAGATCAAAGAAGAAGCCTATCAATCGACTGACTTTAAGTAGTATAGCAAAGAGTCAAAATCTTTTGGTTGAATAAATAAGCCTATCTCTCTCTGAGAAGTTCAAAGTCTATCACTTGTACTTCTTTCTATTCCCGTCTCAACGTCAAAAGGAAATTCCCATCAAGATCAGATCGAAATCAAGCTTCAGGTTGCAAGTGATCTTACTGAGCGGTCGCTTACGACACACAGGCTTCATCGGGTCATATCTTCAAATCATTTAGTATGCATCTTCCATCTTCCATTAGCCTTGAAAGTGAATAGCAGCACAGCGATCCACCATCCTTCTATACACATCAAAAAAAAGCTTGTCAAGATTTTGGCTTGGTCGAACGTTACTACACTACACATTCCCGTGCATGCTGTAGATTGTTATCAAAAAAAGGAGTGTGCTCTTTCTTTAATATATGTTGTATTTTATTTACATGTTTTAGGTTTTTCAGCTGATGTTGGACAGTCAAAGAAATTTCAACATATGCAAATGGTTATATATACGTACTTTCTAGAACCCTGGTTTTTTAAGTCAGATAAAATCAATAGATTTTCAAACCCGGTTGTAGTTTTTTTTCATTTCTAGACAAAACAGTGTCCGCCCGTCAGAGTGAAACCGGCTCGCCTGAACCGGGTCTTGCGGCTTGAACGAAGACCACCAATTCTTAAGCAGCCCCGTTCTATTAATGATCACAAATTCCTCAATATAGTAAAATGTTTTCCCCATTGATATGAGCATTTCTTGATCCTCGGTGAATGTCGCGAAGTCCGAGTACAAAACCCTAATCCACTTAACCAGAAAGGTAAAATAAAAAACACGTCTAACTAAACTAATATGTTTCGTTTTTGAGAATGCATTTATTGAAATGACTAGATCGATACATCTTGCAACTCTTTTTCTAGACAACTAGCTTTCTTTAATATAGCATATAACAAAGGTGCAAAATACAAGTCTACTAGTGTATTTTTTTTCAAGTTACCATCTTAGGAGCTGGTTCAAGTGCAATTCTAGCTCTAGTAATTATCCCACACTTTCCTAGACCATCTAGAGTGGGGTAGAATAGATCGGAGGAATTCTGTTCTATTTAGCTGAGCCACAGTATCTCCTTTTCCTTCACTTCGACATGCATGCAATTGGTTTAGAGAAACCTTAAATAAAAATAAACTCCAACTTAATTCCAATTATTAAGTTCAAAAAAACAGAATTAACCTGTCAAAATCTCAAGCTCATACACATTGCTAATCTGCGTGCGGTCCATGAACGCCTGGCCGCTTACTCCGTTTAGAGGGTCCCACCTACAGTGAGATGCAAATAGTCGGTTGGGTGCTAGACCATGTTTCAGCGTCTCTTTTAGCACATTAATCCATAGTGAGAAACCTACATAAGGCGATTATCCTACGTGCACCCGGGTTTGAGAGAGAAGGAAGTTAGATTCATCTACATACTGCTTGCTATGAGGTATCACTGTCTACATGCTGTATTCTAAACCATGGGTTTCAACAACTTTCTATTATAGTATAGAGTTTGGTTTTTTATGTAGCAGGCAAAACGTTCTATTGTAGTAGAGAGTTCTAAAAATGTAAAAAAACAAACAGAAGGACATAATGTTCTAAGTAAATTTGGCGAGAAAATGGGTGGATTTGGCGAAATGGACTGTGCTTTTTATGTTTCTCATACGTGATTCTTGCATGCAGGAACTTTCTCGATCTCTCTCGCGACACTCTGGCGCTTGCTTTTGAGTACAAATGGTAAAAAAATCTACATGTATGCTTGTCTTTATTAAGAAGTACAGAACTGGAGATGCATAGAATATCGCTTCTGTCCCAGATTCTCAACACTCTACAGGCAAGTTTAGGTTAAGCCCTTTGCCATATCACATAATTAAGCTAAGCTTTAAACAGTTTAGCAAGTCATTTCAAATACTTTTAAGTTCAACCCATCTAATCTCTTTCTTCTATCCTTTTCGGTAATGGAAGCAGTTAATATTCCAGATTGCTTGGATTACTAAAGTATACATGGATCATATCTCTCAAGCTTATATTACATCGATTAATTATTAACTCAAACCAAAGTCTTAGAATGAGAAGACAGGTGGTTGTTAGGTTAATGGAGAATTTATTCTAATTTTTGGATAATTGATACAAGTCCCCAACTCAGGATTTTGATCCTGCACTAAAAATAGTTATACGAATAGCATATCTAGGAATGGATTTTTTAGCCTCTATATGACTATATAGTATGTACTTTTCTAGAGTCATGTCGTGTCCGACACGATAATAGTACTCACATCCCGATATATAGAAAGTGAATAAAATAAGTATCATGTCGTATCATGTTATATATATAATATCGTGCTAGCTGGACACTTGCGATGTGCCAGGTGCTTAGTAATAAGATTAGATAATCAGTGTTGTTCGGTCAAGCTTTTGAATTCTGAGGTAAAAAAGAGATAGTAATCATCATTTGTACAATTTACGTACAATCTAAACTCATGACAGTAATAAAAGCTAATAGACATACTTCATATTTTGAAATCTACTATTAAGTCGGTCCTTTATATATACTCTAATTAAAATGACCTCAGGTCCAAGATTAAGAAGCATTTTGGTTTACTTACTTATTTTCCCTCTTCAAAATTTAACTATTGCTGAAGGAAGAGAAAAGAGTATTTTTTTCAGGTTATCCTTCTTTTCCAAACAAAATGTTTTCTATTAAGTGATGCTTCCGCTCGCTCGTTCCACTGTAGTTTCACTCGCTGGGTCAGGTTAACTTTGTTTGTTTAACATAATGTATGCCCTTATAAAACATTTATTCTTGAAGATCGCAATATGGTGGGCCTTTCTTGAGATATGGGGGTTTTCATTGAAATCCTTGTTATCTAGAAAAAAACAAAACATGATTGAAAGCTTTCAAGTGAAGAATTTAAAATTCAATTGGTTAGTTGAAGTCCATGGCTTTAACAAGGAAAGAATCTGGATTGGAAGTACCAAAATGCTCGGTGATGTCAGATTTGGATAGAAACTAGAACAACAACCATAGATCGCAGCCCTCACACAAATCAGAAGAAACTAAGAAGTACTCTATTAGATCTGAGCGATGAGTTAGACGAATCGTTACGATCTAGATCGGAGAGAGGAAGAGAGAACTTACGAGAATTAGTACAACGGCGAGACTGGCAGTCGCTTTGATCAGCCTAGGGTTCCTCTTTGGATCGAATAGAGAGAGAGACCAAGGGTATCGCCAGCAGTGAAGGTCTTTTCATTCATCCATCAATGGCTGAAGGTAAATGTATATATCTCGACCTGGACTTCTTGGTCCAGGAATAATCAATGCTAGGAAAAAGCTTTCGTCTTTGGGTGGTAGATTATAAGGGAAGACAAATACCGGCCAGCAAGTATAAGGAGCCGCATTCATGTATATGGGGTGCAAGTCCGAGCCGCACATTTCGCGCCTCACAAGCAAACTCCGGATGGGCTTCATCAAATTTATTCCATGCTTCACCGTCTGCTGGGTGCACCATAAGATCGGGTTTATAAAAAACCCCTTCTTGGTGCCATACCATATGAATTGAAGTTGATGGAGACATGTATAGTCTCTGAAGCCTTGGAGTGATAGGAAGGTAGCGCAAGACCTTTTGTGGAATGGGCTTTCCCTTTTGTTTGTTGCCACGGTTTTTATTTTATATCGAGGTTCTCCGCAAATGTCACATTTATTAATAGATCTTCGGGCTTGTAATAGAGCATGCAATCATTCGGGCAAGCATAAATCTTTTTGTACTCCATTCCAAGTCCACGGACCTTCTTCTTTGCTTGGTAGTAGTTTTGCGGCAGTTCCTCATACAAAGGGAGCATGCTTTTTTTGATCGATAACATTCGCAATCTTCGCTCATTTTAAAATCTTATTTCAGAGTTAAACATTGAGCAACGGCTGACAATACTGTGTGCTTCTCACCTCACAGTATATAGTGTTTTCGCCTTTGAACTCGATTTTCGACAACGGCTTATCTGCCCTCGTAAAATGCTTTTGCTTTTGCATTCGGTGACTCCTCAGGTGTATACCAATTAAAATAAGGACCCGCAGCGTCCATCACCATCATCTCTATCATAGTCTCTTCCTCTGATGCCACTGAAATCTCGCCGGTCTGCTTGCTTGGGATACGGTTCACCATGCATGTACCAACTATGGTATAGGGGACGAGAGCCTTTCTTCAAAAGGTGCTTGCTAACTTCGTCACGCTCTCAAAATTGTCTATTGTCACACACAGCATGGGCATGAAATAAGATTCTTCTCGTATAGTTATGCATTGCCTCGTGCTAAAAGCTTTATTAAGAAAATCCTCCATTAACAAAGTCCGGATTGATGGTTTTATTACTTCAAATCCGATTATACATCCAACTTCGATCCTCCGCCATTTCAATCAAGCCTACCATTTCTATTTGAAAAGCTAAATCATGCCTTTTTGTTCCATTTACTATTATACTACACATACTCTAATATAAATTTCGAATCGATTCCTTAATTTTAAATTAAACTTAGTAAATAAAAACAAACTTAAAAGTTAATGAAATTGAAGAGACGAAAAAACTTCTAGTAAACCATGAATCAAATATTAACCTTTAATTAAATATTAAACTATTTCGCCTCATATCAATCAATTGAAAAATTAGTGGCTTACCTTGTACTTTAGTCAGTAAGAGATATGTTGTGTGTGTTAAAGTGGGTATGCAATATTGTGTGGAGATGAATTTGAGTGGAATAAAGACAAGATTTTGAACACATAACATGTTGTACGTGTATATTTTAACCCAAAATATAATCTTTTATCATATAGGTCCCTTTTTTGTTCATTATAACCTAAAAACCCCAATTAGCTCCAAATAAAATAACCATCGTAAGAGAATTTTTTCAATTCACTACTAACAAGAAATTCATCCCAACCTCCTATAAGTAGTTGCTAAAAATAAATATCCACTACATACAAAAAGTACAAATTAGTTTATTTTAGCCATGCAAGTGTTGATCAAGCATTATGGCTAGTTGTCATATTTCTTCATTTAGTTTATTAAAAAATGGAAAGTTTGATCAAAATAATAATTCAAATAAAACTTCATTACCTGGAGTTTAAAAATGCTGACCTAAAGCGACTCCCCGACCTAGCGCACTGGAACGATCAGGTGAAGAAGTCCCAAGTTACGCCGGGATTCCTCTGTTGCGGATACGACCGTGGTAGAGTTTTGAAATATATTGGGGAAGGAGAGTTACGAAATATTAACCTTTATATGGCTTGTGGAATAACACAACACGTGATGTATATAAAAAAATTCTCATGGATGGAAATATGTAGCCTTTCTATTCTAATAAGGTTATTCTGAAAATAGCAACATGAAACGGTCGGCAATGTAAATTTATTTATGTAGGAAACAGTAAAAAGAATAATATGCAACGGACAAAGAACTAAAATTAGCAAATTACCCTAATTTCTTGTAGCGGGAGTCTCTGCGACGTCGGCTCCATACTAATCATATGTAGGAAGAAGCTGCAAGGGATCGGTAGATAAGGATTCTTTCATTTAAAGTCGAGGGTCTAGTTGAAAGTTAAGGGTAGAGACTTTCCTTGCCATACCTATCAAGGCTTGCCCTCAGTGACAGAGATCATACTGCTTTAGCGGATAGGAAGATGAATGGGAATCCCCCATTTTAAGTCTATATTTTCTTCTCAGTTGGTGCTTGCACTGAACTGCTTCCTTCCCCAGAATTGAGCTTAATAAAAACAACTTACAATATGGTAGGTTCAAAGATCCCTATTCGATGGTAGGGGGTAGGTCAAGGCAGTATATCAATGCTGACCCGAGGCCCTTTTCCCACAAGCAAAGAGGGGTAAGTGCCACTAGCGAGCGGGTTCATATTCACTTCTGAGCCGGGAGCACGACACACAAAGATTTTACACGCCAATTTCTTTCTATCCGAATGCTTCTAAGAACGAAATCCTCTTCTATCCAAACCCACCTTCCTTGCATTCTTCTTCCTCTTTCCTCTAGCTCTTGCCTCGCTTCGGTGAGAACAAATTGCTACCGTAGGGGGCTTCCAAGCGAGATGATGGAGTAGGAGTTGAAAGAGCTGGCTTCTCACTATTGAGATCAAGGAATTAAAAAAAAAACACGGATTCATTCAGTAGAAAGTCAAGTAGGAGTTGCCAATTGTTCACCGAAGTTGTAAGAGAGGGAATCCGCCCACTTTGAATTGGACAAGGAGTAAGGAAGCACTAGAAACCCTAAAAACAAACACGACACTATATATGAGAAAACCCAATTCCACCTCCAAAAAGAAAATCATACATACCGGAAACCAGATCAAAGAGGCATGCTATAGAAATAAGTGAGTCTCATATGCGGATGACAAATTCGTTTTATCCAGAGAACAAGCAAGCTAGAATGTGGGTGGGACAATGGTCGTTCATGCCACATACAAGTATCTCTCAAGTATAGAGATTTTGAGTGTATCAACTCTTTCTTAATAAGCAGCACAGGACTGGGTACAGTAAGAAAGGTTAACTGCGAGACCACTTATCCGCATTTGAACAAACCTCAACTCATAGAAAGGTACAATCGGATTTTGCACAAGAGAGATTTGAGTTATGAGGTAACTCTCAAAGCCAATGAATGGTTGGTTATAGTTCAAGAATTATAATAACTTCACCGGTAAGGAGTGCGGGGAGGAGCAGAGAAGTTGAGATAGGAGCATCTTTCTTGGAATGAAGCTATTAGAGGAGCACTTTTTCCGCATCTGACTCCAACTCTATCGAAGGATAAAAAAGAAGGGACTACGACTTGCTATGGAGTAGTCAAGATAAGATGACTCTGATCTTTCCCTCTATGGAGCCGGATGTGAGGCCTACTGATCTGACTAAAAAAGAGTCAATGGCAGCGTGGATCCTTGCTCTTCGGACCGATTTGCTTCTTGTTTTTCTTTCTCTCAATTTGAAAAGATGCGAAATCAAGATAAAAGAAGAAAGGCAGATTTTTGTCAATCATAAACTCAGAAAGCATGTCCAGTTATTCTTATTTTTTGACACACTTTTCCCTAGTGTTCCCTGTTACTTACCAGTTTGATCATAACTTTCTTAGTTCTTTTAATACTCTTTTGTCATTATACCAGTGTATGAGTTCAGATTCTGTGATACCGAGAACGCAATATATGAAAGCAGCTATTCTTAATTCAACCAATCAGGAAAACATACCAAAAATATGAATATCTCAAATCTTTTATTAAAAAAAAGCACATCTTGTTGATCGAATGTACCTGTGAAACTATGGAAAATTCTAATTAATTATGCCAGAGGAAGGAAGGGTGGTCAGCTGGTGCTCACGCGGAGCTTCTTGAAAAGTAGTCTCTACGTCAGATGCTCCTCCTAGGTCTTGCTATAAACCAGATGTCTCGTAGAACTAATTCGAGAGGGCTTGGTAGTATTAAGAAAGGTCAGGATGGGGAGGAGTTGACCCGCGCCACCAGAGTCAAGATCAGAAGTTCTAGATCCAGATCCGCTGCTAGTCTAATTCCTTGTTCGGCGCAGTTTTGTTTGCACGAAAGCTCTCTTAGGCAGCTATTGAATAGGCTTTGAGGGCGTAGCCCGACTAATATGCCCGAAAGAAGGAACTTCAATAGAATATGTTTCTAGTCAATATACGAGATACGCAAGGATTAATCAATAGGTTGGTTAGAGAGCCACGGGAAGATGTTCTTGACGTTTCTGCAGCTTTTACGGAATCCGCAGCTATAGCTTTTGAAACAAAACAGCAATTTTGGCCAGGAGTGAAGCTACTTTCCCACCAATAGGTGAATGATCTAACCCTCCGCCAGAGGAACCAGCTATGACATACGCGATTGGAAGATCTGATCTTTCTTTGAAGACCGGCATAAATAAGGTTGAAGTTGAAGTCAAAAAAGAAGTAGAGGTTATGAAAGAAACCATTTCTTGAATCTTTTTTTTACTGAACCAAATCCTGTGCGATGGATTGGATCAAAACGTTATAGCACTACAGCCATACCTCAAAATCCGCTAGGCTACACGATGAGATGTTATTAGTAGCTAACCGCCACAGGTAAACATAAAACGTTATGAACATTTTGCTTTGACTACTCTATTACCAATAGCGTACAAGGTCACCCGGAGCTTTAGCACGAGGAAAAATAATAACATCGATTTGGAATTCAACTATCTATATATGGATTCATTCATATCAAGTCTTGTGATAGTATGAAAAATAGTCCTCATGAAGCACGTCTAGAGCAAAGTACTGGTTCGAGTGAAACGTACCCAGAAAGCAGCAGTGCCACCTAATACTCGTAGACTAAAAGACTTCTTCTTATATCTAGGAGCAAGCGTCGGAGTCAATATAAAAGTAGCAGCTTCAGCTGTCCAGCCGAAAGAAAGATCTGACAAAGCCGGTGAGGGGGGGCAAGTGTTCTTCGGACTCATCCCAATTGAGTGCCAAGATGGGCGCATAGCGCTGGGGTGCGAGTATGAGTAGGGGAAGTTATGGTCCCACCCAGAAGAGTGCACTGGAAAGATTTCACTCCACATAAAGAGATCCAGGCTATTGTAGAGCCGTAGCCTTCCCGACGATGTGCTCGTTCACTTTTGCCACGGCATGATATTATACAAAAAAGCATTTTCAATACTTATATCTAACTTATATCTAATTTTTGATGATTGTTACTTTCTCTTGCGCGAATGGAGAGGAGTTCGTTAGCTGAGATGGAGAAGGCTCTAAAGGCCGTGTCGGACACTCTGAAGGCTTTAATGGAGCGGAATGGGCCTTCTACGCAAACATACAAAGAGGCACTGTTAAGGCCTGCTAGGGTGAAGGTTCCAGTGGCGGGAAAACAAAGACAGTATTGGAGGAAAGTGTCGGAAACGGATCGACCCGTTCGATCAGATCTGGTTAGATCAAGAATCGAAGAACTCAAACGCCTTTCTTCTCCAACTCACCCGATCTGCTTTCGCTGTGGCGATCACGGGCATAGAGCAAACCAATGTCGTAACGCGATACTATGCTTCGCGTGCAACCGGCTGGGACACCGATCACCGCAGTGTGGATCCGTCACTGTAATTGCTCCTAAACCACTAGTCTCTCAGTCGATTGCATCCACAACTCAGATCGGACAACCTCCTCATCACTCTACTCTTCCTACTAAACCACTTCCTTTTTCTAAGTCTACTCTTCCTACTAAACCATCTCAGTCTACTTCTAATACCCAATCCATGGCGCCAATGCATCCGCCGGTCCCTACGTTTCATGCGTCACCAGACACGGAATTCCTAGAAGCGGCGTTCAAACGTAGCTTTATCCTACTGGATGAAGCTCAATGGGGTCCAGAGAAGGTTGAGCATCTGATGAAACTCACCTTTCCTCTGTACCCGGAGGTGAGAGTACTTGAGGAGTACAAGTACATAATTGAATCGCCGTCCCAGACTTGGCTGAGTTCTAACCTAGAGAAAGGTCATATTCTACTGGAGAACAAAGAGGTGAGTATACTGCCATGGGATCCTGCGTATATTGAAGGGATGCAAATGATACCGGTTTGGGTGAGAGTGTATGGATTCCCCATGATGCTCTGGAAATGGTAGGTCAAGGAAGCAGTAGAGCTTGTTACAAGTAAAGTCTAAGCAAAGCAGAATAGGCATGAGTTTATGAGGAGTAGTACCCAAGGAATAGATAGTTAGTTATTCTTCAGGGGAATAGGTTGCACCCGCATTCACAGGCGTTGCTTAACGTTTCTTTCGTCTTTCTTTTCTTTTATCATATATAGTTTATGATTTGATTTTCATTGGTTTGGTTTTTATCATATATAGTGTAGATTGCTTTTCGTTTTCACTCTTTTTCTTCGATGTCTGTCGCGAATGAAGAATGCAAGATAACGTAGTAATCTCCGCCCAAAGGTGCCCCTGCGAGGGCCGGTCACCGGGGATGAAGTCAACTTGCTTACTTATGAAAAAAGACTGCTTGATGAGAGTGACTCGAATCTACTTATAAGCATAACACATAGATGTTATATGCTTAACACATAAATTTCGACACAGGATCGTTTTGTGAGCGCTACCTTTATCCTTTCCTCCCATTTGATTTCCTTGGCAAAACCAAGGCCGAGAAGTTTCAAAAAGTCTCACTCCTAGAAAACGGGCGTGCTAACGGCTTTCGCGCTAGCGCTAGTGTGCTCAATCCGTTGCTTTTTGGAGCAGAGTATAAAAAGAAAGATTTTTTGAGATATGCCATGCCGGCATTTAAGATTTAAAACGTGTCGTCTACTTCCAGGAAATGTTTGGAAAAGGCAACCTTCTAAAATACAACGCCGCATTCTCCAAAGATTGAGGAGAAGGGGGATACCCATAAAAAGGTATCTTTCCCTTTTTAAAAGAGAAAATATACAACTTCACAGAAAATTACAAACTATACGAAAGGTATCTCTTGCCAAGGAAAAGTGCAAGAGTATCTTATACCAGATGCGTCCTTTTTTTATGGAGTGTGTTCCCCGCAGGTGGGTCCCGCCCGGGTCTTCCCCAAAGGAAGGCCTTAAATAAAGAAGGCGCAAAGACGAAGGAAGGGGCGCTGCGCTTTTTGTGCGAGGCCCTTAGTAGGGGCCCCCCAGAGCCTAAGCCATAGCCCCATTTCTTCCATAGCTAGAGAGTTGGTTATATAGGTTTTCCTTTGAATTCCTCTAATTGAATGTAATTTGGCACCGGAAACTCTTCTAGGAGAAGTTCGAATTCGTTCCCTTCGGATATTGAGCGGTCTTGCTTTTACATGGTTTACGTGTTACTGGTTCTCGGAAGAGCTCATTTTTTTATTAGCTAAACCTTTTCTAACCCTACCTTTGGACTCTTATTTTGTGTGTACCCAATTAACAGAGGCCTTCTCCACATATCTTGCAACGTCTTCAATAGCATGCTCTTACTTCGTCTTTCCCTTCATAAGTTATCAAATTTGGTGCTTTTCGATACCCAGTTGCTATGGGGAAAAAAGGAGGAAATACAATCGATTCCTCTATTTCAGTGTTTTTGGCTTCTCCTTATTCCTGTTCCTAACTCTTTCCTGGGTAGTTCCCAATGTTTGGCACTTTCCATACTTCATGGGTGAAACATCCACAAATTCGCTCATGATAAAGTTACAACCTAAGATCTATGACTATAATATGTTCACTCTTCGTATTTTGTGCATTCCATCGGTATGCTCCCAGGTACCTGTCATTGTGATCTGTTTGCCAGAACCAAGGGGTCTCTCCGTGGAAATGCTCACGAGCCATCGTCGTTTTTTGATGGTTTTTTCACTGATCACAGCTGCTCTTTCCACACCTCCGGATATCTGGTGCCAAATTGTCGCCTCTTTACTTATTTGTTCTATC
>Ga0265338_10008556_pt1 | contig 12390 bp, 10 predicted proteins | sample 42126metaG_FD_193579 | JGI IMG/M metagenome (GOLD analysis project Ga0265338, IMG submission 193579) | Rhizosphere microbial communities from Carex aquatilis grown in University of Washington, Seatle, WA, United States - 4-21-26 metaG | ecosystem: Host-associated > Plants > Roots > Rhizosphere... | reverse complement strand
AGCTTCTGTCGCTTGCTGCGCGTGCGAGGCCCGCTTGAGGCCGCGCGTCGCCCGCGCTTTCGCGCATCTTCTGGCCAGGCGGCGGCGCGAGCGGCCGCTTGCGCAACTGCGTGAAGAGTTCGCTGCACGGCAGCGGCTGATTGTTGCTCGGCGCAATGAGCGGAACGAGAGCCGCGAGCGGATTGATGATGCCGAGCCCGACCATCGCGCCGCCGCGCAGCGCGAGCGCCGCCGCATCCACGCCGACGCGAGGATTCCTGAACGTTCCCTTCACGTACAACGGCGAGCGCAGCGAGAACACGCGGAACCCCTTCGTATGAGGATGAATCTTCAGATCCAGCGATTCATCGCGCAGATTGATCGGGCCGTCGATGTCGATCACGGCGTCGTCGGTGTCGAGCGCGAACACGCGCGGGTCCAGCACGCCGTTGGTCGCGACGAAATCGGCGGCGGCGCAGTTGATCTTCACGTCACGGTTTCCGAACAACTTTTCATAGACCACGTTCGCCACGTTCAGGCCCGCCGCCTCCATCAGCAGACGGCTGACTGCGCCCTGCGTGACGAGCGCCTTCACCTCGCCGTTCGAGGTCGCCGCGAGCGCCGCCGGTGAGTTGCCCGTCGCCGATAGCGAAGCGTCGCCGTTCACCTCGCCGAGCGCCGACTGCATCGTCGTGAAGGTCGGGAACAACTGCTTGAGCTTCAGATGCCGCGCCTGCGCCGTGCCGCTCGCCTTGAGCGGCGTGCCGCTGCCGTCGAGCGCGAGACGCGTGGCGAGCGTGCCGCCCGCCACGCCGAAACGCAGCGGATCGAGCGACAGCACGCCGTTGGTCATCACGACATGCGTGTAGAGATCGGAGATCGGCAAGCTGCCCTGCTTCACGATGCGCTTGCCCGTGAACGCGACGTCCGCGTCGATCGCCTGCCAGCGATCCGTGCGGAACGGCTCGACAGGCAGCACGCGGTCGGCCGGTTGCTGCACTGCATCGCCGCGCCTGGTTTTGCTCGCACGGCTGTCGGCGCCGATGACCGGAGCCAGGTCGGCGAATTGCAGCAGGTTCGACACCAGTTCGCCCTTGAGGAGCGGACGCGGTTCGTGCTGCACATAGACGAGCGTGCCGTTCAGATCGCTGCCGCCGACCCGGCCCGTGAAGTTCTCGTAGCGGAACACGCTCGCGCCAGGATGGAATGCGCCGACGAAGCGGCCCTCGGTGGCATACGGCGGCGTCTCGGGCAGCGTCACGCCTGTGAGGTCGTAGAGATGCGCCATGCTCTCGCCCTGGAGCCACATGCGCAGATCGACCGCGGCCAGATGCGCGGGGTCCGTGAGCGTGCCGACGACCGCGATATGCATGTCGCCCGCATGCACGTCCGCCTGCACGGGGAACGGGCGCCGTGCATCCTGCAACGCGAGCACACCGCCGAGCTTGCCGGTGCCCGATATCGGCGTCTTTTTGTACGTGCCCTTGAGCGTCCAGCCGATGGCATAGAACGGTTCGGCGGAAGGTTTCGCTGCGTGAGTGGCGGCTTGCGGCTGCGACGCGCCGCTCGCGCCGGCTGCCGCGGAAGGGCTGGAACCGGCAGCAGCACCGGCACTCGCCGAAGCCGCCGTGCTCGCGCTCGTGCCGCTGGCGGCACTTGCCGCTGCCGCCTCGGACGCCTGCTCCTTGCGCGCCTGCTGCGCGAGCCGCTCCGCCCCCGCCCGCCCGATCACCTGCGCCGAGCCGCTGCGCGACGCCTCTTCCTGCTGCTGCATTGCCGCGCCAATCGGAATCCCGCGCCCGAGCAGATCGACGGTAATCTGCGCATCGGTTTTCGTCTGCCGGTCGTCGATCGCGACGTGGCCGCTCGCGAATACGATGTCGTGCAGATTGAGCTTCCACGTCGACGGTCCGCCCGACGACGCCAGCTTGAAGGTCCAGTTGTTGCGTCCGTCGTCGAGACGCTCGATGTCGATGGACGGATTCACGAGATTGATCGCGGGAATCACGATGTCGTGCGCGAGCAGTGGCAGGACCATCACCTCGAAGTCGATTTCGTCGAGCGTCGCGAAGTGCGGTGACTTCGCCCAGTCGGGGTTGCCCACCGCGATTTGCGTGGCCGAGAAGCGCGGCCACGGCACCCATGCGCGCCAGCCCGTTTCGCCGGTGGGGGCGCGCCAGTTCAGCTTCAGATCGCCGCCGATCGAAAACGGCCGCCCGATCGCTTCGCTGACCCGTTGATCCACCCACGGCCTCGCGCGGTTCCAGTCGAAATTGAGGACGAAAACGGCGAGCCCCATGCCAAGGACGACGACAACCAGCGCAAGCCATGCGAAGATCCTGGCGAGCAGGCTGCCGATGCGTCGAGTCGTGGGTTGCCGCGATGCCATGCGCGCTTTGCTCCGTGAAGTTCGCGTCGTTTTTTTCAATCATTGCTTCAGCCATTCAGAAAGCAACGGACGTACCGGCTTCGCGGCTTTCGTCAGACATCATGCCCCATCACGAAACGACGCGTGTTTTTGTTTGTATCCCTTCCATGAACACCCCGCGATGAAGCACCCGCACACTTCCAGCCAGCGAGGCGGCGGCGGCGAAACCGACGGCGTCGATGGCGCCAATCGTGTGCCGATCGTCGAAGCGCACCAGATCGCGCGGCGCGACGCGCCGCGTGGCCTGACCCTGCTGCAGCCCACGGACTTCGCCCTGCGCGGCGGCGAGCGTGCTGCGCTGACGGGTCCCTCCGGCTCGGGCAAGAGCGTGTTCCTGCGCACGCTCGCGCTGCTCGATCCGCTCGACGGCGGCGCGGTGCGATGGAACGGCCATGCCGTTGCGCGCCCGGACATCCCGAATTTTCGGCGGCATGTCGCGTACCTGCGGCAGCGGCCCGCGCTGCTCGACGGCACCGTCGAGGACAACCTGCGCTATCCGTATTCGCTCGCGGTCTATCGCGACGAGCATTTCGAGGCCGCACGCGTGCGGGCGTACTTCGCAGCGGCGGGCCGCGCCGCGGACTTTCTCGCGCGGCCCGCGTCCGAACTTTCGGGCGGCGAGGCGCAAATCGTCGCGCTCGTGCGCGTGCTGCAACTCGATCCCGAAGTCCTCCTGCTCGACGAACCCACGGCCTCGCTCGATCCCGACTCGGTGCGCGCCGTCGAGGCGCTGGTGGGCGCCTGGTTCGAATGCAGTCCGGCGAAGCGCGCGACGGTCTGGGTATCGCACGATCTCGCGCAGGCCGCGCGCGTCGGCGATCGCAGACTCGCGATGCATGCCGGCGTCCTCCAGGACACGCCCGATGCGGCGCACGAAGCCGCGCTTGCCACCACCACGCCCACGACCGGACACGCGCGATGAATTCCGTCCTCCAGAACCTCAGCCTCGGCGACATCGCGATTGCGGCGCTGCTCGTGTTCGTCAACGGTGCGGTGTCGGTGCTGCTCAAACTCGACCTCGAACGCAAGCTCGCCTGGGCCGCCGTACGCACGGTCGTCCAGTTGCTCGCGATCGGCTACGTGCTCGGCTGGGTGTTTTCGTACGACCGCTGGTACGTCGTGCTGCCGCTCATGGCGTTGATGACGCTGATCGCCGGAATCGCCGGCTCGCAGCGCGGCGAGCGCACGTATGCGGGGCAGCGTGTCGACAGCATTGCGTCGATCTGGGTCAGCGCGTGGCTCGTCGCCGCGGTCGCGCTCTTCGCCGTGATCCGCATCCGGCCGTGGTACCAGCCGCAGTACGCGATCCCGATTCTCGGCATGATCCTCGGCAACACGCTGACGGGGGTGTCGCTCGGCGTCGAGCGCATGATGCAGGAGCTGACGGCGCGGCGCGACCGCGTGGACAGCGCGCTCGCGCTCGGTGCGACGCGCTGGGAAGCGGCCCAGGCGCCCGCGCGCGACGCCGTGCGCGCCGGGATGATCCCTACGCTCAACCAGATGGCCGTCGTGGGCGTGGTGAGCCTGCCGGGCATGATGACGGGCCAGGTGCTCGCGGGGCAGTCGCCGCTGCAGGCCGTGCGCTACCAGATCGTGATCATGTTCCTGATTGCGGCGTCCTCGGCGCTCGGGACGGTCGGCGCCGTGCTGCTCGCGTACCGGCGCGTTTTCTCCGCCGAGCATCGTTTTCTCGCGTCGCGGCTCGTCGAACGCCCAAACGACGCGAAAAAACGCGTCGCGTAGGCGCCGCCTTTATCAGCGTTGCGCGGAGATCGTGAGCTGGGTGCCGTCGCTGAGCGTGACTGTCTTCGACGTGCCGTTGGTCGGCATGGAAAAGTGAATGATCTGGCTGTACGACGTGACGTCGGGGCACGTGAGCGTCGCCCCGCCGCTTGTCACGCTGTGCGTGCCGCGCGGGGCCTGCGCGCGGAAGCTCACCTGGACGTTCGCGGTGCCGTGCTCGTCGACGACGGGCGTGAGGCGCAGTTGCGTTTGCCGGACCATGGCGCCGTTCGCGTCGAGCGGGAGCATGGCGTAGTCGGGGCAGCCTTGCGGCGTGGGCACCGCGCCGCCGGGCGGCATGGTGCGCCAGGTGAAGTCGTCGGTGTCGCCCGAGCGCAGCGTGCGCGTCTCCGATGCGTTGCCGAACTGCTTCGACGCGACCTTGACCGTGTAGTGGATCGGCCCGTCGGTGGCGGCCTTCGACATGACCTTGATCGGCGGGGCCGCGAGCACCGGCAGCGCAAGCGCGCACGACGCGGCGAGGGCAACACGGACGAGCGCCGCGTAGGCGCGGCTGGAGCGGCGGCAATGCATGCGTCACCTCCTGATTGGCGCTGCCGTGCGCCGCTGTTCGAGGCGACGCGCGCAGTACGTGGCCGATCGTGACCGATCGCGGCGAATGATCCGTTCCTCAAGTCTAGCGCGCCGTGCGAAGGCGTGCGCCGAGCGTACGCAGCTCGCGGACCAGGTTTTATCCCGCTTGCCACGCGGCGATTTCTGCTGGCGCAGCGGCCGGGCTGCGTTCTGCACGGCGGACTGCGCTCGCGAGCGTTCCCTACGCGCGCGAAGAGCACCGCGCCGTCCGCCGAAGCCGCGCGCTACCTCCCGCTTTCTTCGAGCCCGATCGTCAACTCCGCGGTGACCCGCTGCTTCACGCGCGCGTACCCCGCCCACGGATCGGCTTTGCCGACCGTCGCGAGACGCTCGTCGATGTTGTGCAACGTCCAGTGCGCGCCGCCGGTCGTCTGCGCAAGCTCGTCCCACCCGATCGGCACGGACACGCCCATTCCGGGCCGCGCCCGCACGCCGTACGCCACCACCGTGCTCGCGCCGCGCGCGTTGCGCAGGTAGTCGACGAAGATCTTTTTCTTGCGGTGCTCCGGGCCCATCGTCGCTGTGATCCGCGTCGGCGCGTCCGAGGCGAGACGCTGCGCGACCGCGCGCGCGAACGCCTTCACGTCTTCCCAGCCGGTCTCGGGCGTGAGCGGCACGACGGGTACGACGATATGCAGTCCCTTCCCGCCGCTCGTCTTGCAGAACGCTTCGAGACCCAGTTCGCGCAGCAGTGCGCGCGTCATGGCGGCCGCCTCGATCATGCAGTCCCAATCGAGCGCCGGATCGGGATCGAGGTCGAACACCACGCGGTCGGGCCGCTCGATTTCGGCGGCCCGCGCGTTCCACGTGTGCAGTTCGATGGCGTCCATCTGCGCGGCGCCGACGAGCGCCGCCTCCGAGTCGATCGTGAGCAGCGGCGGATGGCCTGGGTCGAGACCCTCGTGCTGCGTGAGCCCGGGGATCGGCGCGCGCGTGGCGTGGCGCTGGAAGAACATCTCGCCCGCCAGGCCATGCGGCGCGCGCACGAGCGAAACGGGCCGGTCGCGCAGATGCGGCAGCAGAACGCGCGACGCACGCTCGTGGTAGCGCACGACGTCGATCTTGCGGATGCCGCTCGTCGCATCGACGACGCGCCGGGCGCTCGTGATCGCGATGCCCGCGACGTCGGCATCGGCCGGAGCGTCGGGGACGTGGCGGCCGGCGCGCGGCGCGCGGCGTACGGACACGGACTGCGTTGCCGCGGCGGCCGCATCAGGAGTCTGCGAGCGCGCGCCGCGCGGCGTTCGGGTAGATGTCGTGGGTTGGGCTTTGTGAGCGTCCTGCATACCGGTTCCCCTTGCACGCGTTTGGCGTATGACGCGTCGCGCGACGCGAGTCGCGACGCGGGCGGTTGACGGCACGCGACGGCCGTCCCCGTCGGACCGCCGCACACGCTTTCATTGTGCAACGAATGCGAGCTTTCGTCGAAGAAAGGTGAGCGAGGGGCCAGTTCGATGGAGTCATTGCGGCAAGCTGCATGCCGGTGCCGGATCACGCGCCGGACGCGCTGTCTCGACGAACCGGTGCGCAGTTACAATGTCAGGATTTGCCGCTTTCCGCCCGTCCCCCCGCACGTTTTCCGCCCGCCCACGTCATGAATCTCGTCATCCAGAGTCCTGCCCCGCTGCCTGCCGTCCACCACAAGCCGCTTCTCGCGCTCGCGCGCGGCAGCCGCCTCACGCCGGTCGACGACTTCGCGATCCGCATCCAGAACGCCGTGCCCTCGCAACGCGCCGACCTCGACGTCTACTGCGGCACGCATCAGCTCGATTACGCGTTCGTCGGCGCGGATCGCAAGCTCGCGGACTTCGGCCTCGTCGCGATGGACATGGACTCGACGCTCATCACGATCGAATGCATCGACGAAATCGCCGACTTCTGCGGACTGAAGGCCGAGGTCGCCGCGATCACCGAAGCGTCGATGCGCGGCGAGATCAAGGACTTCAACGAGAGCCTGACGCGCCGCGTGGCGCTGCTCAAGGGGCTCGACGCGAGCGCGCTTGAACGCGTCTACGAGGAGCGGCTGCGACTGTCGCCGGGCGCGGCGCAGATGCTCGCGGGCGCGAAGGCCGCGGGCCTGAAGACACTGCTCGTCTCGGGCGGCTTCACGTTCTTCACGGAGCGCCTGAAGGCGCGGCTCGGCCTCGACTACACGCGCGCGAACACGCTCGAAATCGTCGACGGGAAGCTGACGGGCCGCGTGACGGGCGAGATCGTCAACGCCGACGTGAAGGCGCGCACGCTCGTCGAGACCTGCTCGCAGCTCGGCATCGAGCCGCGCCGCGCGATCGCCATGGGCGACGGCTCGAACGATCTGAAGATGATGGCCGAGGCGGGCCTGTCGGTGGCGTTCCGCGCGAAACCGGTCGTGCGCGAAGCGGCGGGCATCGCGTTCAATTTCGTCGGGCTCGACGGATTGCTGCGGCTGTTCTGATTACCGCGCCACATGAAAAGACGGCCGCTGCGCTTTTCAAGCGCAGCGGCCGTTTTCATGGGCGAAAGCAGCTCAGGCGAGCGTGCCCAGCGCCAGTTCGAGGTCGGCGCGCAGATCTTCCGCGTCTTCGAGGCCCACGTAGAAGCGCACCAGCGTCCCGCGATGCGGCCAGTGTGCGGCCGTCCGCATCGACGTGATGTGATACGGCATGACGAGGCTGTGCGCCCCGCCCCAGCTCCAGCCGATCGAAAACAGTTCGAGCGATTCGCAGAACGTGTCGATCCGCGCCGGATCGTAGCGTTCGTCGAACACCACCGAAAAGAGACCGCCCGCGCCCCTGAAATCGCGCATGAACGACTCGTGGCCCGGGCAATCGGCGAACGCCGGATGCAGCATCGCCGAAATCTCGCCGCGCGTCTTGAGCCAGTTCGCGAGCGCGAGCGCGCTGCGGTCGTGCGCATCGAAACGGGCCTTCATGCTCGGCAGCGCGCGCAGCACGAGCGAACAATCGTCCGACGACACGCCGATGCCAAGCCGCATGCGCGCCTGCTTGAGCTTCAGATGCAGTGCGTGGTCCTTCGTGATCGTCGCGCCCATCAGGACGTCGCTGCCGCCCGACTGATACTTCGTGAGCGCCTGCACCGAAATGTCGATGCCGTGCTCGAACGGCTTGAACGCAAGCCCCGCCGAATACGTGTTGTCGATCGCCGTGACGACGTTGCGCGCGCGGGCCTCAGCCGTGATCGCGCGCACGTCGGGCACTTCCATCGTCACCGAGCCCGGCGCTTCCAGCCAGATCAGCTTCGTGTCGGGCAGGATCAGGTCGGCGATGCCCGCGCCGATCATCGGATCGTAATAGCGCGCCGTGATGCCGAAATCGCGGGCGAGCCAGTCGCCGTGCTCGCGGTTCGGCGAGTACACGTTATCGGGGATCAGCACGTCGTCTCCCGACTTCAGGAGCCCGAAGTAGACGTTCGAGATCGCGGAGAGCCCCGACGGCTGCAGGAGCGCGTACTCGCCGCCTTCGATGGCCGCGAGGCGCTGGGTCAGCATCGTCGAGGTCGGCGTCGCGTGCAGGCCGTAGCGCCACTGGGCGTCGTTGCGCCAGTCGAGCGAGCGCACCGTCGCGAGATCGGGGAACACGACCGTCGACGCACGCGTGATGGGCGCGGCGAACGACTCGAAGCCCGGCGTGAGGTCGTCTTCCGAATGGATGATGCGCGTCTGCAACGCGCGGCTGGTGTCGGTGTTTTTCATTGGGTCACTCGCCGGTCTTGAGATTGCTGACGCCGTTTACCGGCTGGCCGCCGCCGGGCGCCGGGGTTGCTGACGAAGATCCGCTCGCAGCGGAAGGCGGCGCACTGGGTGCGGTAGACGCCGCCGGCACCGGCTGCCCGGCCGCGAGCGGCTTCAGATCGAATGCCACCGGGTTGGAGTCGTCGACGTCCATGCGCTCGCCGGACACCGAGCCGTCGTCGGCGAACGTGCCAACCCAGTTGCCCGTGATATGCGTGCCGTCGTTCGACTCCTCGGCTTCGAGCATGGTGCCCGCGTGGTCGCCCGCGATCAGGATCACTTCGCCCGTATCGGTGAACTGGTACTCGCCGTGGACGCCCGTCGGGTCGTCCGCCGGGTCCTCCGCCGCGTCGTCCTTCTTCAGGCCGAGTCGCATCACGATCTGCCGCTTGCCGAGCATGCCCACGTAGCGCGGAAACTGCGCGAACTCCGGGCTCGGTTTGAGCGGCAACCCGATGGCGGGCGGCGCGGCGAGTTCCTTCACCGGGTCCACGGCTTTCTGTGCGAATGCTTGAGACGGCAGCGCAGTCAATGCTGCTGCGGCCAGCGAGCACGCCAGGCGCATCGCGCCGCGCGATGCGGCGATCCGTTGCTTCGCCGTCGATACTTCCATCAGACTTCCTTCCCTCGATTGCGATTGCGCCCGCACGGCAATGCGACGTGCGACGCGCCTCAGACCTCGCCCCACAGATCGTGGCCGTCCGCGCCGGTGATCTTCACCGACACGAAGTCGCCGACCTTGTAGCGCTTCGATGCCTTGGCCGAAGGAGCAACGTAGACGACGCCGTCGATCTCGGGCGCGTCCGCTGCGGTGCGGCCGATGCCGCCATCGGGGTTGATCTCGTCGATCAGCACCTTGAGCGTCTTGCCGACCTTGCGCTGGATGCGCTTCGCCGACACGGCTTCCGCGACTTCCATGAAGCGCGAGCGGCGCTCGTCGCGCACTTCGTCGGGCAGCGCGCCGTCGAGTTCGTTGGCAGTCGCACCTTCCACGGGCGAGTACGCGAAACAGCCCACGCGATCGAGTTCCGCCTCGCGGATGAAGTCGAGCAGCGTCTCGAACTGCTCTTCCGTTTCGCCGGGGAAACCCGCGATGAACGTGCTGCGGATCGTGAGATCCGGGCACATCGCGCGCCAGGCCTTCACGCGCTCGAGCACCTTCTCGGCGTTCGCGGGACGCTTCATGCGCCTGAGCACTTCGGGATGCGCGTGCTGGAACGGCACGTCGAGATACGGCAGCACGTGGCCCTTGTACGGACCCTCGGCCATCATCGGAATGATTTCGTCGACACCCGGATACGGATACACGTAGTGCAGACGGACCCATGCGCCGTACTGCGCGGCCAGTTCGCCGAGCGCGCCGACGAGTTCGGTCATGCGCGTCTTGAGCGGGCGGCCGTTCCAGAAACCGGTGCGGTATTTGACGTCGACGCCGTAGGCGCTCGTGTCCTGCGAGATGACGAGCAGCTCCTTCACGCCTGACTTGAAGAGATTTTCGGCTTCGAGCATCACCTCGGCGACGGGGCGCGACACGAGGTCGCCGCGCATCGACGGAATGATGCAGAACGTGCAGCGGTGATTGCAGCCTTCCGATATCTTCAGGTACGCGTAATGACGCGGCGTGAGCTTCACGCCCGCGGGCGGCACGAGATCGACGAACGGATCGTGCGGCTTCGGCAGGTGCGAGTGCACGACCTGCATGACTTCGCCCACGGCGTGCGGACCGGTGACGGCGAGCACCTTCGGATGCACGTCCTCAATGAGGTTCGTGCCGCTCGCGCTCTTCTTCGCGCCGAGACAACCCGTGACGATCACCTTGCCGTTTTCGGTGAGCGCCTCGCCGATGGCGTCGAGGCTCTCCTGCACGGCTTCGTCGATGAAGCCGCAGGTGTTGACGACGACCAGATCGGCGCCGTCGTAGCTACCCGAGATTTCGTACCCCTCGGCGCGCAACTGGGTGAGGATCTGCTCGGAATCGACGAGGGCCTTCGGGCACCCGAGGGAAACCCAACCTATACTTCCTACGTTGCCTTTCGGCTTGATCATGTCGTTCATGGGACAACCTTTCGTATATTCATATACCCGCTTCAGCGATCCTCGCCAGGCTACCGGCTCCAGCTCCGAACGCCAGGCCGAATATGCCGCGCGATGGGCGGCCGAGCGCGGCCTGAAGCTCGACAGCAGCCTCACGTTGCGCGACGAGGGCCTGTCGGCCTACCACCAGAAGCATGTCACGCAAGGTGCGCTCGGCGCGTTCCTGCGCGCCGTCGACGAGGGCCGCATTCCGTCCGGCTCGGTTCTAATCGTCGAAGGTCTAGATCGCCTGAGCCGGGCCGAGCCTATACAGGCGCAGGCCCAACTCGCACAAGTCATCAATGCCGGCATCACAGTGGTGACGGCCAGCGACGGCCGCGAGTATAACCGCGCCCAACTGAAAGCCCAGCCGATGGACTTGGTCTACAGCCTTCTCGTGATGATCCGCGCCCACGAGGAGTCTGACACCAAGAGCAAGCGAGTCAAGGCGGCAATACGGCGCCAGATCGAGGGATGGATCGCTGGCACAAACCGCACCATTATACGGAACGGCACCGACCCGGCATGGCTCCGACTGAACGGTGGCAAATGGGAATTTATCCCGGAGCGCGTGGCTGCGGTGCGCGAGGTCGTCCGGCTCTACGGCATAGGTTACGGTGGCATCCAGATCGTTCGGGAGCTGACCGAGCGCGGGCTATCTTTCGCCAGCGGCCCGCCTAGAGCCTCACAGATCTACAGGACGGTACGACTTCGCTCGCTCGTCGGCGAGCGAACCTTCGTGCTGGACGGCCAGGAATACACAATTCCCGGCTACTACCCGGCCATCCTGACCGAAGCCGAATTCGCGCATCTGCAGCTCTGCGTTTCCAACCGGCCGCGTCAGGTCGGCAAAGGTACGATACCCGCCATCGTGACAGGTATCGGCGTCCTGTACTGCGGCTACTGCGGGAACCCGATGACGGGGCAGACGATGTATCACCGCGCGAAGACAGACGGCACCTTGAATCCGGGCCACCGCCGCATGTTGTGCGTCGGCTACACGCACGGAAGTGGTTGCGTAGGGGACGCCACATGCAGCGTCGTACCGCTCGAAAACGCGATCCTCGACTTCTGCTCAGACCAGATGAATCTCACGGCCCTGACATCCGGCGGCGACGTCCGGCCGGCGTTGATGGATCGCCTGAATACACTGCGCGTCAAACGTCTCGATCTGGAAAAACAGATAGATCGCGTGACTTCCGCGCTGCTGGCCAGCGAGGGAGATACACCGCTCGCTTTTGTGCGGCGAGCACGTGAGCTTGAGGAGCAGATGCAGGCGGTCGACGTCGAGATCCAGCAAGCCGAGTTCGAACTTCCCGCTGCAGGGCAACCTCAGCCGTCTGATGCCGTCGACGCATGGATCTCCGCTCGGGACGGGGCAAAGGCGCTCAATTACGACGATCGCATGAAAGTCCGTGAGCTGGTAATCCAGACGTTCTCGCGGATAGTGGTGTATCAGCGCGGCATGACGAAGCGACCGAAAAGCAACTTTATGGACATCCTGCTCATCGGCCGACGCGGCCACACCCGCGTACTACGTATCAACCGCCGGACCGGCGCCTGGCACGCGGCTGAGGATGTCGCTGCTTTCGGTAACGGCGGCGAATGATCGGTAGTTTCTCCGCCCCCATACGGGCGATGACGGTATCAGACTACGCCTATATACTGTGTTTTTATAAGGGCTATCCATCTAGCTCCACCTGAGCCATGATGGCGGCATGAGCGAAGCCCAGCATACGCCAGTCGCCGGCCAGGACTATCCGCAAACGTGGAGCCAGTTCGAAGACTGGTTCTCCAGTGAATC